>Ga0190313_1000683_pt1 | contig 19760 bp, 23 predicted proteins | sample 4870071011_MG_FD_169989 | JGI IMG/M metagenome (GOLD analysis project Ga0190313, IMG submission 169989) | Hydrothermal vent sediment bacterial communities from Southern Trench, Guaymas Basin, Mexico - 4870-07-10-11_MG | ecosystem: Environmental > Aquatic > Marine > Hydrothermal vents > Sediment ...
GCCTTGCATCGCGCTCAGCGCCTTCAAGAGAAAGTACGTTAAGTCCCGCACTTCACGGCGCAGATCCGCGATTTCGTCGGATAGGTAATATATTGCTTTTCTCACACCATCATCCATTTTTCATTCCTCCTTTTCCTTCTTTTTCGAAGTGCGGAATGACAAGTAGGACATACTTGCCATCCATCCGCATTATTTTCGTTTCCACCTCCTCGAACTCTTGGCCGACGCGGTCCAAGAATTCCTTTGGAAGTGTTATTGCCTTCGCCCGCCCACTCGCAAAGTCTATCACTTTGCGGATCTGGGGCGTTTCCGTCGGCGTCAAAACTATGCCCTTCTCAACTTTTATCGGATTCGACATTTTTTTCACCTCTCCTTGAACTGTTTTTTGTGGCGCAACCAGATCATCATAGCAAAGTTTGCGATATCCACGAGAAGCTTTGTTTCATCGAGCTGTTTTTTATCTGGTAAAGTAAGGTTTCTTCTCATCGTAGAATACCAATCATCAAATTTATCGATTAGACGGTTCTTCAGGTGCAATTTTGTACAATCTTTCCAAGAATCCCCGTAAACTTTCTGTTTCTCGCGCATTCTTTCTAACATAGCATCAAAAAACTCATTGAATAGTTCTTCGTCTATTTTATTTTCCATTATTTCATCACCTTTTTGAATTATTCAATAGTTATTCTATAATATGTCTATAATGATATTTAAACCCCGCCGATAGTTTAAGGGTTACCTATACAATAGTTTCACGGTTTACCAAAAAGTTAATATATTGGTTTACCAATATATTAATTGAAAAACAAAAACTGTCGGAGGTAAAAAAATGATAGAAGGTGAAATTCGTTTCGGCGAACTGGGTTGGGCTGTCGTGAAAGTTGCAAAGTTTGAAAGATATTATGACCGCTCCAAGGCTATCTGTGAGCTTTGGGGGACAGCAAATTTTGGCACTTTCCCTGATAAACGAAAAGTAGTTTATCAGAGAGAGGATGAACTAGATAAAGAGTTTATAATGAGAGTTATCCAATTTTTGGAACACTTTCGGTAATTTTTTTCCACTTTTTCTGCCAATCCCCGTCGGGTGCGCCCGGCGGGGGGCAGGTGTCGGAAATGAATGCGAAAGCAAACGGATCCCTCGTCCACTCCTCCGCCCCAAGGAGTGGGGAGGTAAAAAAATGGGGCTTTTTAACTTTCCCCCCACTGATATTAAATGGAAAAGTTGATATCATAGAGTGTTCTTTTGATACATATGCAAAGAACAGACCACACAAGGTGGATCTGTATACAGAAATCATTCCACAGAAACTCCACCTCGAGTGGAGTAAGAAGTTGACATATCCCCTCAATGTGAAGAGGGGAACAGTGTACACAGATGGTGAAATAGTGGTTGTTGCAAAGAGGCCCCCAAAGGGCTCACTCAAATGGTGGGACTATGTTCCCCCCTTGTGGAAATTAAAAATACAAGATTGGAACATCATAGTTATCAACGATGATGGTAATGTGACAATTGTTGGAAGAAGTAAAGATCTCCTTTGTAGTCTCGCGAAAGAGTACAAGGAGTTCTTGGATGATAAGTCTAAGGAGTTTTTATCTTCTTTGACTAAAACTATATCCCTCAAGCTGACAGAAACACAATACGAAAATTTCGGGGACTATTCACCATTATTCATCGATAAGTTCAGAAGAATGTTATCCAACGTACTAAAAATCACTTGGGACCCCGTAAAGGGGTTCATGGTGAACGGTGAACCTGACTCTGAGGTTCTATCAAAATGTTTAAAGATTGTAGAAAGCCATATCGGTACCTCCCTTGACTGGGAGGACATGGACTATGCAATAATCGCCGATGATACACTCATCAAAATCTCTTTCTTCGTGTCAACATCACAACCTAATGTCTCTCTGCGCATCACCAACAAGACGACTCGTGTCTTAAAACCCGAGGTTATCGGGGATGCTGTGTCGGCATTTTACGAGGCATATAAAGCTACACTTGATGAGGGCAGAGAAAAGGGTTTTGGCCCAGATGATGAAGAGTTCGATAATGCGTTTGTTGAGTGGTTACCAACTTATCTAAAACTCTCATCTCCCAATGAGTGGGAGGTGGAGTACAAGTAAAGGAGGTGACGTGGATGGATGTTTCTGTTGTGATTGATCATAATAGATTAGTCTTGGAAATCGGTGGAATCTGGGGCGATTGGTTTTTCCTTGTTAACCCAGAGTTGCGATATGACTATTTTAAGGACGGACTTGATAAATATGAGATAGAGAGAGCAGAAGAAAAGGGCATAAACTTGCGGGAGATTATAAAAAAGAACAAAGATGAGATTGAGAGAAAATACGTAGAATATTTAATATTAATGGCATTAGAGGAAAGGAAAGGTGGGAGGCTAAAACAAATAAAAAAATATTCAGAGTGGGCAACAGTTACAGGGCCATCTTCTTGCTATATACGGGATGGACAAGGCCATGAAGGCGATGTCGACATATATAAACTAATTGTTGCAATAAAAAAAGGCAAGCAACTTTTCAAAGGTGAAATAACAGGCTATGGATTGTATATAAAGTGGGAGATATGGCGATGGAAAGACAATATCTTTTTTGTGCGAGAGGATATGTCAACAAATAATTGGGGGCTTGAATGGAACAACATACAAGTATATACACTTAAGAGGTAACGTAACTTCTCGTAACTTCTCTAATTTTTTTTCTTATTTTTCTTTTTTTCTTCTCTTCTCTAATTTTTCTTATTTTTCTTTTTTTCTTGCCGAGTATGACGTGTGTCATACTTCGGGTTTGGATTGGAATATTTCGGTTAAAAATGGAATTTTCTACTTTTAATTAGAACTTTCCGACATACGTTTTATTATATTATTTTTCAAAGGTATATTTGGCCATGGATCTTCATCAGGAGGAAGTACGTCACTCGGCCATTTTGGCTTTTCACCTCCTTTCCTTGGGCCGATGATGAATTTCAAATCTGAGGCCCAAGGGCCACATAAAAAATGATAATAACGTTTTTTCGGAAAAATATCAAAAAAAGAGTAAAAATGTTATTCTTGTTTTGGTGTTTCTTCTTTCTCTTCTTCTTCCTTATTTTCTTCTTGTTTTTTGCGCAGTATTACTTCATAGGTTCTCAGGATGGAGAGAACTCTCGGCCCGCCAGGAACTGATTTTTTGCGCAAGACGAAAATTATCAAGTACAGTTTTCCGCGATTTTGCTGCAAGAACTCTTTTTCTGCGCGGTTTATCATGTCCGCGGTTGGATAGGTATCGCGGTGGCGACTTTTGACTTCCACCCAGATGTCGGAATTTTCGGGCGTTTCGCCGTTTATTAAATCTGGCATGTTTGGGTTGTTACCGCCGACAACCTTGAATCCTTTCAGATATGTTCGCGTTAGTGCAATCTCGACGGCGTAACCCAATATCTCTTCGCGGACGACGCTGAACCAACCACCGCTTTTATAAGCGTTTGTCAGCGTGGTTTCGTGATTCAGCCCGTATTTATCCGCCGTAGCGTCCATAGTCATTCCCTTGTAGTAGTAGTCATACCACGCGTCAATCATTTCACGGCGCAACTTATAGAAGGAAATCTTGCGCCCCTCGAATATCTCGATTGCCGCCTTGTATACTTCATTAACAAACTCCAGATCATCAACTTCCTGTACTTTGTTGAATATCAGTTCACCAGAGGGACGGCCGAATATATCCTTGTTTACCTCTACGGGCTGCGTTTCGGTGATTTCCACGAGTGCTTTTCGGACGCAGTATCCTTTTGCACGTTCGTATGTTTTATTCGTGACAAACGGTATATCATAATCGATAACGAAGTCCTCGAACGCCTCCATAAGTTTTCTCGGCGTGAGTGGTACATTCTTCTCTTGCACGTATTTAATGAATTTCTGCGCGATTTCGTGGAACATCTGTGCGGATGTTGCCTTTGAGATTCCACCTTGTGCCATTAATTTGAGCAAGTTATCCCATTTCGCTTTCTCGTATTTTTCGCGCAACTTCATGTATTTGTGAAGTGGAATATACAGCCACCCAACGGGCCACTCAGTGCGCGTCCACATCCGCAACTGATTCATTCGCAAGGTATTTTCTCGACGCTTAGCTTCCAGAATCATATCGGCGTGTCCCGACATTTGCCCGAACTCCTCGCGTCGTGGGGCAATTATGATAAGGAACACTCTTGCGACACGGGCTTGGTTCAGAATGTTGATGATTGCTCTCATTGTGTTTATGGATCCTTCGCCCATTAGATAGGACATCTCATCTTGTATTATAACGAAAACCGTATCTGACTTTATGTTTCCTTGTTCATCGCGCATTTTATCAAGTACTTTTGCCAATTCAGTAAGGACTTCAAGGGTTTTCTCAAAAGAAAAAGTGGTGATGATTTTGGCCTTTAGCCCTAGTTTTTTTGCTATATTATGTATACCCACGGCGATGGACATTGCGGTCTCGGATTTCCCAAGTCCTCGTGGCCCCCAAATTCTGATATATAGGTTCAAGCTCCACTGTATTGCCTTGATTATACTGCCCCAGAAAACATAATGCGCCGTGATGTTGTCTTTATTTGCCCACCTTAATTCTCTTTCTTTATCCTCATGGATTTTCTCTTGCACTTCGTGAATCGGAAGCGTTTCAAAGTTCGGTCGTACATCGCTCATCGGAACTCCACCTCTGGCTCCTCATCTTCTTCTACGGTGTTTTCTTGTTTTTTCGGGGCTTCTTCTTGTTCTTTTTCCTCCAATTCCATTTTTTCTAATTCTTCATCATCTTCAAAAAGGAACTCTTCTGGCTCTATCAATGCACGCTTGAACTCCTCCTTCTGCTTCTCCAATCTTCTCCGCAGTGCGTCGGCGATTGGTCTTTCAGTTTCACCTAATGCGCTTGTTGAGGCCACAACGGGATTCTGCGCGCCGACAATCGCCTCAACTTCTTGCTTGATTTTGGCGAATTTATCGGACGTGAAGAAGTAGCTCTCCTTCTTCGCGATTCCCTCATTAGTTAATATTACTTGTGGGGGTTTCTGATAGAAGCCCATAATCGGCGTGGATAGTGCGTCAATGATATTCTTGATGTGGAGTGCCCTTCTGAGTAGTTGCTTGTAGCACTTGTAAAAATGCTTAGCTTTTGCCGTGGCGTCGGGGTACTTCTTTATTTTCCGCGTAACCATTTTTACATCTATCGTTCCATCGGGGTTTTGCGTCAGTTTCTTCTGCCTGATTTCCACGTATACTTTGCGCCTTTTCATGTACTTTTTCCAGAGAGTTTTTGCCTTAAGTGTCATCGCCCACACTGATTTGTAAGCGTTCATGAGAATATAGCGTAGCGCAACTATTTTCGCGTTCGGCCTTAATTCACCTGCAAGTGCGTAGGTTGCAGGGTCAAATCGTGCGGAGTGTACAATAAATGCCCACTGCTCCATACCTATCTGCTTTCGCAAGTCCTCAAGGAGCTCTTCCATCATTTTTTTGTCAATCATTGGATTCGACATTTCATTTTACCCCCTTCATAAAATTCCTAGATTCAACAGCACGAAGAATATTATCGCCGTGATTATGCCACCAAGGAATAAATCCTCTAGACGTTCGTTGCGTCTTCTCTTGTCCAAATCCTTTAGGCCGTATAACATCAACTGATCCTTGACTTCCGTCTCCTGTGTCGCCATTTCGCTAGCAAGTGATACAGTGGATACTTGTGTCTCATCTAATCTCTCTTGCAACTCCAAGTTCTTATCCCATAAAGCTTGAACAGTATCAATGTATTTCGACGCGATAAGCTTATCAAACTCCATCATGACTTCTCTGGCTTCCATATCCGTGATTGTGCGCTCCATGCGGTAGTTTCGGTGCCACGGCGAATCCACAACTTCAAATAAATCGATGATCTGCTCTACTAACTTCACATCTTTTGCTTTTCCCTCATCATCTAATTCTTCTTCGAAGTCTTTATACGGTACTTTACGCTTGAAGTCTAACGTCACATGAGCAACAAGTGCATCAACATCTTCGCCCGCAATGGTGACTTTTCCCTTTTCAAACGCCATACCTTTGAAGAACTCGAAGGGCATCAGCCAAATCATGCGGACATTTTGCACGGTATCCTTAATGAAGTAGGCATGATATTTTCCCTTAATTGTCTCTTCGCCTTCTTCAATGCGCACTTTATCGTCTTGCGTCAGCCACTTCTTCTTTGTGGCGACGAACTCCAAGAAGCCACGCTTGTCAACGTTTATGGGTATCTCGTATAAGGTTCCTTCTTTGTCGGGCACCAGTTCGAACTGCGTCTCAAACGTCGGCCGTGAAGGCATGTTTATCCGTGCTTTTATGAAATATCTTGACCGCGTTCTGTTGATTTTGTATATTTCCGTTGCGCCAACCATCAAGCCGAGCATGATGATATAACCGCCGAACATTAGTTGGCCTTTATACGGCGCAAGGTACGGCGCATAGTTGTCCACAATGCTAGGAAGAAGTAGAAGCACAGCAAACAAGCCGAATATCAGCCAGTCCAGAATTGAACTTCTTGTGACTTGCTTGTATTTTTGATACGCCACCTCAATTGGTGGCCTTTTACTAGGCCTTATTCTTAAGCCCTTTTTTATCGTTTCTATTAAACTACTTAAATTCACCATACAATCACCTTCGCAAAGTACTTAGCGAATACATAAATCAGGAAGGAGGCTATGAAAATCTGCTCCACGGAGCCAGTCCAGAATGTGAATCCGATTTTCGGTAGGTTTGGAAGTATATACTGCCAAGTAATCGTTGTTATGGATCCGCCGATTAGAATTTCCGCAATTGTTTTTCGGCGCAGTGAGAATGCTTCCCCTGGAGTGTACATCAGGAATTTAGCTGTACCGCGTGCCACAGCGAAAATTATCGTGCTCTCCAGAAACATCGCCCCGATATCGTTTCCTTGATGCACCATAGGAAAGATGTACTGCCAATAAATGCCCAAGACAAAAGCTCCTATGAAAATCTCACCAATTCCACGTAACGCTCTCATTTTCGCCCATACTCCTTTTGTAGCCATTTCATGTCAGATTCATAGATGCGTGAATATTTCGGTAGAGTGTTCCGTGTGAGAACGCGTACGGCGTTCAGTCGGCGAATTGCTGTTGCATATCCTTCCTTCTGCACTAATTTTCGTAATGCGCGTCGCCGAGTTGAAGCCTTGAAGTCTGGATCGTAACCGTACTTCTCTAGACCCCGTGGATTCCTTATCTTTATCAGATTTTTCTGTCTACCAACAATTCGCTTTGAGCCAACTAATCTCTTTCCCATAATTCTTCACCTCTTAGAAGTTTTTATACGCTATGTACAATAGAAGAATCCCTAGAATCACGTTCGTGAAGTACGCAAAGCCTATGCCAACTATCCCTAGTAACGTGAAAATTCCACCGAGCGCTATTATTACCCGTTTGTATTTCTTCACGAAATTCATTTTTTTCTTCACCTCACATATTATTTTAGCGTGAGAATAAATAAAGGGGTATCTTAACGCTATTTCTTCAACGCGTTAATCATTCTTTTCGCGGATCTTTCCTCCTCAATCGATATTCTTCTTCCGCGCTCCACTACATACATGAACGCAAAAATAATCGCCAGAATTATACCGAAGCCCGCGATTACTTGCCCCGCCTCCGAAGCCACAAAATCCCCAACAACGGGCACTTTTGCGGGTTCGGGCGGTGGATTGCGGTATTCCGTGTGCGCCAAGTCAACTATATCTTCCTTGATTGTCTGCGTCTGCTGATATAGCGTGTTGTTCACGTTCGTGATGTTGGTTATCACGTGAGTAAATTGATACGTCATAGAGTTGTTGAGATTCGTTATCTGGTTTATGATTGTATGATTTGCACTTATCAACGTGGAATTCACGCTTAAGACAGTATTGTTCACCGTAACAATTTGTGTCTGAATGTTGGAGAAATTATTGTTTATATTCACGTCCATATTTAAGAGCGTGTAGTTCATGTTTGTCCAGAAGTTATTGATTTCAGTTGAGAGGGAGATTAATTGCGTGTGGATTGTCGCATTAACGTTCGTAATGTTCTCAAAAACATAGTTGAACTGTGTTGTGACATTAGTTTGAAGGTTAGTAATCTGGAGCGACACTTGGGATATCTGCTGGCTGATCGTTGAGTTGATATTGATTACAGTATTGTTCACGGAGAGGATTTGTGTTTCGATGTGTGTGAAGTTGTTATATATCCACACCTCTACGTTGGTGAATTGAGCATCCATATCGGATTGTAGATTCTGGACAAGAACATATACATCATTGATTTGTTGGGAAAGCGTAGAATTCACGTTAGTAATATTCGCTTCAATGCTGTTGATTTGGATGGTGAAGTTATCTTGAAGGTTAGTAATTTGTAAGGATAGTTGATTGTGTTGATAATCAATGGTGGCATTTACATTAAGAATTGTATCATTAACTGATATAACTTGGGCATTAATTTCTGTGAAGTTATTAAGCATCCAAATTTCTATATTATCAAACTGTGTATCCATAGAAGTTTCTAAGTTAGTAATCATTGTCTTAACGTCGTTGATTTGTGTTGTGATGTTATCCTGGACATTGTAGATGAGCGTCGTAATCTGATTGTGTTGGTAGTCAATTGTGGAGTTCACGTTAAGGATTGTGTTGTTCACGGAAATTACTTGACTGTTTATCTGCGTGAAATTGTTGTAGAGCCACACCTCGATGTTGCTAAATTGCCCGTCTATGTGCGATTGTAGGTTGGTGATTTGCACGGAGATATCGTTTATTTGCTGTGAGAGGGATACGTTCACATTGTCTATCTGCGTGCTAACGTTGTTTATCTGGATTGTAATATTGTCCTGAAGGTTTGTAATCTGTGTAGATATATCGATAAGTTGTGCATGAATTGTGCTATTTACGTTCGTAATATTATTGAGTACCCAGTTAATCTGATACGTCATATTTGTCTGTAAGTTGGTAATTTGTGTAGATATCTGGTTGTGCTGATAATCAATCGTGGCATTGATGTTGAGTACCGTGTTGTTGACGGAAAGAATTTGCCCACTTATCTGCGTGAAGTTGTTGTAGATGTTCACGTCAAGGTTAACGAATTGATTCGTCATGTTGGTGTTGAGGTTCTTAATGAGTTCATAGTTGTTTAGGACGAGATCCCCAAGTGTACTGTTTACATTTGTTAGATTGAGATAAATATTCACGGTTGTCTGATTAATCTCGGAATTCCAGTTTGTTAGCGAAATGTTCACGTTAATAATCTGGTTGTAGAGCGTCTGATTCATGTTTGTGATGTTGTAGTATAAGTTGTCGATGCCCATCAATACATCGCCGAATGTATCACCTTCTAGCCACCAGAAGTAATCTTGCGTGACCGTGATTGAAGTTTCAAAGTATGAAGAATCAGGATATGTCACGCGTAGAGTGTACGTGCCGTTGTATAAATCATAGCGTGTGATTTCATGGGGCGCAAGCCATTCAGACCAGTGAAAGCCGTTGCGGGAAATATTGATATGAATAAAACTATCATCTTTACCGTTCATGAACTTCCAAGAGTATAGGGGCAAAACGAAATCTTGGTAGACGGCGTAGGAGCGTGGCTCGTAGATTAGGGAATTGCCGAATATGTCCGTGACGTTGAACCACACATATCCGCTCTTTGGGTGCTCGTAGATGGGGTAGAGCAAAGATTCCCAGCTGGTGTCTTGGATTTTCTCGTTATCGAGATAACCGATGCGGACATAGTCATAATAAATATCATCTGAGTCAGAACCGAGATTGAATAATTCTATATCCTTTAGCGTAATACTACCAAACAAATCATAAAGGTCATAACGATAAATTTGCCATGTGCTCGGTATATTTACATCCGAGCCGACAGCATATAAATACCCCCCTGTATCATGGAATTTTATATTCATGTCTGCCTCACTATCATCATCACCTGCCCTCACTCTTACCTCTAAATAAAGCCCTTCAGTCACTTCGATATCTGGTAAAGAAAATCTCATCATTGGCCATGACCAACCTGTTGCCTCCATATGACCATGTAAAATACCCCCCATAGCGCTCCAGTATGTATTAGGTTTATTAGTGCATGAAGATCCCATACCATAGGTTATACAATTCTCAAAGCCGTACACGCGGAGCCAGTCGAGATATAACTTCAAATATCCATCTACACTCCAATACGCAAGTTTGATAATTACTCTTGTAGATGAATTTACAGAAATACCCCCATCTGATAATTTCTCAATAATGTTTTGTCGGAAAATCGCCCAAGATGTTGAAAGAGATGGATACGCTTTCAATACGGTATCATAAGTGCCATCCGCGTTTTCATCTACATAATAAACAACTTGTGGTGTATCTGTTTTATTGCTTTCTGTCTTGTATCTAAATTCAATGAAGGGGTATATATTTGGATTTATCCAATCCATATCATCGAACCACAACATCCATGTTGATGACTGACCATTAGGGACAGTCCAATTTGCTACATCCCCATCTGTAGTTAATGTAGTATTAGAAGAGTAACTAATATCTGAAATGCCCGAGAAGTCCTCACTAAACCCTTGGTCATTCTTCGGAGAATCACTTTCTATCGGCCACGAAGCTTTAAATTCGGTGTCCGTGTAGTAGCCGCCGATGTAAGGCTTCGCTATTTTCCACAAGTTCTCTGCCATCTCAGGTGATAGTGGTTGATTAAGAAGGATTAATTCATCAATTTCACCATCAAACCAATAGTCAACTATTGGATGTCGCCCTATATAATATGGATATGTTGTGGCTGTTGCAAGTAAGGAAGGCGGGGTTTCAGTGCTCCCAACAAGTTGACCATTCACATACAGGCTTATTGCTGTAGTATTGAATGTAACAATAGCCATGTACCAAGTGTCTGCGGATAACTGATATTGTGATGTGCTATATGTAGCACCGTCAATACGCACTACGAACCATAACTTCCCGTCGACCTCGATGCGTAAATGAAACATCTCTTCTGTTGCGTCTTTTTCTTTCTTAAGGATGTCTTGAGTAGTTCCTATGCTACCCGTTTTGAAGTAGGCGACAATAGTAAATGAAGATAGATTCAATAACGATTGGTCATTATCAATCTGTATGTAGTCATCTATGCCGTCAAACTCGCTCGCGGTACCGAAAACGCCAGAGGTGTAAGAGGTAACGGAGCCACTACTCGTTCTCCCCAACATATCCTTTTGCCCGTCGTAGTACAAACTTAGGGAGTAGTGCCACCAGACTTCTTCAGGCGTGAGAATGTCATCATATAGCCGAACCTCATCTATGTAAAACGTTCCTCGGCCGTAATCCGTAGCAACACTATAAACACCTAATGTAAATGTATATGCATCCAGTTTACTTGTATCCATTGCCGTTTGAACGGTAAAGGAGTCTTGAGTGGAATTATCCAGTCTCCCATTGATATACACACGCATATAAGTTCCATCGTAAGATGCTACAATATGGTACCACTGGCACTTTATTAATGTCATACTGGAGTATAAAACGTGTGTGTTATTGCTTGTATCACCCATTATAAACGCAAGTTTTTGGGTGTTCACATTTATACCCACCAAGTAGTTAGGAATTGGTCCAGTAGCCCCTTTAAAAACAAACGGTGCTATATCCTTTTCCCATGATGACGTTGGGCCACTGTATAAAGATGTATACTTCACCCAGAACTCAACTGTAAACGGTGGAGAAAGAACCGCTTTCTGCGCATATTTGTATACTATACCATAACTTGGCAATCCAATTTCTAAACTGGTGACGGAGTAACCACCCCAATATGCACATTGTCCTATGTAACCTGTTGTCCATCCTGTTGTGGAGGCTTGTTGTATTGGTATACTTTGCTTCCAGTCATAAGTTGTTTTTGTGCCAGACGCCTCATTCAATCGCCACCACGCCACTATATGCGGATCGTTAATATCTGGCGCATAGTGTATAAGGCGTGAAGGAGAAACAGCAACACTTGTATGAAAACTATCAAAATCAAGACTTTCGCCCTTTGAATTATGGAAGGATATACGTGATTCCCTGTATTCAGGATAATCCCACGTATTATTTGATAAGTAATACACATAGTAGTGAATATTCGTGGAAACTGTAAACCAAATATACGTTGCGTTGTAGCTTACAGTAGTATATGGTGTGATTGTGTCAAATGTCCATTCTGTTGGTTTATCAATGTAAAGGGTATCATTACTACTAAAGGCCACATCCGCACGGTGTAAAATATGTGTATCATTTAAGATTGAATATTCTGGGTATACATGCCAAGATATGGTGCCGTTTGTGACATTCAGAATAATTATATCAGGCTTCCACTCGGTGGTAGTTGTATGGGTCAAGCTTTTCGGTGTAGACAACATAGAAGTGTTTGACAAAGGATTCTGTTGCTTAGATAAAGAAGGTATAAACAAAGTTGCGTTTGTGGTAAGAAGTAAGCATAACATCATAATAATTAAAATGTGCGACATCCACACTTTCACCCCATCGCACCTCCTGTCATTTTGTAAAAAGCATAAACCATACTTACACTTACAATTGCGGGGAAGGTTGAGAGTAGAATTAGGTTATCCTGAAATAGATAGGGAGAGATGAGTACGCCTATATCCCAACCAATTGCGAAGAGAGCAACTACTACAAGAATTTCCTGTAATTCTTCCATTCTCATCTTGTCATTTCCTCCTCTTCTTTTTTCATTTTTATCTCGTAGAGAGTTGCTAAGTGCTGAGTGGCGAGGCGTATGAGTTTTAGCGTGGCTTGAATCTCAGTATCAAGGGTGCTCTCATACCCAATTATGTCGGCGATGTAGTATGTGTTTGAAATTGTGCGGATTTTGTGCGCTACCTCTATTAACTCATCTCGGGTGTTTTGAAGGGGTTTAACAAGCTTTGGGACTAACATTTTATCCACCTATAATAACAGTGTTTGGGATTTTGTTTCGGTAGTAGAATATCAGAACAAAAATTCCAAGATAAATTATGTACCATGTCGGGATGCCGAATATCCAGCCGAGATGTACGCCGTTCCAGACCTCCGACATCCACTGGCTCGATGAATAATATTGCGACGCCTTCTGCGGATCCTTGATTATCAAGAACGCCGATAGGAAATCTTCCGCGACGCCCACAAACATGCCGTAGGCGATTGACATCACTATATCGCGAAGCGTGAGTTGCCCACGAACCGCGTAGAACATTGCGATGAACATATAAATGAATAGGAAAGTCAGTGTGGCATGGTAATAATCCAGTGCCGTGCGCCAGTCTATTTCGCCCTCTCCCAGTATATTGCCGAACATCAAGTACTCTAAAATAGAGAAAATCACCATTAAGTTTATCGCGTTGATTAACATTCTTTTAGAAAGTCGATTTGCCTTGTGGAGAACAAATAGAACAGCGCTAAAAAGTAAAAAAGTGATTATGTAGACGGATTCCATCTTTTACACCTCTCACACGGGTAAAGTTAGTTTTTTGGCTATGTAAAGAACAGCTATTGAAACAACTATAATCATTATCATTAATGTTATTCCACCGGGGGAGTTGAAGAAGTCAGCGACGCCTTTCCAAAAGTCCATGCCCTCAAAGATGGATTCCTGTGGGTTTTCTTCGTCGGGTAAATGCGAACCAGAAGCTAATGTAAATCCGGAAACCGTGAGAATGTCCACGCGCACTGTGTATTTCACGAAAACATTCGCGGGGTCAAAGGAAGTCACGCGTGTTGCTATATCTGTATCCAAGTTTGCTCCGGGTTCTAAGTGAACAGGAAACGCCAAAGCCACGGTTGAAGGTATTTTGTCATCGACAGATTTTGCGTTGTCCCATGATATTTGCTGCAGTGGTTCGCCATCTATATCAGTATACATGTTTATCGCGGAGCCTTTTGAATAGCCGGGTGTTGCTTGTGCCCCCGTTTCGGGCGTTGCTGTTCCCGTGACAAGCCCTGAATCCAAATCTATGACGTATGCGCCCATTATCCCAGTCCAACCGTCAGTAGCATTTTCGCGGATTTTCCAAGGATTCACTGAGAAAGTCACGTAAATGGTGCCGTCGAACGGTTTAAAGCCCCACGCGGTTTTGAATTCGCCCGCGTACCCTGAAACAATACCAGACCACACTACTTTTCCGTCGGCATCTGTCTTGATTGTCACCGTGAACGTGTAGATGTGATAGTCATAGACAAGCTCGTAAGAGTCGTTCACTTTTACAGTAACTGTGTCCACCGGTTTGTCTGGAGGGATTTCTTTGCCCGAGAAATCTGAGTGCTTAGGATCCGAGCGTGAAATTATGATGTCAGGCATTCCGTAAACTGATGTATCCAACTTTGTCCCAGGAAATAAATCGTAAGCGTATGGGTCATACTCCTTCGTTGCGTATTTGTCTGGGTCAATATGCCACTGTGCTGCGCCGTAAAGTGCGGGCTCCGCAAGACCCGTTGTCCCTGATTTTATCCATCTTCCATCTACATAAACCGCGGAAATCGACGCCTTTACTTCCCAGCCCCCGCCGTAAATCGCGTTGAGAAACGGCGCAAGAACACCTACGGCAAGTAATAGAATAATCAATAGTGCTATCTGCATAGGCCTCGGCAACCCAAGTATTCTTGTTTTTAGTGTTTTGTATATCCGTCTCGGGATTTTCGCTAACTTCCACATGTCGATTTTCATTTTTTGCGTTCCCTCCAGAAGAGGAACATCCCAACAAGGATTAACACTGTGGGGAGTAAGTAGTCGTTCTTTGTCGTCTTTGCCTGCGCAATAGCAAGAGGATACACGGCACCGACTGTTATATCTCCAGTCCCAAGTATATCGCCACCAGCCCCTGCGGATTGTTCAACGGTGCCCGCGGATATATCCACGGAATAAGCGTCTGTGAAGTCGGATTTATACGTTATACGGAGTTCGAAAGTGCCTCTTGCATAAGGTAGTGCTTTATCTCCTGTGTTGAACGTGATGTTGGCGAAAACAGTTATCTGGAATTTCCACCAGTACTCTTCTCCTTCCGTTGGTTTTGTGTCGCCGTAGGACGCGATATAAAGGTCCGCAATATTAATTCTTGGGTCCGTGTAGAATGTCTGTTGCTTGCCCAAATCCTCCTTCGGCATGGAATGTGACCAATACTTATAGAATTTCGCGTTCTCATTGATGTCCTGTTGCCCGTGGCCACCGTCCAAAAGCTTCAGTGAAATCCCCACAAGAATTTTTGTCGGATAAAGCCCCGTGTAGTTGTTCACCTGCTTGACCATGTAGTACAATGTAAATCCAAAGCTATCAACCACAGTATCGCCCGATGAAATCCATGCTAAGTGTATCGTTTTCGCTTCGCCCACTGTCTCGTTCCCAGAGTAGAGATTCAACTCCACCTTCCCTTGAAACGCTACTTTTGCCTTTCCGTCGGGTGTCGTGTCTTCGGCGTTGAAGGCAATAAAAGGTTGCGCCAAGGAAAAAAACATCAGTACTCCGAGAGTAATCGCTAGGAACGCCACAAATTTTTTACTTCTCACAAATTTTGGTATTCTCATTTTTTAGATTCCTCCTAATAATGGTATGAGCATGAATATACTTCCCGAAATTGGCCCACCAGAGGCTACGAAATTTAGTAGAACGTGCGCAACAATCGAGACGCCCAGTTTCCGCGTGAATATGAAAGCCCCTGTAAGAACCAACGAGGAGAGAAACACCGCTAAAAGCGCGTTCTGTTGCGTGCCGTAAACCGCAAGATGATACGTCGTGAACACCATTGAGACCATAAGTATGACCGTGATATTCTTGAAGCCCATGGATAGATTCTTATAAAACCATGTGGCCAGAAATCCGCGAAAGAATGATTCCTCCGCAACCGCAACAATCAGATAGAACATAAAAGATACCGTGAAAGATGCTCCTGGGACGAGAGTAATCGCGGGATACTGCACCAATATGGTGAGAATTGCCGCAAAAAGCCCAAGCGTGATTATCCTTGATGTCTTCATAATATTTTCCGATTTCTTTAGAAGGCCGAGACGCATACCGCCGAAAAGCCCCGCAATCAGCATCATGGCCATCGCGAGGCCTTTAATCGCAAGCTCCGGTTTCGTATCCACAAAGATTGTCAAATAGACCGATGAGAGTATCGCCCAGATGAAGAAGAACTGGGCTACTATGTCAAATTCAAAGCTTGATCCTGACGTTGCCAATTTTTATTCCTCCTCGCCTTTTTGCAAAGAAATACAGAAACGCAAAAACCACAATCGAAATTATCGCCTGTGTGAATTCGTCAAACTGAATAGAAACTGCCCCGCCGAACGAAATACTTGAAAGCCCGAAAATCGACGCCACGGCCTTCGGGAAGTAATACGCAAACACCATAAACGACAAAATAACAAAAAATGATAAAAAGTTGTGGGAGTTCATTGTGGATTCCTCCCTATGTTTAGACTATGTCAATTCCTGTGACTGAAGCCAATGCGGTGCCGAAGTTTGCAGAATCAATGTAGATGTCGCGGACTTGGCCGTAGACATAGATGTCTATCAAGTTAGTTCCAGTGCTGAGAGCCTTGAAAGCAAGAGCCCAAGTCTGTGAGCCGTCGGTTGAATCCGCATCATCGTTTACGATTCTGTCGAAGTAGATGATGTAGTAGTAGGTTGTGCCGATTGTGACGAGCTTATCGTAAGTAAATTCAGGAGTTACTTTTGTAATGTCAGATATTTTGACTACTAAAAGCCCACCAAGGTATGTGTAGCCAGTTACTAAGTCTGTGTAGCTGTTTCCTACTGCACCGTCGTCCTCGTCAACAGTGAATAGGACGTTTAGTGTGAAGTCTTCGCCGTAGAGTGTCTTGTTGTAAGCTGAAGAGCCAGATATGGTGTTTCCGTGGTTGTCAGTCACGGACATAGAGTTGCTTCCAGAGATGTCGTAGATGTAGAATGTGCCGATGTCCGCGGTATCTCTTGAAGACCAATCGCCCATGGGTACTTCTGCTGTAAATACATCGGTATAGTATCCTGATGCTTCAACTTGCACTTGAAGCTCTGCACCCTCTTGAACCATGTTCTGTGTCTGGAACTTACCGTTGGAGTCAGTTGTTGCCGTTATTATGTTGCTATCGGGCAATTTAATCCGCACAGTTGCAGATGCCACAGCAGAATGCGCCAATGGATCCTGAACGACACCTTGCACATAGACCCACTCAAGGTCTTGATCTGTTGGTGTTATTTCAATATCGGAGCCTTTCCATGGAAGGTATCCGTAGTGCCATGCACCTAAAACCAAAATTGCTAAAATACCCAATACTATCCATTTTTGTTTTCTTGTCATTTTTTTAAATTCCTCCTTTTGGGTTTTTTATGTAATTTATTCGCACAAAAATATAAAAAGGGGTATCTAAAAACACCGAAGGATACCCTTTTATTAAGCAAAAAAGAGAAATAATATACAATAAGAAATAATGATTTGAGTATACCAGTGTACTAGTGGCCCCTCTTCAGGGGCACTTTTTACCTCACACCGTTATTTTCTCCGCGCTTATTTTTGATATATCGTATCCTTTTATTTTTGGCATTTCCTGATTGTCACGCGTTTTGCGGAGCATTGTGAGAATCAATTCAAACGCCTCCGCGTCCGATTTGTTCACGAACGCTCCTTTTTCCATAAGATTAGAAAGAACCGCATTAAACGTCACTATAGAAACGAGATAATCCTCCTTCCGCGCATTGAAAAGCTTCGCGATATCTAAAAACCGGCTGAAAAGATAGTTGTACATGCCCCCCTTAAACGCCCCTCGGTTCAGCGCCCAAAAAATATTGTGGTTGTGGAACGCATATTCTTTCTCGGGATGTTCAACACGCCTCGTCCGCGTCACATCAACCACACCTCCCTATGAAATACCTCCTAACACCAAAAGAATAATAAGAAAGAGAAGCCTTACGATTTCCCACTTTGTAATATGCTCGATGTCAAAATGTAATATCAAGAGTATAATGAAAATCAATAATATCAATAGCCATACCCAAAATTCCCAGTTGTACACTTGTCAACTCTCCTTGAACCATCCTTTCCGCCACGCGTAATAGATGAGAACCAGCGCCCCAATGAATGTTATAATACTCCCAATAGTGCTCTGAAGAAACTCCACAATCTGCGACGTCACTATCGTCGTCGCCACTACTATCATTATCAACCTTAAAAGCTTAATTTCCTTCACCTTCATTTTTCCATCACATCCTCATATTTGTCGGTATTGGTGGATACTTCTTGAGATATTTAACCGCCCTCTCTTCAAAATCTTTATCTATGTTTTTTGTCACTGGCGTCACAATATACCCCACATCGGGGATGTTTTTACATGAGAATTTTGCTATTTTTCCTGTTTTCTTATCTCTCAGCGTCACCGTTGCTTTTATTTCACCCCTCGGCTCATATAGAGTGCCCATAGTAACTCCTTGAGGTATATCCAACTTCTCACTTACAACCTCCAACTTATTCGCCCTTAAGAATTCTTTCTCTTTCCTCTCAACCTCTTTTGCTTGTGTGATTCCATATATCCTATCTATGGACTTCCACGTTAAATAGTATTTGTCGCCTACTTTAACAGGGTCCGCGTTCATCAATTCTTCTTTGGTATTAAAGCGCAACCTCATTAGCTTAAGATCACCAGATGAGATATGTGAGTGTCTCCATAACGCCTCCTTTATAACCTCACCTACTGGCACACCGCCTATTTCATCACTACTGAAAGTTGGTGCCACCTCATAATGTGGGACATCATAGTCTGGGTCTACATCCTCCACATAGATAACTTCAAAGAGTGGTTTGTTTGTCCTTACCATCTCATCTACAACTTTATCAATATGACTCTTCAATATCTCTTTATTCCTTTTATCCTTTGTCAAAACATCTTCTGGTAAACGTAATGCATTTATACCTCGTTTACCGGCAATTTCAATACGCCTACCCCATCGTAGTGCACCTTTTTGTTGTGATATCTCCCCAATCGTCTTATGAATTAATTTCCCATCTTGATATATCTCAATTGAATATTGATTTTCATCATATTTTGTTGGCTTTACCTCTCGTAACCTTAATTTACCAACTACTTTGTGCCCATTGATGTCTCTTTCAAATACTATTTCATCAATATATTTTGGTGGGGATACTCTTGGTTTGAAAACCTCGTGATTCATCGGTGTTTTTTTCTGTTTCTTAGGAGCCTTGATTCCGAGCACCGCCAATTTTTTGGGCCCGAATCCCTCCACTTCCAGCGCCTTTTCTGGGTTTTTGCGCACGTCGCCAACCGTGAGAAATCCGGCCTTCGCAAGTCTTTCCGTTAGCACGTTTCCAACGCCGTAAACGTCCGCAAGAAGCATATCGTCTCCTTTGTCAATTCCGTGCTTCTGGAGCGTGTGAATCTCGCCAGAAACACGCTTTCCCACAATTTTTTTGCCTGATGCTATTTTTTTGCCCAAAATCTTTCACCTCACATATTATTTTCTCATAAAAATAAATAAAGGGGTACCTTAATTTTCGGATTTTTTGGATCCCTAGCCTCAATTTCGCCGAATTCGAGATTCCGCGTCGCAAGAAAATACGGCCTGTCAATGTATACAGCCTTTCCCTTGTGACCTTCTAACCTGCGCACCCATTCCTCAGGAAAGTCCAAGACAAGTATTAAATGCCGTCGCGTCTGCAGTAGAAAGCGCACCGCCTCCTGAATATCCAACCACCCTCTAACTGGGGGCCGTATTG
>Ga0190313_1000684_pt1 | contig 19708 bp, 27 predicted proteins | sample 4870071011_MG_FD_169989 | JGI IMG/M metagenome (GOLD analysis project Ga0190313, IMG submission 169989) | Hydrothermal vent sediment bacterial communities from Southern Trench, Guaymas Basin, Mexico - 4870-07-10-11_MG | ecosystem: Environmental > Aquatic > Marine > Hydrothermal vents > Sediment ...
GTGTGAGTAAATCAGATGCAATAGCATATCTGCGTATGCAATTGCGTAAGGTGCAACGACAAAAGAAACTTGAACATGCACGAAAGACATTAAAGAAATTTATGAATAAGGCACAAGAGTTTGCAAGCAGGTATGAACAGACATTCAATGAGGAAACAACTAATAAGAACAATAAAGACCAGACTGGATTAACTGAATACGCTAATAACATTATGAAATATTGGGAGATGAAATGAACACATATAGTAAGCAGTTAATATTCAGTTTCTTTATCATGCTTTTCTGCGTTCTGATAAGTATGATATTAGCAATGAGTATAGGTGTGGCAGCAGATACTATACATGATGCATTAGTTGGTGCTGACTTATACAATTTAGGTGGCAATTGGAAGTTTTATGAGCCACAATCATCACATGATGCTCAATTCTTTATTACAATGGTGCATATAGTAATCTATACATTGCCTATAATAGGCGTAACGAACTTCATAATAAGCGCCACACGGAAATTGAGATATGATTTATATGAAGAGGAAGAATATATGACATATTGAGGAGGTATAAAAAATGGAACAGCAACAAAGAAGACGGATAATAAAGGAAGAGAATGATAATGAAGTTACAGCGGAGGAGAATATAGAGATAGAAGAAGAGGACACAGAGAAGGTAGAGGAAGTAAAGAATATAGAAGCGATGGTCATGCATACATTACATGAAAGCAGTGTGTTAATACGAAACATGATGGCAAGAGCTGATGGCGGCTATACAGATATGGAAATAGGTGCATTAATTGATGCACTTGTAGCATTTGAGGTAGCAGGTGAGAATCCAGTCAGGTTTATTGAATTAAAAGAACAATTTTTGAGCGAAATTAGTAGGAGCGAGGAAACAAAGGAAAAAGAGGAGATAAGCAATGAATACTAAACCACAAATAAGCGAGCGTGTATATCAGGAAGTGGTATCACGTATAGAGCATGGTAAAGTGCCGATATATCCATCATTAGTGCGCAGAAGGGCTATTGAGCGTTATAAGGCAGAGAAGATAGCAGAGATAGAAAGAGCAAAGAGAGAAACAGAACGAAAGATAAGAGAAGAACAGCGTAGAAGAGAGGAAAGACGCAGAAAGGAAGAACGGAGACATTATGAAGAGATGAAAAAAGCATTAGAAGCAACTAAAAAGCGAATACATGTTGGTCATTGGGTAAAAGTAGAAAAAGGAGGGAAAGTAACAGCTTGTGCTGGTATGGCAGCAATGTCACCATCACAAGCGAAATCTTTGGGCTATAAATGGGGGACTATGAAATGGAATCCCAAAACTGGTGAATTTGAATTTGTCCCATTACCTGGAGAGCCAACTGAGCCAGAATACTATGGTATCCTAAAGTGGAAATATGAAAGTGGGCACTACAAACATCCTGAAGTAGCTAAGCGAATTAAAGAAGAAATAGAAATAGGAGCAAAGAAGTATGGAATAGTAGCACCAGCATGGGCAGGTGGTTATCTAAAAGAATACAGAGAGATAGCAAATCAGATAAGAGAATCATATCTCAAAGCAACACAATCAGAAACTAAGCTCAGTACTATTGAACTTAAGAAGGCATTGGATAGTCAATCTAAAGTAATGCAAGATTTACAGAGATTACAAGTCCAGCGTGCAATGTTAGAAAAGCAAATCAAAGCCACAACACATTTAGCAGAGGAAGCAAAAGCTAAATATAGAGAATATGAAAAAGGAGAATGGACACCAGAGGAAATAGTAAAATATGGCTTATTAGCAGGGGCAGTAGGAGGTATTTCTAAAACATTGGAAACACAAATAAGTGAATATAATAAGCAAGTGCAACAGCTCAGAGAATCAATGAGAAGAGAGCAACAGCGTCCTGTTCAGCCATCGGTGCGTGTTTCAATACCAAAACAAACAGTAGTAAAACCACCAATAGCTACTAAAAAACCAGAAATTCCAGTAGTTTATAGTCCATTAATGCAAGAAATAAAAGCCACAGGTAAAGTTCCTACTATTCATATACCTGAACAAACCAAGGCACCAATGGCATTTGAAGCATTAATTGAACCAATAAAGCGCATAACAGGTTATTATCCTGAGAAGGAAGAAGTGCTAAGAACAACAATGTCAATGTATAGAAAGCATCAGTTAGATTTAGCAGAATCTTTGGGTGTAATCCACAAAGAAAAGGATACAGGAAAGCGATATATTATTGTAAACAATACGAAATATATTGAAGGCACAAAAGGATTTGATGAACATTTGGGAGAAGCTATACAGAGCAAATTAAATATTAAAGAGCCACCTGAAGTAAAGAGAAGACAAAAGGCAATACGTAGTGCAAATCGTGCATTATCAGAATTTTTGGAATCTTATGGTGGCAAACCCGGTGAGCCTATAATATTAACAACACCTGAATCAAAGAAAGCATTTGAAAAAGTTAAAGCTACATTTGAAGGTATACCCGAAGAAACTACTACAACAAAAGCATATTGGGAAGAGGTTGGAAAGATACAAAAAGCACAACCGCAATTGCAAGAACTCAATGTATTAGCAGAACAGGCAACAAAACAGGCAAAAGAAATGGAAAAGATACGAAAAGAAAGCTGGTTCGGTATTCCTTATAAGATAGAATCATTAGGAGAGAAATATTCACCTTATGTTAAAAAGGCTATTCCACCAGTAAGACCTTATGCAGAGGTAAAAACACCAGAGGATTTAGTTAGAGCAGTTGAGAAGACTTATGAATGGAGAGGAGCAGAATTAACAGAACAACAACGAAAAGCAATAGAAGAATCATATATTAGAGGCAAAAAGGCTTATGGCATATATAGAAGGATGTTTGGTTTACCACCAGAACCATTTAAATGGGAAAAGAAAGCAACTCAGCTTGAAGCAGGTATAAAAGCAGGACAGATTGAGGAGATACGAGCACATCCCATAAAAGGAGCAATAACAGTTGCTTCATTTGCAACCTTACCGCCTATATTCAAAGGTGCAGGTGCTATCTGGAAAGGTGCAGGATTAGCTACCAAACTGCCTCGTATAACTAAATATGCACCAAAAATAATTTTAGGTGGTATGGGTGCAGGCTATGCAGGTGGAGTAGGCTATGAAACCTATAAAGCACCGACATTAGAGAAAAAAGGAGAAGTATTAGGTAGGACATCAGTAGAGATAGCAGAGATGGCTGCTGGGACTTATATGGGCATAAAAACCTCACCTTCATATATCAAAGGCATAGAAATATCACCTGAAGGCGCAATAAGAAGTTATAAAGGACTGGGGATAGGCGAAACCAGACGTCCTATTATCGGTATATTCAAAGAAACATTAAAGACACCTGAGGTTAGCACTGCACAAAGAGCTTTAGTTTTAGGTGAAGATTATCCTGCTTTGAGATATTTGAGAAGCACCGAAACCATACAATTTAAAACACCTTGGATGGGAAGAGGAGCAGGTGGTTGGCGAACAATAACTACAAAAGAAATTGGTATCGGAAGAGCTATAAAATTTGAAACCAAGAAAGGAGAGGCTTTATGGGGTAGAGATGTCTTTTTAGGTGAGATAAAGAAGCCACCAATTACACCTGAATATAAAGCTTTACCTGAAACAACAACACGAGCAATAACTTTATGGAAGCGAGGTAAGGATGTTTCATTAGCTAAGAGACCAACAGAAATAGAAGTTTATGAACCACCAGATATAAAGGAAATTGTTCCGAGAGGTATAAGAATAGAAGCCAGAAAGATACCGACATATACAGAACTGATACCAGGCAGACTTTATAAAGCAGAAGTAGGCTATAAAGCATTTCAGATAGGCAAATATCCTAAGCATATAAAGATTTTAAATATGGCAAAACCAAAATATAGATGGGGAGGTATTAACTGGGCAAATTTAAGAAGAGGAGCTTTGGGTATGCATTTTGAATTCACTCAGAAAGGTATTGCTGGATTTGTAAGTAAAGCTAAAAAATTCCCTTACAGGCAATTTAAAGAGTTAGAAGAGCCGAGTAATATAGAAGCAGGTCCATTCAGATTTTTAGGTATAGAAGAAAGGAAACCAGTTAGAAGAACACAAGGATACAGAAGAAAAGATTTGGAGTTATATGAGAGATTTGCAAGAGGAGCATACAGAGGAGTCTCTCGAGAACAAATGAAGATGTATGAAAGATTCGCAAGAGGTGGGCTAAACAGAGGTGTTACAAAGGAACAGATGAGGATGTATGAGAGATTTGCAAGAGGAGGAAGGCGTGGAATTTCTCGAGACCAGATGAGAATGTATAGAAGATTCATCAGAAAAATGCGAAGAGGAGTCTCAAAAGATGAAATGAAGATATATGAACAATTCATCAGAAAGAGAAGAATAGGAGTCTCGAAAGAGGAACTAAAAATGTATCAGAAATTCCTCAGAGCAAGGGGTATAAAGCATATAATATTCACTGGAGAAGAACCAGAAAGTAGTGTAAAATTAATAAGTATAACAGGTGGTATTTCTAAAAAGAAAGGTGTAAAACCTGTTAAAAAAGGAAAGGAAATAATAAGTTATGGAGAGAAATGGAAAAAGGAAGAAGAGGAGTTGTTAAAAGGAGAAGGTATAAAATCCAGATATTCTACTGGACAGATAATACTACAAAAAACTGAGCAAAGAACAAAATCAAAAACCAAAGAAAAACCTAAACAAGAAGAGATTAAACTAACAGCAAAAGGTATAGAAGAAGAAATAGCAAAGATAACAGGTATAACAAGTAAAAAAGTTCGTAAAGTTAAACAACCAAGAACAATTTATGAAGAGTTCAAAGAAAGTATAATAACAAAGCCCAGAACTGAAACAGTATGGAAACCAAAAATAAGAAGAAAAGTAAGAATGCCTACTTTAGTATTTTATTTACCTTCTACTGAAACTAAAGAACCAAAAGCATTTAAGGAAGCAAAAGATTATATTAAAGCATTAGAAAAGAAACGAACTAAATATACACCTTATGAATGGCAAAAATTTGTTCCTCTATCTTATGAAGGATACAAATTTGAGCCTATATCTCTGGAAAGATTTAGAAGTAAGCAAATATCAATTCCTTCACCTATAACTGCTACACCTCCTGCTATGCCATCTATACAAATACCTGAGATACGATTCCCCGAAATACAACAACCAAAAGAGATGTTAAAGACAGCAACACCAGAGATAAAGCCACCAGAGATTTTAGAGATTTCTTATTTCCCTTTCCCTTATTTCCCCTTTCCACATGAGAAGAAAAAGAGACCAAGACATAGGAAATATCGTAGAAGTCCATACGAATGGTTTGAATACCATCCCATACCAACATTAAAGGAGATGTTCGGTGTAGTAGGATTGCCACAGCAGAAATCTAAGACTAAAACAAAACACAGCACAGAAATAACATCTGTAATAAACCAAATAATAGGTAAAACACCAAAGCTATGAGAATAAATAATTTGAGATGGCTATCTGCATTTTTTGTGGTTATAATTGTATTGATATTACTCTCAAGTTCATGTGGTGCTTTCTTAGGATTAGGACATACTCCAGTAATAGAAAAAGAATTCTATCCACATATCAAGCAATTAATATTAACAAATACCGATACAAAACAGCAATTACAAATCAAAGTAATTTCAAAAAAGGAAGGTGTATGCAAGTTTGAAGAGGTTTTTGAGATAACAGCATTAGGTAGTGATTACATACCAAAGAAAGGCAGAGATTTCGGATTAAGGTTCAGAAACAAAAGTTATAGTGATGTAGCAGACAAAATAAAAAGTATAGAGTGGTATGTTTGGAAAGATAACGAGTGGCAGCCATTGAAATGGAACTGGTTAGGCAGAGCAACACCAATAAAGAAAAACGAAACGAAATTGTATAAATTAGTGGTAACAAAGAAGCGTGCAGAATTAGGTGATAAGCGAATATTAACTATACCTAAGTTTATGGATATTGAAGATGAAAGATTAACATGGTGGAATGTATCATGGAAATATAGGATTAATTCCACATTGAATAATGTGCCGAGTGGTGGTTATACATATCAACTATTAGTGCATTCAGGAAGTGGGACAAATAACCAGACAGATGTATATCTGAATGGACATGGAGCATTGAATTTCAAAGATATAAGGTTTACTTTAGATGATACAACTGAATTAGACTACTGGATAGAAGATAACTCAACAGACCCTGTAAGGGTATATGTAGATGTTCCAACAAACGGAATAGTATATATGTATTATGGCAACCCAGATGTAGAGACAACATCGGATTTAAGAAGTGTAGGTGTATTTGGTGATGATTTCAGAGATGGAAGTAAATGGACAACAACATCTTCAGAAAGATTTAATATAGCCAATGGCACATTAAATATGAATATGGTTAGTACATCAGGCACAGCTTATATTTATACAAATTCATTTAGTGCACTAACAAATTATTGTGTTCAGTATCAAATAAAGATAACAAATAGCTATGAAGGAGCAGAGGATTTCTTTTGCATGCAAACAGCACCTGGTATTCCTATAACTGATAATCTTAATTTTAGTGGGCAATATATATATCAATATGGTGAACCTTCAAGATTTGAAATAGGATATCAAAATCACATAGAAAACACATCTTCTGATATTGGGTCTTGTGCATTATGTTCTCCTGGTATAAGAATAAAATACTATAATGGTGTAGGAACAATAGAAAAATGGAAATCTGATTACACATACAAATATATAGAAGCTGGTCCTGTTTATGGTAGCTCACCAGCAATGACAAGATTTGTAGTATCTCAGTATACTATCTATGGAATGGAAGGCAAATTAGATAATATCCTAATACGAAAATATCAAGACCCAGAACCTGAATGGCAAACATGGTCAACAGAGGAAACAGAACCTATTATTGGAGGTATAACCCAATACAATAGCCAACGCAAACTTGTTCGGACATCAGATAACTATTTGCATAGAGTTTATACCAAATATGATGGTTCTAATTGTCGTGTATATTATGCAAAAAGCACAGATGGAGGTTCAACATGGACAGAAAGTGTTTTGACAGAACCGGGTGTAGATTGTAAGAATCCAGCAATAGCTACTGATTCGGAAGATAATTTATGGGTAGTGTATGAGAAATACAATGGCGGTATAAAATATAAAAAATACAATGGTTTAAGCTGGGAAAATGAACAAGATATAAGTAGTGATTCGGGGCATGTGCCTGCAATAGCTGTTGATAGTAACAATAACATTCATGTAGTATGGTATACAGATACAGGTAAGATATGTTATAGGACTTATAACGGCATAGCATGGAGTTCAATACAGAACCTAAGAGAAATCAATCATCCACAGTATCCTTCAATTGCAATAGATACAAATAACTATATCCATATAGTATGGCAGGAATTGAATACAACAACAAATACATACAATATCAAGCATCGTATGTATACTTCAAGCTGGCAACCTGTTCATAATATAACCAGTGGTGAAACATATAATCAAACCTATCCTTGTATAACAACCGACACAAGCGGTAATGCATGGATAGTATGGCAGACCCAAGACCACAAAATTAAAGCAATAAAATACAAATCAGATGGCACATGGAGCAGTATAGAAACTGTCTGCGATGGTGGTATCTATGAACAGAGAAATCCATCTGTTTCTATCTATTCCAACAATTATGTAAGAGTAGTATGGTATGGACAGGATAGTTCACACCAGGATAACTACATAATAAGAGAAAGACACAAAACAAGTTCATGGAGCTCTATAACAGATATACTATATCCAACAGGCAAAGATGTAGTCTATCCTTCATTGATTTCAGCATTATATCCATGTATATGCACAGATTGTTATATTAACATACCAGATGGAGGATATGCTTTTGTATATGATGAAGATGGCGAAATAAAATACTATGCATCAGACGATTTGGCATGGCGATGCTCAACGAAATATACACTAACATTGAAAGCAATAGATGCAAAAACAGGTATATCAATAACTAATTTCAGTGCTGATTTAGGCACAGGCGAAACAAAAACAGCAACAAATGGCATTGTTAAGTTCAGATGCTTAGAAACAGGGTATTATAGCTTACAACTAACTGCTAATGGCTACTATGTCCATACAGAGACAGTTGTAATAGATAATACAAAGGAAATGACTATATCATTAACACCAATAAGTGAATCTGAATATTACCTATTGCCAAAGGCAAAAACTGTAACATTCACTGTGCAGGATATTTATGGTAATAGAATACCGAACTTATATGTAGAGGCAGTAGGATATAACATCACACATCCTTATGGATGGTTAGGCACAGTTTTTGGATTTACAAATGCAACTGAGATATACAACACAACACAAAACGGAACAACAGATAGCAATGGGCAGATAGCATTTATGATGGTTGAAACAATCAAATATAAGGTGAATTTCAGAAATGATAGCTTAGGCATAAACAAGACATGGTTCAAATATCCGACAAGGAGCGAATATACAATAATAATACTACCATGGGAATACAGTCCAGAAGAGAGGCGGAAGCAAGAGATAATGGCAACCACAGTAAATATTACAACATCAAAGATAAATGAGACACATGCAATAATTTATGTAAACTATACCGACCCAAGTGGTTTAACGACATATCTTAACATCAATATAACTCGGTTAGCAGTTCTCAACAAGAAAGAAGTAGTATACAACTACACAGTAACGAACCAGAGCATTGTAAACCAGTCATTCATTGTAACGCCTTATAAGGGGCGTTCGTTTGGTGTTAGGATAACAGCGATACATGAGGATTTCGGTGAACGAATATGGGAATATGGTGTTAAATTCAAGGGATTATTAACAGATTTGGAACTACCAGAGAAGGCATATCCAGTGATAGCAGTAGCACTGATTTTCTTCATTGGTGGTTTGTTCGGAGCAACTACTGCATTACAGGGCTCATTAATAGTGTGTATAGTGAGCTGGATATTTTATGGCATTGGCTGGTTAAATTTAGCACCTAACAAAGTTATGGTAAGTGCATTATCACTTGCAACAGTAATATCTGTGCTTGCATTGTTGATGGACAAAGCACGAAAAGTAGGAGTGCAATAAAAAGATTTTTAAATGAGTTTATTAAAAATAATAAATAAGGAAGTGATACAAAAGGAATGGATGTATTAACTTTGATGTATATGGTGACAGGGCTTTTTATAGCCTTATGGGTCGTAGTGTTATTGTTTGTAAAATACTATCTTGACATAAAGAAATGGGCACCAGAGGCAAGAGTATTCAAAGAAGCGAGGAAGAAGAAATTAGCGATATTAGAAATAACTGACTCAGCAGGCAGAACAGCATTCATGGTGGGTAAGAAACGCAGAAGACGTGATATCCATTTTGAGGGCTCTGAACATGGGATACTAATAGACCCGAAATTGCAGGGTAATGCACCAGAAAATAGGACAGTTGATGGTGTTCCAATCCATCACTTCTCTACACAGTATCCATTCAGCATGAGCGATAAGAATGCACGAGCACTAGAGACAATAATTGAACATGCACGAGCGAATTACCCAGAATTGAATTTCCTGACTGATTCAGACATACTAATACTTACGAGCACACCACGCAGTGATTTAGACCATGACGTAGCTAATTATATTGCAGAGTATCAGCCAGAGGTGGAGCGAGAAATCTTAACTAAGAAATTCGCACTTGATACCAACAATAAATCACCATTACAACTCAATCATCAACTAATTGAAGAATTAAATGCGAAAGGAATACCAATAAGATATAAACCATTAGATAGAAACCAGATAATTGAGTATCTAAATAGTAAATACAATACAAACCTCAACCCTAAAAAGCTAATGATTACCAGAGATAAAGAAGGCAATATAAACATAATAGAGCGTAAAACAAAGGCAATAAAGGCAACAATAGAAAAAATCGGTAATGTCTGCAAATTAATAGTGCCTGATGTTATCAACCCTGGACTTGAAATTGGCACAATGGAAGATGGAAATATAAATATCCCAGATGCAGAACTTATTCCTAACAACAAAGAGGAGACAGAATACATATTGAAAGTAGGAACAGACGAAAGTGGTGAAAAGAAGAAATATACTATTATTCACGATAAAGAAGAAGATATATGGACAGTATATGAAACAGAAAAAACGAGAGTAAAACTAACAAAAGAGGATGTAGTAGAGCAAATAGCGCAGTTACAACAAGAAGTGCAAACCGAACCAGTTAAGCATGGTTGGTTCTCTTATACCTATGCCTTCAATAACTCACCTATGGGCATGTTAGCGCAGGATATGCAACAACTGGTGCTTCTAATACAGCGAATGACACGTGAAGAGTTAAAAGGTGAATGGGAACGCTATGTGCCTCTTGCATTCGCAGTATTGATAATTGTAGTTGCAATAATTGCATTAGTAACCGTCTTAGGTAAAGGAGGTGCATAGACAATAACACAAAGAAACACAAAGAAGAGGAAGAAAAGGAAGAAGAGGAAGAAAAGAATAATAAGTAAGGAAATACAAAGATTAGAAGAGATTGTGTATAACAGTGGCGTTCCTGCATGGTTAGTGAATGTAGAAGAGATTTATGATTTCTCATTACCATTAGAAGAGAATAAGCGAAGAGTGGAACAAGAAATAGAAGAAATAAAGGCACAGATGCAACATTTTGCTCATCAGTATATAGAAGAGTTGGTTGGAAGTGAGCACCACAAACCTACCAAGAAATAAAAAACTTTTTATATAGAAAAGTATAATAAATAATTGGTGATGTAAAAAATGGGAAAATTAAGAATACCAAAAAGGAGGTATAGGGTAGAGAAGAAAGTAATACACAGAAAGGCATGGATAGATAGATGGGGTCATAGACATCCACCAACAACCTATGTTCGGAGAGCACAGGTTATTGAGCGGAAAGCGTATGAGAGGGAAGATATAGGAGCACCAGGCAGAGGAAAGAAGCTAATACCGATAAAAGGCGAGATGAAGATAAACGGCAAAGAGTATCATGTAAGCCTGCCAACGAGAACGAGACATACTATCCTGCGTGCATTGGTGAAGAAGTATGGAGTAGCGAAGATATGGCGGAGATTGCATGCAATGGTAATCATGCGGAAAAGAACACAGTCAGAAGCGAGAAAGATATTTGAGCGGGACAGGGACTGGGTGGCAAAAACATTCGGCACAAAAGCACTGACACCACGAGCAGCGATAAAGAAGTGGAAGAGTATGAGCCATGTAGCGAGGCAGAAAGCCATGCCTGGAGGGAAAATATAGAGCAGACTACGATACGAAATGGGGATAGAAAATGTTAGGAGGTGATAGAGAAGAAAATGGAACTAAGAGTATTAAAAAATCTACCAGCAGGATGGAGAGGAAAGAAGGTAAAAGGGAAATACTTTGAAAGTGTTGTATACAGTGCTCATTTTGTGCCAAAAAGAACAATAGAGATTGCTAAAAGAAGGGCTAAAGAAAGAGGATTAACAAAAACAGAAACAAAAAAACTAATAGACGCCTATAAAGACTATGACAGCCAATACTGGCAACTGGCAATCACTCTTGAAAAAAGAGATAACACAATACACATAGAAATAGAAACTCCTCACTTTCGCACTAAAACCCTACGAGCTAAGACACCAGCAGAGGCAAACAAAAAAGTGCTCAATTTCATGCGGAAGCTTTCAAAACGAAAGACATATCTTCCATTGAATGTTAGATACACTAAACAAAAGAGAAGAGAACTCAAGAGGAAATACAGATAAGCCAAAAATACAGGAATAAAAATGCCACGAAAAGGATATGGTAAGAAAGATGGAAGTAGACGAGGATTCAGAGAAGGAGGCAGAGGCAGGAACAGAACAAACAAGTGCAGACATCCAAAGATGAGGGAGAAATAAAAAGTTAGGAGGTGATGTATAATGGGATGGATAGTAAAGTTAGGTAGGAGAAATATGTTTGGCGACGATGTCTTTCCAAGTGAGAGAAGTGCACGATACGCTATTGTATATGCAATAAGAGGAGCAAGAACTGCAAAAGAAGCTATAAAATACACAAAGGCAACAGTTGTAAAGACAAAAAGGCAACCTAATGTTACGAAATAGAATAAAACAACGAGCAAACGAGAAGCACAGCCTACTCTGATGGAAGTAAGATAGGAGATAAGATAAAAAGGTTGGGAGGTGATAGAAGATGAGAAGAAGAGGCTTTATAGATGTATATGGTGAAGGCGAAAAAAGAAAGTTTGGAGGGAAAGTTTACAAATATCTGCGGACATTTTCAAGTAAGCGAGAAGCGGAAGAATATGCAAAGAAAATAAGACAACATCATCGTGCACGCATTATAAAAGCGAAGTCTGGTAATAAAACAATTTACAGAGTATATTACAGAAAAGGGAAAGGAGTAGCAGAAAGAATATTAAAGAAGAAAGGAATTGAATTGCCATGAGAGAAATCTACTCTGATGGAAGTAAGATAAAAAGTTAGGGGGTGATAGAAATGAGACAAGTAAGAAGATGCAAGTATGTAACTTACAGCGTAAAATCATATAATGTAATAGTTGGTAGTAAGCATCACTCTACACATTTTACACTTGATGCTGCTATAAAGGAAGCATTAAAAGTAGGTAGAGAGAACACTGACAAAGGAGTAAGAAAAAGTATAGTAGTTATAAAAAACATGGGGCATATAGAATGTAAAAGGAGGCGAAGAGATAAGAAAGAAAGCACGTAGCAAACGAAGAGAGTTCTCAAGAAAGACAGGTGAATGGGCACAGATAATGATTTATCGCGACGATATGTTTCATGAAATGTTGTAGAGGTTAGGAGGAAATGTCTTTTCATATCATTTATGGAATAAGTAAAGAAGAAGCCAAAAAGATACCAAGGCAACGAATAAAGGTATTGAAGGACTTACCACCGATATTTGGTATTGATGGGGAAATTTATAGACTCAAAAAAGGTGATATTGCAGCGATACCAAAAGATACAGCAAAACTTCTAATACAGCGTAAGGTAGCCATTATTGCAAAAAATAAAACAAAAAAGGCACGAATACCAAGAAAGATTCGTAAAATACAGGCAAGCCGAAGTAAACGAGCAAGAACACTTGACGCTTTGCGAACAGCAAAACAAGTGTTGCCATTAAGCAAATATGAACAATGGGCGAAGAATCCGGGAAGGTATGATTTAATAGGTGTAGATACAGCGAATGCAGGCAAAAGAAAAATTCATAGAAAAAAGCCCTTATGGGAAGTTATATTAACAAAGAGAACAATAATGGAAATGCCAGGGGAATGCTATGGCGTGCCAGAACAAAAACGAGTTCGTGGTCGTGGTGATGTTCCTTCTGATGTTGTAAAGAGTAAATGCACAGAACGAGAGCGAGAATGCATGAAAATTTATAGTTATAAAAAGTTGGGAGAGAAAGAAAAGAAGAAAAAGAAGAGAAAAATTCCAGTAAAAAGAAAAATAACAAAAACCAAGACAAAAGGAAGAATGAGGAGATATAAGGTATGGGGGGAGTGGCCGGCAACGAAAGAACCTCGTTACTATTTTGCAAGGAGTAAACCTGATTTATTGCACAGTCTCTCACCATTAGCACAGCAGAAAATAAAAGAAGGTAAAATTAAAGTAGAGTATGATGGAATAGCATGGTAAAGAAGAAACAAAAATGCCAAAGATAAAGGAAACCGCCAATCGTGTAATAGTGCACACAGGTAACTGGTGGCAACGTTACCATAGGGCATCGCAAAAAACAAAATCGTTATGGAAGTTCCGCATTAAGGATGTAGGACGATTGAAACATTCAGAACTGATATTATGCAAGCCACCTCGCAGTGCAACTTGGCATACCTATGCCTGGTCGTTCTCTAACCAGCAGGTGAAGAAAAATAATCGTAAATTAATGGTTTATGACAGGAAAGCGTTTGAGATACTGGCAAAAATGAAAGAAAAAGGTGAATTAAAAGGTTATGCTGTGGTATTGAAGTAAAATTAACCATAAGAAAGTTTTAAGTTTTTATACTATAAACCTTAATATAGAATTGATAATGGAAGAAAAAGGAGAAAGATGGAAAAATGGAAAAAGGAATGGAAGGAGTAAGGAGAGTGCATTGCGTTATACCTGAGAGTTTGTTTGAAGAACTCAAGAGGTTAAACATTCTTGAACAGATAGACTCAGTTATAACAGAGCAACTCTGGAAGGAAGTCCAAAGGAGGAAAAAGGAGAATGAGCGGAAAAGGCAACTTCTTGTATGAAAAGACAGTTGATGAAGTAATCAACTATGCTCAGTGCAAGAATCCACAGGAAAGCCAGAGAACGACTGTTAATATTCCTTTATCACAAGAAATCGCATTAAAAGACCTGCAAGATAGGTATAGACGAAGCGCATTCTGTGTATTAAGGTATGTTGTTCAGCATGGATTCACTATTTTTGAACATGAGAACAAGGATATTCTCAAGCAAATCAAAGAATTGAGAAAAACACTGAGACATTCTAAGAATTCAATTATACCAGCATACCTGTTCCTGTTGAAAGTAGAAACAGGTAAGGATGATAGTAGTGGCAGTGTAAGAAGGGCATTAATAGGAGATAGGGACATCATTGCTGCAATACAAGATTGTAGCAATGAACTGAACATAAATTTTTCTTCGTTCATTCAGGTTCTTATTGACTATTCGTTAAGCACAAGTAGAGATGAAAATCTCAGTGAAATCCAGTTAAGAGCCAGTAAAAGCAAATCAGAGTTTCAAAAGAAGATTAACGATATTCTGGATGTTCTTATTAGGCTGGAAAATGGTGAAACTAAGAAAGAAGATAATACTGAGGATAACATTGATATAGAGAATCTTCTTGAGGATGATAATGAAGATGAAGAACAATAAATAAATTTATATAAAAATTAAAAATATAAATTGTTTATATTATTGAAAAAAATATAAACAATTTATATTTGCTGATAAATGTATAAAAAGTTTATACATTTATCAGCATGTACCATATACTATAGTATACTATATATAAGTTAGGGTAACCTAAAACTTGGCTTTTACTATATACTATAGTATATAGTAAAAGTGGCAATCAATCTTAATAAGATAGTTCCAAATAACCTTAATAACAGACTTTTAAGCAGAAAGAGAAACTAAGAAGGAAAAGATAACCAAAATAATGGATGTAATGAGAGATTGAGCAAAGTTTTTTAAATTTTAAAAAACTTAAAAGGAAAAACTGATAGATAATTAATTAAATAGACTATTAAACAAAGAAATAGACTCTTACTGAGATTAAATTAATCTCAGTAAGATTAAACCTTATTAATAAGACATTCAAATTCTTTTATTCTGAATGTTCTTATTAGTCTGGTAAAGATGAACAAAATAAGCTTGTTCAAATGGCAGAGAGAAGGAGAAGCCTTAAGAAGATGGATAGAGAACAAAGGTCAGGGAATAAGTCCAACATTAAGAAGGTCAATACCTTTATACCTTAACCTTTATATAGTATAAATTCTAATATAATAATTGGTGATAGAGATGATGGATATAAGGACATTAAAAATAGTGGTAGCGAACAAGATAAGGAAGCGAAGACGATTAGAAGAAGAACTGAGGAAGGTTAATGAGGAAATTGAAAAGTTAAACAAGGAGATAGAGAAACATAGAGTTGAGGAGATGAAATAAAAAAATGATAAAGGTATCTGATGTTATTAAGGCAATTTTTCTATCAAGTTTAACAACTCTCGTAATTCTCAATACTCTTCTATTAGCTTATTTAGTTCCTATTGTTGGTTATCATCTAATGCCTGAAAATCAAACTGCTGCTGAATTTTGGAGAGTTACTGGTTTAATAATGGAAGTAAATACACTTGTAATAATTTGGTCTGGTATTGGATATTTATTCATGCATTTATTCATGCAAATATTTAAAAATGAAAGGAGAGATAAATGGCTGAAATAGTATTACATAACTGGCAAAAGCAAGCCTTAAAAGAATGGATAAATAATAAGGGACAAGGAATTATTCAAGCACCAACAGGTGCAGGAAAAACCTATTTAGGATTGAAACTGATGGAAAAGGACTCACTGTTTCCTTTCCTGGTAATAACGCCAACAATAGAATTAAAGGAGCAGTGGAAACGAAGGATACAGAAATTCTATCCTAATATAACTGTTAGAGGTATAGGAGGTGGTGAAAAATATAATCCGAATAAAACCCTTGACTGCTATAATAAGGTAGCGACGGTAGCAGTAATAAATTCCATGCGAGACCAGCCTTTTTCATGCAAGACTGTTATACTGGATGAGGTGCATCATTACAGCCTTCTTGCTTCTCAAAATTACAGGATTTGGGATAATGTGGATTACAGGTATATCATGGGCTTATCAGCAACACCAGTTCCTGAGAGATTGGCGAGGATAGGTGGTGGCTGGGATATTCCTCTGGTTTACAGGTATACTCTCAGTCAAGCATACAGAGATAAAATCCTGTTAAGACCTGAGATTATCCTAAAACCTGTAAACCTTACTGAGAGCGAACAGGAAAGGTATGATATGCTAACAGAGAAGATGCGGAATAATACAAAGAAATTTGTTGATTTCGATGATGCACCGATATGGTTTAAAGCCTGTGCATTTGAAAGGAATGAAATATTGTTTAATTCGAGGATGAAACTTAAAGTATTGGAGAAAATTCTTAGTGAGATTGATTTCCAAAAAGCCATAATTTTTGTTGAAAGAATTGAAACTTGCAACGAAATAGCGAGAAGGATTAATGAAATTGGAATTGAAGCACTGGCACTGCATAGCGAGTTAAAAAAGAAAGAACGAAAGGAACTGGTGAGTAGGTTTATTAATACCTCTTATCCTGTGGTATTGGTGACAGCCCACCTTTTTGAGGAAGGCATGGATGTTCCTCAAATTGACCTCCTAATCCTCTATAACTTCAATAGCACCAAGCGAGAATCATTACAGCGAATTGGAAGGAGTTTGCATAACCATTCAAATGTTCCAAAGGTGTATATCCTATACTATAAAGGAACAAAAGAAACTCGTATAGCTAAGAAAATTAGGAGGGTATTTGAATGACAGAACCAATAACAGGAGCGCAAATAGTATATGTGGCTAAGATAGCCTTAGTAATATCCATCATATACCTAATCAGCAGGGTTGTTCCTGCAATACTGGAATACAAAAAGATAAAATATCTTGAGGTGGTGATAACGACGAAACAATGTGATAGCAAATCAACATCTTTTCAGAGAGTATTGAAATGGATAAAGGATAAGAGAAAGGGAGAAACAGAGGAGGATTATTTGAGGAGATGGGAGAATAAGAAAAGTGGAAGGATGTTTGAATAGGCTAAGGAGGCAATGAAAAATGAGAGAAGAAATAAAAGAAATAGCAGACCAGTTATGGGAAGAGACAGCAGGAGTAAGTGGAGAGAAAATCACTGATATTGTTGATGAAATTGATAGCGTCTTCCATAAAAACGGCTATGTCATTTCTCACGATAAAATCGTGCATTTCGTGATAGATTGCATCAGAGAAAAATGAAATCCAGAAATAATGGAATATACAAAATTATAGGACAGATAAAACAGCAACAATCAGACGAGAGGATTCTGAAAGCCATAAAAAGCTTAAACCAGCCTACTAATTTGCAGACATTATCAGAGGTATTAAATCTCCATAAAGACACGATAAGAAAGCATTTATATCGGCTAAAAAGACAAGGTAAGGTCAGAATCACGAGAAACCCTGCTAATAAAAGGTTTTTAGCGATTTATTATGTTAGGAGGTGAAGTAAAATGGAAATAAAAACAAAAAAGTCTAAAATAACGAAATTTATAAAAGAGTTAGTGAAGGAAAGTCATCCAGCAGATATTGTAGCTCTTGGTTTGTGGATAGCAGGCTTTTGTGTTTGGATATCGTTCAAAGGTATAATAGAGAATACTAATTTATCATTAGAGATACAATTTATGTACTTTCTATTTCTTTTGGTATACATAGCGCAGTTAGCGATTTTTTCATACCAAACAATGATGATACATGCACTTAAAAGAATAGAACAAAAAATAGAACAGCGATAAAACCATCAAAACCCTTTTTTATAAATTAAATTATGTTAGGAGGTGATGTGGCGAAATGAAAAAAGAAACCATAAGGAAAATAGCGAATTCAATACTGCTATCAGATTTAGTTACTCTCACTGTCTGGATAGGAGGAATTGGATTAATAAAAGTAGCTATTGTAATGGGAGATAATATCCCACCAGAAATACGAATGATGTATCTGCTATTTGTTATACTGTATATACTGTTCATGGTAGTTCTTTTCTATCAGACAAAGATGATACACATGCTTAGAAGAATAGAGAATAATAGGAGGTGAAGTAAAATGAAAATAATAAAATACCTGATAGATAGGTTCTCAGTGTATTTGCAGACATTTCTCTGGCTATTAGGCTATTCATGGCACAATCCAATCAGAGACGAATGCACACCAGATTTTTCATGTTGCGTGCCAGAATGCAAAGAGAAGTTTGCAGAGCGATTGAAAAGCCTGCCTAAAATGTTGCAGAACTCATGGGAATATCGTAGGTATCTTATCAAAGAACGGAGATTATGAGAGGTTGTCTTTAAACAACCTCTCAGTGGTTAATAATATATTAGGGAGGAGGATATAAAAATGTGCATAGAAATAGGACTGTATATAAAAGTAGTGAAACAGTTATACAGTATGACCTTAAAAGCATTAGAAACGTCATTTATCCATAAAAACCAGTCATTGCCTTTAAAAGTAGCTTTAGAACTTTTTTGTATGGTAGGAGCACTGACTTTGAGTGTTTTTTATGCCATACCAGTTTGCGCCTTTTTAGTGAAATCTATGAGTGTTTTACAAAAGGAAAAGGAATGGATAGATATTGAGAAATCACAAAAATGGATAATAAAGAAATAACCCTTCTTGGAAATATCTATATTGCAGAAAAAGGCAACAAAAGAATAGAATACAAATTTAAACATAGTAGTGGTCTTATTTTGATGAAATATAATGAAAATACAACCTTAAAAGACTTAAAGCCACTGATAAAAATGGCTAAAAAGTTGAAATATAGACTTATTGAAGTAACAGAACTTGAGCATGCAATAAAAAATAATTTATCAGAGAATTGGAAGGATATAGAAGTATTTGATTATGTCACAAATCAAATAGTGTGTTTAAAAGTGAGGGAGTGTAAAGGAAGTAAATAAAATGAACGGATTTAAAATATTAGAAGCAATAGTAATTTCTCTCTTGCTCTTTTACATAGTCTATCTCGGACATCTTATCGCTGAACATCAAAAAATCACCATCTGCCAATCCTGCCAGGAACAAAACTGGACGGGTGAACTTCCGGCAGTGGATATGAAAGTGAATTGTTCTGAAGTTAAAGATTGGTGTGAGGAGGTGGTGATGGTTAATGAGGACAATAACCTTGACATCTTCAATTTGATACGGAAGCAAAAGTCTTGATTTCCTTTTAATATCCTATGGTAAAATATTAAGGATTTCCGCAAAAACTCTTCTCAAGGTTTATTTTTAAGCCCTCTGAATAGGTCTTTTATAGTAACCTTACAACCGAAATTAAAACCTTTATATATAAGGGGTATAATATTAATAATTGGGG
>Ga0190313_1000686_pt1 | contig 19631 bp, 19 predicted proteins | sample 4870071011_MG_FD_169989 | JGI IMG/M metagenome (GOLD analysis project Ga0190313, IMG submission 169989) | Hydrothermal vent sediment bacterial communities from Southern Trench, Guaymas Basin, Mexico - 4870-07-10-11_MG | ecosystem: Environmental > Aquatic > Marine > Hydrothermal vents > Sediment ...
AAATTTTGGATTTCAGATCAAGGCTGTTTTTCCAAATGTATTCTTTCTGAAAATTATTGTGGATTTACGGGGATAGCTCATGGGGGAATTATTTCAACTCTCATCGATGAAGTGGCTGCATGGACAGTTATTGCAAAGATGGGAAAATTGGGTTTTACAACTGATATGTCCGTCCGCTATTTTAAACCTGTCCCCACAAATGCTGAAATTATTATTCAGGGTCAAATTATTGACCATGATAAGAATGACGTAAATGTAAAAACATCTATTATTTCTTCTGATAAGATCCTTCTCGCAGAGGGGGTATGCAAATTCAGGCTTCCGGAAATATCTACCCTTGCCAGATTGGGAAATATTGATGAATCATTACTTGTAAAATTTGTGGATGCATATAAATAATAAGATCCTAATGGATATTGTAAATTTTCGAGTAACCGGTACGAAATATCTTGATTATTGCAGGTTATTTTTGTATTGTTCCCTCAAGCTTGAAAGGGGTGCGGGTAATCTCATGTTAGGAGTTAAATATGAAACAGTTAACACATATTTTGGTACCTCTGGATGGTTCCGAACTAGCAGAAAAAGCATTGGAAACTGCGTTCACACTGGCACAATACAGTAAAGCTGAAGTGACATTCTTAAGAGTTTTAAGGCCAGTGGAAGAGATCCTTACAATTGATAAGACCAATGCATCTTTTATTAAAGAACAGGAACAAGCCAGAGAAAAAAAGAACACGGAATATCTTGCTGAAGTACAGGAACGGTATAAAGACACATCACTTGTAATTAATCCAGTTCTTAAGACAGGAGCGGATGCTGAAACGATTATAGAGTATGCAAAGGAAAAGGGAGTAGACCTTATTGTAATGGCTACCCATGGCCGTACCGGTTTGCATCGCTGGGTTTATGGAAGTGTATCTACGAAGGTATTGAATGGCGCTTCCCATCCTGTTTTATTGGTTAGATCTTTTACAGATTAGCAAGCCAAAATTTAAAAAATATGGGAGATATTAACGATGAAGAAAGGGTCTCATTATTTTTATCGTCTACTTCCTGATTATTTTTTAAAATTTTTATTTAAGAAGGTAGTAAATATTTCATGTAAGTTTTTATTCTTTGCTTGCAATGCTAAGCTAAAGACTTTCTCTCGCCCCCCTTTTTCAGCCCTATATATTTGTAACTTTTCAATAGTGCTCGGTTAGAAAGTTGGAAAAAAGAAAATACGGGAAATTTATTCAATACGCTACAAAAACAATTAAACTCCCCTATGCAATATTTTAACCGGACACTACTGCTAATTTATTTTTGAGCTAACCCTAAGAGTTTATATTTGCTATGAATCTAATGATAGATCTTTGGTGATAGATCTTTGGAAAATATTTAATTTCGTTCAAGCTCAAGGAACATAAAAACTTTTTTTAGGAGTCTGAATATTTGCTGAATATTTTAAATGTCAAAATTTTAGCCGGACTCTTTCATTTTGAGCGAAATAGTCTGTTTTGCAAAAGTCCCAATGATGTAAAAAAAAGGAGAATTTAATGAATATTTTATTTTTTGGCCCGAATGGAAGCGGAAAGGGGACTCAGGGCGCGATCCTGAAGGGTAAATACAATATCCCTCACATTGAATCAGGTGCAATTTTTCGCGAAAATATTTCAAAAGGGACACCACTTGGCGCTGAAGCCAAGGGATATATAGATAAAGGTGATCTGGTACCTGATGAGATTACAATACCGATGATCCTTGACCGGCTTAAACGGGACGACTGCAAGGAAGGATGGCTCTTAGACGGTTTTCCGCGAAACAAAAATCAGGCAATAAAGCTGGATGAATCCCTCAAGGAAGCCGGTATTGCTCTGGATATTGTTGTTGAAATACTTCTGGACCGCGAAATAGCTAAAAATAGAATTGTAGGCCGCAGGCTTTGTGTAAATGATAATAACCATCCTAACAATATTTTTATCGATGCAATTAAGCCGGACGGTGATAAATGTAGAGTTTGCGGCGGTGATTTAAGCGCAAGGGCCGATGACCAGGATGAAGATGCAATCGGAAAACGTCATGATATATATTATGATGCTGATGCAGGTACACTGGCGGCTAGCTATTATTTTAAGGCAATAGCTGAAAAAGGTGATTCTGTTAAGTATATTACCTTAAATGGAGAGGTGGGTGTAAAGGAAGTTACAGAAGAACTAATCTCAAAGATATAATTTTTTTTTGAGCCTACCGGGTATTTCATGAAAATCGATAAAACAGGGGGCTCGTTTTATAGAATCCCCTGTTTTATTTCCTGCCGACAATGCTTAAAATCCATAGTTAACCTACAAAACAAAACTGCCCGCCTTTTACTTAATACCATTGCAAAGACGGGCAGTTTGAAAATACTATGGTAGGCACGATTGGATTTGAACCAACGACTTCTACCGTGTCAGGGTAGCGCTCTCCCCCTGAGCTACGTGCCTTTATTACGATTAGCCATTTTTTAGCATTTGATATTTTTTTTGTCAAGAAAAATTGAAACATATCATAATGCAGAAAATAATTTACTTAAACCCTGCAGGTTTAACTGCTTATTCATCTTTCTTGACTTATATTAATGCTTTTCTTATTATAATAGATGCGCTGAAGAATTATTTATGCGACGGTCTATATATGTTGATTTTAATGGGGTATTTTTATGTCTTCAAGGCATCTGATTTTAGGGAGAACTACAGATTTTATAACAGGCCGTAAGATCGATGATACTGTTGATGAGCAGGTCAGGCAAAAAATCGCAAGATTTCTTGTTGAGAAAAAAGGCTATCAAAAAGAAGACATTGATGCAAGGCGAAAAATCAGGTTGACTGTAGATGGTAATGCTGGTGAAACAATGGTCGATTTCATAATAAAACCAGGGGGTACTCCATTTATTTTAATAAATTTTGCCCCGGGCTCCATAGTGACAAGGGAGCGCTCTACTCTTGCTGCAGCAAGGCTTGTGGAAGATTATGAAATTCCAATATCAGTGATAACCAATGGAATAGATACCCATGTTATGGATACAAAATCTGGTAAAATAATCGCCAGGGGGCTTGATAAAATATTTTCAAAGAAAGAGGCTTTTGATAAAATTGCCGAGCTTGTTTTAGAAAAAATTTCTGAGGCAAGGCTGGAAAAGGAAAGAAGAATTCTTTATACGTTTGATGTGCTATCAGAAAAAGAGTGTAATGATTTCAGGTGCAGTAAATTTTAAAATTTAATAAAATTTTCGTTCCCTATTTTTAATTTCAGCAATACATTGAGCTATAATAAAATTTAAAAACCTCTGAAACTCGCTGCGCTCAAACAACCAGAGTTTTTTAAATTTCACCATAGCTCAATTCTGATACTTGATGGCCAAAGTTAGAACCAATCCCCAAAAATTTATATGCGTGATTTTATTAAAGGTAAGTGAAATATATGAAAATCGTTTCCATTGCTTTAAGCAAAAAAAAGGGGACAAGAAAAAAATCTGTACAAGAAGGATTTCTCATTGAAAATCATGGGTTGAAAGATGATGCTCACGCTGGTCCATGGCACAGGCAGGTAAGCTTTTTATCCTCTGAAAGTATAGAAAAAGTCAGGAAACAGGGCCTTGATGTAACCGTTGGAGACTTTGCGGAAAATATTGCCACATCCGGAGTTAACTGGGAAAAAATAGATGTGGGAACCCTTGTTAAATTAGGAAAATCAGCCCAGGTTGAGATTACACAAATTGGAAAAGAGTGCCATAAAAAATGCAGCATATATTATCTTGCAGGAGATTGTATTATGCCTAAACAAGGCGTCTTTGCCAGGGTTATTAAAGAGGGGGCTATTTTTTGCGGCGATAAAATTGAAATCCAGACCCCATAATCTTTATCAGGGCTTACTTTTAATCGCAATAACCGAACTGACACCTAACGGCCAACGTTATAACCGAGCCCCTTTATTCTATAAAAATTGAATAATTATAATTTCAAGGGAAAAAATCAAGTGACATGGAAGAACAAAATCTTATAAAAAAAATACTCGATATAAAAAAAGAATTTGGAGAAAAACTTGTGATTTTGACCCACCATTACCAGCGTAGAGCGATATTTGCCCTTGGTGATTATGGTGGTGATTCTTTTGAGCTTTCAAGAAAGGCCTCCCTGGATAAAGCTGCTCAGTTTATAGTTTTTTGCGGTGTCCATTTTATGGCTGAAAGTGCGGAAATTTTGTCCCGGCCCCATCAAATTGTTCAAATGCCCGATTTGAATGCAGGGTGTCCCATGGCCGACATGGCTGATATCACTGATGTTGAAAAAGCCTGGGGGGAAGTTATTGCCATTTCAGGAGAAAATTCTGTAACGCCAGTGGTTTATATGAATGCGGCCGCTACTATAAAAGATTTTTGCGGGCGTAATGGCGGAATAGTCTGCACTTCATCTAATACACCTGCTGCATTTGAATGGAGTTTCAAAAGGCGGGGGAAGATCTTTTTTTTTCCTGATCAGCATCTGGGCCGAAATACCGGAAATAAAATGGGAATAAAACCGGATCAGATGATTCTTTGGAATTCTGACGAGCCATTGGGGGGGAATACCGCTGAAAGTATAAATAATGCGCAGATAATTTTGTGGAATGGATTCTGCCATGTTCATACAGAGTTTAAGGTTGATAATATTCGGCAGATGAAAGAAAAATATCCTGACAGTAAGATTGTTGTTCATCCGGAATGTCCCCAGGAGGTCGTGGAACTTTCTGATGCTGCAGGATCAACAAGTTTTATTGTGAAATATGTTGAAGAGGCATCTTCCGGGTCAACAATCATCATAGGGACAGAATTTAACCTTATTGACAGGCTTGCTGCAGAATATAAGGATAAAAAAATTCTTCCTCTTTACGAGTCCATCTGTCCCAATATGTATAAAATTGATCTAAAAAAACTCCTGTGGTCATTGGAAAATATCGGAAAGGTTAATGTTATCAAAGTTCCTGAAACAATAAAAAAAGGCGCAAAGGTCGCTCTTGACCGTATGCTTGCCCTGTAGACCAGGGTGGGCTTTTGTCTGTTATCGGCCGCCAATCTATAGTAAAAAGATTGTAACTATTCAGCTAATATGTATAATTTAAGCAGATTATACCTGAAGCATGTTTAAAATCAGCACATCTGAATGGTTACAAAAGATTTTGTGTGCGTTATCGGTTTAAGCTCTGTTTTAGTAATATCTATTCTGTTACTTTCCAAAATTTTCTAAAAGAATGTGGAATTAGCAATGCCTGAATAAACAGTTTTTGAAAACTTGCTGGAGAATATATTTGTGACCAAATTTCCCTTATTAAATATTGCAGACCGTACATTTACTTCACGTCTTTTACTGGGAACCGGAAAATTTTCCTCCGTTGAAATCATGAAACAGGCTATTGAGGCCTCATCTGCTCAAATCGTTACAGTTGCGCTTCGCAGAGTTGATTTGTCAAACCCCGGAGATGATCTTATGTCTGCCATTGATACAGATCGTTATTTGCTGCTGCCGAATACCAGTGGAGCGCGGGATGCGGAAGAAGCGGTGCGTCTGGCTCGAATGGCCCGGGCCGCAGGATGCGAACCATGGATAAAGCTCGAAGTTACACCGGATCCCCATTATCTCCTTCCAGATCCTGTGGAAACCCTGAAAGCAGCCGAGATACTTGTAAAAGATGGTTTTAATGTCCTCCCGTATATTAATGCCGATCCGGTTCTGGCTAAGCGCTTGGAAGATGTCGGAACTGTAACGGTGATGCCCCTCGGAGCCCCCATAGGAACAAACAGAGGGTTGAAAACAAAAGATTCCCTGAGGATTATTATTGAACAGGCACGGATACCGGTCATTGTAGACGCTGGAATCGGGGCACCCTCCCACGCAGCTGAAGCCATGGAGATGGGAGCAGACGCGGTCCTTGTTAATACGGCCATTGCTGTTGCAAAGGATCCTGTGGTCATGGCCATGGCTTTTAAGGCAGGCGTGGAAGCGGGATATGCTGCGTTTATGGCAGGTCTTGGAAAAGAGAACATAAAAGCTAAAGCCAGTTCACCTTTGACCGGGTTTTTGCGGGATGAGTAGAATGGGTTTTGCAGATACAATAAAAAAATACAATTGGGATGATCTGGATGCCGCTATTAATAAAATGACAGATCATGATGTTAACAGGGCGCTTAATACCGAAAAAATAGATTTTAACGATTTTTTGGCGCTGCTTTCTCCTGCAGCAGAAAAAAAACTTGAATTGATAGCCCGCCGCTCCCATGAACTCACCCTTCAAAGGTTCGGCAGGACTATTCAGATGTTTGCCCCTGTATATTTGTCCAGCGAATGTACAAATTCCTGCCTTTATTGCGGTTTTAACCGTAATAATCAGATAATCCGTAGAACTCTTTCTGTTAAAGAGGCCATAGCTGAAGCAAAAGTTCTCCATGATCAGGGCTTTCGGCATATTCTCCTTGTGAGCGGTGAATCTCCCAAGCATGTAACCCTTGATTATCTTTGTGAAGTAGCAGAAAATCTGCAAAATTTTTTTGCATCAATTTCCATAGAGATATATCCAATGGATACAGATTCATACAAAGCACTGGTGGCAAGCGGAGTTGACGGTCTGACAGTATATCAGGAAACCTATAATCAAGAGCGTTACAGGTCTGTTCATCCGGCTGGCAAAAAAAGAGATTTCACATGGCGTCTTGAAACCCCGGATCGTGGCGGGCTGGCTTCATTCAGACGGATAAATGTAGGTGCTCTTTTGGGATTATCTCCCTGGAGAGTGGAGAGTGCTTTAACAGGGTTGCATGCAGCCTATCTCATGGGGAAATACTGGAAAAGTCATATTTCAATTTCTTTTCCGAGATTAAGGCCGGCAGTCGGTGGATATCAACCTGAATTCCCGGTAGCAGACACCAATTTTGTTCAAATTATATGTGCGCTCCGTTTATGGCTGCAGGATGCAGGGATAGTTTTGTCGACCCGTGAATCTCAAAATTTACGGAATAATCTAATCCCTTTGGGTATTACCCATATGAGTGCCGGGAGCAAAACAGCGCCAGGGGGTTACTTACTAACAGATGAAGCAGAAGGACAGTTTCAGATAAGTGACGACAGAACAGCCAAAGATGTTGCTGCAGCTATTTTTTCCCTGGGCTATGAACCTGTGTGGAAGGATTGGGATGCAGCATTCCTTAAGGCAGATTAAAATGGAAATTAAAATACAAATAAACGGCAAAGAAAAAAAAATAGAAAAAAAGATGACTCTTGCCTCCCTTCTTGAACTTGAGGGTATTTCCCTTAAGGGTACTGCTGTTGAATTAAACAGGGAAATTGTTTATGAGTCCATGGTTCAGCAGATAATTATAAAAGATGGGGATATTCTTGAGCTGGTGAGAATTGTGGGGGGGGGATGATTAAAGAAGAGCGCCTGGAAAAATTTAAAAAAATTGATATATACCCGGTTACATGCCAGGAACTTTCCGAAGGACGGACAAATCTTGAGGTATTGGATGCTGTCCTTGCAGGAGGTGCTAAAATTATTCAGCTCAGGGAGAAGGACTGGTCAAAAAAAGAGATATACGATCTTGCCATTGAATTTAAAAAACGTACAATTTTAAAAGATGCCCTGTTGATTATTAATGATCATATGGACATTGCATTGGCTGTTCAGGCCGACGGAGTTCATTTGGGCCAGGACGACCTTCCTGTGAGTGCAGCCCGAAAAATAACGGCTGATCTTATTATAGGCGCTTCAAGCCATAATCTTCAAGAGGCTTTGCAGGCTGAAAAAGATGGAGCCGATTATATTAATATAGGCCCTGTTTTTCCAACAAAAACAAAAAAAGATGCAAGCAGCTTTGTCGGCCCAGGTGCAATTTCAAAAATTGGTGAAAAGCTTAAAACTCCCTTTACCACAATGGGGGGAATTAATGAGGAAAATATCCATCTTGTGCTTGCGGCCGGAGCACAGCGTGTTGCCATGGTCACCGGCATAACCAGGGCCAGGGATATGGTAACCAGGGTTCAAACATTGAAAAAAATGATCAGAGATTCTAAGGAACGGAGATGAAATAAGTTGAGCAGAAATAGCGCAGGATTTTGGTCCATATACAAGGCGCATTAAAGGTTGCATACTATACATTCGGCCTTTGATGCAACAAAGTAGATGGGCCAAAAGACAAGCTATTTCGTTCAACTTATAAAATTTTCGTTCCTAATCTAAATCTTTAATTAGATCATACCTGAAACATGCCAAAAATCAGCACAGCTGAATAGTCACCGTAAATATTTATATTAATATACCGGAAAAGGATTGTTATGACCAAAGAGATAGTGGAAAAAACCAAAAAAACTGCTGCACTGTATTTTAAAGATGTTACAGGGGATAAACCTTTTGAACTCTGGAAATCTTTTGACAAGGATCTGGCAAAGGACCTTTCCCTCTTTATCACCGGCCAAATGTATGCAAGGGAAAAAATACCCCATAAAACAAGACAGCTTATTACTGTGGCCTCCTTGACTGTTCTTGCCCGACGAGATGAGCTCAGGCTTCATATACAGGCAGCATTAAATGTCGGCTGCACCCCGTCGGAAATAGCTGAAACAATCTTTCAAACATTTGTCTACGGTGGAATGCCGGCTACAAACGGCGCACTTGAAACATTAAAATCGGTTCTTGAGGAAAAAGGATTGTGGCCGATTAAAGAATAAATAGTATCCGAACGAACACCAGGAGTTTTTGTTCAAATAGCTGCAGGGGTCCTGGCAAAGGATCCTTTTCTTTTCATGGTTTTTCCGTGGTTGTCCCATAAAAATATGAAAAACAGAATTATTTTCGTCCTATATTATCAACTCCCCCCATTCCTCCTCTGTTTATTAATTTACATTCAATCTGACAGAGCCGTTAGTCTATCAATACCATCTTTTTTCAGCTTTCCCCACATGGATAAGCTGGTTCATTTTTTTATCTATGGAATACTTGGTATACTTTTTTTACGGTTTTTCAGGACGATTCCTGTTAAAATGAGCCGTAAAAGGCTGATTCTCTGGAGCATCGCTGCTGCAACATGCTATGGTATATCTGATGAGATCCATCAGTATTTTGTTCCATTGAGAGATGCTGATCTTTTAGATTTTCTGGCCGATATGGCCGGGAGTATTTGTGGAGTTTTTGTTTTAGAAAAATTAGGTATGTCTGAAAGTCTATATTAAAATGCCTTGTAACTATGATAAGAGGCTGTAAAGAAAGAATCTGTTAAAAATATAACCTTGCGTAATGGTATACCAGAAAATAACGTTAATAAGTTCAGACCTGATGGATTCTTTCTTAACGCTCTCTAATCCGTTCAAATGCTTTTTCCAAAACTTTTAATGTATGCTTGTGAAGTATTATGTAGAAAATTATAGATTTGTAGAAATGGGGAGTATTGGAGGGTATAAAAAATAAAAAAACAGGTTTAAGCAAAAAAAGCTTTTAAAACTGACCTTTTTTTGCTTATTGTTTGGCGTCCCCAAGGGGATTTGAACCCCTGTCGCCGGCGTGAAAGGCCGGTGTCCTGGGCCAGGCTAGACGATGGGGACGTTTAACAATATTCCTGTAATATGGGCCGTGCGCGACTCGAACGCGCGACTCTCTGCTTAAAAGGCAGATACTCTACCAACTGAGTTAACGGCCCTCAGTTGAGGATTATATTTAGTCTATTTTTGTGTCATTGTCAAGCAGATTATTTCTTTTGATTAAAATAAAATATCAAGAAAGTAGCTTGCCGATGCCCATGGCGAAAAGGTTGTTATCTCTTTTCCCCGGCCAGGTAATCCATGGAGAAAACTATGAGAAAACCGGCAAGAATCAGTAAAAGCGTTATCATGAATTCGGCATTCCACGACAATGGCATGATATTTATCTGAACCGTGGCTGCTAAATCGGTGCCTGTGTCGGAGATAGTATGAACTGTGCTTTTCCATGGCCATATTTTTCGTAATGATCCCACGAGAAAGCCTGTTAAAATGGCCAGGGTAAGATCACTATATTTGCTGAAAAGCCATTTCAGGAGATGCACGAATGTCAGGAGTCCTGCCCCTGCACCGGCAAGTACCAGCAAAAGGGTAAGGATATCCCTGTTATTTACTGCTGATAAGATGTAATGGTATTTACCAATAAGAACAAGGATAAATGCCCCGGATATTCCTGGAAGGATCATCGCACATATGGCAATTGCTCCGCTGAAAAATAGAAACCACCATGTGTCCGGAGTCTTTGCAGGCATCATCCCCACTAAAAAAAAAGTAAAAAAGCCTCCAAGCAAAGCTGCTATCAGGGTGGATAAACTCCATTTTTCAAGGCCCCTTCCCACAACAAAAACAGAAGCGACTATGAGGCCGAAAAAAAAAGACCATATAAACGTGGGTCTGTTTTGAAGAAGCCATTCCAGGACTTTTGCACAGGAAAGAATAGCAATTAAAATTCCGATTCCAATGGCCGCTAAAAAGCGCCATGAAAAATGCTCCATGGCATCTTTTATTTTCATCTGTAAAAGAAGTTTTATGAATTTGGCATCAAAGGAGCTGATCGATTCAACCAGCTCCTTATAAATTCCAAGGATAAAAGCCATTGTCCCGCCAGATACACCCGGAACAATATCGGCTGCACCCATGCAAAAGCCTTTTAGAATTAATTTACCGTAATTTTGTCTGGGGTTGTTGTGGCGAATCTGTTTTTCCATTGTAACCTTTATTTTATATGTGAAAATGGTACGTTTTAAGTTGTGGCGCAATCTATAACTTATTTATACTTGTCTTCCAACTCTTACCAGTATCTATTTTGAAGTTAGTTCCGTGTCAATCTTTTTACTTTGGTTGATTTTTAAAGATTGCAAAAATACAGGGTATAAACTTGACGTCACTGATAATGTGTTTACACTTTAATTATGAAATTTTATCTGAATAATTTAATTGACTCATAAAAAAGCAATCTGTAATCAGGAGGTTTTAGCTATGGATTTTAATAATTTTACAATAAAATCACAGGAAGCAATGCAGAGTGCTCAGTCAAAGGCTATACGTTTTGGGCATCAGGAAGTTGATAGTGAGCATCTTTTTTTAGCTTTGATTGAAGATACAGACGGATTGATCCCAAGGCTTTTGAAAAGGATGGAGGTTCCCATGGACTCCCTGCGAACCCGTCTTGAAAAAGAACTTGAAAAAAAGCCGGGGGTAAGCGGGCCTGGTGCAGAATCGGGAAAGGTTTATGCTACCCAGGGATTAAACAGGCTTCTTTTAAAAGCTGCGGATGAGGCAAAAAATCTTAAAGATGAATATGTTTCTGTTGAACATATTCTGGCTGCATTTATTGAAGAGGGAGTAAAAACACCTTCAGGAAAGATACTTCAGGAATTTAATGTAACCAAAGACCTTTTGTTTAAAACCCTCACATCAATACGGGGGAATCAACGGGTTGTCACTCCATCTCCTGAAGATACCTATGAAGCTCTGGAAAAATATGGTAGAGATTTGGTAAAAGAGGCACGCTTAGGAAAGCTTGATCCGGTTATAGGGCGCGATAGTGAAATCAGGCGGATTATAATGATTCTAAGTAGAAAAACAAAAAATAATCCTGTTCTCATTGGAGAGCCTGGAGTTGGGAAAACTGCGATTATAGAGGGACTTGCCCATAGAATAGTACGTGGAGATGTTCCCGAAGGTTTAAAAGAGAAGATGATATATGCTTTGGATATTGGTTCTCTGATTGCCGGAGCAAAATATCGTGGTGAATTTGAAGAACGGCTTAAAGCTGTTTTGCAGGAGATCAAGGAATCTGATGGACAGATTCTTCTTTTCATCGATGAAATTCACAATATAGTCGGTGCCGGAAAAACAGAAGGTTCCATGGATGCCGGAAATATGCTTAAACCCTTGCTTGCAAGGGGGGAACTCCATTGCCTGGGCGCAACTACTTTAGAAGAGCACAGAAAATATATTGAAAAGGATGCTGCCCTTGAACGACGCTTTCAGCCTGTTATTGTGGAAGCTCCGGGTGTGGAAGATACTATCTCCATACTCCGTGGTCTTAAGGAACGTTATGAAGTCCACCATGGCGTAAAGATTCTCGACAGCGCCATTGTTGCAGCTGCTGTTATGTCCGATCGTTACGTAACAGACAGGTTTTTGCCGGACAAAGCAATCGACCTGATAGATGAAGCCTGCGCCATGATCCGCACGGAAATCGATTCCATGCCTTCATGCCTGGATGAAGTCTCCCGCAGGGCAATGCAGCTTGAAATAGAAGAAACAGCATTAAAAAAGGAACGTGATAAAGCAAGCAAAGAAAGGCTTTTGATTATTCAAAAAGAGCTGGCCGATTTAAAGGGGACCAGGGACTCAATGCAGGCTCAGTGGGACATGGAAAAAAACGCCATTAAAAAAGTCCAGGCCATACGGGCTGAGATTGAAAAAATTCGCTATGAAATTGAGGCAGCAGAACGGAGTTATGACCTGAACAGGGTTGCAGAGCTGCGGCACGGACAACTTCCTGAATTGGAAAGGCGTTTGGAGAATGAAGAAAAAAATCGTACAAATGAAGAATCAGGAAGCACTCTTTTACGGGAAGAAGCCACGGAAAATGAAGTCGCTGAAGTCGTTTCCAGGTGGACACACATACCGGTGACCAGACTCATGGAAGGGGAAAAAGAGAAAATTCTGCGTCTTGATGATATTCTGCATAAACGTGTCATAGGACAAAATGAAGCTGTAACACTTGTTGCCGATGCTGTTATAAGGGCAAGGTCAGGGATAAAGGATCCTGGACGTCCCATTGGAACCTTTATCTTTCTGGGACCCACAGGGGTTGGAAAGACTGAACTTGCCAAAACCCTTGCCCATACGCTTTTTGATTCCGAAGATAATATGATCCGCATAGATATGAGCGAATATATGGAAAAGCATACTGTTTCACGGCTCATCGGAGCTCCTCCAGGATACGTGGGTTTTGAAGAGGGGGGACAGCTTACAAAAACCGTACGGAGAAAGCCTTACTCCGTGATCCTTTTTGATGAAATAGAAAAGGCGCACCATGATGTTTTTAATCTGCTTCTTCAAATTTTTGATGATGGAAGGCTCACGGATGGTCAGGGAAGGACTGTTGATTTTAAAAATACAGTTATTATAATGACAAGTAATGTGGGGTCCCTATATCTGCAAAACGGTATGACCGAAACAGGGGAAATTAAAAAAGGGGTCAAAGAGGAAGTAATGGGCGAATTAAGACAAACTTTCAGGCCGGAATTTTTAAATAGAGTGGATGACATTGTCGTCTTCAAGCCCCTGACTTTAAATGAAGTTGAGCAGATAGTCGAATTATTGACCCAGGAGCTTTCAAAACGTTTGGAAGACCGGCATATCTCTCTGAAAATAACCGATGGAGCATGTAAGTTTATAGCAAAATCAGGGTATGATCCTGTTTACGGGGCCAGGCCGCTTAAACGATACATCCAGCGGGAAATTGAAACCAAAATAGGCAGGGAGCTCATTGCCGGTGATATTCTGGAAGGATCGGTAATTCATGTGGATGTTAAAAACGGAGAAATTCAGGTGAATATATGATAATCGATAATTTTTTTCAGGTTTTGTTCACCCTTCAAGGATGATGGTTTTTTGAAATCCCATACTTTTTTATATCTTTGATAAAAAAAAATCATATAAACCTTGAAATAAATATTATTATTTGATAGAAAGAGAACCTAATGTGGTGGGTGTAGCTCAGCTGGTAGAGCACTGGGTTGTGGCCCCGGTTGCCGAGGGTTCAAGTCCCTTCACTCACCCCATTTTTTATAAGCGCCCGTAGCTCAGCTGGATAGAGCGCCGGACTTCGAATCCGTAGGCCGCAGGTTCGAATCCTGCCGGGCGTACCAATAAAGTGAAGGCTCTTGGGAATTTTCCTTAAGAGCTTTTTTTGTTTTTCCGGGGGTAATCCGGTGGTCTGCTGGATTACATATTTGGATATATGATTTAAAATTAGATATTGCAGGATTATATAAGAACTCAAAATGAATGACCTGGAACTAAGAATCAAAAAATCAGTCCGTTCTTTATCTGATATAGGAATCCCGAAGTATAAAAGAGTTGTTGAATCTCTGAAAGCCTTCCAGGGCTTAGACCTTTTAAGTATTAAAGCTAATTCGAAATCTGAAATTGAAAGCTGTATGTCTTTGATAAATTTTATCCTTCAGGAATATGATTTGGCGACATTCCATGATTACAAGAATATATCCGATTCAGATTTATCTGAGATCATAAAAATTCAACTAAGGACGTATAATAATATCAAAGGTTTCTCTTCATAATGAGAGATGCTGTATTGCAGTCCTGTTTGTTTGGATTATGATGTAACGTTGAAATTCTTCGACATATCAAAGAACCTTCCTTCCCCCCCCTACTCTAAAAGTCAAATATTCAAAATTTTGAATATTAAGTAATCAAGGCGGACCATACCCGCAACCCAAAAATAGAAATAATCAGTCCAATTTTCAAAAGAGGTAACACATTAAGTTTGTAAGCGCTCAATTAACCCCATCTTCTAATAAAATCTGATCCGTGTAATAATAAGTCAACTTTTTCATATAAGGAGGCTTATTCGATTATGACAGATCAGTTACAAAAAAAAAATCAAAAACGACTGCACTTTTGGCAAGAGCATCTCAAAGCCATAACTGAGGATGACCACAAAGCCTTGCTGCCCCAGTACCTGGATAAATCTCAACTTGAAGGCCCAGCTAATATCTCATAATTATACGGGCTTGACAAGATGGGGTTAATTGAGCGTTTACTAATTGTCGTTCGGCGGGTATTATAATTGACGCTGATCAGTGGTTCGTTCCTCACACAAGCTAACCTTATTCGTTATCTGTTTCATAGCTCAATTGAACACTCCATTTTCTTTACATGCTTCCAAAAAGGTTATTTTTAAAAAATTCTTTTCAAAATAGGGGTTTTTTTCAAACTGCCTTTTTTTTATTTCTAAATATTCACTACTATTCATATTGAAATCAGGAGCTTCACCTATGATTTGTTGAATCCATGCTTTCCCATCCGCACCACAAAATAAAGCTCTATACCGTATATCAATTCCAAATAACTCTTGCCAAGTGTCGGTTTTTTCTTGTTCTGTTGCTGATATGGTTAAATCTATATCCTCATGTTGTAAATTTTGAATATCACTTGAAGAAAGATTTACCTCTATTTTAATATCTGTTGAATCCGTATAAGGATAAAAAGTTTTTCTTCTATTATCAGAACTATCAAAAATCGGATTTTTAACACCCTTATAGCCACTGTTACACTTATGACACATAGGGGGGAGGTTTTTAAGATTGATAGAAGTAAAGGGGTATTTACTTTTGGGTAAATAATGATCGTAAGCTTCTCTTGTATCTGAAAATTCACCATCCATGGGGTAAATACCGCAAAAAGGGCAAATACCCTTGTTATTGATTTTTACAAAATCTGTGTAATGAGTAGAAATCTCTTTTAAACCAATTTTATTTTGGGAATATAGATTATCGTAGATAGATTTTATTTCATTGGATAAGTCCTTATTAATAGTATTCAAATCAGAGTATAAAGCAGGCTTATACTTCCCATTGCACAGATCTTCAATTTTGTTATTGACTTTGTACCAATAGGATAATTTGCGCCTTTGAAACCAAGATAGCGACTTACAAAAATCAAATATTTTTTTCACGCTTCCGACAAACTTTTTACCGTATTTGGGGCTATTGTCAGATAAATAGAGATAATTGAATATAGCTTGCAATTCTTTATTGTCATCAAATAAGGAAATATCAAAATCATTCAAAATATTTGCCTTTATCCAAATTTCATAAAAGATGTAGTCCATATATCCATGCATCTTTTCTAAATCATGGGAGATATATTGATAGGCAAACAGCATCTATTCATCCTCTTGCTTATCAAATAAAAGTTTTAAGAAGAGGATTTTCTCCATAGAATCCCCGATGCTGTTTTCAACTTCTTCAATAAGTTTTTCAACATCTTCTCCATTGTCAAAGCGGGCTCTAAATTCTTTAAGTTTACTATGAGCAAAATCACCAATGGTATCGGTTTTATCAAAGACTTTCATAGTTATTTTACTTACCGATGCACCAAAAGTAATAAAATCCGGTCTCTCACAGACAACCTTATTATCGTCATCTTTTCTGAATATCAAAACTTTTTCCCGCTTTGAATCAGAAACAATAAAGGGGGAGTGTGAGGTTATAAGAAGTTCTGGAACAAGCTTTGTTCCTTCAAAGCATTTTCTAAGTGTCGAGATATATTTTGCTCGCCAATCAGGATTGAAATGTGTTTCGGGTTCATCTAACAAAAAGAGGGATTCGGTATTTTTGTACAATAAAGCTAAGCCAATAGTATGCAAAAATTGATGTTCACCATCAGAGAGATTTTTACTTAAAATTTTGGTGTCATTCTTTTGAATCCAGAAATCTTTGAACTCAAATATTCGCTCCTCCCAAGGTACAGTTGATATTTTTCCCTTGGCATATAGACTGTTCGATTTGTAAATTTTATCCTTTAAGCCTTGCTCATATTGATATTGATTAAGCAGTATGAGATTTTGTAAGAGCTGAAAGAGTGCCAAAGCACTTGGTTTGTTTTTTTCGTCAGTAAAATAAAAGTTGAATGCCTCTTTTGATGAATAATCGAGATAAAAATCAAGGATCAACTCCTGAGTTTTCTCATTTTCATAGTGCAGAGTAGAGCAAGATACGAGTTTATCTATCTGCTTTTTTAAACCTGTGGTTAATTCAACCTGATCTTTATCGTCGGCACTATTTTGATACTCTTCGCTCATCCCCTCGAAGTGATGTTTTTTGATGATAATTCTGAATTGTTTAACACTCTCTATTCCGAGGTCATCTTTAAAAATGGTAACAGCTTTTTCATCGGAAAAAATAAAGTTACACAAAAAGATCGCCTGAGAAAAAGTATCGTCCAGATATACCAGTCCAGATTCAGGAGCAGAATAGTTTATGTCATTGGTTAAATAGCTTAAATATTCATCATATTGAATAAACCGCATCTTGAAAAATGGTAAACTTAGTATCTCATTTTCGCCAGAAGAGTAACCTATAACAGCGTGTGGTAAAACCTCTTTAAGCTCTTGTTGAGATTGTAAGGGGTTTCCGTCTTTGGTAATGGCGGCAGGATTAGACGCTTTTTTTACAATAGTAATATGAGAATTATCAATCGTGTATTCCAACTCATAAGCATTAGGGGTTTGGTTTTCTAAATCAACCTCTTCATAAGTGGCAGGAAGAAAATCGAGACACCTAAGCTCAAGGCTATAAAAAATTGCTCCCAGCAGTTCTAAGATATTGGATTTACCACTGCCATTTCTGCCGACAACACAGTACGGATTAAATTCATCACTTGAAGGGTCAGAAGAAAAGTAAAGCTCGAATCCACTTTCTAAGCTTCTGAAATTGTCATTTAATTTTATACGCTTGAGCTTCATGTTCTCTTACACCCTGAAAACTTTATTATTTTGCGATAAAGATAAAATCCTGAACTCATCTACATTTATATCTTCGGGCAATTTATCTTGTAGGACAGGCAGTATATATTGACAATTAATATTTGAAACGATCTTATTTAGTAAGTTTGTAATTTGGTTATCGTGGATATTTTCAATTTGATCGTGCAAAATAAAGTGCAAACAATCAATAGACAACTCATCTGCAAACTGAATATATGCTAAATCAAAGGCTGCTATCTGCCCCTTTTTCTTTCCTGTGCCAGGATTACCACTAATTGTTGAAATGTTTAATTCATAGCCTTTCTCGTTTCTATCAGCACTTAAAATAAATTGTTCACCATAAAGCTTTTGGGATATTTCTGAAAAATATCTATTGAAAAGTTCTATGCGTTCTTTTAACAGCTCTTCTTTTGAAATAATTTTTGTTTCAATATCATTGAGCTCTTTTTCGTAATTCTCAATATTACTATTAGAGGACTCCCAAAGTCGTTTCTGCTCTTCAAAATTTCCTTTTTGTTCATAAAACTTATTGAGTTCAAGTATTATTTTTTCAAGCTCATCAAACGCCCCTGTTTTTTGCAACAGAGAACTAATGTGTTCCTCTTTGGTTACCAGCTCTTTAATGTTGCTTTTTAAGGAAAGAATCTCTTTTTCAATGGTCGGCAGCTCTTTTGTAATAAACTCTTTTTTCTCGCTTAACATTTCATTGTGAAAAGTTAATGTCTCTTCAAAAGTTTTTTGTATGTTGCTAATCAGTAATTTTGCTTCTGCATACAATTGCTTGATCTGTTTGATGTTTACATGTGCAACTTCCTTTTCCAGCTCTTCTTTGCTTTCAAGAATCAATTCTTTGCGTAATTCAAGTTGCCCTACTTTTGTTGATATACGATTTATCTGAGACTTTATTTGATTTAAATCCTCTAAATCTCTTTCATAATCTTTATTTAAATTGAATTGTTTTTTTGATTTTTCCAACTTTTCGATATTGCGATTGATGATTATCAAAGATTGCTCAATTTGAGACAAATTATGCTCTTTTTTTAACCTTTTCTGTAGGGTATTTTCAATTTTTATCAATGAGTGCAGGCGTTGTTTTCTTTCTGCCTCATCAAGTGGAATGCCAAGCCAAAAGAAATATAAGGCCTCATATTCTTCTTGCTTTGTTGTAGGGTGCAAAACTTTGATGGTATTCTGTAATCTTGATTTTTCATCTCTTATATTTTTAGCAATAATCTGCCGAAATGTAGGTTTAGAAGCTGTGGAGTGAAAAACCAATTCTTTTAATTTTTGAGTAAATGCTCTATTTTTCGTAGTCTCTGGAAAATATTCTCCATTAATCTCTTGTATTTTATCTTTTCTTAATAAAAAATTTCTTCTGATGATGATTTCATCAGAGCTTTCTATATATAGGTCATCTTTTAAAATAAGAGTGATGATAATATTGTTGTTTTTAAGAAAATTCTCAATTGTAGAAACACTGCCTTTATCCTTAAATTCGGGATCGGTATAAATATTTTTTCCTTTTCCTCCTAAACAAAAATCTATCAGTCGCAGTACTGTTGTTTTTCCAACGCTGTTTCCCGACTCTTTCTTATCATCTGATTCTGTCTCATCAATAATCAGGTTAATCCCTTTATGAAACTTCAATTTTCGTATTAAAGAGCTTTCATTATGTATATGCAATTCTTTTAAAAACATTTGATTACCCTGCCATTTTTATTTTTAATAGCTCCTAATATAAACAGCCAATCCAAAGTAAGAGAAAATAGATTAATTGAAATACCTTCTCTCTTTTTTAAAGAATGATAAATATCTAAATAATCAAACTCCTTTTGGTCTGAGAGATTTAATTCAGCCAAAACTTGAGCACCAAGATAATAGACTTGCTTTTGCGGATTGCTATCTTTACCTAAAATCATTTTGGTGGCTCCTCAAGTATTTTGCATCGCATAAAGGCATCAACCATTATGATAGGTATTGCAAAATCGGCATCCTCTTTTGACGAAAGTGACTTCTCATCAATCAAACTTAATAACTTTTCCTCAACAGCTTCAAAAATATTATCAGCATTTGATTGAATC
>Ga0190313_1000687_pt1 | contig 19618 bp, 20 predicted proteins | sample 4870071011_MG_FD_169989 | JGI IMG/M metagenome (GOLD analysis project Ga0190313, IMG submission 169989) | Hydrothermal vent sediment bacterial communities from Southern Trench, Guaymas Basin, Mexico - 4870-07-10-11_MG | ecosystem: Environmental > Aquatic > Marine > Hydrothermal vents > Sediment ...
TTTAAGCAGCTCTATGGATTTAAGAGCTGCCAACCACAGGATGATTTCATCAAATATAGCAAATATTGATACCCCCAATTACAAGGCGTTCGACTTTGTGGTTAATGAAGAAATGAAAAAACTTGAACAGACTCCAAATAATATTAAACCTGTTACTACACATCCGGAGCATATTTCTTTAGATGATAGTGGGTTTAATCAATATAACTGCAAGGTAAGGGAGAGTTCGGAGCACAGTCTTAGAAATGACGGTAATACAGTTGATCTGGATAGAGAAATGGCAGAAATGTCAAAAAATAATTTAATGTATAATGTCTCGGCTCAACTGCTTTCAAAGAAAATTCAGCAATTAATGAGTGTAATTCAGGGAGGAAGGTAGATTATGAATGTTCTTAATTCGCTTGATATAAGTTCATCAGGCTTGAGCGCACAAAGAATTCGAATGAATGTGATCTCAAGCAACCTGGCAAATATAAACACTACCAGGACACCTGAAGGCGGGCCTTATAAACGAAAGGATGTTGTTTTTGCCGCCTCAAATGAAAATGGTTTGTTTAAAAATATATTGAATTCCTCTATGGATAAAAAAATTTCTGGAGTCAATGTTGTGGGGATTACGGAAGATAATGGCGAACCTTTGCTGAAATACGACCCTGATCATCCTGATGCTGATGAAAACGGCTATGTTTCAATGCCAAACATTAAATTGATGGAAGAAATGGTGAATATGATTTCAGCAACAAGAAGTTATGAGGCCGGGGTAGCAGCCATTAAAGCAACGAGAAGCATGGCTTTAAAAGCTTTGGAAATAGGAAGGTAGGAGATAAATCATATGAAAATTGGAGATTTTGCTCAGTTTGATAATTCCGTTTTTAAAATACAAAATATTCAAACTGTTAATAAACAGGATACTTTCGGTGATATGCTCAAGACTGCTTTGGGTGATGTGAACAGTCTGCAAAATCAGGCAGATGATAAAATTGGAAAACTGGTTTCAGGAGAAGATGTGGATATACATGGTTCTATGATAGCAATGCAAAAGGCAGAAATATCTTTACAGCTTGTTATGCAGGTAAGAAACAAAATTGTATCTGCTTACGATGAAATAATGAGAATGCAGGTATAACCTCTGGTGAAGAATTGATTTTTAAAATGATATAAATCATCCGAACAGAGTGCGTTGGATAAGAGCCACCCAACTTTAGGGGTGGAAACTGGAAAGAAACATATGGCATCTGATAAAAATATATTTTTAAGTTTAAAGGTTCTCTTTAAAGAGCTGACTCCAGGCAGGCAGATAGCATTGCTTTTACTGGTTGGTGCAACCATTTTCAGCGCTATCCTTATTACATCATGGGCGCAACGACCAGAATATCAATTGCTTTATTCCGATCTTGATTCTGAAGATGCCGGCGCAATATTGACAAAATTACGTGAACAAAAAGTTCCTTATAAAATAACTGCAAGCGGTGGATCAATCCTTGTTCCAAGTGAAAAAGTATATGAACTAAGACTTGAATTTGCCACAAAAGGTTTGCCCATGGGCAGTTCGGTCGGGTTTGAAATATTTGATAATATAAAACTTGGAATGACGGAATTTGTTCAAAATATAAATTATCAAAGAGCATTGCAAGGTGAACTTACAAGAACAATAAACAGCTTTTCTGAAGTAAAAAATTCAAGAGTCCATATAGTAATGTCTTCGACCAATCTTTTTCTTGATGAGGATAAACCTGCTTCAGCCTCCATTGTTTTAAACCTTAAGGCAGGCAGATGGCTGAAAGATGATCAGATCAGAGGGATTGTTTATCTTGTTTCATCAAGCATTTCAGGATTACTTCCTGAAAATGTTACTATTGTGGATAGTAATGGTAATATTCTTTCTGGCCTTAAAGAAAAAGAAGGAAACCGTAAAATAAGTCTGGATCAGCTTGAATACCAGAATAAGATTGAAAAAAATTATGAAAACAGAATCAAGACTATGCTTGAAAGAGCTTTGGGACAGGACAAGGCAGTTGTAAGAGTTGCTTGTGAAATGGATTTTAAAAAATATGAAATGACAGAAGAAAAGTATTATCCCGATAATCAAGTTGTCAGAAGTGAACAGCAAGCCAGCACAACGACAAATGAAATAACTCAAGTTCCCCAGGGGATACCTGGTGTTAAATCAAATGTTTTATCTTCAAAAATTGAATTGAATAAAACAAATGGTGCAAAATCCGTATATAATCAGAGTAATAAAACCTTAAATTATGAGATTGGCAAGATTACCAGCCATCTGATTGAACCGGTTGGAATGATAAAGAAAATATCAGTGGCAGTTATGGTTGATGGTTCATATAAATTTAAAGAAGATTCTGTTATTGCTACAGAAACAAGATTAAAAAAAAATTCGAAGGATAAATCAGAAAAGAAAAAAAGCTATTTTCCAAGAACTGCCGATGAGATGCTCCAGCTTGATAAAATAGTAAAAAGCGCAATTAGTTTTAATAAGGCAAGAGGGGATAATGTTGAGATAGTTAATATGCCTTTTGAAGGCAGAGTTCCTGTTGTGGAATATGAAGAGCCTGAAAAAACTTTTATTGATAAAATATCTCCATATAAACCATATGGCAAGTATGTTTATGCGGTTATTGGAATTTTGTTTTTATACATTTTTATATTAAGACCCGTATTAAAGTGGGTTACCGATACGTCAATAGAGGAAATGGAAATATTTAAACAGCTTCCGAAAACTGTTAAAGAAATTGAAGGTGAATATACGCGTAAAACCATGAGCCTGCCTTTTACGGATAAGGTTTCAGGCATGATTGCATCTAATGATAAGGATTCAATGAATCTCGTGAAAAACTGGATAGGGGATAAATAAGTTTTTATTATAAATTTAAGTAAAAATTTTTAATGAGCATAACCTATGGAAATTAAAGATTTGGCAGGTTCAGTAAAAGCGGCGATTTTAATTCAATCTCTCGATTCTAAATCAGCAGAGATAATGCTCAACAGTATGGATGATATGGAAAAAGTATTTATAAAAAAACTTATGTCACAGCTTGGTGAGGTATCACAGGATCTTACAGAGAGGGTAGCCCGGGAGTTTATAGAAAAGACTGATAACTTAAAGAACCTTAATAAAGAGGTTGTAGAGAGTGAAAATAACGATGAAAAAGAAGATGAAAAAAAAGATGATAAGACAAATTTTGAAATTCTCAGGTCATTACCTTCGGAAAGAATAAATCAATTAATAAAAGATGAGCATCCTCAAACCATTGCCTTGATAATCGTTCATTTACAGCCTAATAAAGCTGGTGATGTTTTAGACATGCTGCCGGATGAAATAAAAACGGATATTGCCATTAGAATAGCAAATTTGGACCCTGTATTATCCGGTCTGGTTGATGAAGTAGAAAGTGTAATAGGAGATGTTTTGAAGCAGGGTGAATCAACCGATATTAAGCAATTGGGGGGTATCTCATATCTCGCGGATATTTTGAACCAGATTGGAGGAGCTTCCGGCCCATTGATTATGGACGAGATTGAAGAAGAGGATTCTGAACTTGCTGAGAAGATAAAACAGTTAATGTTTATTTTTGATGATATTATTCTGGTTGATGATAGAGGGTTACAGCAGGTGCTTAGAAGCGTTGAGACTTCTGAACTCGCTTTGGCCCTGAAGGCATCATCCGATGAAGTCAAGGAAAAAATATTCAGGAATATGTCAGATCGGGCAAGAGATATTTTAAAAGAGGAAATAGAATCACTGGGCGCTGTGAGGATGAAAGATGTTGCCAATGCACAAGAGACAATAACGCGGATCATACAGGACAAGGAAGCTAAAAATGAAATAATTATAAGCGGCAGAGGAGGAGAAGATTTCATTGGATAACTATAACAGCTTTAACGAATTTAATAAAAAAGATATTATAGAGCAGTACTCTTTCCCTGATATTAATATGGAGCAGCATTTGGATATTAATCAGAACAATAAGAAGGATAATGCTTTTCAACATATTTATAACGGCGTTAAAACAGATGAAATTAATTTTATGTCTGCCGGTTCTTATGCTGATTCAGGAAGTGTTGAGAGAACTGTTGATGAAGATTCTTATGACAGGGGTTTTTCTGAAGGCAAAAAAGCAGGATCGGAATCAGAAAAAAAGCTTGCCGCTGTAATTAAAAATTTTCAGCAGTCTTTGATTGATCTGGAAAAAGCGAAAAAAGAGATGATCTTAAATGCTGAAAAAGGGGCAGTCGAACTTGCACTTGCTGTTGCAAAAAAAATCATCTGCCATGAAGTCTCTATAAACAAGAGCATTATTGTAGATATTGTCAAGGAAGCCTTAAAAAAAATTCTGGATTATAATAATATTAAAATTAAGGTGGGACCATCCGATTATGAATTTATTAATAAATCTAAAGGCGAGTTTTCCGATTTTTCTAAAACAGCCGGGAATATGGTTTTTGAGCAGGATGAAAGCATTCTTGACGGCGGATGCCTGATAGAAACAGATTCAGGCCATATAGATGCACGAATAGAAAATCAGCTTCAAATTATTGAGGATGGGTTTAGAACAGAGTATGACAAAAAAACTTAAAAGGAAAGATTGTGAGCCAGATTTTAAATTTTAGGAAATTTCATTCAAGATTAAATAGTTTGTCCCCTATTACCGCAAACGGAAGGGTTGTAAAAGTGGTTGGGCTTGTGACTGAGGCTGTTGGTCCCTCATCAAGACTGGGAAGTATATGTGATATTTATCTTAAGAATGATGAAAAAAATGTTCAAGCTGAAGTCTTAGGATTCAGGGATAATAAAATACTCCTGATGCCCCTTGGAGATATAAACGGCATAGCGCCTGGAAGCAGAGTAATTGCAAAGGAGCAAGAGGCTTTTGTCCATGTCGGTGATGAGCTTCTTGGAAGAGTATTGGATGCCCTTGGCAATCCCATTGACGGCAAAGGATATATTCATGCTGAAGGCAGATATCCTGTTTATGCCGAACCTGTAAATCCACTTGATAGAAAGAGAATAACCACGCCTCTTGATATGGGTATAAAATCCATAAACGGTCTTTTAACCATAGGCTGCGGACAGAGAGTTGGAATATTTGCAGGGTCGGGTGTGGGGAAATCTGTTCTTCTCGGAATGATAGCGAGAAATACTTCTGCAGATGTTAATGTAATTGCGTTGATAGGAGAACGCGGCAGAGAAGTTAATGAATTTTTAAAAAACGAACTCGGCGAGGAAGGTCTGAAAAAATCGGTTGTTGTTGTGGCAACATCCGATAACCTGCCTTTAATCAGGATGCGGGGCGCTTTTATGGCAACTGCCATAGCTGAATATTTTCGCGATCAGGGAAAGCATGTTAATCTGATGATGGATTCTGTAACCAGGTTTGCAATGGCACAAAGAGAGATTGGTCTTGCACTTGGCGAGCCTCCTGCGACCAAGGGGTATACTCCTTCTGTTTTTACTCTTTTGCCTAAACTTTTAGAAAGAGCCGGAACTTCATTAAACCGTGGCACCATTACAGGCTTGTATACTGTGCTTGTTGAGGGTGATGACATGAATGAGCCGGTTGCAGATGCTGTAAGATCAATACTTGATGGGCATATTGTGCTCTCCAGAGATCTTGCAACGCAGAATCATTATCCTGCAATTGATATATTAAGAAGTATCAGCCGTGTAATGGATAAAATAATAGATGTAAAGCATAGAAAATATGCCGGCAAACTCAAAGCAGTATTAGATACATATAAAAAAGCGGAAGACTTGATTAACATCGGGGCATATGTAAAGGGGGGTAGTCCTAAAATTGATTACGCAATTAATATGATAGATAAAATAAATAATTATTTAAAGCAGGATATGGAAGAAAAAGTTTCTTATAATGACAGTCTCAGGCAGATTGAAGCATTATTTCCCAGTGGATGATTTTTGAATTAAGCCATAAAAAATTTTATGATTCGGGATTATAATTTAATATGTATAAATATGTATTCGAACCTTTATTGAATCACAAAAAATTTATTGAAGATAATATCCAAAAAGACTTTTCCATAGTAAAAGGTCTGTTAAATGATGAGAAGACGAAGTTAAAGGAAATCATATCAAAAAAAGAAAAAACTTTAAAGAGGTTGCTGAAAAAGCAGGAAGAATCAATTGCGGCCTCGGAGAACAGATTATATTTCAGTTATATTGACAGATTGTTCAAAGATATAAAGAGTCAGAAAAATAGAGTTGCAGTAGCTGATAAAGAAGTAAAAAAAAAGCATGAAGCTTTGGTTGAAGCTGTAAAGAAACGCAAAATTTTAGACAAATTAAAAGAAAAAAAAAGAATAGCGTATAATAAAAAATTAAATAAAAAAGAGCATGAATTTTATAATGAGGTGGCAATAACTACGTATATGAGAAAATCTGATAATTACGAATAAAGAGGTTAAAATATGCTTGCTGATACTATTCTGCCAGTTACAAAAAATAGTTTATTAATGAAAAACAGTACTGTAGATAATTCTGAACAGGGATTTTCAACTTCAGATAGTTTATGCGGTCAATCTGATAAAAAAATCTGCTTTCTTTCTTTTTTGTCCGGAATGGATAAAGAAGCTTTATTACAGTTAGAACCTGATGAAGCTGAACTATCGGTGTTTAAAAATTTTATTCAAAAGATTGATTCAAAAAAAGATAAAGACCAGACTGTATTGAATAAGGTACAGACAGGAATAAATCCTGTAGATGTTTCTGGTAATATTATTTACGACCATGAACTGTTAAATAATAAGGTGGATGCACAGGAGACAAAAGGTGCGTCATGTGAAGAGCTGAAGAACGATTTGATTGAAGAGCCGGTTTTAGAGCCTGTTGAAAAATCAGTTGCAGAGCTTGTTAAAGAGCCGGTTTTAGAGCCTGTTGAAAAATCAGTTGCAGAGCTTGTTAAAGAGCCGGTTTTAGAGCCTGTTGAAAAATCAGTTGCAGAGCTTGTTAAAGAACCGATTTTAGAGCCTGTCGAAAAATCGGTTAAGAATACAAAAGAGCCTTTGAATGGAAAAGACTCTATGCATGATTTAAACTCCGTATCTTATAAAGAGTCAGGCATCGAATCGAATAATGGGATTTTTAATAAAGTTGTGCCGGTTGTTGAATCTGATGAGCAAAGCACGGCCGATTTAAAACTGAAGGCTTACGGTTCGGTAAAGTATAATCTATTAGATAAAGAGACTGCCCCTGATAGTTCAAATGAGAAAATATTACAGAAAGAAAATCATATTCACTTAAATACTGAGAAAAATAATCAGGCTACTGTTGAAGAAAGTGAGACTGAGCAAAGCACGCCCGATTTAAAGCCGAAGGCTTACGGTTCGGTAAAGTATAATCTTTTAGACAAAGAGACTGCCCCTGATAATTCAAAAGAGAAAATATTACATAAAGAAAATCATGTTTACTTAAATACTGAGAAAAATAATAAGGCTGCTGTTGAAGAAAATGAGAATGGGCAAAACACGGCAGATTTAAAGCTGAAGGCTGCCGGTTCGGTAAAGTATAATCTTTTAGACAAAGAGACTCCCTCTGATAATTCAAAAGAGAAAATATTACATAAAGAAAATCAGGTTCACTTAAATACTGAGAAAAATAATCAGGCTGCTGTTGAAGAAAATGAGAATGGGCAAAACACGGCAGATTTAAAGCTGAAGGCTGCTGTTGAAAAAAATGAAGTGGAAATTGCCGATAAAGTTTTTTCAGATGATAAGCAGTCGGACGGATTAAGTTATGTAAAAAAATTAAGCAGTCAGGGAAAACAGCCTGTTTTAGTGCCTGAACAACATGATGTAAAGAAAAACGGGATAAATTTTAATGGGCAGGTGGATAAAATCACAGATAGTTTAAGACCGGAAAAAACTGAAGCATTAAAAACCGAAGACAATATTGTTAAAGATTCTGAAAAAATTGATCCGGATGTTCCTCCATTTGTTAAAACAGAGCTGGCTGCCTCCAAAGAAAGCATTAAAGTTGGGACTAATAACAGCTTGAAAATTTTTGATGGAAAAATAGAAAATAAAAATATGGAGAGTAAAAACGGGAATGGTGATTTAAATGAAAACAAATTTTCACTCCATAGCGGTCATGATTTTGACAATATTGGAGAGGTGAAAACAGTTGAAAATAAAGCTGAACCCTTTAGCAGAGTTCTGGAGAGTAAAATTTCTGAACAAATTATTGAAAAGGTAGGCTTTAATATAAAAAACGGTAAAAAAGAGATAACAATCAAGTTAAAGCCCGAATCTCTTGGGCGGATCAGTATGAAGATTTCCACAGATAATCAACAAGTCATGGTTAAGGTTATTGCGGAGCATTCCCATGTAAAGGAGCTTATTGAAAATAATCTGAATCAGCTTAAAACCGCTCTTAATGAGCACGGACTTGAGGTGGACAAGTTTGATGTTTCTCTTGCTAAGGATTCAGGTCAATCTTTTGACGAATATGAGAGCAATCTTTTTAATAAATATGACCATGAAGCTGATGCCGATCTTATGGGTAATCCTGAGCCTGATGAATTTGAAAATGAAGAAATAGTACCTGATTTATCCACAGGAAACGGTTCAATCAGTTATTTTGCATAAATTCTATTTTTTTTAAGGAGGTGAATTCAATGAGTATGGGAGTAAATACAGTAATGGCCGGCACTGCCGGCACATCTGCTGCAGCTTCTAAAAATGTTTCAGGAAAAGAAGATTTTTTACTTATGCTTATTACACAGCTTAGATGTCAGGACCCATTAAGCCCAATGGAAAGTGCTGAATTTACAGCTCAACTGGCTCAATTCAGTTCCCTTGAGCAGCTCCAGGAGACCAATGAACGGCTTGAAAATATACAGCTATATCAGGCATCACTTAATAATTCCCAGGCGGCAGGTTTTATCGGTAAAAATATTACAGCCATGGGGGACAGAATAAGCCTGGAAAACGGGACAGCCCCTGAAATAAAATTTACCCTTGATGGTGATGCAGCAAAAGTATCTGTTAATATCTATAATGAAAATGATGAACTTGTAAAAAATATTGAGACAGGAGCTTTAAGTTCAGGTGAACAGACAGCTGCCTGGGACATGACGGACAATAACGGCAACCTGCTTTCCCATGGCATTTACAGGTTTGAGGTAATGGCATCGGATTTAAACGGAGAATTTGTCAATTCACAAACATTTATGTCCGGCAAAGTTACGGGCATAGAATTTAACCACAACGCTGCTTATCTTGTAACAGATGAACAGATAATACCCATGAGTTCGGTTTTGAGTATCAGTAATTAAAACAATTAAATAGCATTTGAACGAAAACCGCCGGTTTTTTTTTAGATGTCAACTGTAAAGGAGGGTTGTACTATGATAGGCTCATTATATGCAGGTATTTCAGGTTTGAGCGCCAATGCTAAAGCAATGACAGTGGTAGGCGATAATATTGCCAATGTTAATACCACGGCATTTAAATCAAGCAGATCAAACTTTGCCAATATACTAAGCCAGTCTCTTGGCGGGGCAACAGGAAATGAAATAGGCAGGGGTGTCCAATTTTGGGGCGTTAATTCTTTGTGGACGCAGGGAACATTAGAAAATACAAACAGTCCCACTGATTTGGCAGTTAACGGGAAAGGATTTTTTGTTTTAAACGATGCTGCAGGATCAGTATTTTATACAAGAGCCGGTGTTTTCAACTATGACAACTACGGGAATCTTGTGAACCCGGACGGCATGTATGTACAGGGTTATCAATTTGATAATATTACAGGGGAATTGGGAAATGATCAGACAAATATAACTATTCCAAGTGATGTGGCATCGCCCCAGGCCACAGATGAAATGGCCATGACTATAAATCTTAATGCTTCGGCTCTGCCTGATGCCCAGGCATCTGTATCAGTTGACTGTACAAACGCCAATTCTGATGTGACATTTACTGCTATTAATATTGGGACATCAGGAAATGATATAGCAGTTTCATATGTTGACCCTGGCGTTGCAACCGTTGCAACCACTGCTGTGGTTACAAATAATAATATTGTTATTACCCTTGCACATGACGGCACAAATATTACAGCAACAGCGAGTGACGTGGCAGCTGCCATTGCCGCAGATCCTTCTGCCGCAGCTCTTGTAACGACTGCAGTTGAAGGGACAGGTGCAGGAGTTGTTGAGACTGTGAGCCAGACAAACCTTGCCGACGGTTCAAATGCGGCAACATATTCGAACAGTATGACCATATATGATTCACTGGGGAATGCAATCCCATTGACAATAGATTATACCAGAACGTCAACAGGCTGGGACTGGTCGGCAAACCCGGCTGACGGAGTTTCAACCTCTTCAGGTTCTATTCAGTTTGATACATCAGGAAATCTTGTTTCTCCTGCAACTAATCCTTTGATTGCTATTACGGGTGTAAGCAGCGGAGCTGCAGATTTGAATATAGAGTGGAATCTGACAGACAATGATAGTGGGGGAGTTACCGGATTTTCAGCATTGACCGACACCTCTTTCCAGTCTCAAAATGGTTTCAATTCCGGAACTCTCCAGGGAGTTTCGGTGGATGAGAGCGGTATTGTTATGGGCATGTACACTAATGGTCAGATAGTGCCTCTTTACCAGATAACTCTGGCTGATTTTTCAAGCTACTCCGGTTTAGGCAAGCTTGGAAAAAATCTTTATACTGAAACTCTTTCATCAGGAACTCCTCTCGAAGGGATACCAGGCAGTGGCAGGCTGGGAAATATTGCTCCGAGTTCACTTGAAATGTCCAATGTCGATCTGGCTTCAGAGTTTGTAAAGATGATAACCACTCAAAGGGCTTTTCAGGCAAACTCCAGAGTTATAACAACCAGTGATGAAATATTAAATGAGCTAATTAATATTAAACGGTAATAAACATCCATGAAATGAGCAGTGGGCACGATGCATCGTGCCCACTGTCGGTACCATCAAAAACAAAGGAGGTAGTTGTGATAAAGGTAACACGTCTGGATAATTCAAAACTATTTATCAATGTTTCAACTATACAGTCGCTTCAATCCACGCCTGATACGTTGATTACTTTTAATAATAAAATAAAACTTATGGTTAAAGAGCCTCTCGAAGTGATTTCGGAAAAAATCGTTGAATATGAACGTAATATTAACGAAAAAGAGCATGCTCAACCAGGAAATTTTTATAATTTTGTCGCTGCACACTAAGGGCTCGCTCAAAAACAACTTTACATTGCTAATTTATTTTTAGGCAAACCCTAAAAGTAATGGGTTCGTAAAAACTCGCATTTTGCCTATAGCGCTGTCATTCCCATGAAAATGGGAATCCAGTCTTTTTTAATAGTTATATAATACCTCTTTAGCCCCCTAAATTAGTTGGAGACCTTTGCTCGTAATTTAGTACTAAAAAACTAAAAGGAGCAAGGTCTAAATGGGAAAAGAAAAGTCAAAAATTTTTATTTGTTTTGTTAAGTAAAAAATGAACATTTTTCTATTCTTTTATCCCATTTAACATACAAAAACTTAACTTGACACTACTGCCTCATCATACACTATTCATTTTTTAAAAAATTATTTATATTGCTTGACGATAAATCTTTTGCTAATAGGTCTGCTTTAAATATGCGCCTTTATTTTTGATAGGTCTCATGAAGTAACCACAAAAAACAAGAGGAAAAACAAAATTAAGCAAACAACTTTATGGAAATTCTTTGCATCAGTCAGGCTGACGGTAATTATTTTGCTGGCTTTGGCATTTACATCGATTTTCGGCACCATTATTCCCCAAAACAAAAGTTTTACAGTATATTCACGAGAGTACTCTGAATTTTTTTTCAAACTTTGTAAGGCTCTTGATCTGTTTGATATGTACCACTCCTGGTGGTTTCAACTGCTATTTTTTATACTTGCCTTAAATATAATTGTCTGTTCAATAGACAGACTTTCAGGTACATGGAAAATAGTATTTAAAAAAAAGAGTTATAATCCTTCAAGTTTTCAAAGCCGGAAACCCATGGGGTCATTTGAAAAAAATATTTTGCCGGAATCTTTAAAAGACCAACTTGTGCCAATAATTTTTAAAGGTTTCGGGAAATGTGATATTAAAAAAACAGGCATAAATTATTCTATTTTTGCCGAAAAGGGACGTTGGACAAGACTTGGTGTTTATGCCGTACACCTTAGCATTATTATTATGCTTGCAGGAGCCATTGCAGGTTCTTTTTTTGGTTTTGAAGGATATGTTAATATCCCTGAAGGAGAGATTAGGGATACTATTATTTTAAGAAATTCCAACAAAGTTCAAAAGCTTGATTTTGGCATAAAATGCAATGATTTTAAAATAAGTTTTTATAAAACAGGTGCTCCCAAAGAGTACCGTTCCAGTCTGACAATAATTGAAAACGGCAAGCCGAGTTTTAATAAAGATATTATAGTTAACGACCCAATGAGATATAAGGGGATAAACATCTTTCAGTCCAACTATGGCAAAGTCCCTGCCAAAAAACCATCTAAGGAACATTTTGACAAAGATGGTATTAACCTGAATTTTATCTACAAAAAAACAGGAAAAAAATATAATAAAAAAATAAAAACAGGGGAAAGATTCGATCTTCCTGAAGGCGCAGGGGAATTTGTAGTAAAGAGTTTCACGGATTCACATCAATTTATGGGGCGCAGCCTTGGCGAGGCATTTATCTGTTATATATACCCTGAAGAAGGTGAACCTGAAGAAGTGATACTTCCTGTCGGGTTTTTAAATTTTGACAAAATGAGAAGGGGAAAATTCTTTTTTTCAGTATCAAATCAAAATTTCATTTATTATACGGGGCTTCATATCACAAAAGACCCTGGCGTATGGATTGTCTATGCCGGCTTTATGTTGATGATTGCAGGATGTTTCATTACTTTTTTTATGTCACATCAGCAGTTGTACGTTGAAATTGTGAAAAAAGGAAAGAAAACCACAGTAACTGTTTTCGGCAAAGCCAATAAAAATAAAACCGGAATAAAAAACAGAATTTTCGGAAGAATAAGGAAAATTAATGAACAGCTCTAACCTGTTGTCAAACGTTACATTTATCTATGGTCTTGCAGCCATGTTATATACCGGCTCATGGATATTTAAAAAAAAACTGCCCGGTAAAATAGCCGTTTATGCCGCTATGATAGGGATTCTCGGCAACCTCGCAGGTATGATTTTACGCTGGGTGGAATCATACAAACTGGGCATCGGGCATGCTCCGCTTTCAAATATGTATGAATCCCTGGTTTTCTTCGCATTTACCATTATAACTCTTTGCCTGATATTTGATCATAAAAATAAAAAAATGTTTACCGGCATCTTCGGGTCGTCATTTGCTTTCCTGGCAATGGCCTATGCCTCCCTGTCTCCCAATGTGAATGATCGCATACAGCCCTTGATACCTGCATTAAAAAGCAACTGGCTTATTGCCCATGTTATTACCTGTTTTTTCGGTTATGCGGCTTTTGCTGCGGCCTTTGGCATCAGCCTGGTCTATCTTATAAAACAAAACAGCAAGGGCAATTTAAAAAAAACATCCTCATCCCTGCCGAACTCTGATGTTATGGACGAGTTAACACACCAGATGGTTATGTTCGGATTTCTTTTTCTAACCATAGGGATAATCACAGGAGCTGTATGGGCAAATTCAGCGTGGGGAAGCTACTGGTCATGGGATCCAAAAGAAACCTGGTCTTTGATAACATGGTTTATATATGCAACTATGCTGCACGCCAGAATTACAAGGGGCTGGGCAGGAAAAAGAATAGCCTGGCTTTCCATAATAGGTTTTATGGCTGTAATTTTTACTTATTTCGGCGTAAACCTTTTGCCCGGACTTCACAGCTACAGTCAGTAAAATATTAAACCTCGTTCCCGGGTTATGCCAGGGAACGCATAAATCTCAATCAATTATATCCCAATACTCTGGGTCAGATTTTTCCATATACTTTTGACCGCCTCACAACCTTTGGAATGCTCATCAAATTCCACGATGGTTTTGCCCTGAACCATTGCCCTGGTAAAGGCAGGATCAAAAGGCACCCTTCCTATAACATCTATATTTTTTTCTTTTGCAAAAGCTTCAATGGCTTCTCCCTCAGCCGGATTAAGATCAAACTTGTTGACGCAGAGCATGGCAGGAATCTTGAAAAAAGCGGCTAATTGGGCAACACGTTCCATATCATGCCTGCCGGAAACCGTTGGTTCGGATACAATAAGCACTGCCGCTGCTCCTCCAAGGGATGCAATGACCGGACAGCCTATGCCGGGAGGCCCATCCGTAAGAAGTAAATCCAGATTTTTTTCTTCGGCAAGCTTTTTGCCTTCCTGACGAATAAGGCTTACCAGCTTTCCGGAATTTTCCTGGGCAATATCAAGTCGGGCATGAGCCATTGGGCCGAAACGGGTATCAGAAATATACCATTCTCCACAGGTATTTATAGGAGATTCAATGGCCTTTTCAGGGCAAAAATACCAACAGACACCACACCCCTCGCATTCAATGGAATCCACAACAAAATCCTCACTAATTGAATCCCACCTGCATAAATCACGGCATAAGCCGCACTCGACACATTTATCCTTATTAATAAGCGCTGTGCGCCCGGATTGGAAATCATGACGTTCTTTGATATCGGGTTCCATGATCAAATGAAGATCAGCCGCGTCCACGTCTGCATCACAAAGGACCTTATTTTCAAATAATGAGGCAAAGGCTGCAACAATACTGGTTTTCCCAGTTCCTCCCTTACCGCTTATGATGACAATCTCTTTCATTAATATTATTCCTTTTTTTATTTTACTATTTTTTCAATAGAATTATATAATTCCAGGAAATTTTCTTTCCACTCGGGCATCGCCTCCACAATCATCTCTCCCCTTGAGTAAACTTCTGCAATGCGTCTATCAAAAGGAATTTCCATCAAAATGGGTACATCCTTTTCTTTGGCATATTGTTTTACCTTATCATCGCCTATATCCGAACGGTTAATGACCAGCCCGCAAGGAATGCCGAGGACATTTACTGCTCCAACGGCCAGCTTGAGGTCATGGAGACCAAATGGAGTCGGTTCCGTGACTAACAAAATAAAATCTGCATCCTTCATGGAAGCAATCACAGGACAGGAAGTGCCTGGAGGAGCATCTATAATGGTCAGCATACCAGGTCTGGTATATTCCCGGACTTTTTTTATCAAAGGGGGAGACATTGCCTCACCGATTCTCAATTTTCCATGGACAAATTCCAGTCCGTTTCTATGCCCCTTTTCTACTATGCCCAGCTCCCTGGCTGTTTCCGTGATGGCTTTTTCAGGGCAAATCTCCATACATCCACCGCAACTGTGACAGAGCTCATGGAATGGCAGGACAATCTTGCCAAGCACAACAATGGCCTTGAACTGACATATTTCCCCGCACTTTCCGCACAAAGAGCATTTGTCCATATCCACATCGGGAACAGGAGTTGTGATGGTCTTAACCTCTTCAATAACCGGCTGTATAAATAGATGAGCATTAGGTTCTTCCACATCACAGTCCAGAATCTGAACATCGGTTCCAAGAGAGACAGCCAGGTTGGTAGCCACAGTTGTCTTTCCTGTACCCCCTTTTCCGCTTGCTATACTGATTATCATACCACAACACTCCTCTTATTATTTGATCATATAATTATTCATGGCATCCTGAAGAGCATTCACGGATAAAAATGCGCAATGTTTATCCTCTTCAGGAAACCTGTCAGTTTTTTTCAGGATAGATTCTCCAGTGATATCCAAAATTTCGTCAGGATTCTTACCAATTGCCAGTTCTGCCGCAAATGATCCACACACAGTGCTTGCTCCGCAGCCATCGGTTTGAAATGACGCATGACTGACTTTGCCATTTTCAAATTTCAAAAAAACCTGTATGGTATCACCGCATGAACCCGTGACACATCCATATCCGTCGGGGTTGTCCATGCTGCCCATATACAGCGGGTCTATCCACCTTTGAAAGGCTGTCTCGCCATAGGCTTCCCTTGTTTCCTCATAAATCTGATTCTGTAAATCTTCAACAAAATTATCGAGCTCCATGCTCATTTTTTTCCTCGTTTTTTGTATCTATTTTTTTCCTAAAGCCTTTATACTTGATTCAATAGCTTCAATCTGCTTGCTTAACCCGGTTACCTGATCTTTCAGGCTCTTTAATTCATCTTCATTTTTTGATCTGGAGGGTAGTGGTGCCGGTCGGTCTGAACCAATGGAGGTTGAACCGCCCATGCCTCCGCCCATTCCACTTCCGCCTCCCATGTCTCCGCCCATTCCCATACCGAAATGGCTTTGCACATTAGAAGCGGTTGTGCTGGATAACATATTAGATTTATATTGTTCAACAGCCTGGCGAATCTGTCCGCTTACCCCTGTTATCAGTTTTACTCCGGCTGCTTCGAAAGTTTGAAAAGCGTTTGGTCCGCAGTTTCCGGTCAGCACGACCGATACATTTTTGTTTGCCAGAAGCTGGGCAGACTGGATCCCTGCCCCCCCGCCTAAACTGATATTTGGATTTTCAATGGCTTCAAACTCCAAAGTATCTGTATCAATAACCAAAAAATAAGGGCACCGCCCAAAACGCGCCTCCACTGTATCATCAAGTGCAGGGCCTGTAGATGTAACAGCAATTTTCATGTCTGTCTCCTTTCTTAAAATCTATTAAAGTGTAACCTGTCGATTATTTGCACTTTATCAGTTTTTACCTCCGGCTCAGGTTTTGCATCCCGGCATTCGGAATTTTGAATCACAAAGTTTGTCTGTTAAATAAGCCTCAATCACCTCTTCAACAGCGCCCGCAACAAAGGGAATAATTTTTATGCCACGGGTCTCAATTATATGGGCAAACAAATTTGAAACAGCGCCGCAAATCAAAATCTCTATTCCCAGATCAGATAACTTTGCAGCTCGAGAGAAAGGCGACTCGTAATGCAAGGGTTCAAAATATCTTGCGGTTTCCGAATAGTCAACAATATCTATAACAAGCAGCATGCGTGCGCAATCGAAAAGTGGAGAAATACGCTTCTCCCATACAGTCAAGGCCAATTTCATTTCAAATATTTCCTTAAGGACTCGACAGGCTGTCGAGCAAAATAACTTTAACCAGCATTTCACAGTTTTTTAGCAAAAAACAACGAATATCTGAAAATTATATACTATATCTTGACTATAGCTACAGCAATGCATGTGCCACTATTGAGGGGAAATTTTGATATAACAAAAAATATTATATTTTCAAAAGGTTAAGTGAAATTTTGAGTTATGGGAAAGGAATATAAGGTGGCGTTATTGCGATGGTATCCATTGACAGAGTTGCCATTATGCAACTCTGTCAAACCTGCTTTCGGTTAGCGCGTCCATCGAGATTGGGAAGATCGATACCTAATTTTTTGATTTTTCTAAACAGCGTGCTTTTGTGTATGCCGAGATACCTCGCAGTGGTTAAGCGATTGTATCTATTGCGTTTAAGTGCATCTATAATCACCTGAGTTTCCACCGAGTGCAATGCTTCATCAATTTTTACATGTGCAGCAGGCTGTCTGGAAAGCGAGACTCTGAGTTTGTCCGGCAAATAATGGATTTCAATCTGCCCTTCATGACAAAGTACAAAGGCGTGTTCAATTATATTTTCCAGTTCCCGGATATTGCCCGGATAATCGTGCAATAAAATCAGCTTAAGGGCATCATGGCTTATTCCTGTAATATCCCTGCCACGCAGGCGGTTAAACTTTAAGATAAAGTGCTGCACCAGCATCGGGATATCTTCTTTGCGATCACGCAGGGGAGGTAAATTTAGATTGACTACATTAATGCGGTAAAAAAGATCCTGGCGGAAAACTCCTTTTTTTACAAGTTCACTCAGGTCTTTATTTGAAGCAGCTATAACACGAATATCGGCCTTGACAGGTTTTGTGGCCCCAAGGGGCTGAAATATCAGATCCTGCAACACCCTGAGAAGCCGGACCTGAAACCCAGGGCTGAGTTCTCCAATTTCATCAAGCAGGATTGTGCCGCCTTCAGCAAGAGCAAACAGGCCAGGTTTATCCTTTACAGCATTGGTAAATGCCCCTGCCTTGTAACCGAAAAGCTCCGATTCCAGCAAAGTATCTGGAAAGGCGCCGCAGTTGATTGCTATAAAAGGCTTTTCCCGTCTGGGACTTAGATCGTGGATTGCCCGCGCCAGAAGCTCCTTGCCGGTGCCTGTCTCTCCCTGAACAAGCACTGTGCTGTCACTCTGAGCAACCTGGGGTAAAATTTTAAATATCTTTCGCATTGACAGGCTGCGGCTGACCATGTCGCCCACCTGATAACGAGCAACAAGTTCTCGGCGCAGTTCCTCCACCAGGCTCATATCACGGAAGGTTTCAACACCGCCCAGCACCATGCCGTTTTCATCCTTAAGCAGCGAAGTAGAGACCGCAACCGGAATGCGGCGTTTTTCGCTATTTACTATATAAGTCGATGTGTCAATAAAGGGTTTCCCCTCTTTCATTGTCCGGCGAAGAGCACAATTTGTTTCACATATGTGGGAGCGGAAAACTTCATGGCAATGTTTGCCTATGGCCTCATCGCGCGGGATTCCCGTAATCTTCTCGGCAGCATGGTTAAATGAGGTAATGCGCCATTCATGATCCACTGTGAACACGCCATCTGAAATACTATCGAGAATAATGTCCGTAACGTGGTAAGGTATCTGATATGATTTATTTTTTTTCATCGTATATTATAACACTGACAAAATATTTTTTTAATCTTTAAAAAAGCTGAAAATTCATTTATCCTATTCTTATTATACTAATCAATACAGTATAAATGTCAATATGAGGCCTTTCCAAAATTAAATGTCACTATGCATTTTACCCTCCCCAGGCGGTTTTTTTTGTACGGTTCAGGGGATAAAGGAACATCCCGTTTTTTAACAAGTCCCATCAATATTTTATTTTTGGTTGACATTTACTGCGTCTGTCATTTAAATTTTACGATGGATCAGGAAATGCTGTATGTCTTTAAGCAAATATCGGAGTAAAACCTTAAAAAAGACAGGAGATTTTAAATTATGATGGATGAAAAAAGACGTTTTACACGCATACCATTCAAGGTCAAGGCTGACTTAGAGGTGGGAAGCGATAAATTTCAAGCACCTGTGATTGATGATTTAAGCATCGGCGGCTGCTGCCTTCCTGTTAATACAGGTTTAGAAGCAGGGGCTGAGTGCAGGGTTGGAATAATTATGGAAAATGCGGAAAATACCCTGAAGGTAGATGTTTATGGAAAAATAGTTCGCTGCAGCCCTGATAAAGTAGTAATCAAATTCACAAAAATCGATCCTGACAGCCTTTTTCACCTTCAAAATATAATCCGGTTTAATTCCCCTGATGCTGATATAATTGACCAGGAAATTAAAAAACATCCCGGTCTTATATAATTGGTTTTATATAATTGATGTACTCGTAAAAAGTCACAAACACATATCCAATTGAAATAATTATAAATAATGAAAAATAGTGCTTGCCTTTTTCTTCTAAATTTGATATGAAAAATCAAATTAATCAGATAGTTAAG
>Ga0190313_1000688_pt1 | contig 19606 bp, 29 predicted proteins | sample 4870071011_MG_FD_169989 | JGI IMG/M metagenome (GOLD analysis project Ga0190313, IMG submission 169989) | Hydrothermal vent sediment bacterial communities from Southern Trench, Guaymas Basin, Mexico - 4870-07-10-11_MG | ecosystem: Environmental > Aquatic > Marine > Hydrothermal vents > Sediment ...
ATAGATCTGTATAGGCGTGAAGTAACCATCAATCTCACTGCAAGTTTCCAGAATTGTATGGGTTAAAGTCATACTTCCCCTTCTAAGAAGAGAAGAAGATCCTTTCTGCTAGGCGGCCACCAATGTCCTGAGGCTAACCACTCGTTCCACAGCTCTCTTGCTTTTTCCTCAATATGGTCCTTGGGGTAGCCAATCCGTTCCAAAAACGCTCTTATCCGCTCCAATCCCTCCGCTGGCCCAAACAACTTTACAATTAGTCTCGTGTTCTCGTCCACCACCATGTCCTCGCTTATGCCGCACTCGCCCATCCCGCAGTTCGGACAGTGCCAACAGTTGCCGTCGCTCACTTCAACCTCAGAACCGCAATACGGGCAGATGTAAATCTCTGAATTTTTATTTGTTACATTCTTGCGGCATGGAATGCCGCATAAACTATTTTTATATTTCTCGCTCAAGAAATCACCTCCCTAACAATTCTTTTCAAGTTTTTCTTTATCCGAACTTCCGATATTCCCTCCAGTTCCTGTATGAGAATTTTTACCTTTTGAGATGATGGCTCTGGTAGATTTTTGTGCTTGCTGTCCGCACCTATACTTATGAAATCAGGTCTTATGTCTTCCATCCACCTAACCATCACATCCAAATCAAAATCCAGTATCGGCTCTATGTTAACCATCAACTTCAAAGCATAAACCTCTTCTTTGTAGTCTATGTCAGTATCTATTATCTCCCGCAATTCCCTCATTGCTTTGTATCTTTCTATCGGTGGCGGGGCTTCCGTCTTAACTAATTCCTTGTTGCTTTCTATTGTCGTGCCCAGAATTGAATGAGGAGGAAAGTATGGAAGAAAATCTTTCATCCGCCTCGGATTTTTAGTTTGAAACAGGAATATTCTATCTATTCGCTCCTCCCATTGTCCACACTCAATACCTGCAACAGTAAGTATCTCATAGATATAGTCAATTGGAATAGTATCGGCAAACAAATCATTCATACTGCATACGAAAATTGTTCTGTTTTTGGGGAGCCTCTGATTTAGCGCCTTCTCATCAATTCTGATAGGTCCCGTATATTTCTCCCGCAGCTGTGGGAATCTCCTCTTTAATTCCTGAACATAACAGTATTCACAGCGATGCGGGCACTCCCCCGCTAATGGATTCCAAGTATAGCCCACCCATTCATACATATTTCCCCCGCTCAAGAAATCACCTCCTCAAAACTCAAAATATCTGGAACATTCTCCATCGCAATCTCTTCAGTAGACTTGCCGTATTTCAAATAACCTCCTTTTCCGTTCGTTCTTTCAAGAGCCAACTGTTCAATCTCCTTCCTCTTATTGTAAAGATCCCGATACTTGAGATATAGCTCTCGTATTTCATGCTTCGTTGCAAATGGACATATATAACATCCGCTCTTCCGTGGTACCCTTAACCCGTGTTTCTCAATAATTTTGATGCAACCTTTGCGGTCAATTCTGTAATCAATAAGTGGATAAGCATTAATACATCCTTGCTTAATTGGCTTCTTGAATGCTCTATGTTGTTCTCCGTAATCAATTCCAATGAGCAACACACAAGGAGCCTCAATGTAATTTCTAAGAGTACGTATCTTAAACTTATCCGTGCACCATCTGCGAAATTGCCCAGGGACTATTTTATAATGTTTGCAGTAGTCATAAAGGTTGTCAAAGCCCTCAACACTAGGTTTGAGAACAGTTATCTTGTATCCTTGCTCCTTGAGATAATTCAAGTATTCATAAGTTTCAGGATGCTCAACGCCCGTATCAACGAAAACTGATTCGAACTCAAACCCCATATCTTCAATCAAAACCATAAGAGCTGTTGAGTTCACACCCATCCCGTGCGAAAGATAAATCTTCAAGAAATCACCTCCTGAACATCCACATAATCCTCATTTACAGCCCCGCACTTTGCACAAACAAAATCAAAAGTATTTACATCCCAACCAAAGCCACCATGGCATAGAAGCTCAGATATAAGAGCACTTTTCAACGATCCCTCGTAATGAATCTTTTTCCGTAAAATGAATTTATTTGAACCACACTTTTTGCATTTTATTTCCACAATGGCCACCCCCCGGGGATTACCTCCCCGCTGAGCTACGCCCCCGCCGCTCAAGGAACCACCACCTCTAAAATTATAACGGGCATAACCCCCTCTTCTTTTACAATTGTAACCTTTGCAGTCTCTAATGGCGCCCCGCATTCACAGTAGTCTCTCATTTCAATGTATATTCTGTCACATTTTGGACACCATTTCACTACTTTCTTACTCACTACTGCACCCCCTACGGGCTCACGGGCACGTCGCTCAAATCCTCCCCCGCCACGGCGGAGGAGGGGCGGTCGGCATCCACGGGCAGACCAAGAAGTCTCCTCAAGACATCATTGAAAGATTCAACACGGTAGTCAAATTTCAGTTCTCGGAGTTTTCTCCAAACCTCCTCATCAACCGCTATTGTCTTTAATTTTCCACTCCCATTTCTCAAGGCCATCACCATGTAGGATATAAACGAAGTGGTATTTATACTTTTTGTAAAAACTACATCGTTTATAAACCATATATAGATTGCATACAAAATTAAAAAATATGCAGAATTTATAACCTTTATAACTATGGATGAGGAAAAGAAAATGAAGCGCGGAAAAGTTAAAACGATAGCCGTTCCTCCTTGGTTGTATGAGGAAATAAGAGAACTCAAGCACGAATTAAAAGTAGAGAGTATGTATGAGGCTATTGCTAAGGTTGTTGAAGAATATCGTGAAATGCATGAGATAAAGCACTTAAACACATATAAAGACCACATAAAACTCTTACATAACAATCGTGTAATTGATGTTTACATAAAACTACGTGAGGGACGTAACGGGCGCAGATTAGACCTCTACTGCGATTATGATAAGAGTGATGACTGCGTACATATTCGGTACTGTTGGTGGAACGAAAAAATAAGAAAAGCTCTGTTGGAAATCTTGGAAAAAGGATATACAGACCCTGTACCGGGAGATGTATGAATCCCCTCAGATTTCTCAAGGAGAGGACACCGTGGTTCTGGGCGGGGCTGGGTTGTTTAATTGCGTACCTGTACCTGCTTCAGTATTTACCTTGGAACTCTCCACTCGCTTATCTGCTTGCTGGGGCATTTGAAGGCTTTGCGATTGACGCAATTTTAACGCTTTAAGTACAAAGAGAGATGAGTCCTGCCGCGGGGGCATCAAGGTGACATATCAGTAAATTCAAATTTCAATCCCGTGACGGTCTGATTACGCCCTTCCGCGGCAGGACGATGTGTATATAGTATTCATGTATTAAATACTTATATACGGTAATTGCACAATTCTGGTATATCGGGTTATGTTTTTATCGTAGAAAAGTTTATATAATCTAAAGACATTATCTTTAATGTAGGAGGTGATGAAAAATGCTTCAAAAAGAGAATGAAAAAATCGTGAGTGGCGCGGCGGAGAGTGCCCCGGCCGCCGCGATCCGTGAAAGCGGGCAGGGGCTGTATGCCCTCGGATATAAGTTGAAAGAAAAGAAAGGATACTGGGATGTATTTAGAGTGCACGGCACATATAAACTTATAGCGATGTCAGAGCACAGCGGTTTTAAAGAGATTCCTTTTCCTTCGTTGCAGAGTCTCAAAGCTTTTCTCAAAAATAATGCAGAAGGATTTGCATACCTTGACATAAAAACGATGAGAATAATTATAAAGGAGGTGGAATAAATGGAATTGGACGCTGAGAAAGTGCTGTGGTGGTTTGTTGAAAGTATACCTTGCGACTACGAATTAAGAAAAAAGGAAGCAGAAAAAACAGCATTGAAAATAGCGGAGGCGATGAATTTTGTCAGTTATACAGCAGAAAATTCAACGACGGCATTAGGGGATTTATTGAGTGAAATATTTGACAGTATAATAGTAGATGAGGGATTTTGCGATGCTGATGGCGATGTTTTCATAAAAATTACAGGGCGTTACTTTGCAATAAACGGCGAAACTTTTGAAGTTGCAGAAATAGATGAGGAAACTTACAAGGATTTAGCAAAAATTTATTTAGGAGAGTGATGACTAATGTGGCCCTGCCCCCGCTGCGGAATAATTCACAACTCGTCGGGTACCTGTCTCTGCGGGGCAGAGATAAGAATTCTCCGCCCCGCGGAGATCGGAGAGTACATTGAGCGTACGTGGGATGATGCTCACATTTATTATATCGTTGATTCAGTTATTGTTGACGACATTGCACATTATGTAATTTTCAGAGTACCTCAATTTGTAGAAATTCGCTATACTGTGATCTCAGTTAAATTACCTCATGATGCTGATGTTGACTCTGAGTTTCTACATAATCTCATTGATCATCTTCAAGTAGATTATCTATACGATGAATTAGAGAATATCTACAACGAATATAAAAATAAAATTATGGATTATAAAATCAAAGGAGTACATGTAACATACCCTCTACAACAACACTTACACAACATCGCAAAAAAGTTAAACACTAGCTTCTTTGACCTCTTCGGGGCGTACTATCTTTATTACCTTGATCACAGAGAAGAGTTTATGCCCGAAATTCAGGAGGAAGAGGAATGAATGCTTTACAGATTATACAGAAGTTAAATTTGCACAATTACAACATCGTGCCAGCCAACCCTGCAGAGATCAAGAGCAAAATAAAAAGAGAGAGACCTGAATTTCTCGTTATCTTCGTAGATGACGAAAGTTTTCTTTGCTACCTCACAGACGATTAATTTTCCTTTATTTTTAAACTCTTGAGCCTTTCCTATCGCCTTCCATTCCTCTTCTTGCACTGTATTTTTTCACTGTTTTTGCCTTGATACTTCTATCCCTTGCGTAGTTTCTCAGAGCGATCCTCCCCGTATCGCTTCTTTCATAGTATCCTACGCAATATTTCCCGCTTCGTATAATCACATTCCCCCATGTAACTCTCTTCTTTTGCCCTCGTATTGTTATATATGTGTGTCCTTTCTCTTTCAGCTCTTTCAATTGTCTTTTACCGAGTTGCTTATAGTTTACATCGCTATGACCGCTCAGCCTTTTTATTTTTCTTCTCTTCTTTTTTGACACAACATCACCTCCTTACAAAACCATCTTCTTTGCGGCATCACGATATATTTTCTCAATTTGCTTTAACTCCCGCCTCTCCTTTGCGGAGAGATTTTTTCTCTTCCTCATTGCGGCGCAGCGGTTCGCAGCGAGTACAGCCGCCCGCTTTATTGTAACCTTTCTCTTCCGAGTCCTTGCCTTCCTGAACATCTTCAAAAGTTGATTTGCAGCCTTACGGGCATTTGCGGGCGTATCTATCTTGACTATTTTTCCGAGGTCACGATGATGAGCCGGCTCGTAAAACATACTTCCTCCCATTTTCATCACGCTCTTTTCCTAGAATCAAAAACAAAACCTTTCTTTCCTTCTTTTAGAGCCCTCATTGCTTGCTTCTTGAATTTTTTATCGTATTTATCTGGTATTAGATAGTATCCTGCAAGATAGCTCAACGCTCTTTTCGTTCCGTACCTTCTTCTGTACTCTTCAAATGCTTTTGTAAATCTTATCCTCTTCCTCATAACATCACCTCAATGTTATTAAAAAATGATGAGAAGTTTAAAAACCCCGTTGGACGGGGTTTATAAATGCTTCAAGCCATAGTTCCATATTCCATACACCACCATAAGCGTCATAAAGATGAGGGCAACGAGCAAACACTGCTTTACAACATCCATGACAATCATTGTTAGATTTTTGAAATAAATTGTGAAAACATGTTCGCTCATCGTCGTCACTATAGTCAGCTCACCATCTTTGTATGAATAATCCTCAAACGGGATCCCATCCCGATAAATTTTCAGCACTTCTGGTACATTTTTCAGAACATATGTGTTTACTCCGTGTCCAGACACTATTATTCTGAACTTATCTGCCATTTGCAGGTATGTTTTAGCGTCTTGAATGCTCAGACCCCATGTTTTCAACGCTTTATCCACATCCATCTCAACTTTTTCTACATTATACTCTTCTATGTATACAACCCTTTCTTGTAGATTTGCCGTCACATTAATATAACTCGGCTTTGTAGAATTCTCCTGCACGATTTTTAGATACGGATATGATGAATTAGTCATCTCCCCAGCTTCAAAGCGTATAGAGACGCTGTATGTTGATGCTGCATTTGCCTGTACAGCAAATAAAACTCCGAGAACAATACTCACCATCACCACGGCACTTATCCTCATCTTTTTCGCCTCCTTTTTCTCTTCTTTTTGCTTTTCTTTCTATTCTTATTCTTTTTTCGTTTTTTCTTCCGGCGCTTTCGTCTATTCCACTGCTGTCTTCTTCGGGCCTTTTCCCATCCCTCTTGGAAGCTCACTTCCGCAGCTAACTCATATATACTCCATTCCATCTTACTCACCTCTCGTTCTTTTTAAATATATTCTTAATCCATACATTACCCATTTAAATAGAGCAAATAGGAGGATTAGCACGACGATGTGCATGATCAAGGGTTGATAATCTACCATGGAGACCACCTCACCTTTCGTATTTCTTCACCGAGAGCAATTCCTTCTACAACTACGGCATTTACCACTTCTAACAGCGTGAGAAATGCGATTACTACAACAGTGATTTGCATGTAATCCCAGAACTCCCCTAAGGTATCTGTTACTTTTCCAGATAGAACATCAAATATTACTGACAAAATTGGCAGCGCAATCATAACAAAAAGCACGAATTTGCTTACATCTTCCATGAAGTTCATCCTGAAAAATGCCTTTATGCTTTTTTTCTTGAAGAATTTTTTAAGTTTTATGTAGAACTTATTCAACCCTTCAAGAACGAAACTAATCACATATAACCCGACAATTATGGTTACAGTGAATATAATCACTTCTAAAAGAGGGATGAAATCCATCATCTCGCCCACCCCCTCACTCTTCCGATTACCTTCTTTACCGTTGCTAAGGACCCTTCAAAGTACATTGCCCAATACATTGCAGCTTCCTTACCACCACGGGTTACAAGCAATCCAAATCCATGAAAGAACACATACCATGCCACGATTGCAATAACATAACCCGCTAAGTTGAATAAGAAGAGTATAAAGTTAATGAAGTTCATACCCCACAGCGCATACCCTGCTACCAACGCAGCAATCATTAATGATAGAAATGGATGCGCTATGATAAATTTCCCAACATTTACAAGGATGAAAAATGCCCCCCTTACAAGAAAACTAAGTGTTCTATGCATAGCGAGAAATATTGTTTTTAAGAGTGTTGCTATCTCTGCCCAAGATAAAATTGCCCCTGGAGCAGTTACTGTAAGATATAGAAGCCCTCCTCCAATTATGACGAGGAGGGTAAGCGCAACCCAGTTTACAATTTCTAAAACTATGTTCCGCGGTTGAAAATCAACATATTCTATAGGCATTTGAACTTTTTCAATATGAGCGTCGTTTATACTCCATGAAAAGTATATGCTCTGCCCGTATAGTTTAACTGGATAAATTTCGGGAGTAGATCCTGTAATATGAGCTATATTTATCGTTACATTTGCAGAAGGTTGATACTCTCCCCAGAGCGCTAAATATGTATCATCAAAATCTATTAAATCTTCATATTTTATGATTACATCAAAGTATTTCCATGTACCTGCCTGAAGTGTAAGATAAAGTGACTGATAGTAAACGCCCTCTACCCTTTGATGATTTTTTTCTACAGATTTACTTACGCTTCCTGTATCGTTATAAGCAATAACAGTTATATTCACTTTAAAAGTTTCAGATGTTGATGGTGTTGTTGTGTTGTAATAGTACGGAATTATTATGTTCAAATATTGTGTTGTAGAAAATGTTTTATCTATTCTTATTCTCGTTTTGAATTTCATCCAGTCATAATAGAGTTGAGGCAAGTATTTTCCTAGGGTGTCATCTACATATTCTTCAAGGAAATTTCCGACACCTCGCACAAATATGAACGCCAATTGTAAATCGCATTCGTAACTTTCGCCCTGAATTAGAGAGTAGTAAATTTCATCATTTGCAAAGTCGCAAGCACTCACAAGTATCCAGCCATCATCTACATTCCCCCTGAAATAAAAGTAGTACCATTCATCAGCAAGCAACGGAACATTCAAATAAACCCAAGTTACATTCATCGTATAATTAAACAGGTCTACGACATGATACTTTGTTATGTAACTTACAATATCATCTGACGAGTTGAGTTCTAGCATTTTTATGTGATTTCCGGGCGTTGCAATATGCAAATTTCCAGATCCATCCACATATGTTTTATTAACATCAGCTGCCGTATCAATCGCCCAGATTTCTATTTCCCACGAATTAAGCGGTGTTGTATAGTTTCCTACCACAGGTATTCTCAGCCAAAAGCCCGATGATCCGTCCATAATTTGCGATCGTTTGAATTTTGCCACACATCCTAATGAAAAATTGCCTTGAACTTGTAAAAGAGCGGGTGGATAAAGCGGAGATAATGTTTTACCTTTGATTCCTTCTTTTTTTATGAAATTCTTAATCAATAAGTGATAATCTGTTATGTTCTTATCAGCAACATTTATCTTAGCATAAGAGGTTATGTTTTTAAGTTGAGGGTCAGTACCAATATAAAGTTCTTCTTTTATATATTCATAACTTCCTGCTACCGTGGGATACAACATTTGCGTGGAGATTAGCATTGCAAGGATAAGACTAATTACTCTCATCTTCATCGCTCATCACCTCACGGAGGTATATCATTTTACCTACTGCTCCAGCAACAAATATCGTTCCAATAGGTACCATTATGAACAAAAGCCATTTTATCACGGGCTCAAGGAGATCAAGTATAGTATCAATCAATTTTACAATCTGATCTTTGAGCCACATGAGGGCGTTCCATATAAATTCTCCAATCCCTTTCAAAGTATCATATATTCGGTTCAGGCCCGCCATGATATAACCGTATATTTTATCAGGAAGTGTGGGCAGAGATGCTACTGATGTGTACAGCCAATTTCCTACCCGATACAGAAAATCTCGTAAAGACCCTATAAAATCAAAACTTTTGTTTGCAATAATTAAATGAAGATAACTGTCACCATAATACGCAAATTTGCCCCAGCCAAAATCATATAAATCATATTCCTTGCCGGGATATACATTCGCTACGCGGTAGGGCGTACAATCAACAGAACATAATATCCTGAAGTTTGTCAGTTGTACTGCACCATCAGTAACATATTCATTAAAATACTCATCTTGCCAGTTCGCATATGTGCCCCAGTCTCTGAACTTAGTTCCGACCCAATCAAACCACCCCGCTGTGGCATAGTATACTTTTTGCGGAAGCTCTACATAATCAAATGATGGGGGGCCTAAGCGCTGCGTACCTTCATAACTTAAGTAACAAGGAAATGTAATCTTTGTTATATTGTGAAATATTATCCAAATGTGCAAAGTTATTGTTCCTGATGATGAAAAGTTACCCGGTATTGTAGCATAATCATCTGAATCCATATGTTGAAATTCGCTTACACCGTCTGGACATATGATTTCATCACCGCTTGTTGTCCCTTTTATCTGACCACGACCCGTAGATATGTATATATAATCCCCAAGTAAGTTATCTATTGTGACATTCATTCCGACCGGCGTTCCTATTCCATCAGTCTTATGTATCCATATCAAACCGTAGTCTGGATTGCCCATTCCAAATGAGAACCAACCTCTCGTGCCGTTTGGCAATCCCGCAGTGTAATTTGTTTCAACAGTAATAGTTACGCTTGGATCATTTCCCCACTCCGCTTCAAATGGCATATATATAGTTGCGTACCATCCTGCAGTCATATTAAATGTTATGCTTTGCTGAAATGTTAAATCCTTAGGCTGATCAAATTCAAATTTTATGCCGAACAACTCTCCGCTCAAACCACGCTTGAATACAAATGCCCACGCCAAATCTGCGTAATTTTCAAAAGATATGCTTTTTCCTGATAAAATAATCTCTGTATCTGCTGATATTTGCTCCTGACTTATGAATAGCCTTATTTTTTCGTTTTTTAATGGATGTAACTCAACATATATTATGTATGTGACATTTGATAAAACAACAAAAAACGGCTTGATGTATATACCGTAATCTCCATAATAAATATTCTCCAAATATGCTGAGTAATCTATAGAATAGTTCTTTTTGCTCAGTGTATCATATATTGTTATTCTCATGTCTCGTTGATGAGGATATCCTATATATTCAGTAGTGTACACTGTTTCAGGGTCAACTGGTATTCTTAGCCACCACTCACTCGCCCCGTTCATTATCTGTTCTGCTGTAAATTTAAATGTTCCTTTAAGCGTAACTTCTTTATCCCAGTCTAACTCAAAAATACTTGAAGGAAAATATGGGCCATAATAAATACCATCTCTAAATTCTGAAAAGTCCTTAACTATTAGGTTCTCTTCTGTTGAGTTTCTCAAATCTTTATACGCAATATCACCTGATAATCCTTGTGATTCTTGTCGTATATCAACCTCTATTTCTTCTGCTTGTTTTGCATATACAGTATTAGCTATCTGAATACCACAGATCAGGACAATTACTAACGCCACGAAGATTTTACGCATTTAGTTCACCTCAAAAAATAAGGAAAAGATTTAAATTTTTGAGACCGCCTTTGTCACACTGTTCATTGCGCTCTTGCCGAAGCTAAGTACTATTGCTAACACCATCATCACTATGAAGAATGTTATGTAGATATTTACAAGTGAAATGCCCGTATTTATTGCCTCTTGTAGAAGTGAATACACTTTGTATGTATGCCCGTCTTCAACCCAGAACTCAACGCTTCCCTCGTACCACTTAACTTCTTTGCCTGTTGTTAGATCTACTACTTTGATGTTGCTGCCATGGAAGTTTACATTAACATAAGCGGGGGCTCCGTTGGTGTGGGCGACGAACTCAATAACGCCGTTCTCGTTCTTTTGGATATCAAAGTATGCGTTTACTTGATTCTTTAGTATGCTGTAGAACGTCTCTAAATCTACGATTTTGTAATCATATTTCTTTGTCCAGTTATAAAATGTTTTCCATCCAGACACAGAAGTCTTGTAGTCACCCGTGGTTGTGTTCACATCGTGTGTATATGCTGTGAATGCTATCGTGTTTACCGCTCCTGAATCGAAGTAATTGCTCATATAATCATCTATAGTGTTTACTCCGTACGGTGTCTGAGTAAACAAGTCTTCTTTGAACAAGAACGCAAATAGATAATTTCTAGCAAGGCTCTGATAGTTGCTCCATGTATACTTTATATGACTTGAATTAATGCCGTTGCTTAGCGCACACCACACGCCCGGATATCTGCCATACTTGTTGTAATAGTTCGTAAACGCTTTTGTTATATTTTCTTCTGCTGCTGTTTGCGTCAACGTTGTCAAATCATAGTATTCGTGGAAGCTCACTGTGTATACTGTACTATCTTTTGAAGGCCACGCTACAGAGGGCGTTTGTGCTGTTCCCAAATGAGTAAACAATGTTGCTTTACCGCCAACTGCTTTTAAATCACTCGTCACGTTGAACTTGTCCAAATCATCAAATGAACTCCAGCCGATTGTTGTGTTTACTATCTCGTCAAAGCTCAGTCCTATTACTCGTTTCGGTAGAACTGTTATTGTGCTTCTCTTTATCACTTGTTTAACTTCTACGAGTGTAAATGTCTGAGTATACCCGTCTACTGTTATGAACGGCTGTATGTACATTGTTGATAATATGAAATTGACGGGATACGTATCATCGGGTATGTTGTACTCTTGCACATTGCTTAAAACAACATTTCCATCTATACTGAGATTATATTTGTGCTTTATTGCACTATAGTCAATAGTAATTGTGTGAACTTTACCATCGTAGTAGTCAGTCGTTGTATTTTTTACATATGCTGAGCTATCTATATAGCACATAACACGTCCAGTACTGCTTTTTTGTATTGCAAGTGTTGGGCCTCCGAGGGCTTTTGCTGTTGTTATTGTTCCACCATAATGGAACCAAAAGTATGTTGAGCCGCTTTCATCTGCTGTACTCTCAAATTTTGCTCTGATTATTATCTTGCACTCAGGAACTGGAAGAAATCCAGTTACTCCGATTATCAATGTATCTGCCCCATACTCTGATGTTATTCTCAATCCTTCTCCAGTTATAAGCTCAATTGTGTGCCCCGCTCTTCCATATTTTGTTCCAAATTTCACGGGATACACTATATTGCCCGGAACTTTGCTTACTTTTGTTAAATCTATGTCTAAAACTGTCCAGTCACTAGACGTAGCTGCAGAGGCTCTTTGCGGAATTATTGCTATCGTCCCTAGTAATACTAATCCAAGTATCGCTATTGTTAATGCTTTTTTCATTTTTTCACCTCCCTGAAAAAATTAAAATAAAGAGTTCGCTGAAAATCGCTGTTCACTTAGATCTGCATCTTCTGGATCGCTTTGTTCATTCCTGAGAAGAACCCTCCGATGAAGCTAAAGACAATCATCAGAATCATCAGGGTTATGATCAACGGCATAAGCGAAGATATAGCATTCACTGCATCGGTCACTCCTGTGTCGTTCGCTGCAAACACTCCACCGCACAGGCCTCCAAATATTATAGAGGCCATAAGCACAAACCCGAACAATTTCTTCAGACCTTTCCTCATTTGGAGATCACCTCCGTTTTAAAATGATTAAATTATGGTTTAAAAACCCCGTCGGACGGGGTTTATAAATGCTTCAGATGCGAAGGAACATCTCCCGCACTTTATCTGGGCCAAATGCCTCATAAATTTTGGATACTTTATCTGCTGTGTATCTGCTCACTCCTGCAAGAGCAGCCAACAACGCCCTATCAATCGTTCCCATCTTCTTTCCTTTCTTACGAACTACTACATCAAGATTGTTAAGTAAAATGCGGGCAGCACGTTGCTCAGGACTGCCCAGCATTTGCTCTTCAAGTTCTTCAACTTCTCTCAACCTTGCTTCGTAGCGTATTTGTTCAATTTCTGCCTTCTTACGCATATAGAGCTTATAAAGTTTCGCCGGCAACGGCTCGTATTCAACTACCCCCTCTTTTATTCTGTAAATTTTGCCTGTGAAATGATCCACACTAACACGATATACTGCTCCCCTGACGAGGGACTTCTCCTTTTCGTTTACTTCTATTACATAGCGAACATGTCTGCGCAAGTCCGGGTCCAGTTCCGCAAAAATTGGAAGATTCAAAAACTTAAACAAATGCTTAAAACGAATTGTTTGCTGAGTGAAGGCAAATGCACGATTAAGTGCACTTTGATATGTCAGATGAGAGGCTACATTTCCCGCCTCTTCCAGTATTACAACGCTATATTCACTTGCGTTCACAACCTTGCGCATATATTCGCTCGGAAGCCATGCAATACTTTCCAGTATTTGTTTAAAATCAACATAGCCATCTTTTGTGGGATAACATTCTATAGCAAGCCATAGAGAAAGCGTACTTTTACCATAACCCTGCGGTCCGGTAATTACTACCGTTACATCAATATCCTTCTCATATACCATGTATCGCAGATGTTCTGAAAACTCACTCCTCTCCTTTATCTGAATTTTCATCATCTATCACCCTAATTCTGCTTCTTTTAAATTCGTAGCGACGGAGCATACGCATATGCATACCTGTTATCTGATGCACTTCCGTTATGAGCATAGACTTTAGTTCTATTCTAATCGGAATGAGCATAACTTCCTCCGTCTCATTTTTTCCACGCAGACTATCTATTACCCACCATAAATCCATAAATGTCCTGATTTGAGAAAGATCAATTTCAATATTATAATTTTTTGTACGATGCTCTATCATTTTTTCAATTGTTCTCTTCCATTCCTCTCTCCAGTCTTTGATTCCTATTTTCTTGTAATATTGCGTAGGATTTGTATACTTCAACTGCATAGGTACCCGTGCCCACATATCGTTCTCCAACGCCTCTACCTCAAAGGTATTTTGTCGCTTGCGTGGATCAAAACCTTCACTTATCAATTTCCTTATTAGATTTATACTATAGAAGTATGTGGTTGCATATGTGAACTTTTCTCCGCTTGGCAGCATCTTATACTCTTCTTCATTCATTTTTCTCACCCTCAAATTTTTTCACACACACTCTCTTATTTCTATAATATATATTATCATGGAATAGTGGTGTTAAAGTTCGGAAGATTTCATTCTTCACTGTGAATGAAAACCACAAGACCCCTTCCTGAAAATTAAAGTCTACGCAGGGTTTTGGGAAGCTTCGGTAGATTAGACACTCGGCTACCCGACCAAGGTTTTTGCACAAGCCCTCTTCTTTCATTCTATTAATCCCTCCTCATGCAGAACTTTGGAGATGTATTCTTTGCTTGGTCGGGCAAAACCACCTTTCTTGAGTGGATACTGTATCATCTCTCTTATCTGATCATAACTGTATCCCTCTTTGTACAGGTCTATTATTTTGTATCTTACCCATTCAGGTATTCTCTTACCGCCTACCTTCTTGCCCTCTCTGCGTACCCTTTCAATTCCGCGACGAGTCCTCATTGATGTCATAACACTTTCCAGTTCAGCATACATTGCATGTTGCAGCAGTGTTTGTGCAAACATACTTTCCGCTAAATATGTTCTGAGAGGCTCTTCTACATCCTTGAAAATATCTGTATAAAACTCTCTCTGAAGGTATGGCTGGAGTACAAAATGCAAAGTATAGCCCTCTTCTTCAAGGAAGTAATATGTGCTGTAGACATCTTTCCAGTTACGCCCGAAGCGGGTCAAATCAAATATAATGATATTCCTTATATTGTTATCTTCGCAGTATTTTAAAAGTTCATTGAAGCCTTTGCGCTTCAGAATTGGTACTTTCCATCCTGATACATCTTCGTCGCCAAAGTATTTCTCTATCACGATCCCTCTTTCTTTTGCATACTTTTTTATTGCTAATTCTTGATTTCTCATATCTTCCTCTTCTTTACTTACTCTAAGATATGCTACTGCCCGCATCCATAACCACCTCTCTTTTCTTTCGTTGTATTTTGTTCCTAAATAAAAAGTTAATATGTAAGAGAACAACATACACACAAAAAGCATCAGATTTAGATAATCCTCCTGCCATGTCATTCCCTCTCACCGACATATTTCTTCACCGTCACCAGCACCTCATTTACATATGAGAATATCTGTGCTATGCTCACATTCTTCGTGTAGTTGTAATCTTCACCGAGGTAGTCGCGGATGTTAGGCATGTCATCCACGCCAGATGTGCGGGCTTCCTCTGCTAATCTGACAATTTCAATAGCGAGGGGGCTGAGATCCTGTGCAATCTTTTCCCTGTTCTCGCCATTGTCAAGGCGGGATTGGTAAGTATCAACGAATTTAGTTGCGAGGTCGTGAAGAATCTCCATAACCGCATACACATTCTCTATTTTCATTACGCTCTCAAATACAGATTCAGGCAAAATTATGAATGAGGCCTCAAGCTGTCTCTTTCGCAACGAAGGGTCAACAAAAGAAGATTTTCGCGTTACCGGAAGAATCATCGTTGAAATCTTCTTCTGCAATTCAATGTTCTGATATTGGGGCAGTATGTGATCGCTTCTGCGTTCCTCATCAACAAGATAGTACTCCTTTTCGTAGCCGTCAAATACGATATATAGTCCTTCACGCTTGTTGTCTCTGGCAACAACCTCAAATGTTCTCCATTCCAATATGACGTACTCCGGAATGTGTATTTTCGTTATTGAGCGCCAAGGCATCAACAAGTTCAGAAATCTACCACGGTTCACGTATGCTATTCTATCCTTTTCGTTGAGAACCCAAGCCGCAAATTTACCCACGAGTCCCTCGTTAGTAACAAAATAGCAACGACCTTGTAGCGCCTCTACGCCCCCACGACGCATTATTCTGAAATCCTTAAAAATTCTACGCCATATTATGCGGTAGATAAATACATAAACTATAAGGGTGAAAAGTCCAAGAGTTAGTGCAATTCTTGGTAACTTTGCTACGGCGAAATACTGCAAAGAATAATGGCCCATTAGAAGTTCGTATATATCCTCTATTATGAAAAGGAAAGGGCCGACAATTAAGGCATAAATAATGTATATGGTTACGATTGCCGGTAAGAACTTGAATAAATGTCTTATGAACTGACGAGCAAACTCTTCTTTCGAAAATTTCTGCGTTTTGGTCCTGAGGATCTTGGCAGCCTTCTCAGAAGATTTTTTCGGGTTCTCTGGCTCCTTGAATGCCTTAAAAATGACCATCTTCTGTGCCCGTAAAAATTTAATATAAAGTTTGCACAACCATGAATCAAAGAAGTTAGGCATTGCTACTCACCTCCTTCTTTCTCCTCAATTTTCGGGGGGTATTCCTCACGCCACAGTTCAGGGCGCGACGGCGGGGCATTCGCTGCAGCAAGCGTGGAGAAGTACATCTGCTGTGTAAGTTCAAATTGCAGATCAACGTGCGTTACCCAATTTATGTAGTCGTCAATTTTCTTGACTATTTCGTCGTGTCGGGCTTTATATTTTTCCGTAAGGATTGGAATGTACAGAATGCCCGCATACTTCATCACGCCGCGACACTCTATCGTCAAATCCCGTGAAAAGAAGTCATGAATCAGCTCGTTTGGAACAAGAATCCATTTCTTGCGTACCCGACCAACAAATATTTCAGTCATTCTCTCATCACTTATTGAGCCATAGTATTTGCCGAGAATCACAGGTGGATGATGCCTATCACCCGTGCAAACCACCTTTTTTATGCCCTTGATTCTGTTCATACGGGCTGATTGTATATGTTGCTTTCGTATCTTTTTAAGAACATCTCTGTATTCATCCAAGGGCGCCCGTTTCCTGAACATCTGTATCAACATTAATATGAACATCGCAAACATTAGAACTACCATCGCGTATGAAAGCCATACAACCCAATCATAACTCATTTCTCCACCTTCCTTATAAGATACGATTTCCTGCTCCATCTTATTACTTTTACATCTTCACGCTTTTTGTATATGTCAAGTAAATGCTGTAAAACAAATCCTGCATAACTCAGATCTCTGTGCCTATTGCCCTTTGATAATCCATTACACTTCATTATCTCATAGATGCGCTTCGCTTTAATCCAGCAAAAACCTGCCTGCGAAAGGGAGATTTCTACTTTCCTTCTAAGATGCTCTAATAACTTATAGAAATCTTCATCCTTTCCGTTCACTCTCCGCCACCCCCATTAACACCTTACAATAAATGAAGCCAAGAAAATAAGTCATTTTCAAATGTCTTCTTAACTCATAATATTCCCGTTGCAGGAAATATCTTAAATATAAGCAGGTTAACAAAATACCTATTTTCCTCACTTAATCACCTCCCATCAACATCTTAAGATATATAAGCAAAGAAAGTTCACATCCAATTAAAATGCTTAAAAATATTACTATTCCATCAGTAATCCATGTCTTCTCTCTGTAATGTCTAACAAATCCATCGTATGGATATGCCTCCTTTATGTATCGTATTTTTGCCGCGCCAAAAAATGCGTTTTCCCTTAGTTCATATATGACAATCCTAGTATATCTCTTTCCGGCTAGTTCGCGATAATCGCCATGAACTGAAAAAGTACCATTAGATGTAATCAATAGTGACCAGCCAACCCTCAACATATAAGTAGTATTGTTATACACATATTTGTCTGTTCTCGAATCGATGTATATGGAATCAGCATAGTATACTACTTTCTGAACATACACATCTTTCAACTCTTCTACAATATGTTCCTCTCTGCTAGAAGTAAGTATTGAAAGAACTATGACAACAGCAAACATCACTATCATTAACACTACATAAAGCCTCATTTTATCCTCCTCACTCAACACGCCTCACCTCCTCGTATCCCTCACATAAGAACGCAAACGCTTCATTACAGTCAAACGGTTTATGCCCGTTCTTTGCCAGCATCCACGGGTTTATACATCTGCCCAAGTAGTTCCATCTACACTTCTTCATCACTCATCACCTCGCAATCAAAGCCCTTCCAAACACAAGTAATATGCATATTATTATTAAAGCAATCATAATCAAAAGAGCATCGTTCTCTCGTGCTAATATCCAATATTTATACAAATCACTTTCAAACCTCCTCACGCGTACATCCCCCCTTCAGGGTCCTTCATGCCCAACTCTGGATACAGGCGCTTTATCAGCAGATACTGCGCTTTTTCTATTGTGTCTACCTTCTCGCAAACCTCATCCAGCCTCTTTTTAAATTCGTGAAAGTCATATACTCCAGCGCCCCCATTCAGGAGATGATTTACCTCCTGTTTTATTGATACCACTTCATCATGATAGTACCTTATCAGGCGTGTGAGGTTCTTTATGGTTTCGTGGAGGTCTGTCCCGACTATAGCGTTGCTTATCGCTGATTTTAGCGCTGCTATTACCTTATCCTCCTCGCCTTGGAATTCAAGGTCTAAATCTTCTCCGAATTGGCTCTTATCTATCTCTATCTGAATATCTCCTACCCTTACTTTGAAGCCTACCAGTTCTTTTAAGTTCACGGCCGCATGGGCCGTTATCTTGGCCCCTTCCAGCTTGTTCAGGACCCCTGCGCCCAGAAGGTCCACTAGGTCCTTCTCCCACTCCGGCCCCTTCTTGAATATTTGCGCCTTGAGTGTTCTCTCCGATACGCTTATTATCAGATTCTCTGTCTCAAAGGTCCATTGTCGGGCACGATCCCGCTCCCGTGGGGGCTTTATGATGTAAAGGGGACAGACTGATGATTTACGGGATTTAAGCCCCTCAAATTGTCCCCTTTCAAGATAAATCATCCCTATTCTCCCTCTATGTATTGAGATCGCTGGTAAAGATACCGGGCGGGAACCTGTCCCCTCAGAGGACCCCTGAGGGGTATCCCTTCCCGTGAGGTAGGCAAAGGCCCTATCCGTGTTACCTATTCTATAAACGCCCCGCTGGATTTTTTTAACAATACCTCGTTTTTGTAAATATCTCAAAGCACTTTGAACTGACCTGTAGTTAACTTTTCCCAAATCACTCTGGGAAAGTATCCTTTGTAAGTCTTTGATTGTAAAAATCCCGTCTTTGTGATTATAGAGGATAGCACACACCCGGCGCGTTATTACCCCATTCTTGGATGAATGATTTATGCCCGATAAATCATTTTTGTGTCCCCTTTTTCTCTTTTTGTATTTGCTCCGTAGGGGATTTTTTAAATGATTTATACCCCCTTCAGCTGTCCCCTTTTGTCCCCTTAAATGATTTATGCTGTCCCCTTCATCCGCAAAAAAATATATGCCTCTCCTTGAGAGTATCCCCCTTCTCCACAGCCTATAAAGGACCCGTTTAACTGTCCCTTTTTTGATTGATACCCCCTTACGCAGTAATATTCTATAGATCTGTATAGGCGTGAAGTAACCATCAATCTCACTGCAAGTTTCCAGAATTGTATGGGTTAAAGTCATACTTCCCCTTCTAAGAAGAGAAGAAGATCCTTTCTGCTAGGCGGCCACCAATGTC
>Ga0190313_1000692_pt1 | contig 19549 bp, 15 predicted proteins | sample 4870071011_MG_FD_169989 | JGI IMG/M metagenome (GOLD analysis project Ga0190313, IMG submission 169989) | Hydrothermal vent sediment bacterial communities from Southern Trench, Guaymas Basin, Mexico - 4870-07-10-11_MG | ecosystem: Environmental > Aquatic > Marine > Hydrothermal vents > Sediment ...
GCCTGGCAAGGCGCGAAAGTGTAGGAATATCAAGATATTGCTACGCTTTTGTAACGCAGTCAGGCAGGATGGATCGACGCTTAAAATACCAAGTTATTTCGTCCTCGTTCCTAAGTTCGGTAATTCGCTGAATAGTTACACTTGTTTTACCTACAGGCTGCTAAAAAGTCTCAACCCTTCCAGAGTTAAATCGGGTTCAACAATTTTTATGGTTTCTGATACATTATATATCAAAGGAGCAAGCCCTCCTGTTGCAATTACCAAAGGGTTCATTTTTGTTTCTTTAATCATTCGTCTTGTTATACCATCGACAAGTCCGGCATATCCGTAAATAATTCCTGACAACATGCTGTCAATGGTATTTTTACCTATGACTTTTTTAGGGGGAAGGTCAATTTTCACACGGGGAAGCATTGATGACTGCATGAACAGAGCCTCTGATGAAGTAACCAGCCCCGGGCTTATGGAGCCGCCTAGATACACCCCTTTTTCAGAAACAGCATCTATTGTTGTAGCTGTACCCAGGTCAATCACAATCAAGCCTGTTTTGTATTTATTATATGCAGCAACTGCATTTACAATCCTGTCCGGGCCCAATTCTTTCAGATTGTCATACCATATTTGAATGTTGAGTTTTTTTGCAGAGGCGGCATCAATCCATTTAGGGGCACACCCGATGGTCTTGCTGCAGAAAAAATCGAGATTACCTGCAACAGTCGGCACCACACTCGATATAACAATCTTGCCGATTTTTTCCGGACCAATGCTGTTGGCTGATAAAAGGGACGACGCAAGTCTGTTAAACTCATCCGGGGTTGCATTAATATCAGTCTCAAGCCGCCATTTGGCCTTTAGGTTTTTTTCTACATAAACACCCATGACTATATTGGTATTTCCCACATCAATGACAAGCACCATATAACTTTTCACTCCTTAGAATGTAAGCCGGTCTCCTGCGCTATTTCAGCTCAACTTATTTCATCTCCGTTCCTAAGCTTTGCCTGATTAATTTGATCCAGGTTTCTCAAGGCACCCTGATTTTAACATTAAAAAATTCAGGTTTTACCTTAAGAAGCCGGGCTCTAAAGGGTAAGATTATGGCTGCCCGTTTTAAATGTTCACCAGGCTCTAACCCTGCCAGATCTATAAAAATATCAATGCCACTTCCGGCGCTCATATTTTTAAGAATATTTTCAGGCCCTTCTACTTCTATTTCCAATACATCCGGTGAGAAGCAATATAAAAAGTTTGTATTTTTCCCTTTTAATGGGAGATGAGTAAATTTTTTAGTGACGCTGTTTTCTTTAATAGAAATTTCAGCTAAAAAAATTTTTACAGGAGAAACTATCTCCACTCCCCCTGGAAGATTTAACGGGATTTTTTTTTTAAACGTTTCTGAAAAAGTCTCAATATCAACCGAAAGGGTTAATATCTTTTCCATATTCAGCAACAGGCTTTCCGGTCCGCTTAATATTACGGCTGACGGCTCCACAGATATTTTTTCAACTATAAAACCAGGCGCAGGTTTTCCTGAGAGAGAAACCTTTAATGGGAGTTTTTTTTTAATTTTATTCTCAACATGCAAAGCAAAACGTGCAGGTTTGATCTCCCTGAGTAAAAGGCCCTCAGGCAGGGGGATATCTTCTTTTTTTATCTTTATGGAGACCACTCCTGCAGTTGCAGCTGTTAGATCAGGAACATAAGTTAGATCCATAGTCAAAAATGTAGTGACCATTGATTTTGAGCCGGAAAAATGAAGATCAATACTTTTTATTGGATGACCTGTTATTATCAGATTATGGGGAAGGGTTTTATAATCCACAGTTAAAGCTGTGTCGCCTTCATGTTCAGTTCCACATCCCCCAAATAAAATAGAGCATATGGCTAAACTGAAAATTAATTTGTGTATAAATTTATTTAGCAAAGGAGGTATCATTTATCGTATAATATCAGAGAGATAATACTTAATTATTCAGCGGCGCTATTTTAAGAAACGAAACAGTTTTAATCAGATTATACCTGCTGCCGTACATATTAGCTGCTAATAATTTATCTGCAATTTATTATCTCATCAACAATTTTGATTGTAACAGATGTGGCAGCCACATCATGAACCCGCACAATATGCGCTCCATTCAAAACAGAAACGGCAATGACCGGCTGAGTTCCAGCATCAATCATGGAGTGTTTTAAAAAGAGTTCATCTTTAAAATGATCTTTTAAAATATTTTTTATGAATGTTTTTCTTGAAGGCCCCAGTAAAACCGGAAGATCTATTTCCCCAAAAGTATCAAGATACTTAACTATTTGAAGATTATGCTCAAATGTTTTACCAAACCCGATCCCGGGATCGATTATAATATTTGATCGTTTTATTCCCCTTGCTTCGGCAGAGGTCACCACGTTTAAAAAAAAATCTTTTATTTCGGTGAGCAAACTTCCATAAAAAGGGGCAATCTGCATATTTTCAGGACTCCCCTTCATATGCATCAGTATAACCGGGACCCCATATTCAGCTGCAACATCCGCCATTCGATGATCCAGACGCATGGCACCGATATCGTTTATAATCGAAGCTCCTTCTCCAAGGGCCGCTTCCGCCACAGATGCATCCGTGGTATCAATGGAGATCGGAACACTGATCCTTTTTGACAACTCTTTGATCACCGGAACAACTCTTTGTATCTGTTCTTCCAAGGGGACAGGTGCTGAAAATGGACGTGTGGATTCCCCGCCTATATCTATGATGCCGGCACCTTCTTGAACAAGCTTTTCTCCGTGGGCCACGGCCGCATCGGTTGTAAAAAATTTTCCACCATCTGAAAAAGAGTCGGGGGTAACATTTAATATCCCCATGATACAGGTTCGTGGTCCAAGCTCCAAAGTATGCCCGTTCCATTTTAATATATATGTTTTGCGCATAGTTGTCATAATCAATGCTGGAACAAAATACAGGGTGCTTTGAAAAAAATGACCCATAATAGAACTAGGAAGCCTGCACTTCCGTCTCTTTTTCAGGTTTATTCAAAAAGGATTTTAATTCCGGTCTCATGGAAATTATTAATTCATCCAGCTGGGCACCTTGAAGAGTCTCTTTTTCAAGTAAGAGTTCAGCCAGCTTATGAAGAATATCTACGTGGCCGGTTAATGTTTTTTTTGCTTTATCATATGCTTTAGTAATCAAAACATGTATTTCCGCATCAATTACCTTTGCGGTGTCTTCAGAATATTCTTTTTGGTGGGATATATCACGGCCAAGAAATATCTGTTCATCATCTTTTGCATAGGAAAGGGGGCCTATACGATCGCTCATACCCCAGGAACGTACCATTTTTTGAGCAATTCCTGTGGCCTGTTTAATATCATTGGATGCACCAGTAGTTATGCGATTAAAAACAATCTCTTCTGCAGCACGTCCCCCAAAGGCAACTGACAGTTCATTTTCCAGCTGGTCTTTAAATTTAAAATCCCTCTCTTCAGGAAGAAACCAGGTAAGTCCCGCAGCCATACCCCTGGGAATTATGGTTATTTTATTCACAGCATCTGTTCCTGGAATAAGACGGGCGACAAGGGCATGTCCGCCTTCATGATATGCGGTGATTTTTCTATCTTCTTCCTTAACTACTTTTGATTTTCGTTCAAGTCCCATATAAACTTTATCTTTAGCGTCGTCCAGATCAAAGTTATCAACTTTTTCTTTTTCCCTTTTTGCAGCAAGAAGAGCAGCCTCATTAACCAGGTTTTCAAGGTCTGCGCCGGAAAATCCCGGGGTCCCCTTTGCCAGAATCAAAGGATCAACATCTTTTTCAATGGGGGTTTTTTTCATATGGACTTTCAAAATTTCTTCACGCCCCTTAATATCGGGAAGGGGAACAACAACCTGTCTGTCAAAGCGGCCGGGCCGTAAAAGCGCAGGATCAAGAACATCCGGCCGGTTAGTGGCGGAAATAAGGATGACACCTTCGTTGGATTCAAATCCATCCATCTCCACCAGTAATTGATTTAAAGTCTGTTCCCTTTCATCATGTCCACCCCCAAGACCGGCTCCCCTGTGCCTTCCCACAGCATCTATTTCATCAATGAAAATTATACATGGAGCATTTTTTTTACCTTGAGTAAAAAGATCCCTGACACGGGAGGCGCCAACCCCTACAAACATTTCTACAAAATCAGAACCGCTTATACAAAAAAAAGGGACATCCGCTTCTCCGGCAATTGCCCGGGCCAGAAGGGTTTTGCCAGTACCTGGCAGACCTGTTAAGAGAACACCTTTGGGAATTCGTCCCCCCAGGCGGGTAAATTTTTTAGGCTCTTTTAAAAAACCGACTATCTCCGCAAGTTCCTCTTTAGCCTCCTCAACGCCGGCCACATCTTCAAATGTGACTTTGTCTGACTGGTCAGAAAGAAGTCTGGCTCGACTTTTCCCAAAAGACATGGCTTTTCCTCCGCCGGATTGCATCTGCCGCATAAAAAATATCCAGACTCCAATTAAAAGGAGCATGGGAAGCCATGAAACAAGAACGGATAAATACCAGGGTGATGTCTCAGGGGGTTTTGCGTTTATGGAAATACCTTTAACCCTAAGGGTTTTGATGAGTTCGGGATCCTCGGGGGCATAAACCTTGAAGCGGTTTCGGCCGGTATCAGTAACAAAAAGCTCCTTCCCCTGAATCGTAACCTCCCCCACCCGATCATTTTCAACCATGGCAAGAAAATCGGAATATGTTATATTTGCCTCGAGCATTTTTTGCTGGTTAAAAAGATTATAGAGCATAACCATCATCAATGTGATGATAATCCAAAGTGCAAGATTTTTATAAAAAGGGTTCAAAAGTTATTACCTCCTGGGAAAAGTTGTTATAATTTTTCTGGTTTTTGTTCAGGCTTTATAAATAATTTCGTAACTATTCAGCTCATATGTATACCTGAAGCATGCTTAAAATCAGCGAGGCTGAATAGTTACATAATTTCAGCCTTTAAAACAGTTCTGGTTAAAGGGGTGACCCTGGCATAATTGTCTATTCTATGACCCACAAGCCAAATAATTTGTCCCCTGCTCACCAGAACCGGAATTTTGTTTCTTTCGGTTCTGCTGATTTTGTTGTTTATACAGTATTTCTTTATCTTTTGCGTCCCTTTGGTTCCAAGGGGGCTGAAACGGTCTCCCTGCAGGATATTTCTTAAGATAAATGGGAATTCTAATAAATCCATATCAAAATAACCGGTTTTGCGTCCATTACTGCAAAAATCCGGAAGGTCTGAAGCCTTTCCAGCGTCAGATAAGCTTAAAATCATATCAAGCTCTTTTATAAACTGAGAAGAGGTAGATTTTTTTTCTGGTCTATATATTTTGTATTCAAAAGCAGCAGGAGGTTGTTTGTTGTTTTTTGGATTAATATCCCGAAGAGGAGAGATTTCTTTTGAAATAAATAAAAAATCATACTCACGCTGTATTCTAATCCGGTCAGGCAGATCAAGGCTCCAATGGGCAGCCTTTTTTTCCAGCAAGTTTAAAATAGAATCAACATGGTGAAAAGAAACACGCCTTAAATCTCCTTTTACTTTTTCAACAGATTTCCTTATAATTCTCCGTTTTACAGCGTCATGCAAAACTGCCACATCTTTAACAGACAAAACAATTTTATTATCCTCTTTTTTAAATAATATTTTTTTTAATAGAGGATCTATTGCCTCAGCATCTATCCATTCCTCTTCAGCCCTTGCTATCACAGCAGTTCTGTTGAGTGTTTCAACTATTCTCGGATTATAAACATTTTTTAAAAAAGGGAGCAACTGAAGACGAACTCTGTTTCTCAGATATTTTATATCCTTGTTCGATTTGTCTATTTTATATTTTAACCTTTTTTCAGATAAAAAATCAATGATTTCATGCTTGGATACATTTATAAAGGGACGGACGATTTGAACTCTGTTTCCTGACAATTTTCTCACAGGGGGAATTCCGGATAGACCGGACAGGCCGGCTCCCCTTAACATATACATTAAAACAAGTTCAGCATTATCATCAGCATGATGGGCTGTGGCTATTTTATTAAATCGGTTTTTATTTGACACATCAAGCAAAAAATCGTAACGGACCCGTCGCGCTGCCTCTTCCAGGGATAACTTTTGTTTTTTTTTGTATGTTTTAACGTCCTTTTTTTCAATAAAACACGGCACTTCAAGTTCATCAGCCATGTTTTTCACAAACAAAGCATCATCATCCGAGTCCTGTTGTCTGAGAGAATGATTAAGGTGGGCAATTCCCACCTCTGCAAAGAAAAAGGGAGACAAGCCAAGGAGAACATGTAAAAGAGCCACAGAATCGGGACCGCCGGATAGAGCAACAAGCACCCTGTCACCGGGTTGAAACATTTTATAGGATGAGACTGTTTTGGAAACTGCATTGATTAATTTGTGATTATTTTTTTTGATCATAAAATATTTTTTAAAACTTATGGTTTGAATCTTAATGTATCAGGGTAAAATATGATACAAATCTGCAATTAGTCAATATTTCCTTTTTTTTTCTTGAAAAAAATTACATTGGGTTATATTATCTTTTTCGGTTGTGCTAGGCGGGGAGTTAGCGGTGCCCTTTTCCCGAAATCCGCTTATGCGGGGCTGAATTCCCTTCTTAGGGTTTTATGTTAAAATAAATTAATCATCGTGGCGGGACACCATGAACAGACATTCGCGAACTTCGTCAGGTCCGGAAGGAAGCAGCGATAAGTGAATTTAGTTTGTGTCATGGTCTGTATTCGGTCATTATATGGTTGATGCGTTTTAAAAAAATTCAATGGAGGGTGCACAACCATAACTTCAATCTAATTATCCCCTTTATCTTTGAAAGACACTCACACTCTTTGTAATCTCTCAATAAATTTTGGCATTACCCATAAAGCATATATGCTGTTATTAGCCGATGGCCTTTATATCTGTTGAATATTTATAGTTATATTTTTTTAAAGACGACCCATGGGAAAAAATAAAATGAGCAGCACAATAAGAATCGGAGTACTTATATCAGGAGGAGGGTCAAACCTGCAAGCGATTATTGATGCTTGTGAATCAGGGCGCATTAACGGAAAAATTGTATTTGCAGGCGCAGACACACCTGACGCCTGTGGGCTTGAAAGGGCCGGAAAATATAATATCCCAACCTTTGTGGTTGATTATAAAACCATTATCAAAACCTGTGAAACAAAGCAAACGAACCATTATCCCCTTGTTGATATTGAAAAAATATTTTTAAAACAGAATCTTTTTTCTGAAAGTTATGATTTTGAAAAGAAAAAAAAATTTATCCTCACAAGGATTGCTGCAGAAACAGCGTTGCTTGCTAAAATGAAACCTTATCCTTTTGATATTCTGGTTCTTGCAGGTTTCATGAGAAAGTTAACCCCCTATTTTATTGATAAGATCAACAGTGTCCGTAATATGCCTGGAATTATGAATATTCATCCTGCACTCCTTCCGGCTTTTCCCGGAGTCGACGGGTATGGCGATACTTTTCGATATGGATGTAAAGTTGGCGGGTGTACGGTTCATTTTGTAGATTACGGAGAAGATTCAGGACCGATAATAGGACAAAAAACATTTATAATAAATAAAGATGATACATTGGAATCGATCAAAAAAAAAGGCTTAAAGCTTGAATGGAAGCTTTACCCTGAATGTATAAAATTATTTGCGGAAGGACGTCTTAAAATTATAAAAAAAGAGATTACTGCGAAAAACGGGGAAATTTATCATAGAAGCATCGTTGAAATCGAATAAATTTTCGTTCCTTATTAATTATATGTTTTCACACGGGAGGAGAAAATGCGTAAATTTCTGATAATCAGTATCTCTGCAGTAATTGTTATTGTAATAATTATTCTTTTTTTTATGATCAACCTTGATCTTATTGTAAAAAAAGGGGTTGAGAAAGGTGGTTCCAAGATCCTTAAGGCGAAAGTGGAACTTTCAAGTGTTGACTTGTCCATACTGGCAGGGTCATGCTGCCTAAAAGGTCTTACCATAGGGAATCCTGAAGGATTTAAAACCCCTTACGCATTTCATGTTGATAAAGTCAATGTTGATATGGATACTTTTTCAGTTCTGTCTGACACAATTCATATTAAGGATATTTTAATAGATGCTCCTGGAATCATTTTTGAGGGAGGACCTAAAAATAATAATTTAAAACAGCTCCAGGTCAACGCAGAAGCCTTTACGTCTTCTGATTCCAGGGAAAAACCGGGTGAAAAATCTGACTCCACCTCTCCCGGCAAAAAGATTGTAATCGACCATCTTAAACTCACAGATGTCTCCATCAGTTTTAATATGGACATGCTTCAAGGTAAAACAAAAACTATTTCTATTCCTGTTATTGAATTAAGAGAAATTGGCGGGGAAAAAGGGATTAATGCTCCAGAGGTGATAAAAGCTGTTTTAGAAGCATTGAATAAAGCTGTATTTCCTAAATTAACAGGGGATATGTTTAATTCGGAAAAAATAAAAAAGACTGCTGAAACCCTGGAAAAAGGGTTGAAAAAAGAGGTTGAAAAATTTCAAAAAGAGATTGATACAGAGGCAGATGATGTGAAAAGTAAGATTAATCAATTAAAGGGCGTATTGGGAATGTAGGAAGAAATATCTGCTTTTTTACAGGAGGCAAGAATGAAACAGAGTAATATAAAAAAAAGGATGTGGCTTTTTGCAGTATGTATCTCTTTTATTTTTAGCTTGTTCAGCGGGTGTGTGACCACAGGGGGCGGAGTCCTTTTTGGCTGGGGAGATGAACCAGAACGGAAGGATCATGCCCACTTAAAAAAACATGGAGGGCCTCCTCCCCATGCCCCTGCCCATGGATATCGGTCAAAATACCGTTATAAATATTATCCTGATACCAGTGTTTATTTTAATTCTTCCAAAGGACTCTATTTTTATCTCAAGGGAGATACCTGGACAATGTCAGCATCTCTTCCTTATTATTTAAACGTTAACCTGGGTAGTTCTGTAAGTATAGAGATGGATACGGATAAACCTTATACTAAATATAAAGATCATAAAAAAAAATACCCTTCTTCAAAATCGAAAAAAAAGGGTAAGAAAAATAAGTATTAAAAAAAGGGGGTTGTTTCTAATTTTGGGCATAAAATGCCGGAACTGAGCTATGGTGAAATTAAAAAAGCTCTGATTGTTTGAGCGCAGCGAGTTTCAGAGGTTTTTTAATTTTATTATAGCTCAGTTTTCAGTCTATTGCTGAAACTATAACTAAGCCGGAAAAGAGAGTTCCCAGGCAGATCCTGGGAACGAGGGTGCAGCCGTTATTTACCGCTGAAAACAGGAGCTCTTTTTTCCACAAAGGCGAGTATGGCTTCATTAACATCTTCACTTTTTAAGCATATGTTCTGCAGCGCAGCTTCAAAGTCACATGCTGTAACCAAATCTGTTTCAAGCCCCTTGTTAATGGCTTTTTTTGCCATGGCCATGGCAAGGGGAGCCCTTTTGGCAAGTTTGTTTGCAAACGCCATGGCTTTAGTCATTAGTTGATCTGCCGGAACAACCTGTAAGACCATGCCGATGGAAAGCGCTTCTGAAGCGTCTATCTGTTTTCCGGTAAGAATGAGTTCCCTGGCCTTTACAAGCCCCACAATTTTCGGAAGCCTGTAAGTTCCCCCAAGATCAGGGATTAATCCTAAATTTGTGTAAGCCATGGCGAATTTTGCGTTATCTGCTGCGATTATAAAGTCTGATGCCAGGGCAATATCACAGCCATTACCCAGGGCATAACCATGGACAGCTGAAATTACGGGCTTTTTAAGATTTTCAAAGGCAAATATGTGCTGGAGGCGCTTAATCAGATTTTCCATCTCCAGGACAGTGAATGTGTTTAAGGTTGAGGCGAATTTAAGGTCCAGCCCCGTACAGAAAGAATCTCCTTCGCCGTTTATAACAACTGCCCTGATATTTGAATCGGCAGCAACCTCTTCAATGGCCCTGCCAAAATCGTCATAGGCCTCCATGTTCAAAGCATTTTTTACCTGGGGCCTGTTAATAGTCAATATTCCAATATTATCTTCTTTTGTTAGTATAATATTTTTCATTTTAAACAATTCCCATATTTTTTGTTATATTTTTATCAGCTCATAATCACGACTTCCCAGGCCAAGACCTGCGGCATAATCAAGTTGAACAGGCCAATCGACCCTTGGATGGAGCCCTGAAAACTTATCTTCCCCGGATTTTAAGTTTGATTTAAGAGATGAGCCTAATATCCCCTCTTCATTATTTACCAGATCGACAGATGCCTGGTCAATGGCCACAGGGTCGTTTGAAGCAACAACCCCTATGTCCCTTACAATGGGCGCATCATTATGGGACATACAATCACATGCAGGGGAAACATCTGTAATAAAATTTACAAAGAGCGATTTTTTCTCTTTTCCCTTTAGAACCCCCATGGTATATTCCACCATGTTTTCTAGAAAAACAGGTATATTCTGGTTCCACTGGATTTGAACAGCATCGTTTGGGCAGATAATAATACATTCACCGCAGCCGATACATTTTTCAGAATCGATAATCGCTTTTTCATTATCAACGGAAATAGCATTTTGCGAGCAGTGATTTGTGCATTCACCGCAGCCGATACATTTTTTTGCCGATATTTTCGGCCCCAGGGTTGAATGCTGCGCCAGTTTACCCCGGCGTGATGCGCATCCCATTCCAAGATTTTTCAATGTTCCGCCAAAACCGGTCAGCTCATGGCCTTTAAAATGGGCAACAGACAAAAGAGCGTCTGCATTAACAATATCCGACCCTATATAGACCTCTTTAAAACGTTTTTGGTTTATTGTTATGGGCGTTTCGCTTTTTCCCCTTATCCCATCCGCGATTATGGCAGGGGCGTCAACTACTGAATACGCAAACCCGTTTTGTATGGCTGTAACAAGATGACCAGGCGAATCGCTCCTTGTTCCGGCATACAAAGTATTGCAATCTGTGAGATATGGAGAACCGCTTAAACCTTTTACCATCTCCACAATTTTTCTTATGTATACAGGCCGAATGTAAGCAGTGTTTCCCAATTCACCAAAATGAAGTTTGATGCCCACAAGATCTTTTTTTGCTACTATATCCGGCAAACCAGCAGTCAAAAGGAGCCTTCCGATTTTCATAAGAAAATTTTCACTGTAGCTAGCCTTTAAATCTATAAAATATACTCTGCTTTTCATAATTATTTATTTAAGGGTGTGGAGAAAAATATCCCCTCCCCATAATCCCCATCTTTTATGTGACAATCTATAAAAAAGGTTTAAACAAAATTTCTGCTTAAATGGATGCAAAACCTATACTTTTTCCAGTTCATCACTTTTTATTGAAAAGCAATGCTTTTGTTCTGGAAAGTTTCTGTCTTCCACATCCATTTTATATCCTTTTATTGCGGATAAAATGGTTTCATTGATATTTGTATACTGCTTGACAAATTTTGGCGTAAAACGATCGAATAATCCAACCATATCATGGGTCACCAGCACCTGGCCGTCGCAGTTTATCCCTGCTCCAATGCCGATGGTGGGGATGGAAACCGCTTTGGTTATCATTTCGGAAATAGGTGATGTTATGGCCTCTAAAACAATGGAAAAACATCCGGCATCTTCCAGTGCCTGGGCGTCATCTATCAGAGCTTTTGCAGCTTCAGCAGTTTTTCCCTGGGCTTTATATCCTCCAAGCGCAGAAATAGTCTGGGGGGTGAGTCCTATATGCCCCTGCACAGGAATCCCTGCATCGACTATTGCTTTTGCAACTTTTGCCATGTTCCGGCCACCTTCCAGCTTTACACAATCTGCCCGGCCTTCTTTCATAAAACGGGTGGCATTTTCTATAGCTTTTTCAGAGGAAACATTATAGGAGCCAAAGGGCATGTCTCCAACTATTAATGAACTTTTTACAGCTCGGCTCACCGCTTTTGTATGATGAATCATTTCATCCATTGTAACAGGTACAGTATCATCATAACCTAAAACAACCATACCAAGAGAATCACCAACAAGGATTATATCAATTGCCGATCTGTCAATTAAAAGAGCCCATGGGTAATCATAAGCTGTGAGCATTGTTATGGCTTTTTTGCTGTTTTTTCTGGCCTTTATATCCAGAACGGTTAATTTGCTCTGCTCCATTTTTATCTCCAAAGTTATTAAATTAGGTTTTTGTTAATAGCAACTGAAGGTTTTAAACTATAATTATCTGAACATCTATATGCACCTGTTTTCCATGGTAGCCTCAAGAGCTTCGATAATTTCAGATAAAAAAAGATTGTATGGTGTAGGTATGCCCAGTGCAAGCCCTTTGGAAACTATGGCCCTGTTGATAACACCCACCTCTGTTCTGGAGCCCTTTAAAATATCCTGAAGCATGCTTGCCCTGTTTTGGGCAGTTTTTTTACACACCTCTTTAACCTGATTAAAGGGCTTGGTATAGGGGAGGTGTATCCCCAGGGCATCTGCAACTTTAACGGCTTCTGATACGGCTTTTTCCATAATTTTTTCACATTCAGGAGTTACCCCGATAATTCCATTTTGAACTCTTAAAATGGCGGTTAGGGCATTAATTCCCACATTAATAATCAGCTTGCCCCAAATCAAGGTGTCCAGATTGTCGGAGATACTGGTCTCTATACCTGCGGCATTAAAGACTTCAGCTACCCTGGCGACTTTTTCAGGGTCAGCCCCAGGACCGGAAAAATGTGTGGGTCCTGTTCCAGCGTGGCGTACAAGACCAGGTTTCACAAGAGTCCCTCCGTGGGATGTGACCCCTGCAACCGTACGCTTTTCTCCGATTATATCTGAAATTATTCCATTATTTCCCAGACCGTTTTGCAGCGTCAGGGCCAGTCCATCACGTTGTAATATAGGTACAGCCGATATTGCAGCATCTTTAGTATGATAGGATTTGGTGAAAATTATAGCAAGATCGACTTTTTCATTTATCTCCATTGGATCATTTGATGCAAAGAGCTTGTACTTTTTAAAAGATCCATCGTTCTCCTCAATTTTTAAGCCGTTTTTGTTGATTGCATCTACATGCTCTTTATTTGTGGTTATAAGGAAAACGTCAGAGACACCTGAGAGCATAGAACCAAAAATTGAACCCATTGCTCCGGCACCTATAATGGCTATTTTCATAAGTTATCCTCTTTTTTAGCGAAAAAAATTTAGTAAATATAGATTGTCAGACAATTACCCGGTTTTAAAATTTGGCACAAGGCCAGAAGGAGGAAGGCGTATTGGAGTACGCAGGCGACCGATAACATAGTGAAATTATTTATGTGACAATCTATAATCAGCATTTAATCAGATTATACCTGAAGCTATAGATGTCTGAATAGTTACAAGAATGACAGCTAAGGAATCAAAGCTCTTCAGGTGTAAAAGCCACAACCTCATCTATTTTGCCGGCATTGGCAAAAAGCATGACAAGCCTGTCAATCCCCAAAGCGTTTCCTGCGGCTTCAGGCATTTTTTTCAAGGATTTGAGAAATTTTTCGGGCATTGGTAAATTTTTTTTTCCCGATAATTTGCGCAGAACGAGTTCTTTTTCAAATCTTTTTCGCTGTTCTTTATGGTCGGTTAATTCACTAAAGCCGTTGCAGAGCTCAAGCCCGCTGATGTATAATTCAAACCGTTCCGCGAATAAATTATTGTCAGGCTTTAGCTTTGCCAGGGACCCGAAAACCTCGGGATAATCAAATAAAAATAGAGGTTTTTTTCTTCCTAGATTAGGTTCTATTTCAAATGCGAGTATTTCGTCAAACAGATTCTGCGAAATGGCCTGCTCCATGGTAATAGATGCGAATCTATTAAACGCTTCTTTAACAGTCAGTTTTTCCCATGGGCAATTAAGAGTTATCCTGTCCCCCCGGTAAATCAGCAGATTCTTAATGCCTATTTCCAAGGCTACTTTTTTTATCAACGCTTCGGTTAGAGCCATCATCTGGAGATAATCGGCTCCGGCCCAGTACCATTCAAGGAGTGTAAACTCGGGAAGATGCTTTTTTCCCCTTTCATTATCTCTGAAACATCTGCAGATCTGAAATATTTTTTCATATCCATCAGCAAGAAGCCTTTTCATGCACAGCTCTGGCGATGTATGAAGAAAAAGGCCGTCTGAGTTCACCATATCAATATTTGCCTCTGGAGCAGGCGTGGGGATTCTGCAGGGAGTCTCCACTTCAAGATATTTCAGAGTTGAAAAAAAAAATCTTATTTCATTTATTATCTTTCCCCTTAAGAGGAGTTTTTTTTCTGCCAAAAGTTCACGTTTCCTATCGCTCGTTTGCTACAATGGACTCCCCTATTTTTTCTGCTGATTTGCCGAAAAGCCTGTGCATATCAATAAGGTTAAGAAAGCTGTCTTCCCATTTTATATTGTTTTCCTGCACTATACTTTTTATGTGTTTATATTTTCCCCCAAGGGCTTTTATTTTCAGGGGAAGAGGAACCTGTTCTTTTAGGGAGATATTTAAGAGAAGTAATTTTCTTGTGCTATTGGGAGTTTTTCCGGAATCTGAAAATAACGGGATGGCTATGAAACTCCGATCGTCATGTCGGCCTTTTCCAATAAATACGTTTCCTTTTCTTACTATTATCTGTTTTGTCCCCTTGAGGATGACGTTCTCCTCTGCCCGTGAAGGTATATGGGCCAAAGCTCCGTCTTTTTTAATTACCTTAATAGTGGTCTCATCTGTTGGCTCTCCAAGGATGTTCAAGCCTGCTATTTTATATAAAATAGAACCATTTATTTGTGCAACGATTCTTTGAATATTTTTAAGGACAATAATATTGTTGTTGGAAAGCTGGGGCAGCTTTATTCGGTACCCTGCAAGGCAATCAAAAATTATTCCCTCAATTTTTTCGCTGACCCGTGTTGTCCCCACGGTTACAGTCTTGGCCTGATGCTTAATGGCATCCACAGGACGGGCCATATTATTGATTGCGTTGCCAAGCTTTTCAAAAAGTAAATTTAAAATATTCAAGGCTGTCCCTTTTTTACCGAAATCCATATCAAAATCGGTTACAGGAAGCCTCCCCATGAGATATTTAAGCAGAAGAGTAAGATCAGCCATTTCTGTCAGATTAGGGGGAAAGCGGCTATTCGCATGTTTTGTCCTGAATTCTTTGTAAAAAAGAGCCGTTCTCTCTTTAAAGCTGTCTTCAAGTATTATTTCATAAACATTTAAGCCTTTTTCAGTATGCTGGTCTATTATTTTCTGAATATCATTTCGGAACTTATCAAGAAAAGTGGAGCCTTCATTTATGGCAAGGGCTGCGTAATATCCCCATAGATGTCCTGCCAGCGTATTTAAAATCGGGGCAAGGTGGGGATAGACAGGAGGAACATATATAACATCATCGGCATAGTCTTCAAATTCGTCCTCCCCCTCATTTGCAATTACAACCACAGAGGATTTATGGGAATAAAAAATAGATGTATCTTTGATAATATCATTTATGACGTTATCATTTGCCCCTGCCGCGCATACTATAATCAGTGGCTCTGATGAAAGGTCTATATGTTTTTTATCCTCCACATAATCGGAGGATATTGTTTTATAACAAAGTTCACTCAACTTGATTCTGATTTCGTCGGAAGATACTTTGTTGGGCCCGCTCCCCACCGTAGCCCAATATGCTTTTGAAAGAGCAAGGTTGTAGGCTGAATCCTTGATTCTTTTCTTCATCTTAAGAACTTTTTTCATATGGGACGGAATCTCAAGGAGCCTGCGTATTTCTTTGTCAACAAAATTGTCATCCCTGTGCTTTTTTAGAACAGCAATATTAAGGCTCAGCAGCGCGCCTGCTGTAATTTGCGAATAAAAGGCCTTTGTGGAGGCTACGGACATTTCAATATCACGTCCGGTACTGGTGTACATTACACCGTCAACCTTAAAAGTTATATCAGAATCTCTTCTGTTGACAATGGCCACGGTGGAGGCTCCACGCTCTTTTACCATATCCATTGTCCGGTTTGTATCTGTTGTCGTGCCGGATTGGCTTATGGCAATCACCAGAACATCTGCCATACTTTTGACATCGTCAAAATCGTTGAGCATTCCGCTGAGTTCTGATGATTTAAATGACCTCGCCGTAAAAGAGGGATCATCCATGTAATGATTTAAAATGTTAGCGCATGACTTTGCTGCAACCCCGGCAGTTCCCTGGCCAATAAAAAAGACTCTTTTGATTTGACTGGGTGTATCATGGCTGCCGGAGAGGGCTTTTTGTAATGAGTTGGGAAAGACATTGGAGCCAATGGATAAAAAGTATCTGTTTTGATCAATTTTCCAGCGGTTTAAAAGAGTCCTTTCCACAGAACGATGGGATTCTGAAATTTCTTTTAAAAAATAATGGGGAAAATCCTGCCGGTCTATATCCCTTGATGTAATTTCAGTCTGTTTGATATCTTTTTTTTCGAGGCCAACCGGAGTGCCATCGTAATAGATTGCTGATATTCCATCCAGCCCTCCTTTTGATTCCTGGTCAAGAATAAAAATTTGCCCTTTGGCGAAGTTTGTTTCTCCGTCTGCGCTCTTTTCTCCGTTGAGCTTGAGAAAGGAGGATGTCTCCTCAACAAATCCGTAAACTTCAGATGTGGGGATATATGAATCTTCTGCAAGCCCTACAAAAATAGCCTGGCCGCTTCCCCTTTGCGCCAGAAAAATTTTTCCAGGGGCAAGGTCAGTATGCATGGATATGGCGTGGGACCCTTTAAAATCATTAAGGGCCAGGCGAAAAGCCTCATTAATATCATTTACTTTATTAAAATAGTCTTCAATTATTATTGGAATAATTTTTGTATCTGTGGTTATATCTTCATGTATCAGGTAGCCGTTTTTTGCATATTTTTTTTTCAGAGCACGGTAATTATCTATATCCCCGTTTAAACATACATGTATGATCCCATCTGTTTTATTATCTTTTTTTGCAGTTTTACTATCCACAGGATGGCAGTTCGGTTCGTTTATGGCTCCCACTGATGCCCATCTTGTATGTGCTGAAACAGTATTATTTTTACATGGAAAATCTGTAAGAATATGAAGAATGGTGTCTTCACAAATCTGTTGTCTTAAAAATCGGGTATTATCACCAAGGCTTCCAACCTCTGAGGCAAACTTGTAAGTCAGGTTAATTACTACGTTTTCATTCCCTTTTTCATCTTCTGTCCTGCTTAAGGTTATTACCCTGTTGGCAAGAACATCAATGTTTAAACGCTTTTTAAAACTTTGGGCAACCTGATTTTTTTTTAAGGCGGAATCAAAATCTTGAAAATCGTTTTTTCCAAGGGTAAACATAAGGGAAATTCCGGCCGAATCCCGTCCCCTTACTTCGAGAAAATCAAGGCTGTTTAAAACAGTATTTATATTTTTAAAAATTACTGTTTTACGGTATGACAGGCTGTCTGTCGGCTCCAAAACAAGCTTTTGTACTTTTAGTAAATTATTTAATAATTCAGAAGATAAAAACCAGGAAATATCGAGGAGCCTTTCTGTTATCAAAGAAAAGGCCTCTACATCATCTTTGCCAAGCTCTCCCTGAAAATCGGAAAAAATTTTCTTCTCAGAATCGATTATGGTTTTAATCTTTTTGCTAAGCTCTTTGATTTGACAGTGGAAATCCGGGTTTTGTAAAATTTTAAAAAAAGGATTATTTTTTTTTAAACCACTGATCTCGGCGGTAAAAGAATTGATGAATTTTTTGCCGCCAAGATAATTATCACAAAAAGAGAGGCTGTTTTTAATGCAGAACTGCAAATTATTTTTTTCTATTTTTTCAGTTTTTTCGAAAAAAGAGGTCAAATCAAGTTGGGTATCTGCTTTTTCCATGCCATGGAAAGCGACAATCCCGGAGAGGCCGCAGCAGAATCTGGTGGTCATGTACGGGAAAAATATAATGGAGCTGTTTTTTGTATTTTTTGATATTGTCCAGGGGGATTTTCCAAAATAAATATTTGAATAAAACAGGTTTTTCGTTGCTTTTATTAAAAAGAGAAATTTTTCTAGACATTTCATGTGATATGTCCTCAACTTTTTTTATGATCTTCTTTTTGAGCGGCAAAATATTTATGAAAATATTTTGTCATGATAATACGCGCATATCTGCCCGCTGTAATTCCTATATATTTTTCATGGGCCACCAGAACAGATACTATAATTTTTTCATTTCCGTTTTTTTCCTCTGCAAATCCAACAAACCAGTCAAATCTAATATGGTATTTATTATTATTTATTGAACCGGTTTTTCCCCCTATATTCAGCCGTGACAGAACCCTGTCCTTTTTATAACCTCTGAATATTTTTTTGGCGGTACCGGCTCGTACAGTATTTTTCATCAGGCCATGTATAATTGCTGATGTTTCAGGGGAGACAACCTGTTTAAAAGAGGATGTTTTACTTTTATAGAGAATTTTTCCTGTGTCCCCTGTAACCTGAGCGACTATTTTGGGTTCCACCAAATTGCCTTTATTCAGAATTATTGAGCCTATTAAAGCGCCATGGAGAGGGGTTATCATTGTTGTTCTGTTAAACCCGCATGCAATTTCAGCCCAGTTATAAGGTTTATTTGATATGGAAATCGAGCTGGGAACAAGAGGTATTTCAAAATTAATTTGCCGGTTAAAACCAAAGGCTTCAGAGTACTTAAGAAGAACAGAGTCGTTAAGGTAGTGCATACCGATTTTTCCAAAAACAGGGTTGATCGACTGGGCAAATGCATCTTTAAACTTAACTCTGTTTGAGTACTTATTTATACGATTTTTTAATTGAGATTTGTAAAGTGTATATTTGTTACCGTTGTATACAACCCTTGACTCCGGGGTGAAGCCGCATTTTTCTATTACTGCTGCCGCTGTAATGATCTTAAAAATACTGGCAGCAGGAAAAGTAATATCTGTACAGGGATTGGACAAAGGGTCTATCCTGTTGTAACCAGTCATTGTCAGGATAGCTCCAGATTCCGGATTCATCACAACGATTCCCATATATTTGGAGGTATCTGTCTTCATTTTTTTTAGTACAAACTCTTGAAGATCAGTATCAACGGTTAACAGAGCCTCCATGGGAATACCGTTTGATGTGAAGTGAAATTTATTCTGATTTAAATTTATTAATTTTTCTCCGTTCAACAGGTCAAAGAGATCTTTTTTGGTCAACCCCTTTTTTTCTACAGGGATCTCCTTTTTTTTATGTGCCACCTGGGTTTGAGCAGGGAGGAAATCGATTATTTTTGCAACTGTAAAATAGAGTATTAAAATTAAAATAACCGGAATCGTAAAATATTTAAATAAATTTTTTAGGCTTTTTTTTCGGGCCGATTTTTTCTTTAACGCTGCCTGGTATTTTCTCCAGCCGGTTCTGTGGGATTTAATAGTTGCCATGGTGAACAGCTTTTTGCGTAAATTTTGTTTTCTTGTTAAAAATCAGTGTCACTAATTTTAAAGGCGCAACAGGTATGATCTGATTTAAACAATTGAAATTGTTTAAACGTATTAAAGACTCTGT
>Ga0190313_1000693_pt1 | contig 19548 bp, 19 predicted proteins | sample 4870071011_MG_FD_169989 | JGI IMG/M metagenome (GOLD analysis project Ga0190313, IMG submission 169989) | Hydrothermal vent sediment bacterial communities from Southern Trench, Guaymas Basin, Mexico - 4870-07-10-11_MG | ecosystem: Environmental > Aquatic > Marine > Hydrothermal vents > Sediment ...
TTAATACTTTTGATTTACATAGTAGATATGGAAATTACTTTATTCTAAGAAGAGTTGATAAGAACACTGTTAATTTCGCCAACAAATTATCAAAATATAATATAGATGCTTCTAAGCTTGTATTTGAGCTGGTAGATGATAGATTTACAAGTGGAGCTCCTGGTGAAATAATATTTGATTTTTCCAAATTCGCAAAAAAACAAGTGCCAGGTTTACTGAGAATACTTCTTGGAGATAGAAGTGACCCAGAGAACGCAAAAGCTACAGATTTATATGTGGTTGGGATTAAGAATTATTTCAAGCATGTAAATGTGCAACAGCAAACAGGCGCATTGCATGAAATATGCGTAGCTATTTTTCTAACTCATCCTGATGCCAAAATAAATTCCATGAATGATGTAAAAAAATATGCAAAAATATCTATAATCAACAATAAGCAGGCTGCTGAAGCAATAAAAAATGTGCCTTTCAAAACAAAAGTTGTTAAAGATGCAAAAGAGATTTCTTCTAATTTTCTTTCTCATTTTAAATTTAATATAAAGAGCTGTGAATGGATTGGAGGAAAAAACGCTAAAAGCACAACCATGTCCTTAGATGTTGGTCCTGCAGATATTATAGCTATAGCTAAAAATGGAAAACAAATTCCTATATCTATAAAATTTGGAGCAGGACAACTTAAAAATCCAGGTATAAAAGGTATTGTGAAAACATTAATGAGTTCTTATGAAGATGTTATACGTAGAATTCAGGACTCAAACTTTATGTCTCTTTTAGATTATTATTATCATGAGGATATAAGTAAGTTAGTTCAAACTTTTGTATCATTTTCAAAAGAATCTGATATTATTAAAAAAGTTAAAACATGGCAGCAGTGGTGGGAGTTTAAAAGAGAAAATCCAGGTGAAGCAGACAAAATAGCAACTCTCGCTACTACAAAATATAAAAAGGAATGGATAAAAGCAAGAAAAAAATATTTAGTTAAAAACATCATAGATCTTTTTAGTAAAGCTTTCGAATCAGCTGAAAATGAAGAGCTAGAGCCGCATCTTTTAGAATTGTACAAAAATATATTCACCATTGTTGAGGCGCCGTATTATTACATATCAGACAAACAAATATTCAGAGTTCCTTCAGAACAAGAGTTTAAAAACATAAGCAAGAATCTCAATTTTACCTACTCTTTTAAAGCAGGAGCAGATTTTTACTTTGTCCTAAAGATTAGAAGTAAAACAAAAGACATAGATTTATTATCATTTGAAGTTGGAATAAGATGGTTTCAGAAGCAAATGATGTCCGATTTGGGTGTTAAAGTTACGCACCCCAAATTTTTAGCTTCTAAAGAAGAGGTATTTAATGCTCTTTTTCCTCAGCAATCCACCGAAGGCTTCACTGAAGCCTTAGATGTCCTCTTCAAAATGAACCGTAATTGCTTCATATAATAAAGATAATCGTAGAGCAATCTTAGGAGTTTAACGTGAAAATTCGTCAAAATGATGGCAACATTGTAGATGTAGATCCAATTCAAGAGTTTAAAAAATGTAAGTTAGATCCTATTTATTTTATAGATCACTATTGTTTTGTTGTAGACCCTATAAAAGGAGAACTTCCATTTAAGCTTTTTGATTATCAAAGGCGCGCTCTTAAAGAATATCAAGAACATCAATTTAATATTATTAAGAAGCCAAGGCAAATGGGTTTATCCTGGTTAACGGCTTGTTATGGCTTATGGCTTATTAATTTTCATAACGATAAATTCGTGCTTGTTATATCCATTAGAGACCAGGAAGCAATGGAATTTAGAGATAAAGCTAAATATAGTTACGATAGACTTCCGGATATATTAAGAGTGGATAAAGTAGATAAATCAAAGCATTCTCTCAATTTGGAAAATGGTTCTCAATTTTTATCAATTCCACAAACTAAAGAAGCTGGTCGTTCAAAATCTCTTTCTCTTCTTATATTGGATGAAGTTGCTTTTCAACAATACGCAGATGATATATGGGCCGCGGCCTGGCCTACTCTTTCCACAGGTGGCCGTGCTATTTTAATATCTACTACTAATGGAATAGGTAATTTATATCACAAGGTATATACAGAAGCAGTAAATGGCCAAAATGATTTTAATGTGATAGAAATAAGTTGGGATGAGTATCCTGGTAGAGATGAAAAATGGCTCATACAGCAAAGAAGACAGTTGGGTTCAGAAAAAAGATTTAGAGCTGAGATTCTGGGCGAGTTTGTAGGTAGTGGTGATACAGTGCTAAGAGCCGAGACTTTAGATAGACTACTTCAGCATGTAAAAGAGCCTCTCCGGCGGGAAGAAATAGCTTCTAAAATTGCAACCGAGCTGCTAAAAGATTCTCGACGTGGAGAATTTTTGCTTAATCCTAAGAATTTATGGATTTGGGAATTGCCAAAACCTGGCGAGAGCTATATTTTAGCCGCTGATGTAGGGACCGGCAGCGGTCAGGATTCTAGTGCTTTCCATGTAATAAATGTTAGAACTAATGAACAAGTGGCAGAATTTCAAAATAATTTTGTTAGCAGCGCTGATTACGCAGCCATTATTAAAATAGTAGCTAGAATGTATAATAATGCTTTGGTGGTGATAGAATCAAACAGCTGGGGCCTGGCTACATTTGAAAAGGTATATAAAGATCCACAAGACCCTTATCTAAATGTTTATGTTACAAAAAATGGTAAGGCGAGCTGGGAAACTACAGGCAAAAATAGACCCTTAATTATAGATAGTTTAATAACAGCTATAGAAAATGAAGAAGTTATTATTAACTCAAAAAGGCTTGTAAATGAATTACAAACATTTGTTTGGCATGGGGCAAAAGCAGAAGCTCTAAGAGGATATCATGATGATTTAGTTTTATCTTTAGCAATTGCATTATATGTAAGAAAAGGAGCTACTGTTTTTCAACCTCTGGGTATTACAACCTCTATAGATAAAAAAGCTTTTAAATATGACAAAAAAGACATAGAAAATTATCAGGAATGTAAACAAATAGCAATTGGCGACGAAGATAATTATGATGAGAGTGGTTATATGACCGAAAAAGCTATATACCAATGGCTTACTAAATAGGAGGATATTATGTTGGATTTAAGAGAATCTATTGATCTTCTAAAGAGAATGAATCGATTAGGGCTTAACAAGGGAGAAAATGAATATATAAACGAAGCTTCCGAAGATGCGCCTGATTATGAAAGGGGTATTATAAGAAAAGTCAAATACAGCAATGTAGGAAGAAAATTAAAATTAGAATTTGCAGGAAAGATTTTATATATAAATTTGCCAAATAGTGTGGTTGGTAAGGATAATGTGTTTGATTTCGTATCAGCTCTTTTTAAAAAAATAAATCAGGCTATATTTCCTATTAAACTCGAGCCTGCTAAAAAAGAGGAAAGCAAGAATAAAAAAGAAAATGAAGGCGAAGAGGAAGAGGAGGAAGCTGAAGAATGAACCTTCAAGAATTCCTGGATAAAGAACTGCCTTCAGATCGTTTGTTAAGTTATCATCCACCTTCTATAGACTCGATAGCTTATAAAGCTAAAGCTAATATTAAAAAAGCAAGAGGGCGAAAGATAGAACAAAAAGACATAAAAGTAGGTGACACTGTAAAAGTTAAAGAAGGAGATGGAACAGAAAAAGAATACAAGGTATTGCGTTTAATACATGACCAATTTGGTGTTCCTGTGAAAGCCGTTGTTTCTCTACCAGGAGGTTTAGATAAAAGAATTGTGTCTATAAGGAGTTCAGAAAAATGACTTTTAAACAAGCTCTCATATGTATAGAAGCTTCTGTAGGTAATGATAAATATGTTGAAAATAAGAAAACTGATAAAGTTTATAATATATCTCCCAGATTAATGAAGTCTAAACCCACCAAGGCTTTAAGCCTTATGAAAACAGTAAATAAAAAAAAGAAACAAAAAGAACTTTATTATGGCGATTTTCAATTTGGTTCTGTAGGGATGTATAACAATTATATATAATATTTAATTTTGGGAGGCGTGAATATGAAGTGGCGAGATTTTTATAATGATATGAAAAGAGAAATTGATTCCATAATGAGAGAGCCTATAAGCTTAGAAAATGAAGGAGAATATGATTATGAAGACATTCAAGCAGATTCTGAGAGAAAGGGGAATAGCAGAAGAGGATCAGCTGGCCGTAATACAGAAAATAGCTAAAAAAAGAGAAGCTGCCTTTAAGAAAAAGATCCAAAAAGCTTGCGATTTAGCTGGTATAAAGATAGAAGAAGTAAAAATAGACGATAATAGAAAATATTTTGAGCTAAGAATTCCACTTAATAAATTAATAGGGCCATCGACAAGACAATTTTGTGCTGATAGATGGAATACTTTTTTTGCTCAAGCAGGTATAGAAGTCGATTTTAGGGATAATTTAGATGACGCTTTAGGCTCTATAAATTTATTAGTTCCTCTCAAGTTTGATAAAGAAAGTTTTAAAGAAATAGAGTAAACATAAATCGGAGTGCAAAATGGCAGATGATGCTTCCAGAAGGCTTCAAGATTTTTTTGACAAAGTAAAAATCATTGCAAAAGATCTGGATTCTTCTCGCGCTAAACAGTTGATAAAAGACTTGAACGTCTTTGATATTACTCACTATGAATGGCTTAATACATACCTTGCCATATCTCCTGATAGAATTCAGAGATATAAAGATTATGAAGCAATGGTAGAAGTTCCAGAATTAGAATTAGGACTCACTACCTACGCTGATGATGGTACACAGATGAATTCTGACGGCAAAGTGCTTCGCATTACATCTTCCAATGATGAAATAGTAGAACTTTTGGAGCATACATTTTATGATAATTTAGACATAAACAGTGATTTGTGGAAAATTTTTCTGGGGACGTGCAAATATGGCGATAATTTTTATGAAGTAGTAACAGATTATAAGAAGAAAGAAATTGTTTTCCTAAAGCACTTATATCCTGCTAATGTTGAAAGAATTGAAATAGATGGAAATTTGCTTAAATTTTTAGTTAGAAAAGGCAAACAAAATCCTCAAGACAAAATTAACAGGCAGGGATTCACTAAATTTGCTTCTACTAAAGTAGAACAAAAAAATATAGTAGTTTTGGAGCCGTGGCAAATAGTCCACTTCAAAATCGACGATGATATGTATGCTCCCTACGGCAAAAGTGTGCTGGAAAGTGGTCGTAGAACTTTTAAGCAGCTGTCGCTAATGGAAGATGCTATGCTGGTCTATAGACTGGAAAGAGCGCCAGAAAAAAGAGTTTTTTATATAGATGTTGGTAATTTATCCACAGCAGAAGCAGAGAAGTTCGTAGAAAAAATAAAATCTAAATTTAGAAAAACACCTTATATAGATCCTCAAACGGGTCAAATAAATCAAAAAGCCACTCCATTATCAATCTTGGAAGATTTTTGGATTCCCGTTAGAAGTGGCGTAAGTGGTTCGCAAGGAACAAGAATAGATGTTCTTCAGGGCGGCAGGCAATTAAACGAAATAGATGATACAAAATATTTTAGAGATAAATTATTAAAAACAATGCATATTCCCCCTCAGTATTTTTCTGCAGAGGGAGGAATGGATACAAGTAAATCTCTGTCGCAAATGGATATAAGATTTGCCAGAACTGTGGAGAGAATTCAAAGACATATAATAAAAGGTCTTGAAAAAATAGCTATAATAGCTTTGGCTCTTAGGGGTTATAAAGGCGATGATATTAGAAATTTTGAATTAGAGCTAACCCCACCTTCTAATATTGCCGAGCTATTGGAGCTAGAAGTTTTGAGTCAGAAAATAAATCTTATTAGCACAATCTTAGGTATGGAAGGATTTTTGCCGAAAAAATGGATATATGAAAACATTATGCGTTTTTCAGAAAAAGAAATACAGGATATTTTAACTCAGCTACAGATAGAAGCAGCTCAGGCCGCTAGTGCACAAGCTCCTGAGGGTGGAGGTATGATGGCGGGACCTGCGCCAGCTTTGGCAGGTGGCATAGGAGGTGAAGAAATTGGAGGTGGCTTAGAAACACCAGTCGGTGGTGGCGAAGAAACAGCTCCACCTGAAGAAACCGCTCCAGGAGGCGCGCCGGTTGCTCCAGAAGCAGGTGTGGAGGTAGCAGATAAGGCTATAACTATTGGAAATAAGCAATTTATATTAGAAAATAGAGCGGATATTATAAAATTGTTTAAATACATAAATCAAATAGAAAAAACCGCCAAAGATAATAACGATAAACAGGAAAATGTTATTTTTACACCCTCTAACTCCGTTAATAAGCAATTATTATCTGGCGAGTTGAGAGGTTTAATAAATGGTAACAAGAAATCATAGGAGGAATAAGTCTATGCAATTGACATACAACCAGTTCAGAAAAGTAGCAGAAAAAAGCAACGAGAAAATATTTCAAAAAATAAGTGAAATTTTCGCAGAGAGTGAGAACGCTGCTTTAATGGCTATGTATGATGACAAGCTGGTCCTTCTCGATGAGGAAACGGGACAACCTTATGTGTGTGATTACGATTTTTCTAATGGAGTTCTAAGTTTTGGAAATTTTGAACCTATAGAACTTATAGAAAATGATCAAAGTTATCTCGAAGAAAAGGTAGAGGATTTATTTGATATAGTTAACGACCCACCCGTTACCACAGAGCATCTTTTAGAAGGATTTCGGCTTAAGTTTTTTGATGATGCAAAAAAGGAAATATCTGAGGCTATTTATAATAAGAGTAGAATGATATTTGAAAATCCTGATATTAAAATTAAGCATGTTTTAAGAGAGGTTAGAGATAGAAATTATGCTCTTTTTGAAAATCTAAAGAAAAAGCCCTTTGTTAAGAAATTAAAGGCAAAATTAGAAATGGAAGACAACGCAATAGCTCAATCTCTAAATAGTGTTGATTTCAGCAACAAAAAGGGCTATAAAGTGGATACAAATGTTTATCAATCTCTCCAGCCAGATATTAGCACATTGGATAATGAAATTAAAAAGAAAATGAAAGCCCTTGCAGGAAAATTGGCTAAACTTTGGAAAACAGACGCTTTTAGAAATAAATTTGAAAAGTTTGTTTTCGACTTGCAGCAATCAGAAGATATGGATGAAGCTATTGGTACTGCAAGATTGTTTTTCGAAGATAACAAAGAGTTGTTTTTCTTAGAGCCAACCAAGCTGGATGAAATAATATTGAAGACTGCTCTAATGAGCTCAAGCAGTAAAGATGCTAATATTATGGTTGAAATATTTAATAAGTTACTGCAACATCCAGCTATTATGGAAGTAAAAGAAGAATATTTCGATTCTCTTGGTGCTTCTCCAGAAGAAATAGCTCATATTATGTTTGAGCAAGAAGCTGAAGACGCTCAAGACCAGAACGCAGAAAACGATAAAACGTCTGATTCTGATAAAAAAGAAAACGCAGCTGATGATTTAGAAGTTGAAGAACTTAATGATATAATTGCTGTTTTTAAAGAAATTCGTAAGCAACTGGAAGATGAATCTGATGTAGCAGCATTTGTAGATAATATTATTGACGATTTGGAAGAAGCAAAAGCAAAGGGAATTTCTAATGATAGAATGAAAGAAATTATTGATTTTCTCCAGGGAGCAAAGAAACCCGAAGAAGGAGAAGAAGAGGAAGAATCAGAGGAATAATTTTTGGAGGGACATCATGCCTGACATGATAACAGAACAACTTCCTGTAATACAGGATGTAATGGATTTAGACTATGAATTAGTCGAAGACGTAAACGATACCCAAAAAAGTTATAAGCTCAAGGGTGTTTTTCAAAAAGCAGGCGTTAAAAATGGCAATGGTAGAGTTTATCCTTTTAACGTTTTAGAAAAAGAAGTTAATAGGCTTCAGCCTTTGATAAAGGAAAATAGGGTTCTTGGTGAATTAGATCACCCTGCTGATGCAAAGGTGCATTTAGATAAAGTGTCTCATCTTATAACACATTTGGAAATGAAGCCAGATGGAACAGTTTATGGTGAATCTAAAGTTTTAGAAACACCAGCAGGCAAAGTTTTAAGAGAACTTTTAAAAGCAAATGTGAAATTAGGAGTTTCTTCCAGAGGATATGGAACTGTTAGGAAAAATAATGGTGTAGATGAAGTTACAGAAGACTATAAAATGGTGACATTCGATATAGTTTCTGATCCATCAACCCCTGGTGCTTTTCCTGATGCTGTTTATGAAAACAAAGAGCAAAATATTGAATCTCAAAAGGCATCTTTGTCTCTTGTAGTTGAAGATGTGTTAGATGATATGCTTGCACAGGTAGAAATAAAATGGGACAAAGAATATATAGGCACCAGCGAAGGAGTGAGATTTTACATTAAAGAAGGCAATTTGGATTCTTATGGAACACTTAAAAATCATATCAGTCACTATTATCATTTAGAACTTAAATCTCCAGAAGGTGTTGTGCAATTAGCTCTCACTGAGCAAAATTTACAACGAGTTATGAATGAATTTGGAGTGAATATATTTTATAAAATAATGGAAAAAATTGGATACAAGGGTTTCAATCCAGAAACTTTGATAAAAGCAAATACAGAATTTGCTGCAAAATAGTAATTAATAGGAGGTATTTTATATGGGATTAGAAAATATAGAACTTACACCTGAACAACAAGAAGAACTTAGAGAACAATTAATGACCTGGAAACAGGGCGTGATTGATAAAGTTGAAGAAGAGCTCACAACCAAATATGAAGAGCTTGAATCAGCCCTAAAAGAAGAATATGAATCTAAGGTAGAAGAAATCAGGGAAAAAATGAAGAGAGTTTTTACAAAGAGATTTGTAACAGCTCTTAAAGAAATGTATGAGCAAATTAAAGCCGAAGTTTTAGCTGAATCTTATGATTCACCTGAAATTAGAGTACTTGAAGAAATTAAAGCTTTGGTATATCCTCTCATCGATGGTTCTGAGGCTCAAAGATATGCTTCCGAATTTGCAAAGATGGCAGAAATGAATGAAGAGCTAACAGAGGAATTGGAGTATATAAAAGGTCAAAAGAAGCTTATGGAGCTTACAGCCGATCTTTCTCCAGAGGTCAAAAAGGTGGTTGTGTCTTTAATTGGGGAGGGTACAGAAGAAGAAGTTGTTGAAAGATTTGCAGCTATCAAAGCTTCACTCATGGAAGCGAAAAAGAAGGAAGAAGAGGAATCTGAAGAAGATTTGGATGATTTAGACCTGGAACCAGAAGAGGAGGAAGAAGAAGAGGAAGAAAAGACAAAAAAGAAGAAAAAATCCAAAAAGAAAGAAGACGAAGAAGATGAAGAAGAAGAGGAAGAAGAGGAAGAAGAAAATGAGGATATTATGATACAATCTAAAACAGGGGTAGTAAATCCTCTGGATGAGGAAGAAGACGAAGTCAAGAAAGAGTTTCAACAGCAACTACAAGAAATGTTAGAACTCGCTGGCGTAGCGAAAAAATAGTAAATTTATCGTAGGAGGAATAATTTATGGCAGTAGATAAAAGAAGACTACTTAAAGAAGAAGAGGAAAGACTGCTTACTAAGTGGGATCCTTTTCTTGAAGGTATAGAAGATGAATATACAAGAATAAACACAGCAATGCTTCTTGAAAATGAAGCAGAATACCTCACTGAAGCTGATGGTGGTGTTACTGCAGCTAGTGATGTAACTGGTATTCAAAAGATCATGCTCCCAATAGTAAGGAGAGTTTTCCCAAATTTAATAGCAAATAATATAGTTTCGGTTCAGCCAATGGCAGCTCCAGCAGCTGTTATTTTCTATCTGAAGTATGTTTTTGGTGACACCAAGGGCGATGTTGAAAAAGGTAGCGAGTATTCAGCTTTTGCTGAAAAAGCTCCAGCAGGTCACCCAAATGCAGGATGGCAAGGTTATTCACCTTACTATTCAAAGCAAATGATTGGGCCATTTGTTGAAAAGTCATCTTCCCCACACAATTCTGTCGTAGTTGACTTGGTTGCTAAAACCTCTAGCGCAACAAAAGATTCTTATAAAATAGCAGCTGATGCGCCAGCTACTATTGAGGGCACAATTATAAGGGAGATCCCAACAGATTTAGATGATGGCGAAGAAGGTGGCGAAGTTATTTATCATTTTTCGGCTACTACGGACGGTAGTGGTGATGCATCAGGTATAGCTGTTTATGATGTTTATGGTAATGTTGTAGCTGGTGTGTTTTCAGTAACTATTTCGGACAACGCTGTTACAGTAACTCAATCAGCTGGAACAAAATATCCATTTACAGTTGAATTAAATGCTGAATTTGATCTTGAGTTCAATGAAGACGTTCCTGAGATGAAAATAACAATTTCTCAGATTCCAGTAGTAGCTAAAACAAGAAAGCTAAAATCCCACTGGTCAAATGAAGCAGAGCAAGACCTTAAAGCTTATCATAACTTGAATGCTGAAGCAGAACTTACATCTCTCGTTTCAAACGAAATGATTGCTGAAATCGATAGAGAGATTGTGAAAAAATGTATGTTCAGCGCAGCAACGAAGTCCAAGTTCAACTGGAGATGGGATTCCAATAATAATACAGCTGGCAACTACCTTGATAGACATCTAGCAATGGTCAACAAGATCATTGAAGTCTCTAATGAGATTTATAGAAAGAGCAAGATTGGTCCAGCTAACTGGATTGTAACATCAACAAAGATTGCTTCTCAGTTAGAAGTTCTTAGAGGATTCATTCCAAATCCAGCAACAGCAACAGGCGGTTTGGGAATCGTTAAAGCTGGTAATTATGCTGGTAAGTTTGATGTTTATAAAGACCCATTATTCCCAGAGAACAAGATTCTATTGGGTCATAAGAGCCCAATCAGTCCATTTGGAGCTGGCGTTGTGTATTCTCCATACGTAACACAGCTGACACCTGTGATTTATGGACCTAATGACTTTACACCTAGGAGAGGTTTCATCGCAAGGTATGGATTAACAAAGGTTCCTTTAGGAGAACTTCTCTATGGCTTAATGGATGTTGATTTTTACTCACCAGAAGGAACAATATAATAGAATTTAATTAAAACTAAGCCTCCCAATTGGGAGGCTTTTTTTTGAGGCATATATATGAGTATGAACTTATGGATTTTAGATAAAGAAGGTAACAAAATAAACATAGATGAAAATAGTAAATTATCTAAACATCGTAAAATAAAAATATATGGTATATGTTCTGTATGTGGACAAGAGTTTAGTAGATTATATATTAATAAGGAAAGTTTGAAACCTATATGCGGCAATTGCCTTAAGAAAAGCTCTTATATAAAAAAGTATGGAGTAGATAACCCAGCTAAATCAGAGTTGATAAAAAATAAAATAAAACAGACCAACTTAAATCGGTATGGCGTTAGTAGTCCATTTCAATCAGAAAAGGTTAAATCTAAAATTAAGTCAACTATGATAAAGAAATATGGAGTTCCATTCCCTCTTCAGAACAAGACAATAAAAGAAAAAGCTTATGCCACATTTCTTGAGAAATATGGTTCTCATCCACTATCTAATAGTGCTGTAAGAGAAAAAATAAAAGATACTAACGTAAAAAAATATGGTTATAACACTCCCTCAAAAAATGTTGAAATTATCAATAAAATTAAAAGTGCTTCTTATAAAAAGTTTTTCAAAAGAGTCATAGGTAGAATTGATACTATAAAACCACTTTTCGATATCAGTGAATATAATGGAGTTAAAAAGAAATACAAATGGCAGTGTTTAAAATGCGGCACAGTATTTGAAGATGATATAGATAATGGCAAGATCCCAAGATGCCCAACATGTTTTCCGATTATAGCTGGTAGCAGCAAAGGAGAAGAAGAGATATTATTGTGGCTTAAAGAACTTGGTTTAGAAGTTATACATAGATATGTATTAAATAAAACAGAATTTGATATTTTTGTTCCTGGATATAAACTTTTAATAGAATTTGATGGTTTATATTGGCATTCAGAAATCAGCGGTAATAAAAATTCCAGATTTCATCTTAAAAAAACAGAAACAGCCAAACAGAACGGTTTTGAATTAATTCATATTTTTGAAGATGAGTGGATAGAAAAACAGGATATAGTCAAGTCAATAATTTTAAATAAAGTTGGATTATCAAAAAAAATATATGCAAGAAAGTGCGAGCTTCTTGAATTGGATAAGAAAACAGCTGATGAATTTTTGGAAAGTTATCATTTGCATGGCACAGCACCATCCTCAATAAGAAAAGGTCTTGTTTATAATAAAGAACTCGTATCTGTTATAACTTTTGGTAAAGCACGATTCAATAAAAATATTGATTATGAAATAGTAAGATATGCTACAAAAAATGGAATTAATGTAATAGGAGGATTAAGCAAATTATTAAAGGCTTTTAAATATTCATTAATAACTTATGCTGACAGAAGATATTTTGATGGTCATTCATACCTGCAAGCCGGTTTCAAATTTTCTCATTTTTCTGAACCAGCTTATTATTACACAGACCATAAACATAGATATAGTAGAATAAGGTTTCAAAAACATAAATTATCAAAGTTATTGGAAAATTATGAACCAGCACTCACCGAATGGCAAAACATGCAATTAAATGGTTGGGATAGAATATGGGATTGTGGTAATGCAGTCTACGTGAGGGAGTTATGAACTTATGGATTTTAGACAAAGATGGAAATAAAGTTGAAATTACACCACAAACTAAGCTAACATTTACCACTGTAATTTATGGCATTTGCGAAAAATGTGGCAGAGAATTTTCAAGACAACATAGATTTAAACCGTTAGAAGCTCTGTGCCCTTGCTGTAAAAGAAAACAAACTAATACAGCAAAATACGGAGCTGAAAATCCATTTGCCTCTAAACAAATTAAACAAAAAATAAAGCAAACTAATCTTAAAAAATATGGAGTGGACAATCCAAGCAAAAGTAAAATAATAAAACATAAAAGAGAGCAGACTTTTTTAAAAAAATATGGTGCCAAAAATAGTCTCTCTTCAAAGGAAGTTAGAAAGAAAATAGAGCAGACAAATCTTGAGAAATACGGTGTCAAAAGTGTTTTGGAACTCAAGAATGTTAGAGAAAACGGAATGGTAAGAAAATATGGTAAACCGTATCCTACACAGGTAGATGAAATAAAAAGCAAGATCAAAGAAAATAATCTGATAAAATATGGCGTAGATAATCCAGCAAAAACAGAATTTGTTAAAAATAAGATAACTTCAACCAATTTACGCAAATATGGAGTTAAGACTGTATTAGAACTTCCAGAAAATAGAAAAAAAGCTAAACAAGCTTTATTTCAAAAATACGGGGTAGTTGAATTAAAAGATCTCTTCAAAATCAAGTATGGTGTTGATAATCCCAGCAAGGTATCTCAATTTCTCAAAAACAGAATCAGAAGTTTTTTAGACAATATTTATGAAAAATCTGTTAAGAGAATAGAGAAAGAGCTCAACGTTAAAGCTTTGTTCTCTAAAGAAGAATATTTTGGCAATAGGTTTTCATATAAATGGCAGTGTTTGAATTGTGGGACTATATTTTATGATTCAATAGTTACAGCTAAAATAAAAAGACCTCGTTGTCCTGTTTGTTATCCACCACTTTATAATAAATCTATTTATGAAGATGAAATTAAGGATTGGCTTTTAGAATTAGATATTGAAGTAGTACAACATAAGAGAGTGGATGGATTTGAAGCTGATATCTTTTTACCAGGATATAACCTTGGAATAGAATTTGATGGTCTTTATTGGCACAGCGAAGTTGGAGGCAAAAAAGATAAAAATTATCATTTAAATAAAACGAGATTATTTAGAAAAAATGGCATCAGGCTTATTCATGTCTTTGAAGATGAGTGGATTGAGAAACAGGAAATTGTCAAGTCTATAATTCGGAATATAATTGGAGCCAGCAAAAGAATTTACGCAAGAGATTGTGAAGTTGTTAAGCTAAATAATGTAGAGACAGATATGTTTTTGATTGATAATCATATAGCTGGCAGTGCGCTGGCTAAATATAGGATGGGGCTTGTTTATAATGGTGAGTTAGTGGCGGCTTTATTAATAGGCAAAAGTCGTTACAATGAAAAATATGATTTTGAAATTATAAGATATGCTACCCTTAAAAATACAATTGTTGTTGGCGGCTTTAGCAAGTTATTGGCCCACATACCTATTAAAGGCACAATTGTAACTTATGCTGATTTGCGTTATTTTGAAGGTAATAGCTATATTAAAACCGGTTTCAAATATCTACATAACTCCCAGCCAAATTATTACTATACAGATTATAGACATAGGTATAGTAGAGTGAGTTTTCAGAAGCATAAACTTCAGGGAAAATTGGAAGCTTTTGACTCAAATTTGACAGAGTGGGAAAATATGCAGTTGAATGGCTGGGACCGCATTTGGGACTGTGGAAACGCAGTTTATGTGAGGGAATTATGAACTTATGGGTCTTGGAAAGAATATAAATGTTTCATTATATAAGCGGACCACTTATAGTTTTAAAAATATAAGGGCCTCGCTTATATTTTTCTTTTAATGGATTTAACTATATCATCAGAGGCAGTTAAAAAAGATCTTATTAAATATACATGGAATTAAAACTTAATTTACCAGAATATTATCTGACAGAGAAAGACTGAAGAATAGACCTTTTATATTTGAGGAAGTATTGCAGGATATCAGACCTGATTCATATTTAAGCAAGCAGGCTGTTAAAGCCATATCCGAAATAAATGGCAGGATAGAAGCTATAATTTAGTTAAAACCCGCCAATTTGGGCATTGTTAGGAGGCCTGGCGGGTGTGTTTTATCCTATTTTCGCTAAAAATAATTTATTCCGTGCTTGTGCCCAATCAGTTGATACATACATTGATGCTTCTGCGGCTGAAAAAACCGCCACTTTAATTTGCGTATCTTTTTCTAAATATTTCATCATAATAGCATTAACACAAAATTCCTTCCATTTGCTTGAATACTGACTGCTTTGTGTAGCGTGCCATTGATCATCATGATTATAAGCCGCATCATATATTTCAACTACAAAGTGGCCGCTTTTAGTATCATCATTTACAAGTATTTGTGCACTTATTAAATAAAAGCCATCAGCTGGTATAGTTATTACTCCAGTGCTTGTATTATATATATTATGTGTATCAGTAATCTTAACTGGAAATCTTACACCAGTTGTAGTAGTGCCAGCGGCAAATGTTTGGCTTACGTTAGAATAATATTCCATATATACGTTTGAAGGTGTTTTAACTATACCATTGTGCTGTAACATCGTTATAGGAGTGAAATCACTCAGCTCCTTTCGTGCTGAACTACCATTCCAATCTATGCCATAGACATTACACTCTCCACTATGCGTAAGATTGATCACAAAACCTTTTCCATCTTTATAATGTGGAATAAATTTATTGCCATCGCCTTCGCTTCCAACACCACCAAAAGAACTATAGTCAAGAATTGCGTTACTGCTGATAAAATCATAGTTGCCCTGTCCTAAATTTCCTAATGTTAAATAGGGCCCTAATTTTAACTGTACAACATCTATAAAATCATTATCATTGGTTTGTTCAGGTATAAAAATATATTTATCAGACGTTTCATCACGTTTTATATCTCCATAGACCTTCACATCATTTTTAATATGTAACTGACCAACAGAATCAATTATTACTCTTTCACCCCCATTAGTGATAAAATGTATTTCACCCGTTCCTACATTTTTTATCTCAAGGTTACCATTTACTCCAGGGTATCTTCTTATTCTTGCCGAATAGTCAGTATTTGTATCATCACTGTGGAAATCTATATAACTATCTCTATCGCCTGAATTCAGGGAAGTAAGTTCTAAGCCTTTGGCTTTAGTTGTAATATTACTATATATTCTCAAACCATAATCGCCAATCGATATCTTTTCGCTTCCACCAGTATAGAAATGAATCATATTTTCATTGGCAGTTTTTTCAACTGTAATATAAGTATCCTCATCAGCATCACTCAACCCACTTCCAACCGCTGTTCTTATATTTCCACCTACTATCAATCCACTATCCGTTTCCCATTTGTCCTCCGTTTCATTCCATTTAAATTCAACATCTGCTTCGCTACCTCTCTCCACTTTAATTCCAGCATCCAAAGTTGGAGAGCCAGTCACTCCACTATTTAGTATTATAAAATTGTCGCCAACCTCAAGTGTTTCACTATTAACAGTTGTAGTAGTGCCAGAAACAACTAGATTGCCCTTTATAGTAACAGTGGTTTGACCAACTTCCATCAGGCTTGTAGCAGCACTACCATTCCAGCTCTCTATCTGGATTTTATCACCAGATCCATTGCCAATTCTCATATGTAGTGTAGAATTACCAGAGTCATCAGTACCAAAGAAAGTTGCTGTATCAGTAGGATTTACACTTGTTAAGTTGATCCTCTCTGTTTCTACTTTTGTGAAGTCAATATCATTTGATATTTTTGACTCTAAAGATGTAGATTCTATATCTGGCCCTTTAATTTGCGTTCTTGGCATTAAAATCCTCCATTGGCTGTTTGAATTATCTTTTAAAACATATATATAATCAAATTAGCTAAACCATTTTGTAATTATTATTTTCTTTGCTTCTTGTATGTTATCATATATTTCTGCTTTGTTTATATAAACTTTTTCTTGTTTATGTATTTGACCTGGAAGCGAGCTTGATACATAGTCGGCAATAGCTGTCATTTCGTATGGATTATCATTGTTTATAAATTTTATATTCCAAACGATGTAGTAAATATCAAGCATGTGTAAAGCGAGTAAGTTTTTCATGGCTTTTTATTTTATCTTTACAATTGAATGCTTTAGCTTTATAATTTTATAAAAAGGAGAAAAAAAATGGAAATAATTCAGAATTTGATACCTTTATTAAAGGGTAGAGATTATGTTGTTAAAACAGCTTTCCTTACCAACAAGAAACTAGGCTTAAATGAGCCAGTTTTGGTGTTGTATCTTTTTAAAGGAGAGAAAATAACAGTCAAATATGTTGTTATTCCAGCTGGCACTAAGATTATGAAGAAAATCTCTATTAACAGTAAAACAGGGAAACCATGGAATAATATAATATCAAGGCGTGATGAAGCTTCAAGCTTCTTAGTAGATGCAAACAGTCACTACTTAATATTGACTAATAATTTGTTATTCAATAATGTTTCAGCAGCCTCTTCTTTTATATTAGGATATCCAAGTGATGGATATGAGGTTTTTAAAGACAGTAGTGGAAATGGAATAAATTTTGGTTATGATTCTGTAGAATTTAAAAAACCAAGAATAGGGGCATATGGTTGGAGAAGACTGCCATTTATAGGAGTTAGCGAGTGATTATAGATAATTAATTTTTAATATTTTTTGGGAGACTTAAATGGATAAAACATATGTCGAAATGTGTAAAACAGATATTATACAAAAACATTGGAAAAAGGAACCCGGAGATTGGTACTACTGTCCTCAGCAAACTGTGTTGATAGAGTCTGAGACGGACAGTATTCCAGAAGGTGTATACATAATATCAGATAGTTATGGACCTCATGCTTTTTATGTAGTTGCTGAGTGCGTTTGGCTTCCAACACTAAAACAGATTCAGGATATGCTTGTGCCATTTGAATTACCAGAAAATACTGAATCGTTGGGAAAGCCGTGCCATAATATAGCATTTGCAGTTGGACAGTGGGTGTTGAAAAAGTGGGGTATAGCAATAAGATACAAAACAATGGAACAGCTGTGGCTTGGATTTATGATGTATCATAAACATGGTTTAATATGGGAAGATGGAGAATGGGTAAAGGAAGAAAAACCGGAATTAGAAGAGATAGACGCTAAGCATCTTGTATGGGTTAACAACAAAGATGCTAAGTGAAAACTTCAACTAGCTATCTTAAACAAGTGACCTATCATTTTTTTCTTGTAATAGAGTAAATTCTTGAAGTTTAATTTCTTTTTCTCTTTAGCTTCATTATTTTTATTAATTATTATAACATAAGTAGGATAAATTCTGTAAATATAACTTACTAGAACTTCAGAAGGATTATATGCCTTGTTTTTATTTGATTTTTCAAGTTCGAAAAAGCTTTTAAGAGGTCTTATAGTAAATTGTTCTACGTTTATTCGATCTGTATTGAAGTAAATGCGTGGCAAATAAAACATTTCTTGTTTATAAAGAATCTTCATGGCTTTCTCGTAGCCAAAAATACTTATAAATTGTTCAATCGCTGGGACCATATACTCTGGGTAGCCATCTCCATAAACAATAACTCCTTTTTCAGAATTTTGCTTAAATAATAAAGCTCTGGTCATAATTAAGCATCCTTTTTGAGTTATCTTAACATAATATGAAGAAAAAGTAGGCGGCAGAATTTTTATAGTCTTTAAAAAAACAGCAAATAAGGTGGAAGAAATAGATGAATTTTTAAAACATGTAGCAAATTTTTATTATATAGAAAGCTTTTGTTTAGTGCCGTCTAGCACATTTATCCATAACAAGCTATTCTTTTATGATAGTTATGCTGAAACATTGAGATTGTTATTTAACGAAAACCTACTACAATAGTTTTTAAATTTTAGCTTATAAATCTCCTTCTGCCTTTGAGCTCAAGAAGTACTTTATAAGCGGTTTATTACAATAAAAATAGCCTCTTAACTATTTTCTTTTTAAAGTATAACAAATTTTTGAGTTTTAACTCTATTCTTCGATTGTGATTAAGTATTACATATGTGGGGTAAACATTGTAAACATATTTAGCATCATTTGATGCGACGTCAGTCAAGCTTTCTGCGCCAGGTTTATTTCCAAGTGAAAACATTTCTTTCAAAGGTTTTATAATATTAATATCTATTTCATTTAGAGATGTAGTGTGCAAAAATATGAAGGGTAAAGAGTAGATTGCTTTACTATTTATTATTTTAGATAAAGCTCTTTCATATCCAAGAATGCTTATAATCTGTTCAAGTGCCGGAATCATATAATCTGGGTAGCCATATTGTATAAGAGTACCCTTTTTTTCATCTTTTTTGACAACTATTGCTTTACTCATAACCAAACAATCCTTACTTTTTTAATTGTTTTATACCATTCTTTGATATCTGAACCGTTGTAAGTTCTTATCATATCTTTAATAAAACTTTCACAGTTTTTGTATTTGTCCAAAATAACCTTAGCAAAGAACTGCGTAACATCTTTAGTATCTGCGAATCTTAGCGCATATAAAAAGCTTTTTAGTCCATCTACATCAGCCAACATATAGCCACCTTTTGGCAGGGTCTTAATATTTGTGTGATAAGTGGCAGGAGCTATATTAAAATAGTTTATTCCATATGGGATGTCATTAGGCAAGTATTCTCTAACATGTAGCCCTTGAAATAAGGCATATATAATATCACCTGTTCTAAAATATTCTATAATAATTTTTTTCTTATTCATAGCCTTTATTTTTATCTTTGTTACAACAGAGAATCAGTTAATATTATATTTTTTTTAAGATCAGGAAGCATATATAAAATTATGAGAAAGCAAATAGA
>Ga0190313_1000696_pt1 | contig 19540 bp, 17 predicted proteins | sample 4870071011_MG_FD_169989 | JGI IMG/M metagenome (GOLD analysis project Ga0190313, IMG submission 169989) | Hydrothermal vent sediment bacterial communities from Southern Trench, Guaymas Basin, Mexico - 4870-07-10-11_MG | ecosystem: Environmental > Aquatic > Marine > Hydrothermal vents > Sediment ...
CCGATGTAAATAGCTCCTTCAAAACTTTGACGATTATATCAGAGATTATGTGATAAGGCGGATTCGAAACAATCTTTGTTATATCCTCTGAAAAACTTATCTTCAGTACGTCCGCTATTATAAGATTGACTTTTCCTCGCTTAATAAAACCTCCAAGTCGCCACTTGAATACTTCAGCAATTTTTCGATCTTTCTCAACGGCGTATACCCTTTTTGCTTTTTTCGCTAGCATTTCAGTTAGATATCCAAAACCTGCTCCGATATCCAAAACTACATCATCCTCTGTAATTTCCGCACATTCTACCTCTGCTTTCAAAATTTTTTCTGAAATCAGGAAATGCTGACCTATTCTAGGATTTGGGCGAATATCGTACAGTTTGCACAAGAATTTTATTTCTTTAAGCATCCTTTTTTACCTAATAAAACATGCCTAAAGAATAAATCTTGATTTGGTTGAAATGAATAACGATCGGACTACATCTTCTATGTGTATATTCACATGATTAATCAGAAAATCAAGAAGATGTTCATTATTGATTATACAATTTATTACCTTCTTAATCACCTTGTCCAAGAAAAACACTCGTTCCATCTCTGCCGTTATACCTAGCATAGCATTGCCCCTAAAATAAACGCTCGGCTTGAGTTTTATCTTGTATTTTTTAATAATTCTCCTAATCCGCTTCGGAAGAAAATCAAAAAGATTTCTAACCGCTAATAAACTACAAAAAATCCAACACAAAATTATTTCCCTATTTGAAATTGAAGTCTTTGAGGAATAATACTCAAAATCATTATTTCTGTCTCTTATTTCCTCCAGAATTCGTTTAAATTCAATCAATGATATGAAATATTTTTCCTTCCTTAATATCACCCTTCTTTTAAACGATTCTTTAATCACTATTAATGTCGTTGAAAATGCTCTCTTTAACGGAATATACACCTGAAGAAACGAATATTCCCTCATCAGACGACGAATAAGCATTAAATCTATGTTATCACAAGGATATAGCTCGATAGTTACTACACTATGACTAATTCTAACACGTTTTATCTTGCTTCTTTGCAACGTTTCTAAATCCGATAAGTCTGCTTTTCTGTAGTACTCTATAATATCCTTCAATTTGTTATTGAACATAGTTTACATCATATTCTCTAGTTTTTCATTCCTTTTCGCTTATTTTCGTTAATATTCCTCGCATCAATTAACAGGTTCTGGAATTAGAGTATTAGTGCGGAATTAATGCATAATAAGCATTATTTCATCCATTTAAAAACCCAAAATTGTTGTAACCACTTATGCGAAGTTTCTAATGAAAAATCAGCCGGTGGCGTTTTCATCATATTTCAGCAGTGGTAGCAATCATCACTAACCAATTTATGAAACTTTGGACATTTTGTAAAGCTTTAGTGAATTTTATTTCATTCTCAAAACCCCATCATGATAATGAAATTCTTTTATCTAATGCATCTACTCTCTTATCTAATGCTTTGTATTTCGTGTCAATGTATTTAATAATACCCTCTTCCACATTCAAATCTCTCTTTTAAGCTCAGCAATATTCTCTTAGTCTCCTTTCTTAATTCAGCAATCATATGAAACAAATCAAGACTCTTTATCAGTTCAACAACGATAGCCTTTAGGACAGTTTTCCTCTTTACCATCTCTATTAGTTTTTCTTCTTCCGTTAAAGTCCAAAAAGAAGAGCTTCTTATAAAACTTATTTGCTTGATTACCAAAACAGAGCAAAAATCACAAAACATCATGAATACAATGGAATCATTTGAAGGTGTATTAAATTTTAAGAGCAACCCTTCTTTATAGGGGGTAATATGAAGAGAAGAAGAATCGGCAAAATTAAACTTATACGGGTGTACAGATTTGGGAGTAAGAGTAAAACTAAAGATAAAAGCAAGAAACATTGAAGTAATCACTTCTGCCTTAGTAAACAGCGGTTTCGAAACAGAAGAACCCGAAATCTTAATTCCCCCATCACTAGCGGAAACCCTCAATATCAGTGGAACAAGCATCGCAGAATACCGCGTCGCAGGCGGTGGTGCCACGTCTGGAATAAGAGTTGATGAAGACATTTCGGTTAAGTTAATATTACCAGATAGAACAACCGAAGAGGTGAAGGCAGTCGCAACAATTCTCCCAGGAGAAGACGAAGTCATTATAAGCGACAAGCTAGCTTCAAGCCTTGGAATAGTAATTCTAGATCCATACAAAGGATTATGGTGCCTAAGAGACGAGCTAGGAAGGAAAATTAGGAAATCATCAGAAATACAAATCTGGAGATAATTGAAATAATAACACCCCAAACCTAATCATTTCAAATCATTTAAAATTAGCAATCAAAATTCTCCAAAAATTATTCAATTACCAAGTCTCCGGACTCACACTCTGTTTAATTACAGTTTCACCTCTTAATCTCCATAGCCCACGAGAAAAAGATACAACTTCTATATCAAGTGCATCAATAGCAACATCCCTATAAGAACTCCATTTTCGAAATCAGAAATAGACATGTCAATTAGGATTTTATGTAATGCATTACCAAAACCATCAAGAAGCTCAAGCTCAGCACTTTTGGAATAAAAATCTCAGTAACGAGTCCACCAGAAACCCTAACGGTTACAATTCTTGCATTTTCAAGAAGAAAAAACCAATATATCAGTAAGCCTCTGAGGTAGCGTTATCTCCGGTTCCCCTAACTAATAGCTAGAATTCAATAATGCAGATATCTTAACAACCTTGTTGCTTATCTTGCTCCTTAATTTCACCCCTACTCTTATTTTCACACAACACCACCAAGACTTTACATCCTTTTCTTCCAGTAGCAAGCTTTCGTTTACTCAATTTAACCATGAACCACCCAAATTTATACTCTCATGATTAACCTGTATATTAAAAGAAACCAGACCAAACACATATCCAAACTACAATTCGAAACAAACATTGTGTTTATAGACTTACTTACTATATTATCTCTTTTAAAATATGGGTGTATGGACTTGACAATGATTGAAGTTAGATTACACGGGAGGGGAGGCCAAGGAGTATGGGCGGCATCACGCCTCCTGGCACTAGCTGCGATGTATGCTGGCAAAAATGCTCAATCATTCCCCTTCTTCGGCCCTGAGCGCAGCGGTGCTCCCGTTACTGCATTTGCTCGAATTAGTGATAAACCAATTCGTATCCACGCTTCTATTGAGCGCCCTGATATTGTAGTTGTTATTGATAGAACTTTGATTAATCGCGCTCTCGAGGGATTGAAGGAAAATGGTATTCTTGTCGCTGATTCTTCAGAGTCTCCTGAGGAATTAAGGAAAAAATTCAATATTCCTTCATCTGTCAAGGTTTGTACTGTAAATGCTCGTGATTTGGCTATTAAGGTTTTGGGTCGTGCTATCACAAATACTGCTTTGCTTGGTGCATTTTGTAAGGCAACTGATGAAAAATTTGTGAAAATAGATCATATAATTAAAGCAATAAAAGAGTTCTTCGGAGAGAGGTATTCAGAGGATATTATAAATAAGAATATTGAATTAGTTAAGGAGGCTTATAAGCAGGCAGTTGTTGGGTGAGTTAACATGAGCGGTGAGAAATTACCCGGATGGAAAGAATTGCCAATTGCCGGCATTCCTTATAAGTTTAGTACAGAATACAAGACTGGTGATTGGAAGTCTTTTAGACCCGTTATTGATGAGAATAAATGCGTCAAATGTTTAACCTGTGTTGCATTCTGTCCTGACATGGCAATGAAGGCAGAATTCGAAAACGATAAACCAAAGAGAGTGTATCCTGATTACGATCATTGCAAAGGATGCGGAATTTGTGCCAGTGTTTGCCCAGTTAAGGCTATTGAAATGGTTCCCGAAGTTTAGGAAATTATTTTTTGAAACGTTATTTTTTTATTGCTTCCTTAAAACCTCATCGGTATTTACGAAATTGTTATTTTTATATTTGCATTAGAAAAACATTTATGCTGCATCCATTAACTTCATCATTTAAAATTTAATTTTATTACTAGAAGAAAACACTTATTTTTAGGTCATCCACAATGACAAAAACCGTAGCAGCATTTGCGGGGGCTCCAGCTGTTGGAAAAACAAGTTTGCTAAAGACGATTTACTTATTCGTACTATGGTTTCTCTTAGAGAAACTAGGATATAGTGAAAAAGATGCTTACTCACGTGTTAATCTATTTATTGAAGATGTTAAGATAAGTGAGCCTAGTCTTCCTGCGAAGATACTTTTTGAGACGTCTCTTAGCGTTTATATTCCATCTATGAGACCTGATATGCTGGAGAGTAAAGATGTCCTTGGCGATCTCATCTTTATGGTTTCACCGGGCTTTAGGAAGAAGCAAGAAAATATAAAAAGAAAAGCCATTGAAACAATAGTAAAAGCAGACTACGTTTTCCTTGTTCTTGATTATTCGCGACTCACTTCAACTTTGAATGAAGCAATATCTCTTCTTGAATTAGCTAAGTCTTATATACCTATCGAAAATATGCGAAGAAAAAAATTCTACATTTTAGTGAACAAAGCTGATAAGGCAACGGAATCTGAGAAAAGCCCACCGACTATTTCAAAGGAAGCCATTAATGAAATTCGGGACAAGTTCCATTACTACTTCTCTACATATGTCTCGGAGGAATATCCCTTGAATAAAATATTCAGAGGCATCTTCTTAACATCAGCTTATGTAGACGAAACAAGGAAAAAACCCTGGGCGCGATCGTTAATAAAAGGAGCTCTTGAGTCAATTTTCCAAGGGGAAATACTCTCGCATTTGCATTCGGATTTGAGAAATAATTTCATAAAATATCTAGACGAATGGCTTTCATATCTTAAATTTGAGTTCTAGATACACTACCTGTTTTTATTTTCATGACTGCGTATTGAACTATCGTATTAAATAATAATTCGATGTTCTCACCAGTTTTTGCTGACGTTTCAATTAGAGGTGTTGGGGGAATTCCATAGTATTTTTCGACTGTTTGTGCTAATGCTGACATTGTATTACGCGAGATTGCAATATCATCTAAGTCGATTTTATTTAAAACAAGGAACAGAAATCCATGTCCAATCTGATTTGTTAATTCTAATTCAGATAGTATATCTGTTAATGCAAAATAACTATAACTATCGGCCGCATCAACCACTACAACATTAATATTCATCTTGTTTTTCTCTAGAAAATCTATTCTAACTTTCCTAAATGCAATATCTCCTGGAAAATCATATATGACTAATTGCAATTTCATATCACATATTTCTGGTGTGTAATAGTGCATATTCACGGTTTGCGTTGGATTATATGTCTCCTCAAAAATACCCTCAAAGAAACGCTTGATTATTGCTGTTTTACCTACTGCTTTTGCTCCAAAAAATCCGACTTTCACTTGAAAAATCTTTGCATTTTCATCTCTTTTCATCATTATTCAGCCAGTCTAACTAGCATAAACATTATGTAAAAATTGAACCTTAATAATCTAAAATATAATGTTAAGCATTGAATTATATTTAAGAGGCGCTACTTATGCCCTCTGATGTTCTTCTTGAACAAGTACGAAATGAAGCAATTCGTTGTGTCAATTGTGGGATGTGTAAGGCGATTTGCCCATTATTTCTAGCGTCTCGTGAAGATTTATATTCTGCACGTGGTATCGTCTTTTACGCATATTTGTACTCAATAGGAAAGAGAGAGGTACTTCAAAAGCTTCTTGAATTAGCTCGAATGTGTATCATGTGCAGATGCTGTGAAGTTCGCTGTCCGCCGCGGATCAAAATTGTGGATAAAATTGTGTGGCCTCTTCGAAAATTGGCGTATCAAAAGCAGTAGTTTAAAAGATACCTTGCTAGAAATAATATTCTCAATTTACGCATGCTTTTCCTTGATTGCTTACAGCAAATTAGTAAAAATCTTGAAAAATTTATACTATATCGTATGATTAAAGATATAGATTTAATGGAGTGAGGGATGATTATGAAACGAAGAGTTCTAAAGAAGTTAGCTAAGAAACTGCTCATGATGCCGCGAGAATTAGAAGGCAACACATTGAACGAAAAAGAAATTAAAAAATGGGCTGAAATCGCAGCCAAGGTAGTTCCGGAATTGAGGGGTGATGATATTAAAGAGATTGTAAATAAGGTGGCAAATATGATTATTCCAAAAATAGAACCACTTGTCCAAACTGGTGAAAAATGAGGTGATAAGTATGGCGCAAGATACGACCTTACTAAGAAAATTATTTGAGGAATTTAAGAGATGCCATGAAATGATTACCAAGAAGAACAGATTTGAGTTTGTTATTAAATTCATGAGAACCTTTGGTAGATTATTGCTTTATCTTAATAAAGATGAACAGCTTCAAATTATGAAAGAGGTATCTCAAATTATTTGGGATAAATTGCCAGAACGCGTAAAGAAATAAGTGACTTTCCATGGGTATAAAAAATAGCACAAATGATGAGAAACCACATAATGAAATGCAGTTTGAAGACGATAGCAATGGTATCATTGCCTCGATTAAAAAGTTACTTTACGACGAGGATAAAAAAGCACGACTAGCTGGAGTTTGGGCATTAAGTCAGATTTTTTCTCAAACTGAAAAAATCCAAGATCTTTTTGATGTTCTTGCTAATGAATTATCTAGTCCAGATATACGCATAAGAAATGCCGCTATTATGGTAATCTTACTTGCTGCAAGAACAAAAGAGAAAAGAGAAAAGATTCTGGACAGAGTCATACAAATGATTGCTCACGATAATGCATTGTTACGAAGAACAGGTACGATATTAATTATGATGCTCTATCGAGAAAGCGGACTTGAAGAACATGTTATTGATAAGTTACTTGAGTTGATTAATGATTACAGAAGATATGTAAGAAATACTGCAATTACTACTTTGCTTTCATTTGCCGAAGAAAATGGTTTAGAAAAATTAGTGCTTAATAAATTAGTCGCTGCTTTTTATAATTCAAATAATGAAGAAATTTTGAAGACATTAAGTTTTGGTATAGTGCATCTTCTTGAGCAGATGCATGATGAAAATATCATAATGGAAACATTAAACAGTTTAATAAGCTCTTTAAGTTCTCCATCCTATAGTAAAGTATTGCAAACAATAATTCTTATAGCAATGCTAGTTGAAAAATTCAAACTAGAAAAACAATTATTGCAATTACTTAAAAAAATCGTCATTGAGAAGAAAAATGATTTAGGATTGCTCAGAGGTATCTCGTTATTGATTTCCTCGCAATTTAGAGGAAGAGGCTTATCTGATGTACTGGAAATCGCAAAAATAATGATTACAAGTGATGATAGGAGAATTCGCGAAGCTGGGGTAGCCATGCTATCTTCAGTTTTTCGCAAAAGCAATCATGAAGAGAAAGTACTCGATGCATTACTGGAAATCATAAGCACAACCTCTGATAGAAACATTAGAATTGGAGCTATTGTATGTCTAACTGAGATTTTCCGTAGCTCAGGAAAGGAATTAACACTTGCAAATGTTTTGTTAGATTTCATGAAAAATGGTGATGACGAACTCAAAATTATATCCGCAGTGGCTATCGGGGAATTATTCAGAGAAAAGAAGGAGCGCGAAATACTTAGAAAAATTCTAAAACGCCTCATGGATTTCCTCCAAATAAGCGATCCAGTGCTTCATTATGCGTCATTATTAGCAATTAGCAATCTTTTGGAAGGAACCGGAGATACAAAATATCTCGCGACATTAAGCAAAATGTTAAAATCTAATGATGAAAATCTACGTTATTTAACCGTTTTATCATTAGGTTTAATATTTAGACGTCGCTTGAGAAAAGAAGTTTTAGAATTATTATCCCCGCTAGTTGACGATCCATGCTGGCTTGTCAGAGAAGCAATTGCATTTACTTTGAGTGAAGTCAACGATGAAAAAACACTGAAACACGCTAAAAAAATCCTAGAAAAATTAATGCACGACCCCGTTGAAAGCGTGAAAATTAGTGCTAAAATCGCACTTGCAAAAATTTATTATAATATTGGAAAGAAAAAAGAATTTGAAAAAATGATTGAGGAAATGCTTAAAAGCAATGATTGGAAAACTCGTGTGATGACACTGCAAATACTTGCAAACATCTTTAGTGATATAAATTTGATTATTCCATATTTGAAGAAATCAATTCTAGACAAGGAGCCGCTCATCAGACTCACTGTAATAGACATTATATCGAACCTTGTAGATAAAAAGATCGAGAAAGAACTAATATCGATTCTTAAACAGTTAGTATATGACAAAGATTGGAGAATATCTCATGCCGCATTGATGACTTTAGCAGATATTCTAGTAAGGATTGAAAAAGAAGATATCTTTTGGGAGATTTTGGAAAAATGTAAAATGATGGATAAACATCTTGCACAAAATTTTGCGGAAGCCATTGCATACATGCTTACTCATAGCAACAAACCAGAAAACATTATCAAAAAAATGAAGGAAATGGCTTTCAGCAAGGATAAATCAAAACAGTATACTATAACTATCATCGTAACTTTATTAATGAAAATGATTAGCAATCCTAAGATTGTTGATGACTTGAAGTCGATTACTGACTACTTAAAACAAAACGCGGGATCGTATGTTCGTCAATTTATTGAAACACTTCAAAAGGAGGATGATGCGCTTTTTACATAAATCCTGAGCAATATTTTTCGATTAAAAATTGCATGAAAATGCAGAGTAATATCATTGCGTATATGACAGCGTCTTTAAAAAGTATAGCAATGATAAAGTATATAGTCTTTTATTCAAAAAAATAAAATATTTAAATATAAAATGACAAATTAGTAAATATTAGTGCAAATACTGGGGGTACGAGGTTCTAAAGATGATTCCCGCAGAAGAAAAGCTTTTAAAGCCAAAAGAAGCAGCAAAGCTCCTAGGTGTTCATCCTTTAACTCTTTACCGTTGGGCGAAATCTGGAAAGATAAGGTATGTTAGAACACCTACTGGAAGATACTTATACCCCCTGTCTGAGATTAATCGGATTCTCGGAGTAGCTCCTCGTGAAAATATCGGTGTAATATATATAAGGATTCCTCGCGAAATTACTAGAGAAAAAAAGAGACTTCGAGATTATGTTTCCCAAATGAAAAGAATTGCTGAGCGTCTTAAGATAAATGTCAAAAACATTATTATCGATGATGAACCCATAATGCACGAAAGTTCAAAGTTTAGAACCTTAATAAAGTTAGCTAGAAGAGGAGAGATAACGCATATTGTCGTGCCGCAAGGTGATATATTTTCTCCTCTCTGTACGAATTTGATAAAAACTATATTTGAGGAAGGATTTGGAGTAAAAATCGTTAGTTTAGATATTAGAGACGAAATTTCCGAAAGAATTGCAAGCCTTCAATTAATTGAATCGTTAATGCGTCTACTTTCATCAAGAAAAAAAGATTTAGTACGCCAGTTACTTGGATACTAGATAATCTTCTTTTGCTTTAAGATACTCTCATGAACAGATACAAATTCATTATAGAGATCACTTGGTAGCCATCTAGTAAACTTAATAATTTCCTCAACATCTGCTTTCTCAAGCTTCTTACCAAATTCTTCACCAAGAAATATCTCCTTATGAGCCTTTAGAAACTGATTTCTGAAGTTTGCAGGTAAAACTGAGATAAGTTCAGCCACATCCTCTAATGGCGATTCGATGAGCTTCTTAGCAAAGTCTTTACCTAATAGAACATTTCTAATTGAATTAACAAAACCTTCTCTTACAATATCAACAAAATTATAAAGAGCTCGTATTAGGTCTCTTATTGATATCTTTTGAACAATCTCCACAATAACCGCACGCATGTTCTTCATAAATGCTTTTCTATGCGCCTTAGATACATCAGATAAAAGAATTCCCAATCTTGAGAAATCACGATTAACTAGTTCCTCAAATACATCATAGAACTTATCGAGAAGCTCCTCAAGAAATTCAACTGGAATCAACCGTACGAAATCAGTAATTTCCAAAAAACTGGCTTTCCTTAGTTTCTCTTTAAAATCATCACTTAGGAAAACTTGCTTATTTTCTTCAACAAATTTCTTTATCTGTTCATCAGACATCCTATTTAAGTACGCTGCAATTTCACTCCACGTTGCCTTTATTATGTCTAGTGACAAAATAATCACCGTGCTAAAAAATAAGATGAAAATACATAAAAACAAATATTTCCAGTTAACCAAGGAATGCAGATATAGCAATCATTATACTCCATAAAAAATTAAAAATATATATGGATAAATACACGTCTTATTTTTATTATATCCGAATGAAATCCTTTTTAAATATCTTTTTTCTAAAATTAGGCTCAATGGTGTTTTGATAATGAGAAAATTTATCAGCTTTTTATTGATGATATTGATAATGTATCCTCTTTTTACGTATGTTCCTAAACAAACTACCAAAATAAATTTGACTAAAGCTACCATAAATAGTCCAGAGTGGATAACTAATGCTAAATCAACTTATATGAAAATTAATACACCTTCAGCATACTACATAGAAAAAAATGCTTATACTCGCCAAACACCCTTTACAATTAACGTACTATTTGATGAAGCTCATGGACAATACTTTGATTCCAGCAAGTTATCTATGTTTTTAGATGATCTTAAACAAATATATGATGTTAATTTAACAATAAATAGTGATAAAACACTTACTTCTGATTACTTATCACAGTTCGATATTCTTATAATGCCAAATCCTCAAGGAGGATTAACAGAAGATGAAATAATGGCTATAAAGAACTTCATTAAAAATGGTGGCATTGTCTTCTTAATGGGCGATCGATATAATTATTATCATGTAAATCTCACTAAGATTACAGATGAATTTGGAATAGAGTGGATCAACTGTACAGTTTATGATGAAACTAACTATGATTATCGTTACTATTATCCATTAATACATACTTGGACAAATACTACAGTTGCGATATTCTTAAGTAAAGATAAGACCCTAGATAAAGTCAAAACCGGCGGAAATATGCTTAAGATTATTGGAGAAAATGATACAACAAAAACAATATACATTATTGGTACCGGTGATTCCGATACGTATATTGAATTTCCAAACGGAACACAAAAGACATTAGGAACAAATATTATCGTATTCGCAGCCGTTGATATTATTGGTGGTGGAAGACTATTTCTTTCACATTCTTCTTCATTCTTACGTGATAGTTACAATTATGATCCATATTATGGTTTTGATAATCGAGAATTTGCTTTAAGAGTCATGCATTGGTTATTTGCAGAAGGTCTTGAAATAGTTAATTATGAAATTCCAGCAGAACCTATTTTATCTGGTGAATACGCATATTTAAATGTCACAATTAGAAATAACGCTGAAACAACAGCTACTGATGTTTGGGCAAGCATCGAACTTGATGGAGCTGTAGAATTAGTTAATATTTCTGATATGGTTTACTTAGGAAATCTTACGTCAGGTGAAGAAAGAACTATATGTTGGGTGGTCAAGTCAACAGGAACAAGTACTGTAAAAGTCAAATTTAAGGTTTGGTCCAAGAATGCCCTTGGATTTAGCGTAGCAGATTCATTTAGGACTTTAGGTTTAGTAGTTACCGCATCTCTTCTATACAACTGGACCGTTCTGACAAATTGGAACTGGACAATGCTCACTGTAAACATATCTAATCCCACAGAAACTGGAATAAATGCAACCAATGTTAACGTCTCAATTCACATATCCTGCTTCTTTGGCAATGTAACCACTGAAAATGAAAGCTGGGAGTACACAATTACTGAACTGCCTTATGGAAGTTATAAGGTACTTACGTGGAAACTGTTCGCTTCAAACTTTGAAATGCGCGAGAATGTCGAAATAAGGATCTGTGTTGAGTCAAATGAGCTTGGAACCGCAGAAACAAGAGTAGTATGGATGATATTTACCGATAAATTCGTAATATTTGATCAAGGGCATGGACAATATTGGGATTCTGAAAGGCTTTCAATATTTATATTCGATATTTACGGTGCATTATACTTTAAGAGAAGCTTTGGAAACTTATTCATAAATAATGGAAGCTTTACAAAGGAACTCCTGGGAAATGCTACTGCAATAATTTTACCAAACGTTGAGGGCGAAATGACACCAGAGGAAGTATCATTACTTCATGATTTCATTAATAGTGGAGGAAGATTATTAATTATGGCAGAATGGTACAAATGGTTTAAAGAAGAACAAGCTCAGCTTTATAATAATATCACAGGTCGCTATGGTATAACCTGGAATGTTGGAGAAATTATGGATAATGAATCTAAGATAGAACAACCATATTATCCAATACTCACAAAGAAAGCCTTTGCAAACAACTCAATTGCAAAAGCAGTTCTCTTTGGTGTCGATAAAGTTTTCTTCCCAAGCGGAACATTTTTAACCATCGATCCCAATAAAGCTGTTCCAATTCTACATGGAAATCCATCATCCTACACAGTTAATGCAAGCGGTTCACCCACAGGAATTAATGGTACTGATATAGTTGCTATGGCCGCATACTATAATGAAACTACGGGCGCACTTATTATTGCTAGCGGTAGCTCTAAAATGTTTAGTAATGTAACAATTGCTGATACAACTCCCGCGAAGGAGAACGCATTCCTATTATTCAAGATTGCATTGACACTCTTGCTCTATCCAGATACCGAACTACCAACGATCCAAATAACTGCCCCAGAGAATGATACTTGGTTCAACACGAAAACTGTTACCGTTTCATGGCTTGGACTTGACAATGTAATGATCGCTATGTATGAAGTCTACGTTGATGGTACTTTAGAAGTTTCCTTGCCGATGATTAACATGTCTTATACTCTTACTTTAGATGAAGGCCATCATACGATTCAAATACGTGCATACGACTGGTGCGGTAATTCTGCTTCTGATGAAATTGTAGTTCACGTTGATATTACTCCACCATCGATTACAATTACATCTCCGAAATTTGAGGAAACGTTTGAAATGGATGGTTCTGTTTCAGTTAAGGTGGAGTGGAACGCCTCTGATAATCTAGCATTAGATCACTTCGTCATATACCTAAATGGAACCGAAGTTGATGAAGTTAACAGTACTGTCCACACATACACTCTAACATTAAATGAAACTGGTGCATATTATATCAAAGTCGAGGCATGGGACAAAGCTGGCAACAGCGCATATAGTGAAGTTCTAATTTATGTCAAGCCTAAACCAGTAACACCAGTTTGGATTTACATAACAATTGGCGTTGTCGTAGTTGCTGTGATAGCTGTTGCAGTATTCCTACTAAAGCGCAAGGGTAGAGTCTAGACATTTACCTTATATTGAATATTTTTTTAGCATTTTTTGTTGTTACACTTGCTACTTCTTCTAATCTCATTCCTTTAATTTTTGCTATAAATTCTGCTAGAATTCTAACATTTGCAGGCTCATTTCGTGTGCGAGGAATTGGAGATAAAAATGGCGCATCTGTCTCCAAAACTACATTTTCTAAAGAAATAGTTTTGATTACATTTTGATGCAATTCGCTTCTAACTGCTATAGTAGGAATTGATACATACCAATTATGAGCAACAATTTTTAATGCATTCGATGGTTTATCCGAAAATGCATGAAATACCACGACATTTGGCTTTATTTTGATAAGAATATCAAATATATCACCAAAAGCTTCGCGACAATGTATTACTAATGGTTTATCAATTTCCTTTGCTATTTCCACAAGTTGCATGAACGCTTTTTTTGTGAATTCTCTTTGTTCCGAATCTTTTACCCAGTAATAATCAAGACCACATTCTCCAATTGCGCAATACTCATTTCTATACTTTTCAATAAAATCAAGAACTTCATCGAGTTTCTCTGGGGTAAGCTTCTGCGGTGCGGCACCAAGTGTTATATAGATATAACCCTTATACTTTTTCATTAGATCTCTTGCCTTTAGATAATCTTTTGCATCAACTGTGGCATTTACAATGAAAATAATCCCAGCTTTTTTTGCACGTGCAATTACTTCGTCAAGATCCTTTTTAAAGCTCTTAAATGTAAGATGGGCGTGAGTATCAACTAATTCCACCATCTTTTTCACTTTTAACTCCTCATTTTATTTAGCATAAAGAGGATAAGTATGAGTAAAGAAAAATTATTAGAAATATTACAACAAAAGCCATTTACTAAATTACGTAGTGAAATCCTCGAAGAAGCATTAAAGGCTGTAAAAGAGAAATGCCGAAGATGTGTACAGGATCGAATGCGAATGATACTTGCACCATTATGTGGACCATCGCGTCCTCTATTAACAGTTCAAATATTAGCGGGAATCCCTAGACCAAAACTACCGTTATGTTTAGAAGTAAGAGTTTCAGAAGTAAGACAACTACTAAAGGGAATTAGAGAACCCTCACGATTATTTGATGCAGTGCTTCCAGCTGATTTGTTTTTCCATAGGATTATGAATACAAAGGAAAAAGACATTCCCTCGTTCTTAAAGAAAAACAATATTCGATTTATGTCTAGCGATAATTATATACTCTTTCAATTGAACTCTATCTTGTGCGTATATGATAAAACGAGAAACATTGTGATTGTTAATCCGCAACAGCTTCCTATTGAGAACATGGAAAATGCTCTCTTATTGACTAAATTCCTCCTAGGAGAAAAAGATAATGTTAGGATTAAAACATTTGGAAAAATACTTTTGATTGATATACCTCTCAAAACGCGTGATAATCCTGGTGAATTGCTCAAGAAGATTCATTCAAAGTTCTTAGAACTTATAGAGCATATTAGCGTTAGTTCAAATACTTTACTTATAGATGTTTGTCCCATCAGTAAAACATATAAATTATTTGTTAAGTTCCTCAATGAAATTAATTCTCTCATTAAAAGAGGTGAATGAGGATGACCAGGGAGGATCTTAAATTATCATTGTTAATTCCAAAGATTCAACTCGAGATATTATCCGCTGCTTTAGAAAATATTTCAACACAATTGACATCAGTTTCAGAGTATCTTCAGGAACAATCCAGTTTAGTCTATTCCGATATAGAAAAATATTTAACATCCTTTTCTGATGAATTTAGCAAGGTTATTGATGAATCCTTGCAGAGTATTCAGGAGAAAATTGGAGCTTTTTCAAAGAATACTTCACAGTTGATTAATGAGATTACGAATAAAGTTAAGAATAACGTAACGCAAAAGCTAGATGTTATATTAAAGGAAATTTCAAAGAAATCGCAAGAATACACGTCAATAATTAGCGACATTGAAAAAACTTTGACTACAAGTGGTTCACGTTTGGACTCAATAATTCTCAATGAAATAAATATGTTTAGAAGCAAATTACAGAATCTTCATGGAGATTTGGAACGAATGACGGAAAATTTAATTGATACTTTTCATGAAAAAACGGATACCATTATTAATTATATCTTCTTATCCGTTAGAGAAATAAACGAGAATGTAGCTAACTCGATAAGAAGACATCTTGACCAATTACGTGACCAAATTCACTTAAATATTGCCAAAATCCTTGAGGAAACTCGTCGGATAGTAGGTGAAAAAATAGGAGAACTCTCATCAAAATTTTCAGAAATGAAACCACTAATAGAATCTCTCATAGATTCTATCACCAGTGATATTATCAAGACATACGAAACATTTACTACTAATATTGCGGCCCAGGTTGACGAATTAATTAAGGGAATTGAAACCAACTTCTCAATGCTTTCTGATCAAATTACATCCAAGTTACATGAAATTAATACGAAAATTGAAAGAATAACCAGAAACATTCCTAATACTGATGAAATTGTGAGTATTATACTAATGAGAATTGACGAAATACTCCGGCAAAAGGAAACAGAATTTACCACGATGCTTGAGCAGTCCTTAAAAGAACTCTCACAACTCTCAGCATCTGTTACTGATGAAATGATGAAATTTTATGAAATACTTTCTAATGTTTTATCAAACAATGTCAAGACAGTGACAAGAGATTTGAAATCTATGAAAGAAAGAATCCAAATACAAAAGAAGGAATTCGAAATTATTAATGAAATTATTGATTCTAAATTAAGTTCGCTTGAAACATACATAAGACAAGAAATCGAAAATGTTATCATATCAATGAGCGATCAACTTAAAGCTCTCTATGAACCATCTAAAAGATCTAGCGAAACTACAACTACAGAAAAAAGTGAGACAAAGAAAGAAACTACGAAGAGTCCAGAAACACTTAGCTATCAATTCCGATTAGTATTTAATTTATTAAGGAACAATTTAACACAAATCTTATCTGAAATCACTTCAAAAATCTCTGAGACTAGAGAAACTCTTAAGAGTATTATACTTGAAAACTCTAATAAAATCTTAGAGTCAATTCAAAACGACTTGAGCAGACTATCTGAAAGAAGTTTTCCATTACCAACAACTGAAGAAATCTTAGATAAAATAAAGCCGCTTGTATCAAGCAGAGTTACTAAGACTACTAAAGCATTACTAGAGCATCGAAAAGCATTGGAAAAAGCACTAAAAGAAATAAGAAAAATGGTTGAATCAAGCTTACGGTTTAAAATTGAAGAAATTATGACGGATATTAGAGAGAAATTAAGAGAATCTATAAAAACTGTTTCAACATTAGAAACAAATGTACCTGAATTATTTAATAAAATAATGCCTCAAATTTCGGACAATTGTAAGAAATTCACAGAAGCTTCCAATAAAATAATTTCTGAGCAACAGAACCTAGTGCTATCAAAAATTAATGAATTTAAGAACTCCATAAGTGCAAATCTAGATAAAATTATATCGCATAATAGAGAATTTCTAAATAATTTCTTAACCACTTTCGAACAAAAAATCAGACAAATTCTCGATATAACTGTTAATGAAATTAATGAAGTAAGGAAAAAATCATATGAGATCTTTTCAGGTATCTTAGATACAATTGAGGCGAAGAGAGAACATATTAAAAGTGAGATTGAAAGCACATTAGTCGCCCCCAAGGATGAAATACTGAAGCAAATAGATAAAGCTGTCTCCACACTGTCATCCATACTAGATGAACTCAAAGAAAAGCTTTCTTCTACTCTAAGAACTCAAATCAAATCTGTGGAAAAACTGGTAAAAGATGTTAAGGCAGATTTATTAAATATTGTCACTGTAAGCACTCAGTATATAAGGGATGTAATGAATTCCACAAAAGATACGCTAATAAACACAGCTTCAGAAACATCTAAAGAACTTCTAAGTGTGTTGAATACCATCACAGTTAATGCAAACAAAATAGCAACTGACATTAAGGAGAATATATCTAATAAAGTTAGGGACGTAGTTGCAGAGATAAAAGAAAAGATTACAGAAAAAACAAAGAACATAGTTATTGAATTAACGTCATCATATACTAGGGCTCTCGCAAAGGACTTTGTAATTGGCCAAAGGCAGTTAATAGATAATGTAGCTAACATGATAAAGATGACTAGAGATATACTATTCATTGCGAGCGAAAATCCAAAGCCCCTCTTAAATTTGCTCAGGCAGATCAAGAAGGATATAAGAATATTCCTGATTACTGGTAAAGAAATATTGCGTGAAATAGCATTGGAAACAAAGGGTATTTCAAATATACGATTGCGTGAATTAAATATTCCATTCACTATAATATTTAATGAAAATCAAGCGTTGGTTGGACGTCTAACGGATAAGATAATAGCAATAAGGGTAAGCGATAGTTCCCAAATTAATGAACTCTCTAAAGTTGTAAATCAACTAATTGCTTATAGTAAGAAAACATAACATTAGCCACTTTATCAGCGAAAAAACAATGACATATTCTTACTTTGATACTAAAATGTAGATTTCCTCGCTTAAAATCGTTATAGTCTCATTAGTGCTAATTTCAGTAAATATCTTTTATTGTTTTATTTTCATATTGAACCATAGAGGATTTACATGAATGCAATGCATATCGCTGGTACAATAATATACATATTTATTTTTATCGTAGTTTATATTCTTCTCATTCTTGAGCTTGATAAAAAATGGAGACTCTCATTAGCAGGTGCACTCTCTGCAATTTTTGTTGCTCATGTTTTTGGATTGTTTCCTGCAGAGAAAATGGGTGAATTCCTAGGTCATAACTTAGCGACAATATTAACGTTATTTGGATTAATGGCGTTCTCTCAATTACTTCGTGTAAGTGGTGTTTTGCAATTTGTCTCAATAAAAATGGTTAAATCTCAACTGGGAAAATATAATCCTAGAAGACTGTTTCTTCTGATGGGTATGCTTGCTTTCTTCTCAACATTAGCACTTACGAATCTTGTATCAGTTTATATAATTCTTTCAATGGTAATCCTTTTAATAGGCCCCCTTGGATTAGAATTACTTCCATGGGCAATGGTGATAACACATATTGTTTCTGTAGGAGGATGCAGTAGCTTACTAGGTAGCGTACCAGCAATATTGACTGGCGAAGCCGCGGGTATAAGTTTCGTGGAATTTCTTATTTATAACATAGTTCCTGGCTTATTATCATCGTATGTATTCATATTGTATATTTACTATCTATCCCATGAACAAATACCCTCAACATTACCAGTGAGAAAAGAAATTCTTGAGGAAATAGATCCATGGATGTTGGTTCCAGAAAAAAGATACTTCTGGATTTCCGCCGCATCAATATTAGCAATTATTATCATATTGGTTTTGCAACCCGTATTTCAATTAACTCTTGAATATGTCTTACTAGCAATTGTCGTAATTCTCACGTACTATGCACCAGTATCCTTCGAAGAAATTTGGGCATCGATCGATTATGATTTGCTGATATTCATATGTGGAATATTCATATTAGTTGGCGGACTTGAAGAAATAGGAATTATTCCCCTCTTTGCAAAAGGCTTAGCATATATTTCCGGGGATCCAAAAATAGCAATATGGATTTTTGGATTATTAGTATTCGTATTGAGCATGGTCATAGAAAACAACGCATTAACAGTAATGATGCTCCCTGTCGCACCAGTTATAGCAGAAATACTTAACTATAATAAACTTCCATTTTACTTCGCACTCTTATGGGGAGTACAGACCGGTGGAACTGCATTTATCTTAGGAGACCCTGCAAATTTCGTCACCTTATCTCTCCTAGAACATGAAGGAATAAAAGTAACTAGCAAAGAATTTATCAAATTTTCAATGCTTCCCGCGGTCATTTCAATGATTATAGCATTAACTTGGATCTCCCTTATCTTTTAACCACAGTTTCATTTTTGCAGAATTAGTAATATACGCAACTGAAATCTAACCAAAAAATATTATCTTAATTCATATCCATGAAAAGCTTATAAGCAAACCACGAAAGCTCTTGATACTTGAGAGAATTAGATCCTTATTATAAAATGCTCGTCTGTGGAATAGTACAGAAAAGTATATTTTTATATTAATATACTGTATTTTATAATTTAAGTACAGTAGAGCGTACATAATGA
>Ga0190313_1000698_pt1 | contig 19427 bp, 18 predicted proteins | sample 4870071011_MG_FD_169989 | JGI IMG/M metagenome (GOLD analysis project Ga0190313, IMG submission 169989) | Hydrothermal vent sediment bacterial communities from Southern Trench, Guaymas Basin, Mexico - 4870-07-10-11_MG | ecosystem: Environmental > Aquatic > Marine > Hydrothermal vents > Sediment ...
AAATTTTCAGACAGGGTATAAGGGCCAGAGACCTGACCGCACTAGTTCTCGGTCTGGTTGGTGTCCTCATAATATCGACGGGAGGCAATCTCAGCGGGTTCGGAGGGAGCGATCCTCTCGGTGTGGCGCTTGCGCTGTCCAGCTCTCTGATATGGGCCGCAATGTGGATTCTGAACATGCGGGACAAAAGGGATGCGGTGCTCAAGCTCTTCATGGGATTCCTCTTCGGCAGCATATACATAGCGATACTTCTGGCAATAACCACGCCTGTCTCTTCTCTGCTCATCACCCCGCTCCAGCTCTTCTATGTGGCATACATCGGCCTCTTCGAGATGGGGCTGACATTCGTTCTCTGGCTTATGGCTCTAGAACTGTCGGGAAAAAGCTCGTCCGTGGCCATGCTGATATACTTCAGCCCGTTCCTCTCCCTTATATTCATACACTTCATTCTCGGGGAAAACATCATGCTCTCATCGGTGGCCGGCCTCGTTCTGATAGTCACTGGGGTTCTGCTGGAGAAGTGGAGCAAACGGAGGGGCGGAGATGGGTCAGACGAAGCGGTCGATCAGTTCCTCGACGGATAATGTCTCCTGTTCGCCGGTAGCCATATCCCTCAGGGTTATCTTGCCGCCCTCCCACTCCTCCTCCCCCATTATGGCCACATAGGGGTATTTCAGCGATGAGGCGTACTTCATCCCTTTGCTCAGGCTCCTGTCGGACAGCGGGAAATCCACCGGAATACCGGAAAGCCGGAGTCTGGCAGCAAGCCCCACCATGTCTTCATAAGGAACGCTTCCCGCTCGCAGGATATAGAGCCCTTTCCTCCCAATGCCCGGGCGCTTCCCCTCTTTTTCAAGGGCAAGAAGAACCCGGTCGAACCCGATGGCGAATCCGGTCGACGGAATGTCACCGCCACCGAGGAGCTTTATCAATGAGTAGGCGCCACCGCCGCATATCTGCTTCTCCGCGCCAAGGGCGGGAGCCTCTATCTCAAAGACCATGCCAGTGTAGTAATCCAGCCCTCTGACCACGCTCATGTCTATGGTGCAGTACTGCTCAAAGCCGTAATGGGAGAGGTGTTTCAAAACCTCTTTTAGATGGTCTGCAGTCGTGGCATCCTGTTTCTCAAGTTCATCTATGTCTGTGATGGAGATTACATGCTCAAGTACCTTTACCTTTACACTAGCATCGTTCTCGCCACAATATTTCACCAAAATTTCCTCTACCTCTTCATATCGCTCTTTGTCTAAAGCCTGCAGAATCTCGGTGTGTTTTTCTTTTGGCAGTTCTTCAATAACATTCAGAGCGCCCCTAATCGCTCCAATATGGCCGACCTTCACCCTGAAATCCTCGAGCCCGAGGTCCTTTATGTTCTTTATGGCCAGCGCTATTATCTCCGCATCGGCCGCAGGCGTATCCGCCCCCACGACCTCCACGCCGAACTGGAAGAATTCCCTGTATCTGCCGCTCTGCGGCCTGTCGTACCTGAAGCAGTTGCCGAGATAGAAGAGCTTTATCGGTTTTGGGGCACTGCGCATGCTGTTCACCACCATCCTCATGACCGGTGCGGTGAGTTCCGGCCGCAATGCAAGGTCCCTTCCGCCCTTGTCTTTAAAAGCGTATATCTCGTCTATGATGCCCGGGCCGGACTTGAGTGTGAAGAGTTCGAGGCTCTCGAATGTCGGGGTCGAAACCTCTCCGTAGCCGAAGAGCTCTGCGTTCCGTCTCATAATCCCCTCGGCCCATCGCCTGTAGGCCATCTCGTCGGGAGGAAAGTCGCGGGTGCCGCGTGGTGCCTGAATCATGTATGGAGGATTGTGGGGGAGTATAAATCATTTTTCGATGCCGGGACCAAAAGAGGACTTGAACGATAGGCACGCTAAACCACCATCCGAAAGGTTTATGTTGTATAGACACATGTAACTGATGAGTCCCTATGAAATGCGTATCCAGTAATACCATCAAGACACCACACATAGCAGGGAAAAAGAAGAGATTGGCAAAGATAATCGGCATTGCAATGGTAGTATTGTTCATGGCCAGCAACATATACATATCTCTGCCACCGACAGAGGCAATGGATCGCAGCAGTTCCTCGAACAATCCCGGATTCCAAGATGTAGTACTCGGAAAAACAGGAGAACTGGGCGACTCGCTGGCAAACAGCTCATGGCCCATTTTTCATGGAAACGCAAAACACACGGGACTCAGCCCATACAATACCAGCCGTAATTCTGGAATTATGAAGTGGAAATTCAGGACAGGGGAGAACATATGGAGCTCTCCGGTAATTGACGAAAAACAGAACATATACATCCACTCACAGGATGGTTATCTCTACTCTGTGTCCTATAACGGGACCATGAACTGGAAGTTCGAAACATATGACCGTTACATATCTTCACCGGTAATTTCTGAGGATGGAACCATATATGTCGGCTCCTCCAACAGCTACCTTTACGCAATAAACAGCAACGGAACAATGGAATGGAGGTTTAAGACCGAGAATGAGATAAGGGGCACCCCTGCAATCGCAGAAGACGGAACGATATACATAGGCTCATACGACGACTATATGTATGCCCTTCATCCAAACGGGACCGTTAAATGGAGGTTCCGGGCAGAGGACATACTTTTTTCAGCTCCGGCCATAGGCTCAGACAGGATGATATACTTCGGCTCCAGGGACCATCACCTCTATGCCCTTTACCCGAACGGAACGATGAAGTGGAGATTCGAAGCCGATGATTATGTCTGCTCATCGCCGGCCATAGGAGAGGACGGGGTAATATATGTCGGCTCGGATGACGGAAACCTATATGCCATAGGGCTCTCGGAAACATTCGACATACCGGTGCACACCGGCTGGAATCTCATCTCATACCCCCTTCTTACCAGAAATGACAACATAGAAGATGTTCTGAAAGATGATGTGGTCTGGGACTATGCACAGTATTACAATACCACATCGAAGCAGGATCACTGGAAGACCTCAGTAGTTGGAAGAAGCGTGAACGACATGACGAGCATAGATAACACAAAAGGGATATGGCTCCATGTGGTCGATGCTGGAGATGGCTACCTGAGAATCCACGGAACTGCACCCCCTAGAACCAGCATAATCCTGCACTCAGGCTGGAACCTTGTGAGTTATCCTTCTTCCAGAGAATGTGCGATGAACAGAGCAGGCCTGCCGTCCGATGTGATAAAGATAGCAAGCTACGACCCGGACACAACGTACCTCATTTCAGAGGTTCCCGACAGAACAGAGAGCAGCTTTGTTCCGGGAAACGCCTACTGGCTCTACAGTACTGCGGGGACGGTTTGGACAGTTGACTACTGACCAAAACCCTCTCATTTCTACTTCTTTATCACAATGGTCAAGATATCCCCGTCCTGCATGACATGGTCAAGGCCGACCGTCTGGCCGGGAAATTTAGCGCGTTGAGCGCGAAAAGTCGCTTTTAAAAAGGCTGTGCTTTGCAATCAAGTATGAATAGTAAGTTATATATAGCAGATATTCATATGTGCCCGCAGGAGATGGAAGAATGTATGCCAGAAAGGGAGTTGCATGCTTACTGATAGTTATGGTAGTAATGAGCAGTGTACCTTTAGTAAAATTGGGAGTTTTTTCTCCAGCTGCAGATTTGTCAGAAAGGACAAGAAGCCAACCTTTGACGAAAAATCTAGGGCTTGATACCGCGGATTTAACAAAAAACAAACATGACAGGGAGGCTACGACATACAAAGCGGCCATGGGAGCTGAAAAAGAACCGGAGAAAAACATCTGGATGAATAAGATTGATCCTTCGCTGAGAGACGGCGTAAATGCCGGCAGCAAGAGTATGGTCAAGGTTACGATTCTTACCAGGAATGTGGGAGCTGTGAACCCCATCCTCAGTAAGTATCTTACCACTGAACTGGAGGGAAGGCGTGTTTCTCCCTCTCTCAGGACGGATACCCGCTCTGGAGTGCCGGTTACCAAGACGGTGACTCTCCCATACTCGGCACTGAAAGAGATCGCATCCGTTCCTGATGTGATAGGGCTCTACAAATACACACAGCCGGTCCCTGCGGACATAGATAATCCGGACATCTCCATGGCCCAGCAGAACCTGAACGAAATGAAGGTGGCCGGCACCCTTCCGCCTCAGCCGATGGATTACACCACCCCTGTGGAGCACCATGCGGATGAGGCCTGGTCCATGGGTTATGAGGGGGATGGCGTGAATGTGGCCGTGGTCGATACCGGTGTCGATTTTGCCAACCCGGATCTCGTCGGCCAGTGGGCTGTGGATAACAACCCCAACTCATCTTATTACGGCTGGCCCATCATGTGGGATCCGGTCTCCATGGATCTCCTTGAAAGATACTTTACAGCAGACAACGACTGGTGGAGGTTTCCGTATCCGATATTTGCTTCTTATGGTGAATCTTCATGGTATTCAGACACCACATATACTGCTCAGAAGAACTCAACAAACTATGTAAATTACAGTTATGGAAACAATGGTTATTGGACCAAGAGATATGATCCGAACGGCTACGGCAATGGTGATTTCAATATGATTTCCAGAAATTACTATGTCGGCAACATAACCAGCGCCAGCGGCAATTTCCATCTTGGCATAGCCAAAGATGACCACCTCACACAGTACGTTGGTGAAAGAGTCGGTATGCTCGTGGTGGATTCCAAAACTCCGGGCTTTTACGATACCGTTTATGTGGACCTGAATAACAACCTTGATTTTACCGACGAGAAGCCTGTGACCAAGGATAGTCCCCTCTGTTATGAAGACCTCAACGGTGACGGAAACCCAGACATCTCGGGGGGGCTCCTCTATTTCATATCAAACACTCTCGGGAACGAGACCGATGAATTAATAATGGCGGAAACGGATAGCATAAGAAGCCAAGCACACCTCAGCCACGGAGGCATAGTAACAGATGTGTCTGGGGGGATGCTCCTCCAACCTTCAGATGACATATATTTCAATGATAACGGAACTATCTACTACGTTCCATCAAACACTGAGGAACTCTATCAGAGCCTTGTTTCTGACGGAACAGGAGTTTCTGCTGGTTCCACATTCTACCTTGATGGCACGAGTCGAAGCATGGTGGGCAATAAACCGGTTAACTTCACATATCTCAACTCAGCGGGTTTCGGTACCAGCAGCAATAGATTAGATCTCAAGTATACCAATTCATCCGGTTATGTTTTGGATATGGTGCAATCTGACACACCCGGCATGCTTAACTACAGATTCAATGAAACAACAGGCGCCATAACTATTCTGTTCGATATGGAAAACGGTTCCTCAATTGATGCCTATTACTGGCTGAATTCCTATAAACCCGACTACAGTAACGGTCTCATCTCCTTCATGAACGATGTCCCTGCCGGAATAGAAGTCACAGCAGACTACACATATGGCCTTCCTCTGCCATATTCCGAAACATATACAGAGAGAATGGGATATGACAATTTTGTCCCCGCCTCCGGAGATCTGGTGGCTTTCTTCGGGGATTTCGACTATGGTGACAACCACGGAACTTTGTGTGCTTCAGCTGTTGTGGGAACATGGACTTCCATGACATCTGGAACGGCCCCTGCCGCAAAAATCATCGGGATAGGTAATTTCTACACTACGGCAAGCTATGATACATGGTACTTTGCAGTGGAAGGATACGATGGCATACCAAATACCGGAGATGAGGCACAGGTGGTGAGCAACAGCTTTGCCTTACCCGATGAGAACGCAGACGGATGGGATTATGCCTCGCGTCTGGCATATAACATCACGGCCTACTATGCCCCAAATTCGACCTTTACGGTAGCGGCGGGGAATGATGGCTGGGGATATGGAACAGTGACATCGCCCGGCTCCGCTCCCGGTGTGATAACTGCCGGTGCCGGTGTCAACATGGCATACCGCTGGCTCTTCGGATATGATGGCGGCGAAACAGGAGATTGGATGAATTACTATTACCCAGATACATCATGGTACGGTGATATTGCTGACTTCTCCGGCAGAGGACCTAGCGCTCTCGGCACTCCAGACCCCGATGTCCTTGCCGTGGGCGAATTTGCAATTGGCTCGCTTCCACTCAATGACTGGGCGGTCAGAGCAGGAGATTACGGCCTGCCCGTGAACGGTCTAGATGCGTGGGATCTATGGGCAGGAACGAGCCTTGCCACACCTGTAACCGCAGGGGTGCTGGCTCTGGTCTACCAGTCCTACTATGTCAACCACAACAATACCTGGCCGTCTGCCGAGGTGGTGAAGAAGCTTCTCACCTCTTCCTGCGACGACCACGGTTATGACCCGTTACAGCAGGGTGCTGGCTGGGTGAACGCATCTCTCGCTGTCCAGATGGCCGCCGAGGCGGATGGTGTTTCCTCAGATACCATGTACTGGACACCTGGCGATTACCACGGCCAGAAGCTTGACGCTTCGATGCATCTTCTTGATGCTGGTGCCAGCGATTCCACCGAGATAACCTTTACGAACCACGATCAGAGCAACCCTGCGACCGTTGACATATCCGATGCCTTCTACAACAGGACGGGCGAGTACACTTTCAACATAACAACTAACACATCTGATGTCAGGATAATCAAACCGGATGGTGTTTATCTAGCGAATGGAACACAGGACTTTTCTGCACCGATGACTGCGGAATGGAATAATGCTGACTTCATGAAGGTGACTGCCTACACAACTCAAAGCGATATCGCATATCCGTACATGGAGCTCTATGATTGGATGGATCGGGAGCATTACGGAGGGAACGAAACCGCTTTCGAATCAACCATAACTCCCGTGAACAATGAGACCGTCATAACGGGTCAATACGGAGAAACATACGCCTATATCCACAACCTTCCTGTGGTCCCGGGCGTTGAAGTCATGTTCTTCTCCAACGGTACAAAAATGACGAATAACACGGACTATACATTTGATGCCAGCACGGGCAAAATAACATTCATTGACTCATCAACGGGAGGCATCCGCCCTCTCCGAGAAGGGGAGGTCATAACTGCAACCTACAGCTACTATACCGTTGTGTCGGCCGGTGACAACTATACACTTTCAAACTATCCTGTTACGAGTTACACTGTCTGGTTCACCAACGAAACTGGGGCTATTGTTCAATGGCCTACGGGCGACCCAAACTATACCATGGATACGACCAGCGGTGTCATAACACTGAATACAAACCTGAAACCAGGAGAAATTGTAAAGATAGATTACAACTGGGAACACGTTGGAGTTTATGACGGGAAGACCGAAAGGATACGGATGAACACGAACATGAGGCAGGCTAATATTGTTACTGCCGGCATCTATAGCCCTGCTTCACGGATAGATGACGGACTCATATGGTCCATGAAGGATGTCAATGTTCTGTATCTTGGCGCCGCACCGGTCAACATCTCGTTTAAGGTGACTGTCGAGTTCTACCAGAAGACGGACTGGTCTTGGCTTACGACCAATGTGAGCAACCTTAACATTCCGGCAGGTGGCACGGCGAATATAACGGCCAGCATATCAGTCCCCGTTAACGCCTCGATAGGCGCTTACGAGGGGTCGATTGTCTATGTGGTAAACGGCCATACCAGCATAATTCCTGTGCTGGTGAATGTCCCGGCCACGACCTTCCCCGTGTACTTCGGTGGAAATGTGCCGACCACGAGCCTTTATGAGAACGGTGCTGGAATGGGTGGATACGACGGCAGTGCTTCAGGTGACTGGCGCTTCTACTTCGTCGATGTGGACAATTTCACGGCTGACGACGGACGGAAGGCATTTATGATGGACTACTGGAATGGAATCTACGATGACATGGAGATGTATCTCTTCAGTGCGGAAACTGATCCTTACGGCTTCACGGGCGGGCAGTATGGTGACTTCCGGATGGCTCAGATTGCGGGTACTGCTGATGCCGTGGGCATCACTGACGCGGTTGTGCCTTTTACAGAGATTCTCCCAATAGATACGATGACTCAAGGACCATTCGAGATAGCCGTCAGAGGGATGCTGATAACTGGAACAAACATAACAAACAACTTCCACGGAGAACTGGGGTACATGGACACATCCCCCGTGAATGTCAGTATTTACACAAACGAACTGCTTGCTAACGAAACGGAAGGGCATCCCTACCCAGTAACTGTGAATTCAAACATAGATTTGGCTGATGGACTCAGGTTAGAGACTCTCCGCTCAGTGACACGGGAGTGGAATGGTCAGCCAGTTGACCCGTACCCGTATTCTGGGGGTTCATTTGAGGAGTATCTCGCCAATGCCCCAAACGAGGTAGTCGTGGATATCGCCAAACACACACTCAGTGCAACCTTCAGCATGTATTTCTATAACGGGGCGAATGATGTGGATATGGGCATATTCTACGATGCAAATGGAGATGGCGTAGCGACAGCTAGCGAACTAGTCGTCAGTCCTTCTATAACTGCCACATTAGCCAATCCGGAGGTCGGGACTATTGAGAACCCGGCTGCAGGAGCATATATAATAAAGGCAGCGGGTTATGATGTTTCAGCAGGGAGCCTATTTGACCTTACGGTAAAAACCAAAGAAATTGCCAAAACAAACTTTTTTGCCGTGAATCTACCTAATAGCACAATTCCTGCCTACACAACAACTCACTTCGGTATTGGGTGGGACTTCAGGGACGCACCCCCTACTTCAGAAGTCAATACTCTATCTTACCTCTCTCCCAGATGTGCACCGTATGCCTTGCTTCAGCCTATAAACATCACCTTTGTTTATGATGATACCCCTCCGAGAGTGCTCACAACAACCCCGGAAAACAACTCATATGATGTATCATTCGACCAGAATATCGTGATAGAGTTCTCCGAGCCAATTAACACCTCCACTCTGGAGTATTCGTGCAGCCCAGATCCGGGAGGATGGAGCGAGACATGGTCTGACAACAATAGAACTGTTTCCCTATCGCATGCAGATTTTGGAGAAGGCACATACACACTGCTCATCAACAGAGCCGAAGACAGAGCCACCAATAACCTTGAAAAGATATACTACCTTACATTCTGCACGAATGACACCATAGCTCCCGCCCATTCCAACGAATATCCCCCGGCCGGTGGCTCAACAGCCGACACAACACCGATGATTTCGGTTGTGGTCACCGACAACTGCGGAGTGAATGAGAGCAGTATCCGTCTATATGTTCAGGGTTATTCCGTACTCTACACACTTTCTAATATCCCCAACGGATATAATGTTTCATACACACAGGAAACGGCTTTTAGTGTCGGTGATGTAGTAGCGTGCAGAATCGTAGCCAGAGATTTCTCTGGGAACCTCCTTGATTATAACTGGAGCTTCAGCATAGTTTCGACTAACACCAGTCATTTTGAGATTCCGGTCCATCTTGGCTGGAACCTAATCTCCTTCCCTCTTACGGCCAGTGGAGATATAGAAACAGTGCTGGATGACAACGATGTTGTGTGGGATTACGCTCAGTGGTACAACCCTACGGACACCGGCGACCACTGGAAGACCCATGTGGTCGGTAGGACCCTGAATGATCTGAACAATATCGACAATACTATGGCAATCTGGTTACATGTGACGGCTGCCGGAGACGGCAACCTGATAGTGAGCGGAAACACCCCCTCCAGCACAGTGATAACTCTGTACGCTGGCTGGAACCTTGTGAGTTATCCCTCCTCTGCGTCTTCCGCCATGAGTGCGGCGGGGCTGCCTCCACAGGTAATAAAAATCGCAGAGTACGATAGCGGAGCAGCTTATCTCGTTTCGGAGGTTCCAGACTGGAGCGCAAATAGTTTTGTACCTGGCAACGGATACTGGCTATACAGCACAGCAGACACAACATGGACAGTTGACTACTGACCAAAACCCTCTCATTTCTACTTCTTTATCACAATGGTCAGTATGTCCCCATCCTCCATCACATGGTCGAGGCCGACCGTCTGGCCAGGAAATTTAGCGCTCTTGCCCCATACCTGCGCATACCGAAACTTCCTTCTGAAATCCCTGTGAAGGGTGTCGCATACCGTCCCCACCGTGGAACCCCCTTTGATAACCATCGGTTCGTCCATGTCCGCCTCTCTCCCCTGCGGCTTGAGGTATATGCGTATGAAATTCAGCTCGTCGAATATGGCCTCCCGCAGGTCATCCAGACCGATCTCGGCCTCGGCGGATATGGGCACGATTCTCCAGCCCTCCAGCCGTCTGGTCATCTCGTTCAGATACCGCTCGTTCACGAGGTCTATCTTGTTGAGGACCGCGATGGCCGGAATATAGATCCTGTTCCCAGCCAGATAATCGATGAACTGGTCCTGGTCTATATCCTCCCTTATGACGACATTCGCGTTCACTATGCCGTACTCCTGAAGCATCGCCTTAATCATATCGTCGTCAATCTTCGTAAGCTCCACAGTCTTATTCACCGTTATGCCGCCCTTGCTCGTCTTGGTGAGGACAATGTCCGGAGGGCGCTGGTTCAGCCGTATGGCAGCCTCTGCAAGCTCGCTGACAAGGACCTCTATATGAGTCTCGAAAGCATCGAGTATGAGAAGTATGAGGTCGCATGTTCTGGCCACCGATATGACCTCTCTGCCCCTTCCCTTTCCGCGAGAAGCCCCTTTTATAAGCCCCGGCATGTCGAGGACCTGAATCTTGGCCCCTCTGTACTCCATCAGCCCGGGAACGACATCGAGGGTGGTGAAGTGATAGGCCCCCACCTCGCTGTGCGCGTCGGTCAGCTTGTTAAGAAGCGTGGATTTTCCAACACTGGGGAACCCTACAAGGCCCACGGTTGCGTTGCCGGACTTCTTGACGCTGTACCCTTGACCGCCGCCGGATGACGCCGCCCGCCTCTTCTCGGCTTCCATCTTGAGGCGCGCTATCTTGGCCTTCAGCTTCCCGATGTGGAACTCCGTGGCCTTGTTCTTCTGCGTTCGGAGTATCTCCTCCTCTATCGCCTGAATCTGCTCCTCGATGGTGGCCATGCGGACGGAAGATTGGAACGGGGTTTAAAAAGGTATTGGGCGGACTCACATGCACAATTGATACACACAAAACCTTTAAATCGTTATGCTCATTCAAGCACCACGATGATTGACCCGTACGGCCGCCGCATAACCAGCCTGAGGATAACCCTCACCCAGAGATGCAACCTGAGCTGCTTCTACTGCCACAGAGAGGGGGAGAGCGGTGCGGAACAGAACGAGATGACACCGGAAGAGCTGGAACGCATCGGGAGGATAGGGGCCGAGCTCGGGATAAAAAGGGTCAAACTCACCGGGGGGGAGCCTCTGGTGAGAAGGGACATAATCGACATAATAAGAGCGCTGGCACCCCACATGCAGGAGGTCTCCCTCACCACCAACGGCACTCTGCTGGAGGGGATGGCCGAGAATCTAAAGAAGGCAGGGCTAGCCCGGGTCAATGTGAGCCTTGACACGCTGGACGAAAAGAGATACATGGAGATAACGAACAACAGCACATACGGCCCCGACAGCGTCATGAGGGGGATTAAAAGAGCGGTGGAGGTTGGGCTCAACCCCGTAAAGGTCAACACGGTCCTTCTGAAGGGGGTGAACGACGAGGAGCTGGATTCATTGATAGACTTCACTGCGAAAGCAGGGGCGATACTGCAGCTCATAGAGTTCGAGACCACCAGAGAGGGGGAGAGGAGCGAGGAGTACCGGAGGTATCACGCAGACCTGCTCCCTGTGGAGGCCAGACTTGAGGGGCTGGCTGAGGAGATAAGGTACAACGAACTGCACCGCAGGAAGAAATACATATTCCACAGGAACGGAAGGCGTGCGGAGGTGGAGATAGTGAGGCCGATGCACAACTCCGAGTTCTGTGCGAACTGCAGCAGGATAAGACTGACCAGCGAGGGGTGGCTCAGAGGGTGCCTTCTCACGGCCTACGGGAGCAGGGACATACTGACCCCCATGAGGGAGGGCGCGAGCGACGGGGAGATAAAGGAGCTGTTCGAGAAGGTGGTGGCGAGCAGGAGGCCGTACTGGACGGATAATCCGGCGAAACAGAAAGAGGAAAGGGCGGAGGCGAGAGAATGAGGATTAAGGTGAAGTTCTTTGCATACACAAGGGAGATAACAGGGACCAGAGAGGCGGAAATAGAGGCGGAGGCCGGCGCGACGCTGGAGGACATAATGAACATTCTGGCGGAGAAATACCCCGGCCTGCAGAGATACAGGAACGAGATAAACATGGCGGTGAACCACGAGTATGCGGAGCGAAGCACCGTCGTAAAAGAGGGGGACGAGGTCGCCCTCCTGCCGCCGGTAAGCGGGGGCTGAAGATGCGCGTGGAAATAACTGAGAAGGATTTCGATGTCGCTTCCCTTACGGAAGAGGTCAAGAACAGCATGAGCGGGGCGGTGGTCACCTTCATCGGCACGGTGAGGGATGACGGGATGAAAGCGCTGGAATACGAGGCGTACTCCGAAATGGCAGCGAAGCAGCTCCGCAAAATCGGAGAGGACGCCGTAAAAAGGTTCCGACTCAACGATGCGGTAATAGTCCACAGGACCGGCAGGCTTGAAATAGGGGAGAATGTGGTCTTCATAGCGGTCTCCGCACCCCACAGAGCGGATGCCTTCGATGGTTGCAGATACATCATAGACGAGATAAAGGAGGTGGTTCCAATATGGAAGAAGGGCATATGACCGGCGGAATGGTGGACATATCGGGCAAGAAGGATACCCGGAGAACAGCCCTCGTAGAGGGGCACATAAGGCTGAACAAGAGAAGCATGGAGGCCATAAGGAACGGAACGGTGAAAAAGGGAGATGCACTGGAAACCGCAAAGGTGGCCGGGATTCTGGCCGTAAAAAACACCCCCTCCATCATACCCCACTGCCATCCGATCCCAATCCAATCCGTGAGGATGGATTTCAGAGAAGAGGACGGGGGAATCACCTGCAGATGCGAGGTGAGCGCCATATACCGGACAGGAGTTGAGATGGAGGCCCTTACCGGCGTTTCCGCTGCACTATTGACCATATGGGACATGGTGAAATATCTGGAGAAGGACGCAGACGGCCAGTACCCGGAAACCGCGATAGATAGGATAGCCGTCGTAAGAAAAATCAAGGAGGGATGAGATGACCCACGAAGGCCACGAACTGAAGGAGATAGACTTTGCCATCATAACCGTCAGCGACACCAGAAAGAAGGAGAACGACCTGTCTGGTAAGAAGGCGATCGAGCTCATTGAAGGGGCGGGATACCGCGTAATCATGTACGAGATCGTCAGGGACGACAGCATGGAACTCCCGGCCGTGTTCTCCAGCGCTCTGGAAAAGGCCGATGTGATATTCTTCACAGGGGGAACAGGGGTTACCAGCAGGGACATCACCATTGAGGTGATCAAGCCCATGCTCAAGCGCCAGATCCCCGGCTTCGGAGAGCTGTTCAGATACAAGAGCTTCGAGCAGATAGGGGCGAGGGCCATGCTCAGCTCGGCCTGTGCTGGAACGGCGAACAGGGGAGACGGAGAGACCGCGGTGGTCTTCTGCGTACCCGGTTCCCCCGGCGCGGTGGAGACCGCCCTCAGGGATATAATACTCCCTGCGGTCGGACACATACTCTGGGAGGCAAGGAGGTGAGAGAACGGAGAACAGAATGAGGCCGCTCAGGTCGCTGATCCCTCTGGAAGAGGCGCAAAGGCTGGCAATGGAGAATCTGCCGACGATAGAGGATACCGAAACTGTGAGCATTGCGGACGCAGGAGGGAGGCTGCTGGCCGAGGATATAAAGGCCACGCTGAATGTTCCTCCGTATTCGCGTTCCGCAGTGGATGGATATGCGGTCCGGGCCGAGGACACATACGGCGCTGGAAGATACTCCCCGGTAAAACTCCGGATAATCGAGAGCGTTCACGCAGGAGAGGTCCCGCAGAAAACGGTGAAAGAGGGGGGAGCAATACAGATAGCCACTGGGGCCATGCTGCCCGACGGGGCGAATGCCGTGGTGATGGTGGAAAATACGGAATCAAAGGGAGATGAGGTACTCGTATTCAAACCGGTATATCCCGGCTCCGATGTCTCCGGCATGGGAGAGGACATCAAAAAAGGAGACACTGTGCTGAAGACAGGGGAGTTCCTCACCCCTGCAAAGGTTGGGGCCATATCCAGCCTCGGAATAACCGGGGTGAAGGTGTTCAGACGGCCGCAGGTAGCTGTGATTCCCACAGGAGATGAGGTGACCGCTCCGGGTGAGAAACTGGAAAGGGGGAAGATATACGACATAAACACCTACACGCTTTCGTCCATCGCCAGAGAGATGGGGGCCGAGGTGAGCACATACCCAATCACGCCGGACAGGAAAAAAGAGATAAGAGAGGCCATAGAATCCGCGCTCCCTACCGACATAATCCTCCTTTCGGGCGGTAGTTCCGTGGGAGAACGGGATGTCATCGTGGATGTTCTGGAAGAGATGGGAGAGGTGCTGTTCCACGGAATCCAGCTGAAGCCGGGGAAACCAACGGTCTGCGGGAAGATCACGGGAGAATACGGAGGAAAAAAGAGGGAAACGCTGGTTTTCGGAATGCCCGGGTACCCAACCTCATGCCTGACCAATGCCTACATCCTCATCGCGCCGCTACTGGGAAGGCTTACCGGGAACTCTAGGCCACCGAGGGTTGAAAAGAAGATAATGAGCCACAGAATAGTCTCCACTCTGGGCAGGCACCAGATATTCACCGTGAGAGTTGAAGGGGACACGGCCTATCCCGCGTTCAAGGAATCGGGAGCCATAACGAGCATGGCCAGTGCTGACGGATACATCCAGATACCCGCCAATGTGGACCTTGTGGAAAAGGGGGAAACCGTGGATGTCACCTATTTCTGAAAAGAGGCGGACGGAGACATATCGGGCCTTCGGCGGCCCTGTGGTCGGCGTTTACGGCTGGTCGAACTCCGGCAAGACCGGGCTGGTCACCCGGATCATAGGAGAGCTGAAGAGAAAAAGGTACACCGTGCTGAGCGCGAAGCACACGGTGCATGAAATAGGAAACAATGCCGAAAGTAAAACAAAGGACAGCGAAAGGCACCTCAAGGCAGGAGCGGAGGCAACCCTGTTCTTTAACGACAGTGAGGGAGAACTCAGGTTCGGATTCGAGAATGTCGAAGATGCCATGCGACTTCTGGCCGCGCTGCCCCACGACATAATACTGGTGGAAGGGATGAAAGACGCCCACTGGCCCAAGATCGCAGTGGGGGACATAGAGCCGCGAGAGAACACCGTGATGCGCCACCCGGAGAACGGGCTGGAAGAGATCGTTTCCTACCTTGAAAAGGAGATTGCCACGGCAAAGGCCTACCTGCTCCTTCCTGGGATAGACTGCGAACTGTGCGGCCACCGCTGCCTTGAGATGGCTGAGCTCATAGCCTCGAAGGAGAGGACATTCGGGGACTGCATCGTGCTGAAGAAGAGAGCGGACAACAGGGTGAGGATAAAGATGGGAGGGAAGGAAGTGGACCTCGGAAAGAGGTTCATGGACGACCTGTTCTACAACACCCTTACAGGGATGATAAAGACGCTAAAGGGAGCGGGTGAAGGGGATATAGAGATAACGATTCGAAGGGAAGGAAGGGGAGATTAGATCTCAACGAGCCTTATGTCCATTCCCTCGGGGCACTCCAGCTTCTCCACGATGCGAAGGACCTTGAGCTTCATCCCAGCGTCTATACCTGCGGGATTGCAGAGAGAGTAGTTCTTACAGGAGAATTTTTTACAGGGAGGGCCGTCATAGGTGATGGTCGCGCCTTCCATCAGAAAGCGGCCGGACTCCAGAGCGATTCGCCTAGGGACCTGTTCCACCTCCACCACCTGAACCTCGTCCTCATGGGCGATGCACGGGTGCGTTACCGGACGGACCGCGGTGATTCTGTACTTCCTCCCCTTCTCAAGGGTTATGCAGACATTCCTGAACCTGCAATCCGCACAGCCTTCCGTCTCCCCCATGGCTATGAATTCGGTGCCGACCGCGGCAATATCGGTTCCCACCATTGTTAGCATGACCATATCATACACTCTCCTCAATAACGAATCGATCAGAGTACAGGGAGGGTAAAGAGTGCTCCTATATAACCCCTGTTGTCCTGGCCAGATTCTCGGCGGCTTCCCTTGCGATACCGCTGTCCCCCAGAATGGTGTACCTCTCCGGCCGAATGGTGTGGGCCATGGTCAGGGCTTCCACCACCTGTTCCTCAGTCACACCCAGCTCCGAGGCCGTCGTAGGGGCACCGATGATCTTCAGAGCCCTTCTGATCCTTCTCCAGTCCCCTCCGTGCAGGTACATCATCATTATGGCGCCGACACCGCACTGCTCTCCGTGAAGGGCCCTGCCGGGTGCGATCATGTCGAGGGCGTGGGAGAACATGTGCTCCGAGCCGCTGGCAGGCCTCGTGCTCCCTGCCACACCCATGGCGATCCCGGAGATTATTATGGGCTTTATGACGCGCCATACCGACTCCTCGAGGTTCGGCTTTATCTCCTCGGCATGGTTGATTATGAAGCCGGAACTGTACTTGGCAAGGGTGTAGGAAGAGGTGCTAATCTCCTCATTGCGCAGCCTGTGAGCCAGCTCCCAGTCCAGAAGAGCGGTCTCGTTGGATATCACATCGGCGCAGCCGGACGCAAGAAATCGATGAGGGGCCTTAACTATTATGCCGGTATCCGCCACCACCGCAAAGGGGACCCTCGCCTCGAGAGAACTGGAACCGTTGGCGTTCTTTATTGACGCCCGCGGAGAAGCGATGCCGTCGTGAGCGGCAGATGTGGGTACGCTTATGAACGGAACATTGAGATGAACAGATGCCATCTTGGCAAGGTCGATCTTGCTCCCACCTCCCACGCCGAGGATGAACGAAGGTGAGATCTCCGCCGCATCCTCCTTGAGCGACTGTAGATTCTCAACCGTGGCCTCGCCGGTCTCCACTATGACCACATTGAACCCGCTGTCCTCCAGAACATGGGCCACGGGCTCGCCTGCAAGCTTTGAAGTGTACTTCCCGGTGACGATCATGGCCGTCTTTCCGAATCCGAACCGTCTGGCCATGGGGCCGATGTCGTTTATGACACCGTGACCCGCCACCACCTCTCTGGGGAACTCCATGGCCTTGGCCTTCCTGAACATATCCGGCTCCTCTTCCGTCATAACAATCAACACCTCCCATGCATCGGTAAGATTTTAAACTATCGGTCGGCCTCAGTAGAGAATCAGAGCGTCCTCCACCTTCCCCATCTCAATGGGAGTGGAACTGTCCCCGATTACCGCGCCCCTGCTGTTGGCCAGAGCGCACGCTCCCACATAACCGGTCCCATAGTTCAGAGTGCCGGGGACTATGGGGATTCCGAGAAACTCGGATAAGACCTCCAGCTCCTCGTCGGTAACCTTCGGGTGGCATAGGCCTCCTTTGCCGTTGATGAGGCAGGCGGACCCGACTGTCTTTATCCCGCCCACGGACATCTTCATGACCTCCACACCGAAAACATCCTCGATAAGGCGGTAGTGAGAGGGCTTTATGGACGGATTGACCACCGCGCCCCTGTCGTTCACCAGTATGTTGTTGCCCACGGCGCTGTACTTTCCCGGTAGCCTCCCGACCTCCAGAAACTCCCTGAGGGGAGCGATCTCCTCATCAGTGGCGTAGGGGCTCACGAGAGCACCCCTGGAATTCATGGCCATAAGAGAACCCACCACCGTGGAACCGCCTATTGTACCGGAGAGCACCTTCACCCCGAGAACCTCCTCGATGGCCTCGCCGAAGGCTGCGGGCGTATCTGGAGGGATGAAAGCCACGGTCTCCCCGGCCGCCGCATACACTCCGATAAAGGGATTGCCACCAAGGGAGAGAAGCTTCATCATTGTAACACCTCGAACATAACAGCACAGTGCAAAACAGAACAGGTTTCGGAAGAGGTTTCAGTCGGCAAGCTTCACCTCGAATATCTCCTCTTCGGTCTCAACCACCTTTATCTTTATCCTGCTCGGTGGCTTCTGAATGCCGCGCTCCCAGATCTTCTCGTTGAGAGTCTCGTCTATCCAGATGGAGTCCTCCTCAATGCGGAGGTGCTTCACGAGGAACGAGCGTATGAGCTTTATCGCTCCGGGGGCCCTTCTTGTCCTGGGCATCATCTTGACCTTCCTCAGGGGTACCGTGAATATCATTTCATCATCCATTATATCACCTTACTTCTGCAGGGAACTCCGTCTCCAGTGCCTCCTCTGGGGGTGCCTGACAAAGCGCCTGTTCGTCTTCATCATCACCCACGAGGGGACTCTCCTGTTCTGCTTCGTGGCCTTCATCAGCCGTATCTTCTTTCCTAGGGGCTTGTGCGATGACATGGTATCAACCTCATCTTCTCTCTATCCTTATCTCCCGCTTCGGGGGTACCAGCCGCGCCAGAAGGTCACGGAGGGCCGCATCGGTTATCTGCCCTCTTATCTGTCCTGTCTGCGCAAGGTATATCAGCTGGTTCTCAATGCTCTCGGCCAGTTCCGGCCTGGCGAGCTTGAATCGTGTGAGCCTTTCCTTGGCCTCGGGGGTGAGTATCTGGCGGAGGAGGTTCTGCCTCTGGGCCTCCTGCTCCTTCCTCTGCTCCTCAATGACCTCCTCCTGCATCTGCTGCTGCTGAAGTTCCGCCATCTTCTTCTTCCGGAGCATCTCCAGTTCTTCGTCCTCCACGGCTCTCCCTCCTGTCGGTTCAGCAGTACTTGGAAAGCTCTGGATTGGTTTTGGCCATCTCGCTCACGATCTTATGCGCCGTGTTGTCCAGAAGCTTCTGGCCCTGGGGCGAGATGACCCTTCCCTTGTATCTTATGGTGGTGAGAAGGCCGGCATTATCCAGCTGCTGCAGCGCCTTCCTCGCCACGGAACCGCTCCCCTTCACCGCTCTGTTCGGCTTGGAACCCCTGTCTCTGGGGCCGCCGAACTCACCTGCAAGCCTCGAAGAGCCGATGGGGCCCTTGATGTAGACCTTCCTGAGAATGGCTGCAAGGCGCACATACCACCAGTCCTCGTTCACCGGGGATTTCTCCCTGTGGATTCCGGTTTTCACATAACCGGCCCACTCCGGGGGCTCGAGACCTTTTATTCCCTTCAACTGCTCCGCTACAGCCTCTATCAGCGCGTTCGGGGGGGCGTCATAGACCGTCGTCATATTACCATACCTCTTGTGTACATATCAACTGGAAACCACCATACAGGCAGGTGCTATTAAAGATTTACGCACATGCGGGGTGGTGCTCCCGACGGGATTTGAACCCGTGTCGCAGGCTCGAGAGGCCTGCATGATTGGCCACTACACTACGGGAGCGAACAGATGGAGTATTTGGGTGGAAAAATGCAGGGGTATTTTAAGGTTTCGTG
>Ga0190313_1000699_pt1 | contig 19397 bp, 19 predicted proteins | sample 4870071011_MG_FD_169989 | JGI IMG/M metagenome (GOLD analysis project Ga0190313, IMG submission 169989) | Hydrothermal vent sediment bacterial communities from Southern Trench, Guaymas Basin, Mexico - 4870-07-10-11_MG | ecosystem: Environmental > Aquatic > Marine > Hydrothermal vents > Sediment ...
GCGACCTTGTCGTTGGCGGATAGCTCAGGAAATTTTTTCCATCCCGAGTCGGTGAAGATTTCGGTTTCTTCGTCAAAACAGTGACTCACTACCAAAAAGTCCACCTCTTTCAAGCGCCTGAAGAACTTCTCCTCACCACAATCCAACATAAAGGTGACACGAGAAGTCTCGATAATGATTCCAGTACGATACCGATGGTGTGGATTTTCCTCTTCGATCATTCCTTTGGAGCCGAGAAAGTGTACCTTTATCATTGCGCCTCCTTCCTTGAGGATTGTACTCCCGTATCCGAAAATGTACAAGAAGTCGAACTTTGTTGAAAAAGAACGAGGAGAAGAGACATGTCCAAGTCCAAACTCGTTTACAATCCGCGTCTTAGGAAGTGGGGTAGATGGATCACTTACCGCGGGAAAAGGATTTTCGTCCCTGCGGAGGAAACTGAATCCAAAGTGGCTTCACTCGCCAAAACTTTAGCTGCGGGTGTGGTAGGCGCGGGAATTGGCGCTGGTGCGGTGGTATGGCTGATACAAAGGAGGATCTCCCGATTACCGAGTCCTGCGCGACGACTGGTCCTCAGGTTTTTGTTCCCGCAGTTGAAGACCCTTAAATCTCGCGTTCCCAAGGGATTGGTACCGAAGGAGTTACTCGATAAGGTACGGATTTTTGATGCGTCATCGAAGTGGAAAAGTTTACTTGGACCCTTCCCCGTTTTGTCTCGCTTAAAGGTAATCCCGTTAACTTGGAAAGGACGGTTGTATTTGTTCTACCGCGATCCAAAAGCGGTCCCGCGAGAAGTCGGACGTTTCATTTGGCGACAGATGGGCTCAGCCAAAAGGAAAAAATTTCTTCCCCTCATCCAATCGGTAATTCGCAGCACAAAACATTCTCGCCTTTTGGAAAAGTTCGCGAAGTCCGTTAAGGACCCTGAAGAGGTGTTTGCTGACGCTTACGCCGAGGCGTGCAAAGGCGTCACACGAGAGGGGGTCAAGTACAAGAAGGATATTTTCGAGAAACTCGCCGACATGGTTAAGAGAGAGTTCAAAGTCGAAGTATCCTGGTCCGCTGACTAATGTGCATGCGCTTGAGGATTGTACATACAAAAATGAAAATCAACAAGTAGACTTTTCGACAGAGCTCCGCGGCCATGTATGTTTACTACAAGGGCAAGAGATACAAAGTAGTAAAAGACGAAAAGGGCCGCCCAGGTGTTTGGGTGACAACCCGAACTGGGAGAAAAGTTTTCATAACGATCAGAGAGCTTCACGAGCGCGCTGTCCGTGAGCAGCGCATCCTTAACGTCCTTCGGGTCTTCTACCACCTTGGTGGAGGTTTATTTACCTTAGTGGGAGTCGCAAATGTATTTGGAAAGCTTTTCTTCCCTAAAAAGGTGGCGCTCACTACTACTGTAAGACTAGGGAGTAGGTACTTCAGGATCCCCCAGATTAGCATCCTGCTTGGCAGTTTTTACGTGGCCGAGCGGGTGGCGAGAAGGCTTTCAAAACAGATCCCAGCGGAAAAAATTCGTGACGAGAGGTTCTTGCGCGAAAGGTTGCATGAGAATTTCCTAGGTATTACAAAAAAGCCCCCCGTGGGAGTTTTACCCCGCCAAGTTCCCGACTCACACCTTCGTGGACTGACGTGGGTTGAGGTTAAAAACCCCGAGATCGCGCTCTTACAACTCAAGAAAAAAGCGTCTGTATTCACCCACCCTGAGCGTGTTTCTCATCTTGGGGGATTTTACGTTCCGCACGCGAAGGCGCTCTTCTTTTCAAGGCAGCCTCTGGTAAGTGGTTTTCTCAAGAGATTTAAATGGGATCCAAGGCGTGCCGTCACACATGAAGTGGGTCACCATGTGTACCAACTAGCTAAAGAAAAAGCACAGAAAGACTCCGCACTGCGCAACCTTCTAGAACGTTGGAATGCGGAGTACACGAACGCCACCCAGGGTTTATTAAAACGAAGGAAAGTCGCTGAAGAGACCTTTGCCTGTTCCTACTTAACTGACCCAGACGAAGGTTTCGCGAGATACTATGCTATGACGTTCGCGGGAGACGACCAAATAACACCACAAAAAAAGTGGATTCAGCTAATAGGGCTAAAAAGGCACAAAAAGCTAATGTCTTTGTTTAAATTGATTATCGAGAGGATTTAGAATACTACAGGAACTTCGCGGCTATGTATGTTTACTACAAGAACAAACGCTACCGTGTTACAAAGGACAAAAAAGGTCGTCTAGGGATTTGGGTCACCACGAAAGATGGCCAAAGGGTTTTTGTACCTCTCGAGCGTTTGAAGAAACGGGTTATCGCTAAACGCGCAGCCGCATTCACACTCAAAGTCCTTTTTGAGCGTGCGTACAATGTGTTGGGGAGATTGTCCGTAATTTTAAGTTCCCTTTGGGCAATAAACAGGTTGTTTTTCCCTCCTCGTGAGCGCGTTCCTCTTTTTACAACTATCTCCTTTAAAGGTCGCGTTTTTCGCATTCCCCAGTCTTATTTGTTGATCTCAGCGTTCTATCTCACACACGAGATTGTACGCTCACAACTTCTCCAGCGGAGATTTGACGAACGGTTACGTAAAAAATCCTATTTAAAGGAGAAGCTAGGGGAAAACTTCGTAGACATAGTGGATCGCCCCCCGGAGAGGGTCCTTTCTAAGCGTGTCCCACAGTCTCATCTCAAAGGACTTATATGCGTACAAGTCAGAAACCCAGAAATTGCACTTGTTCAGTTATCAGGGCAAGACGTTGACCTCCATCCCGAAGAGGTCTCGGTACTCGGAGGATTTTACGTTCCGAAGGCAAGGGTCCTGTTCTTTTCCACCTCCAATCTTCGAGCGGAACGATTGAAGTGGTCACCCCGGCAAGTACTAACACACGAAGTAGGACACCATGTCTACCATCTGGCCAAAACAAAAAAGCGACTGGAAGATCTGCTGAACGAGTGGGACAGACTTTACCGCGAAGCGGCGACGAAGGCGTGGCGAAAAGGCTACCGCAACCGAAGCACACCCGAGTACTTAACAGATCCTGATGAAGGTTTCGCAAGGTATTACGCTATGGTGTTCGCAGGGGATGACCAAGTAACACCACGAAAAAGGTGGGTTCGACTAGTAGGCTTGAACACACATCGAGAGCTTTTGCGCCTGTTTAAAGAAATTATCGAAAGGATTTAGAGTACCACGGGAACTCGATACCAAGTCCGTTAGTCCTTGAAGTACTTCAAAACCCTGACTTCAAATCGACCGATCGTGCCTCCCCTGAGCCTATAACGCCTCGCGACCTTGAAGAAAGGTTCACTAGGTGGAGGGACAAAAGCGTCTTTGAGGTAAACATAGTAAAGACACCTGTTTTGTGTAAGGTCCACTCTCGGTGCCCTCCTACCGAACTCCACGAGATCAGGGTAAAGTAAACTCGCATAATCTTCCACAAACCTCTTCCAACTCCTCTTTGGCACAATACTAAGAACCGCCATACCACTTTCTTTAAAACCCCAAACACACACATAATCGCAATCGTCCACCAACTGCCCCCAACTACTGTACTCTTTAGTTATCGTACTGAAGTAGTCGTCCAAGCTTCGTAAGTTCTTCACAAAGTGAAATGACTGTTGACCAAAAGTGGCCGTCCCCAGGGGTATCCTTCTTGGGTACTGTAGTGAGCTCAACGGAAGTCGTAGCTGACGCAAAACGAGTTCTCGCTCCTTGAGTATCATCCGGCGGTAATCACCGTGGAACAACTCCTTCAAAACTCTCCAGGAAAACCTCATTTTGGAAACGGGTACAACACCGGATACAATCAAACCCGTTGGACCCGCAAAATGTCGCGCCACCTCTCGCGACTCAGAAAATGAAGACAAGCTACGTGTAATCTCGACACTACGTGCGCGTCTAAGTTGTATCGCTTGGTCAATGCTTAGTCCCCGGTAAACACTAATGGACCTACCCTCGAGGCGATGAACCGCTTGCGACAAAGCTTGTAGCTCACTTAAGAGCCCTTGTGTCAAGACATTTCCTCGCTCACCTTTGATATACCTTTCCAAATGCTGAGGTTCGTTACCTTTCAACCAAGCTTTCAGAGCGCCTCTCACCTCTTCCCACACACTCGCCGGATAATTCCTCTTGAGCATCCTCACTGCACCAGGAAGTCCGGCAGCTCGTACTATGGATTCCCAACGGCGAACGAGCGAGGGACTAGGTTCTGCGGGCTGGGAAACGCGTAGTTTGAGGAGGACACGAAGTGGTTTAAACACCCTCTTTCCGCCTCTGAAAGTAAACCAGACGCCTTCTTCTCCGTTGACTTCAACAACCTTTCTAAGCTTGCCGAACAAAAAGATGTACCTTCCCATGCTTGACAATACCTTACCCTAATAACGAAAATAGGACAAGGAGGAGATAACCGATGGATCTGGACAAAATCCAACGAAAGAATTGGCTGGTCGAGTTAAGAAAGGAGGAAAAGAAACTCTCCAAGAAGGAAAAATTGGTAAGGGACATTCTGAGTTGGCTCGCCTGGGGTAATGAAAGTAAGTCCTCTAAAGTACTATAAGCCCTGGAAAACTTACTTTGCAGTCCTAGTTGAACACACCAAAACAGGACACTACCCTGTCGATGAGCTTGTTCAGCTACTGATAGATAAGTACGGAAAGATTCCCCTGCTAATATGTGAGCCTAAGTACGACGGGGTCAGATGTGAGCTTCATAAGCTAGGTGAGAAAGTCAGAATTTTCACCGAAGACGGAAACGAGATAACGCACGCGTTACCGACAATTGTTAAAGCGGTTAAAGAGCGCAAATTACCAGACCTTATCGTGGAAGGCGAACTGGAAGGCTACAAAAACGGAAGACACGTTCCCCGCGAGTTGGTCATTGGAGAAATTCATGAAAAAAAGCGAGAGACAAGCGACTTTGATTTTGTGTTTACCATTTTCGAACTCCCTTGGTTGGAAGGAGAGAATCTCACGGAAAGAACCAATCTGGAGCGCTTGCGCCTCCTTTACAAGCTCCCCATTTCACAAGCCTCCCCCAATCCCAAACCCGTATTGAACAAGGTTCCCTACGTTCTGGCGAAAACTCGCAACACACTGCAGAGAGCCGCCAACAAGTTCTGCTCAATCAAACATTTTGAAGGTATGGTTTGTAAGTTCGCCGATGGACTTTACGATCCGAAAAGCAAGTATCCCTACCTGATCAAGTTCAAAAAGTTTCTGACCGTTGCTGTGATTGTGTCTCAAGTGTTCCCGACCAAGAAACCTGGGATTTACAACTACGAAGTGTGCCTTGCGTTTGATCCCGACGACAACGTTGACCCTGCGTGGATCCGCACAATCAACGGAAAAAAGTACGTCAGACTTTCCAAAACTTACAACACTTCCTTGAGGTTTAAGGTTGGGGACGTCATCACTTTACGAGCGTTCAACTTCTCCCTCACTAAGGTGTCCAAAGACGGGAAGGTGTACTACAGATTGAGCGCGTACGCACCACAGGTTGACAGGAAAATACAAGGGAGACCAAACACAGTCAAAGAAGTCCTGAAAGCCGCAAAAGCCTTTGGAATTCTGCACGAGGACTAAACCTTCAACAAACTCTTCAGGTACTCAATTCTGGATTGCGCTAAACTGAGTAAACCCTTTGGAAACCTCTTCTCCAGAGAAAAGTTCTTGTAGACCTTGAAGGGCCAAGTTGTATCGATCGATCTGGCCAAAGTTTTGAACGCGGGTATTTCAATTTCAGGGTCGTTCACCCCAAGTATGTGGATGGGCACATACCTCTTGTACTTGTCCATGTACTCCAGTAGCTCCATCAAAACCCGATAACGACTCAATGACTCCGCAAAGATTGGAACGCGAGCGAATTTCTTTGCCCCCCATTTAGGGACAGCGAGCACATCAAAATCCAAATCCAGAAACCGCCTAATACACTCGCGAGTCTCTTTCATACTTTTTCCCTGTATCACTCCCATCACTTTGATATGAGGGTAAGCTCGCTTGAATCTCTCCAAAAAAGGTTTGGACCTCAAGTAAGTTTCTTTTGCGTCGTACAGCACATCGGGTGCGACCACTTCATCGACCTCGAGTTTTTCGACCCACTTTTCCATTTCGTCAACTTGCGGTTCACCGCACTCGAAAGCCGAGTTATCCAAGATCAAGTAACGATCTTTCTTGTTCTCGAAAAACTTCCGGTACTGCTCGTACTTCATCAAATGCATCAAAAGCAAATAACTAGGTTGGTCTTCAACTGTATGCAAGCAATCAATTGGTGGGGTTATGATCAGTTCCATAACTAACCTCCTTCTCCACCAACTTCTGCAAGAAACTACCGACCACGTCTATGAGCTCGTAAGTTTCACGTGTGTTTGGTAACACAACACCACACGCTTTTTCGTGACCACCCCCTCCCAACAGTTTTGCTATTTGACTTAAATCGAAGTTCAGTTTTGGCGGGTTCCAAGGATTCACCGTTATCGAAAGCTCAAAAGTGTCTTTCTCAATACGCCGCCAATTCAAACAGTACTTTATGTGTGGGAAAACAAAAAAGGGAGCGTATCGAGAGGAAGTTCCGGCGCGCACAAAATCAGCAAACAATACACCATCTCCGTAAAACTTTGCGTTGTACTTAATCCATTCAATCGCTCTGACGTTCCTACGGATCGTAAAATCGGCTCTCTTTCTCACCTCGCTCCAGCTCGCAACCTCCTCCAAGGACTGAAAAGCAAGCCGCTTGACCAATTCACACCTGAATTCATTGTTCCCCGAGGCGATCGCGGCGTTTATAACCAGAGCTGGTTCTTCAGGGAGTAAGGCTTGTCGAGGTGACTCGTACAGTGCACCATCCACCACCTGAGCCCACCGCACCAGCTCTTCTAACCCCCGACATGGAAAAGCCTCATACACCAATTCCGCACAACTTGTAGCATTTGGATCGTAAAGAATGGCGCCACTTCCCTTCGGAACCTCATTTGTCCGGTGATGGTCTATCCAAACCCACCTTGGAACTTCATACAGCGCGCGACTAAAGGGAAAGTCTACTACGAAGTTTAATGCGTGCGCACTAAACCTGTGCTCCTGCCATCTTTTCAACCCGTGGTTGACTGGGTACAAGTTGATCGTGTATAACTTGTGAAAATATCTAACAACAATGGCAGCACTAGCGATCCCATCAAAATCCCCATGAAAATACAGGTCCAGACAACTTTCCATCATTTCATTATTGTCGAGAACGCGTTAAATTCAAACAAGGTGACTTGGACATGAGCGAGAACTCCTACACTTTACTCCTTCGAGAAATTCTCAATCGTCTCATACGGGACATCAGAGGACCTCGAGACAATGGAAAATATGGATGGGACTTGGCTTGCAAAGCAGTTCTTTGGTTCACAGTCAGTAAAGGTATTTTCTCCTTTGAGGAAGCGTCGTACCACTTTGGCGTGAGTCCCAAAGTCTTTTACGCGCTCCTCAATGACTTCGGGAAAACCGCAAAGTTTTTTAACAGGGATCCAAAGCTAGCTACCACAGTGGCTCTCAAACTTTGGAAGTGGGGTAGACAAGAAAGTGGGCCTGGAGGTGGAATCATGAGTCACCACATTGAGGCACTTACGGAGGGGAACTTCGATGCGGAGGTAAAACAATCTGGAGCACTTGTTTTGGTCGATTTTTGGGCGCCTTGGTGCGGTTTTTGTCGAGCAGTGGAACCAATCATCGAAGACTTAGCTAAAGAGCTCGAAGGGAAATGTAGAGTTGTCAAAGTGAACGTTGACGAGAACCCTAATGTTGCATCGCAGTACAAAATAAGATTCCTCCCCACTTTAATTTTGTTCAAAGATGGAGAGGTGGTTGAGAAGATCGAAGGGGAAGTCTCCAAGGAGAGTGTGGGGAGGTTGGTCAAACAGGTTGGATTGTTAGGGGAGTGAGGCCGCGGCCAGGCCTGGGAGCCAGTTCCAAAGCGAGGGACCAAAACTGGTTCCCAATCTGGGGCCACAACTGGGTCTAGGGCCGCAGCCAATTCTGAGGCCAGGTCAGGGGACCAATCTGAAGCCACAGCTGGTTCCAACTCTGGGGCCAGTTCTCAGTTCCAAAGCCAGAGCGGGGGGCCAACTCTGGTTCTCAGTCCGAGGTCATAGCCGGGTCTAAGGTCAGAGCCAATTCCCAGTCTGAAGATGGTTCCGGGGCCAACTCTTGGTTCTAGAGCCAGGGGCCAATTCTGGTTCCACAGCCACATCCCAAAGCCAAAGCTAGCGCGAGGGACCAATTCTGATTCCACAGCCACATCCAAAGTTTGGGACTGGTCTGGGACTGGTTCCAAAGCCAGTTCCTGATCTAACTCCAGGGCCAACTCTTGGTTCCACCGCCACATCCCAAGTTTGAGGACCAGTTCTGGTTCCAAAGCTGGTTCTTGGTTCTGGAGCCAGAGCGAGGGACCAGGAACCTTGCTCTAATCCCAAATATGGGGTGTTTTTAAAGGGGGTGTTATCTCTAAAATCACCCAATATATTGTTATTGGGTGATTTTAGAGTCACCATTTAATTCTTCTTGGTAAGAAGAATTAAATTAGGTTCAGGCCGAGGTTGAGATTCACCTAAGGAGGCCCACATGGGAAGACGAAGGTTGAACCTACTGAGGCCCGTCCTGTTAAACCGTCCCACATGCTCCACATACAACTTGTCGAGGAATCGCGAGTTGGAGTCTCCTCGACGCCTTTCCGAAGGTGTGGTTGTTGCGAGGGTCTCCCTCCCTTCGGACGACGAAGTCGAAGGGCTTGAAAGCCTCGTTCACCCTAACTGGGAAGGTAAGGCGTTCGGGGAGTTTTGGCAAAGACAACTTGCGAGGGAATTCGTTCGGTGGTCAAAGATTTTTGACTATCGTACCTACCGGGTGATCTACCATTGCTTGGGTCTCTTGTTTGGGGTGCGTCCAGATTCGATGCCCCCGCTCAAGTTAGATGGACTCAAGTGTTTGAAACCCACCGCACTAGATCCTGAGCTTGAGTTTTTATACGAACCCCTTAGTGACGAGTACGACTACACTGGTGCGCAGCGACACGTGGAAGAGACTCAATTCCCTGTTGACCATGACTTGCAAGTGATAGTCCAAAACCCATTGAGTACACTGTACCTCAGTCCCTACTATGGAGTGGTAAAAGCTCCCTTGGGTGTCAAAGACAACAAACTTGTCATGTACAATGCGAAAAACCCATGGGTAAGACGACTCATTGAGAAATCAAGCAGTAGCTCATTCCCTGAAATTGAATCAGAGGCGCAAGTGTTTGAGCTGTCCGAAGGAGGCACTGAGATACCTTTCATCTTCATAGATCTCAAGAAGCGGAAACAACCACCCGCGTGGACTTCTCCCGTCACCCTGCGCATGAACTTTTTGTTGAACAAGATCAAACTCCAGTTTGAGCCAAAAGAGGGAGACCTCTTGTTTGGGCGCAATTTGAAAGCATTTGGTGTGTACTTACCCCAAGGATGGTTGAGTTTGATTGGATACAGGCTTGAGAGAGGATTGGAACAAGACTACATGACGACGCGCCGCGGGACCCCCTTTGGACACTTAAACGGGCATATTTTGTGTTACACAGGGAGGAAACAGCGTTATTTGAGGCTGAAACGGTTGGTGCGACACGCTTTTGATCCTCGCACCACCATTGTAGTCAAACTTAACGCACCAGATCTTGTGCACGCCGACTTCAAAGCCGAAATGTTCCTTCACCACCTGAGGTTGCGTTACAAAGACAAGGTTTCGTTTTTGCGCTTTCGTGTTCCACGCCCCAGAGGCGGGGTTAGTTGGTACTTCTTTTTGCAAAAGAAAGGACTAAATCGATACTTTACCGATGCGGAACTTAAGTATTTGCGCGACTACTTGTCACGGTCTTGGGAATACCGGACCATGAAGAAAAAGTATGGTATCGCTCCTTTTTGGGCGCGAGGACGCGATCTCTTTTACCGTGCGAGATCGCTCAAACACATGCACTGGCTCCTGTCCCAACTGAAAAGAACACCTTTGATAATGACCGCGGTGTTGAACACCCTCGCCAGATTTAACAAAAAGATCCTTTGCGTTGATGACTACACTACCAGTCGTGACCTGGATTGGATTTTACATCGTGAGCGTCGATACCCCTCAAAACCCGCAACTATAAAAAGGCTGCAATCCTTGAAACTCCTCCCCTCAAAAAGAAAAGAGGCCGAACGCCTCTACAGGCTGATAAAAGGGAAAGGTAGTTATGAGTTTGAGCCAACTTGGTTTCACCGTAAGTTTCCTTACACTGGATTTGGTAAAGCTCTGAGGGTGGCCAGTGGATCGGAGCCTCCTGATATGAAGGAAAATGGGGTTGTTTTGCGGTTTAAACGGTCCGACCCATTGGTGGCCCCTCTTCGGTTCAGGGATGATGATTCACATTTCATCGTTTTCGCTTATGACCCGTCCCAAGACGTGCTAAAAGTCTTACGTAAATCGGGTTGTACGCGCAGTGTACCCCTCGGGTATAACCTTCATCTGTTGTGGCGAATTAGGAAACGCAAAAAATACGCAAAAATTCGAAATATGCCTCTGTTGCTTTCCCCGTCTCTGGAGAAGATGCAGTACAGGTTTAGAATAAGGCGCGGACGGCAAGAGTGGACACACTATGAAGTTAATGGATTGTTGGAAGGTTTCAGGGAGGATGGTACCCCAGTGTACTTCCGGAGAAGTTATTGCTTCCTTCCTGTCTTAGGTACCCCGAAGGATGCTCGCGCCCTAAAGGTATACGTGCTCCCCCTGAGGGAAGCACCTTTCATTCTTTGTTCAGTGGAAAAGTGGTAAACCTAGTTCTTCGGGTTCCCCTCTTGAGTGAACGTCCTTACCTTGGGTGGTCTTACTGATCTGAGGTCTTCGTAAAGCTGTCTTGCCTGTTTGTGGAACACGTGCTCGGGTGGGTAAAGCCTTATTGCGTTGGCAAGTGCGTTGAGCGCCTCATCCATGTGTGCAAGTGCCAATTCCTTGTAAGCAAGTGCAAAATCGGGGTTTATCGCTATTGCTTTGCGTAAGTACTCAATTGCTTTCCACTCGTTATCCCTTTCGATTTCATAGAGCGCGAGGGCCCACCATAGTTTCTCGTCGTTTGGGTTCCTCCTCAGTCCTTCTTTCACCAACTGTTCGTACCTCAGCACCTTTTGGGGCATTTGTGGTTTGAGGTAACCAAAGTGCAGGATTTTAACTGGGTGCCTCACGACCCTTTTGTTTTTTTCCGCGATACTTTTGTCTAACGTCTCGTGAACATATCCGTCGAACTTTAGCCCCCAGCTGGAAGGCCAAAGCCTGACGGTCTCGGTCAGGGACACCCTACCGTCTTTGAGTACATTTTTGACGTAAAACAGATACGCGTACTCTACAGGGTGATCAAAGGTTTTTAGAAACTGTAGGGTGTTCTCAAGTCGCTCATCAGGATCCAGAAAGCAGATAAAATCGGTTTTGACTCCCTCGATAACACGATTTCTCAACACATCGAATCCAGGGAACTCATCAAACTCGACTCGTTCCCACTCGTCAGCGAAGTGCTCTAAAAGTTTAGGGGTTTTGTCAGTGGATCCAGTGTCCAGAACTTTTATGTAATCGAAAACAGGCGCGAGACTCCCGTAAAACTCCCCGAGATATTCCTCTTCGTTTTTTACTATCTGGGCGAGCGTGCAGGTTTTTCGTGGTGTAAGGGGTTTCAGAACAATTTGTTCGTCGTCCAACAACCACTCATAGTTGTCATATCCCGCGATCTCAGGGATTGGATTGGGATCTAACTCTTTGTATCGATTGTACTTTTCCTCGCGCCATTCTCTGTTCATGAACCCGTAGTGGAGAATTCGGTAGCAGGAAAACGCCCTGTACTCGGGTGGGTAAAACAGTGCGGAGCCAGTGTGAATTTGTGGGTTGTACGCTCGAATCTTTGCATTCGAGAGTCGAAAAATCCGCAAAGTACCATGGTTTCCAAAGACACCATCGACTCTGTAGCGGTTGGGAGAATCGTACAGGTTCAAGACACGCAAGAACAGGGAACAGGTAAAAGGTGAAAGGCGCGATAGGTAGCGCCTTAATGTGTCCACGTTTTCCTCAAAGATCTCATCTGCGTCGAGGGATAAAGCCCAGTTGTACCCTTGATCGTATGCGCACCGAATAAGGTACTCTCTCTGCTCTTCTTCGGTCTTCAAGTTGGGTTCCCGGAGAAATTCGATGTTACCCAGACCTTCTACGAGCTTTTTTGTTGCGTTCTCTTCACCATCAATGAAAATGAATGCTTTGTCACATGCTCGAACCAGCGACTCTACCGAACGTAAAAAGATCGCAACTTTTTCGTGTTCTTGTGGTGAAGGTAGTTTTACCCGCATCAAGCCGGCTATGCGTACTTCCTCTTTTTTGAGTATGTCCGCGAGGGATTTGTTTGGCGCCGCGGGAAGATCCGCAACCGCACCCTCATCCACTAACATGGTCTCACCCTGTTTCCAGAGCTCGAGATACCCGATTGTCTCGTCAATAGTGTTGAACTGAAAAGGAGTTCTGACCAGGAGTAGGTACGGGTTCAGATACCCTACAGGCAACAAGTTTTTCTTTTGCCCCATTCGAGGCAACTCTTTGAAATTTCTTTGTTGCATGCCTGTGCTGTGATTGGTCAGGGGACCAATTAAGCGCACGGGTTGGTAACGCTTGGGAAGGTGGTTTAGTGTGTACAAGAGTTGCGCGATACTTTCGGGGTAGAATTTGGCTCTCGGGTGGATAAGTAGAACCCAAGAGTTGGGCGGTTCTTTCGCTAAAACACTGTTGCACGCGCTAAGCCAGGGGAGCCCCGTCATATTTACAACACGTACTTTTACACCGATTTTCTCGAGAGCCTCATAATGAGATTTTCTGACCTTTCCTTGTTCTGTGTTAATCACCAGCGCCTTGATCATCTTATTCCTCCTCGCTTTCCCCCTCGTATTCGGCCTCGGTAACGATGGTACTCGGGGGATCGGTCTTGTACTGCCCTACAATGGTGACCTTTAGGTATTGGGGTTTAACTCTTGGGATCCACCAATTGAGGCATCGTTGAGTGAGGATTTCCTGGTGAAGGTTGTAGTTCCTGAGAAGATACTTCCTGAATTCTCCGGCGGCGTAAGAGTACTTAGAGCGGTAGGTTATCTTCACCGAGAGAGTCCTCGACTTGTGTTCCGCGTCCGGGTGATCTACGTTTAGGTTTGAAAACTCGATCGTAACTTTCTGAGGACTCTCCAGTCTCAAAATCTTGCTCTCCTTGGGTACCACCATCTTCGACCTCCTCAAAGGTTTTTTGGACCGTCTTACCAAGAAAGTCTAATTGCCTTTTTGGGAAGGGACATCCAGGGAGGATCCAAATCTCGTCGTAAGACTCGGTGATAAGAGTTTCGGTGAATGTGCGCGCTCTAGGGTAAGTGTCACCGTACACGGAAAGTAGATCAAACTGTACGCCTTCTTTGCTGAGTTTTTCACACACTTTACGTGTGAGGTCTTTGTTTGGTCCTGTAGCTACAAGTATCTTCATTGCTTTCCCTCCTTCCTAGTTTATGGGAAAAACAGACTCGAAAAACTCCATATTTCGGCCTTATTCTGCCTCCCGAGCGGAGCGCTTAAGCCGCTCCCACCGTTGGTCAACAAACGCGTCGAACACCTTGTGCTTTAATATTGCGCTTGGGTCACCCCACATATGGTCTTGGTTTGCAACCCAAGAACCACCGCGCTTCAACATTTCGACTTTCTTACGAAAGCGTTCTTCGTTCAAGTGAAACAAAAGGTAAGACCTTCTGGTTTCGTGCCATAGGTGGAAGGCTCTGAATGCGGGTACTTCGAGCACTTGCGCGCCGGATTTCGCTAAGCGCATAACAAGCTCGTCGTCTTCGAATCCAGAACCCTTCATAAACTCCTCATCGTAACCTCCGACCAACAAGAACCTTCTTTTTGAGAAAAGAAGGAGCGGTGAATTTGTTTTTGCCTTACCTTCCAAGACTTCTGGCTCGTCCCCTTCAATAAGACGTTGTGTTACCTCTTCGGAGAGCTCAAATTGAACGCCTACTACCACGCGATCAGGGTGGAAAAGTTTGGGAATGTTCGACAGAACGGGTCCTACCCAGTAAGTTTCTGGATCCACTTTCAAAATCGCATCGTACTTTGCGTGTTTTATCGCGAGATTAAGACCGAACGAAGGGCAGTGGTAAGGGGAGTTAGACCAAGGGTGGAGTGAAGTGTACCGTAAGTAAGTGACAGGGAAGGGCAAAACCAACACCTCAAGAATTTTCTCGATCGAATCATCTCCTGAGTCATCGGCGAAGACGAATTCCACGTCAAAGGGGAGCTCACACTTCGCTAGTGATAACAATTGGAGTCGCAGGTGCTCCGCTCTTTCGCTAGTACCCGTACAGCAGATGCTTAATCCCACTCAAAAGCCTCTACTTCCAGTTTGTAAGGTATGAAGAACGCCTTGATGATGGACTCGAAATCCTCCTTCTTGACGCGAGCGCAGCTGCTAAGCTCAATCCGAGCATACTCTAATTCTGGCCAAGTATGGATTCCAGCGTGCGACTCAACCAGTATGATTGTAGCGCTTACTCCCACCTGATTCTTCGCTTCTGGAATAGGAAATGTAGCAACAACCAAAGTGTCTTTCACAGGGGTGAGCCCAACCCCTAAGACCAAGTTTCGCATAAAGTGTTTGATGTAGTTTGAATCTTGAAGCAGTTGTGTTTCTTTTGTGTAGCAATTAGCTACAAGCAACCACCCCCTCAACTCCCCATGTCCCACCTCCTTGTACTTGGTTGTTGCAACAAGATACACGTGTTTTGAACTCTTGTCAAGCACTCTTGCCTGTGTGAAACTTTAGTGATGCCCGTTGTTGTTCGACCTCGAAGGAAGACCGAAAGTGGTAAGAAGTACAAGGTCGTTGACCTTGAGACGGGAAAAGTCGTCGCAGAGTCCGATAGGTATCGAAATGCGCTGCTTCACGCCAAGATACGGAACCTTCACTTTCTCAGAAAGCGTATAACCTGGTACAAAGGAGAACCTGGTGTTTGGGTTACCACACGAACGGGTAAACGAGTCTTTATCCCCTTGGACAAGTATCTGAAAAAGTTTGGGATCCCTCGAAAATGGGTACAAGGGATGAAAATCAGGTCCAAAGGAAAGGGACGTGGGTTGGGTAAAGGAGGAGGGAGAGGACCCATTGGGATCCCGAAAGGTGAGCTTAGCGGGATGAGGACATGATAAAGTTAATTCGTCGTACTGTGAACACTCAGTCTGTAGAACCACTTCAACACACAGAAGAAAAAGGAGGTGTGTCATGCCATTGAATCCGTTTTACTACAACCCGAGAGGACTTCCTCGTCCTTTTGATGGTAGGGGGCGTGGTGTTGGAATGCCGGGGGGCAGGCGAATGGGAAGAAACCGCGGACCTTGTCCATTCGGCGGACCCGGAAGCGGGAGAGGCGGTGGAAGAGGCAGGGGCCGGGGAAGGAGGTTAGCCGGTTTCTTGATGCCTTTTGGGTGGTGATGGCGTGGACTTGGATCCCAAGACATTTGATCAAAAGATGGATAACGTACAAGGGGAGAAGAATCCCCATCGTCGACTGGAAAGCCGCTGAGCACTATATAACGCGGACTCTCGGGTCTTTGGGTGTAGAAGGTGTAGGTGTTGTTAGTAAGAACGAGCTAGACTTTCTCCGAGCTTCTCGTAGAGGGTACCTTGTACGGGATCTGCGACCCATTAAGAACGTCCCGATTATGAAGCTTCTTCGGGTGACCGATGTACTTCAAAAGTGTGAAAAGTTGTTCCCTGGAATCACACGTGGGTTAAAACTCCGGTTTTACTCTTGCAGTGAATATGGGTTGCATGGCGCGTATGTTCCTGTTCTCAACAAAGAGTTTTGGGAGCGCTTTTCAGTGGACATGACCGAGTTCGCGAAAATGGAAGGGAGCCCCCTTGCTTTCGTGAAAGCCAGGGTAAAGCGACTCACGCATTGGATCTTCCGAAAAATAAAACTTCACGAGGCTGTGCTTAAGGCGTACTCGGTTGATGCAGAAACAATCTTTTTAAACGTGAGAAAGAGAAGTTCTAGCTTCTCCGATGGTCTCGATTGGTGTGTTGCCCATGAGGTGGGACATCGCCTCTACCATGCGATCCCAAAGGAAATACACCGCCGTTGGCTCAAAGTTTTCTTTCAGTACCATAAGGGCTTACGGTCCAGGTCCCGAGTACATCTTACTCTCTATTCGGCGTCTTCCCCTGAGGAGGGTTTCGCGGAAGCGTTTACATGTTACGTCAATTATAACGATGTTTTGAGAGTGTTTTGGCCCGAAGCGCGCGAATTTTTTGATTGGTTAAGAAAACACTACTGGTTAGGAGGACGCTAGGAGGTGGTTCCATGAGGTTTTGGGTCCCCAAATACTTGATTAAAAAATGGATTACGATTGCCGGAAGAAAAATTCCCATCATAAACCGCCTGTTGGCCAGACGCCAAGCAATGCGCGTGTTCCAATCGTTAGGTGTCTCGGTAGGTCCGGCTACCCAGCGCGAGTTGAATTACTGCACGGAGGTTCTTAAACGCGCATCGCCCATTGGTTTGGAAGCGTTCGGAAAACTGTCCCCCGCAAAGCGCGTGTCCTCTATGAAGCTCTTGCAAGTGTCACAAGCACTGGTAAGGTGCGAGCAGTTGTTTCCTGGCATCGCGAAAGGACTGAAGCTTCGGTTCTTTTCTATCCCAATGGACTTGAGTGGCCTTACTGTTATGAGCAGAAGACTTTCGTCACGCATTGCGTTAGATTCAATCGATCTCGCGAGGATGCACCCTTTTCTTTCTGCGCGCGTAATGAGGAAGAACACTCTCAAGACCCACCGCGTAATACGCCAGCTTGCCAGGGAAGTTGGAGAGGGGACGATCTTGTTGAACGCGTCATCGTGGGCTCGCGGTTTGGGGAACGTAGGCGAACGTTTAGGTTTCGCTGGTACAACCGCTCACGAGGTGGGACACATTTTATACTCGAAGATCTCAAAGGAAGCGTATTTTCGCTGGCGCGAGATTTTCCGCTCGTACTTCCAGGGTGTTTTACGTGGACGCTCTTTCTACACGCAATACTCGGTCACGAACGCTTCAGAGGGTTTCGCAGAGGCGTTTGCGGGCTATGTTATGAGAGACCCCCACTTGAAAGAGAGGTGGCCCGAAGCTTGGGAGTTTTTTGATTGGTTACGAACGAAGTGGGCAATATAATCGAGGAGGTAGGTAACATGAAGATGAGTGAAGCGTTAGCTCAATTCTCTCTTCTGCGAGGAATGGGTATCGAAGTACCGCATCCTTGCATGACTTGTAAGCACTTCAAAGGCGTTGTGCGAGGTGTTTGGTTGTGTAAGGCGTTCCCCAAAGGGATACCGCGTGAGATTTTGTTGGGTTTCGCCACACACGACAAAGTACATCCTAAGCAAGAGGGTGATTACGTCTTTTCACAGAGGGAATAAGGTACTCCTTGAAGGAGGTTCGTAACTGCTCTCCTTCCATCTTCTCCACCAACTGGAACGCCTCAGGAGTTCCCTCTGAGCCAGCTCTGGATCACGACGCTCGACCTCGATGGGAAGCAATGAAAGGTCCTCGTCTGTCGCGCTCGCAAGGTTTTCCAACAATGGACACCGTACAATTTGGCCTTCGTTGGCAGCCTTACGATAAAGGGACAAAATTGCGGCATTTTCCTTGTCGCGTGATTCGTGGTTCGAGTGCTCCACCCCTTTTGGGTTGTAGTAATAAAGTCCGAGAGGGAAGGGGATCCGATAAAAGTCGTAAATTTGAGAGATTCTCAGCCAGAACTCGTAGTCGCCTGACTGCTTGAGGTTCTCGTCAAAGTACCCGAACACTCGGTGCACCCATTTTCTCCACATGGGCTGCGGACCCATAAAGCATGCGTATGCTAACAGCCAACACCTATCCCAATCCCACCATTTGAATATCCATTTGGCGGAGTTGTTCTCGAAGGTTTCGTTGGGGACGTCGGTGACCAAGCAATCCCCGTAAACCAGTACAACCTCGGGGTGCAGTTTGAAAGCTTCGAGCATGATTTCGAACGCGTCCTTCCTGTGCCTGTCGTCTGTGTTCGCATTGGTGATGAACTCACCTCTTGCGACCTTAATAGCCCGGTTCCACGCTTTGTACATACTCTCCCTTTCTTCAGTTCGAATATACACGATGTTGTCGTAAATTTTCTGGAACTCACGAACTATCTTACCTTCATTTTCTGGGGATGCACTATCCACAACGATGATTTCGAGGGTGTCTCTGATCGTTTGCTCCTCAAGGTCCTTGAGGCATCCCTCGATGAATTCCTCGGACTTGTAGGTTGAAACAATTGCGCTCACGAGTACTTTACCCATTCGATCTCCTCTCCTTCTACTAATTGTAGTGCTTTAGTGTTGTCTCCTGTGTAAAACACTGTGGACTTGTGGTCTTGTTTGTCCGCTCGCGCTTTCTTTTCGAGCGCGAATTTAATTGCGTCCCGCACCATGTTTAACTTGATTTTACGAATGCATTCGAACGAGCGCGTACATCGCCAACTGCAACCAAAACAATCCATCGCGTGTGTAACCAAGATGGTGTTCGCGCTATAGGGCATAAATCTCCCAAAGTGCCCTCCTCCGATGACAATAACGTTGGGAACACCTTGTGCACACGCGATGTGAGCGAGACCGGATTCCGCCCCAACCGCAATATCGCATTGAGCGATGATAGCCGCCGCTTGCATCAGTGTTGTTTTCCCGAACAGGTTAATGAAGTTGGGAGAACTTACTCTTTGCGCGAATTTCGCTTCTGATGCCGCCCCAAGCCCCACGATTGTAGCGTCCTTTGGGAGCGCGAGCTCGAGTTTTCGGTAAACGCGAAATTCGTGCTGCGCCCCTGGGAAGAAAGCAATAAACGGTCGGGGCTTTCCTTTTAAGACCTCGTCAGCAAACTCGTGGTCCTCCTTTTTTGTCCCTATAAGAGGGAGGCCATAAAGACTCAGGTCTCCAAACAAGTATTCCAGAAACCGGTAGTGACGTATGGTTTCTGATTCCCACTTTTTGGGCATTTTCACCAAGTGCGTGTAGAACATGTCAAACGACCGCTTTACCGCAGGAGCGATGTTCTCGCAATCACCATCTATTCCTATGGTGATGGGTGCACCGGAGGCGTGAACTAGTTCGTCTGTAAGAGGCTCCCTCGAGTACACAGTGTTTATGGCTACATCGGGTTTCTCGCTTTGGATCTGCTTAATAATCCAGTTTCGATAAACAGAGTCTACATAAATGTCGGGTTTGACAAACCCGATGATACGGTCCGCATAAGGTGCGTACAGCTCGGCGATGTGTTTTTGACACACGACTATAACACGAGAGGGTCTTCCGCACATTATGAT
>Ga0190313_1000701_pt1 | contig 19345 bp, 20 predicted proteins | sample 4870071011_MG_FD_169989 | JGI IMG/M metagenome (GOLD analysis project Ga0190313, IMG submission 169989) | Hydrothermal vent sediment bacterial communities from Southern Trench, Guaymas Basin, Mexico - 4870-07-10-11_MG | ecosystem: Environmental > Aquatic > Marine > Hydrothermal vents > Sediment ...
GGTATGTGCGATTACCATACGCAGTATTTTGGTGTTTTTTGTTTCTCCCAGTCCCAGTATGGCAGGATCCTTATGTTTATTCCGCTTCTTCTTATTGTTTCTTTTTGGTACCCAGTTATTATGGTTCCGTTTCTTATGTTGAGTGTTCTCATTGCTCTGATCAGCGCACTGATCTCTCTGTCTCGTGTTTCTGGGTTGGAGATGTCGTAGCAGACCTGTATGGCTTCTACTACTTGGTTTCCTGATTTTACGATGAAGTCCACTTCTCTTCTGCCGTCTGTCCAGTAGGTTATCTCCATTTTCGGGTCGTGCCAGTATCTTCTGTGGAGTTCTAGGTACACAGCGTTTTCCAACAACTTCCCCATGTCTACGTATGGAGCTAATGCTGTTATGTATCCCGTGTCTGCAAGATAGACTTTCTTTGGCATCTGTATTTTCGCTTTTAGGCTAGGGTAGTACGCAGGAACTGTGTAGACGAAGAATGCTTCTTTTGCTCGATCCAAATATTCTGCGAGGGTTCCCTTGCCGACGCGGTATCCTGCACCCTTCAAAGCATTGTACATCTTCGAGATTGACATCTGTTTTGATCTTGCGACGAGCTTCAAGAATTTGTCTAGAAGCTCGATATTTCTTACCTCGCCCCTAGCTATGTCTCTGGAGAGAACAGTTCTGTAGTACTCCTGTAGAATTAATAGTTTCTTATAATCGGGTGCCAAGACGACCTCTGGTAGGCCGCCAAATTTGAGATACTCCTCTAGCAGAGATATTAGTCGCGCCTTCTCATCCTCAGAGTACTCTACGAGAGTAAAATCTACATCAACATTTTTAAACCTTATGAACTCGGAGAACCTGAGAGGAAAGACGAGTACGCTTATGGTTCTTCCGCCAAGCTCGTGGGGTAGTGACGCACCAACAAGCTTTGACGTGGAACCCGTAACCAGAATGCTATACTTCCCCTCATCATATATCCTCCTCAACCACCGACCCCACCCCCGAATCCTTTGGACCTCATCTAGAAGAAGATAAACATTTCCGCTACCAAACTCGCTCTTAACAGCGACCAAAAAGTCGGACAACACAATCTTATCGTCCTCAATTCTCTCATCCTCAAAATTAAAATAAACTGGCATTCCCCCAAACAATTGTATTTCCTTAAACAACTGATAAACAAAATATGTCTTCCCAGCACGCCTAGGGCCAACGATACTAACTATCTTCCTTGGCTTCTCAAGAAGGCTCAGAATACTAAATTCTTTTCTGCGCTCGATAAGATCCCTAGGAGGAATTTTCCCCATCCACATCCTCAACAACGAACGGATTAATCCCTCATACATAGAACACTACCTTAAATATACTTGTTCTACATACAGAACAATATTATTTTTACATTTAAAAAGGAAGAAAGAAACATATAGCATAACAAAACCGACAAAAATTATATTACTGTACTACAAACAGAACAATATTAATCCAATGCCCCCCTTAATTCCTCCACGAACATCTACATAGCCGAAGCTAATATTATGATATCACCAAAAACCGTAGAAAGCCCCCCAGATTGTATCTGGGAGACGAATACAGTCTCAGGAGGAAGAACGGGGGGCTAGGAGTGGAAACGCGAAATTTTCAAAAATAGTTACTCTGAAAAAATAATTAAGAAAAAAGCCGAATAAGTATTTATTTTATTGAAGCATTTTTACTTCCAAAAGTACTTTTGAATCTCTCTTTATGTTCATAGGTTTTCCTCAGTGACCTCTCTTGACTGAGGATCTAGATAGATTAGAAGAAATATTGAGAGAAAAAATCAGACAGGAGCCGAATGAGGGGCTATCTTTTCCTAAAACACTAGGCTTTCTCCAGTTTGTCTTTCGAAAAGTAAGATGGTTCTTTGAGGATCTAAGAGTTTTTATCGAGAGGAGAGATGTTGCCCACATAGTCCACGGGGTGCTGCTCGGCATATCGCTTTTGATTGCTATCTGTGCGTATTCCGTTAATAATATAATTGGTATCGCATTTCTTCTCTTTGCCATAATATACCATGTGATCAGCTACCCAGATTCGGTAGATCACTTCACGATTTTCTTTGGCTACATAATTCTGGGCTTTGCCAATAGGGGATCTTTAGTATCGATAAGTGAGCCGGAAACCACCGTCAAGTTCCTTAAATCAGTACAGTATATCTTGAGCGTATTTGTTTTTGGTCTCCTAATGGTGCTTATGCCGACCAATACAATGACCCTAGGATTCGAAATAATATCGGCTATTACTGTTAGTTTTGGTGCAGTCTCATACTACTATCTTTCGATGGCGAAGTCTTGCTGGGAAGACCCAGTAAGAAAAATATCGGAGAAAGATCTATTTTCTTGGGAATTCTTAGCTTTTCTAGCTCTATTCGCTGGGGCCCTCACAAACCTATATCCTCTGGTACCACAGGGCTTCGCATCAGTATTTGGGTGGTTCATAGTTTTCCTATCGTATCTCTTCCTAAGCGCCGTTATGGCGATACCAAGCCTACAAGCAGCTATCTACATCACTACCCGCTGGAGGGGAATAATTACGGAAGGCTTATTTAGAAACTTGGAGAGTGTGCTTGGATGAGCAGTGTTAAGAGAAAAGTTCTAGTTATAGAGAATATAAGGAGAGCATGGCTCACGAATATAGTGAATACCTATGCTCTAATCATGTTGTTACCGTTCTACATTATTGCTAGGTCCTACGGTCTGAATGGTACTCTGCTCTATGCAGCACTCTTAACTCTGCTGGGCTCCTTCGTCGCCTTTCGCCTCGCTATGATCTTCACTAGGAAGATGTTGAGAGATCTGGCAAACATCAGAGACATCAAGGGGAACATTCAGATAGTATTCATGGTTATATATGGAGACTGTGCAGTTAGGTGGACAACACTTTTTGTGCCTATACTGATATTCCTTTCCCTCACAATAGATCTTCTACCCCTTTCCCTCATAATCAAAACTGTTCTCATCTTCGTAGTCTTCTTCGTTTTGATATTTATTTTTACGTATAATAATATGCGTAGTGTTGTGAGGAACATAGATAGATTGTTAGAGCTGGTTGATAGGAAATGAAAGCCAGGGTGTTTTGGGTCACAGCGAGTAAGGGAGGGTCAGGAAAAACCCTACTATCAATGACAATACACAAGGCGATCTACAACAAGAGGCTTGGAAACCCCAGAAAAACACTGCTCCTAGATCTAAATCCACAAAACATGGATCTCTTCAACATAATATCAAAGATTCCCTACAAACACCAAGAAGTCATATCGCTGGGCGAAAAAACAAAGAAGAGGATATCTCTCATAAGAATTGGCTCTGAGGGACCATACGCAGCGATGCCCCTAGAACCCATAGGGCTCTCAGATATCATTGAGCTCCCCCTATACCTAATACAGAGCTTAGACTTAGAAACTGTGATTGTGGACACAAACATAAATCTTAGCTCCTTCTCGAGCTTAGAGCCGAAAGCTGTATCCCAAGCAAAATCTGTCTTAGAGAGCATGGAGAAAAGTGTTGATCCACTGGTTTTTTTCATATGGTCTACTGGAAGCATAACCAGATATGTATTGGCCACAGAATCTAAGACCACATATGAGGTTCAGCTACTAATGGAAGGAATAAGGCGCCTAGCACTGATATTTGGGCTTTCGAACGAGGCTTTCTCACAGAGGCACTTAGTAGTCACAATAAACACAACGCTATGGCTGTACAACACAATAACAGCTCTCAGGACAATACTAAGCGACATCAACAGGAGGCTACAGAACGCATTAGAGAGATCCGCAGTTGCGTTTTACAGTTTCTCAAGACTCACAAAAGATATAATCATAAGGACTTCAAGGATAGTTGCCGAAACTTTGTCGGCTGTATCGGGTCTTAGACCTAAGTTTAGACTAATAGAGGTATTCTACCTGCTCGCCCTAGACCACGTATTGTTTGGTGTCACAGAGGATATCATGAAGAAGATTAGTATGCCAACCTTAGCTGATGAGCTAAATATCCTCGCTGAGAAACTCAGAGAAAAACAAAAGATAGAGACTCCGCCCGCGAACCTATTCGTTGTTCCGCCCTCAAAAGACATCTACAATACCCAGGCTCTAGTGTACTCAGTACACCTCCTAAGCAGGGAAGATATACAAAGAATGCTAAGCGATCCAAACGCAGACGGGCTACCGTACAGAACAATGGGGGACATAGCCGAAAGCTTAGGGAACTATCTTAGGGCATACATAGAGATAAGATAGCATTGGCCAAAAATAAAATTAGGGAAACCGAGGTTACGCTATTGGTGAGACATAGTCCACTCGTCTCCAGTTATCTGGCCTATCGATCAAGAAGGCTATGTATCCTGCTAGAATCCGTATGTTTTTTGACACCGAGCCCGCAAAGGTACCAGGCCAAAGCCCTATGATTGTTGGTTTCTCCTTATTCTCTACGTTTATCAGCAGGCCGAATTTGAGCCCGTTGACATCAATGCTAAGTATCACTATGTAATCCTTAAGATTAACATCTGCCGATGCGGGCGACCTTATTCTTTTTATGTTTTCGATTGCTTGGTAGTGCTCATGCAGCTTAATAAGTTCTAAAAGCCTCTCTATCACAATCGGTTTAAACGAGATGTATCTTCCCAATGCCTCCTCAGCATCCACAAACTCAAGGTCAAAATCCCCCTCCTCGCCTGGCTCTAATCCTTCGAATGTCACAACCCACTTTCTCATCGTAGGCCCCAGCAGGTATAACGATTAAATAGCAAAATTAGAATAAAAGAAGTGTTGTGTTCATATTCCAATAACTACATTCCTTATCAAAACTACAAGAACCAAACAGCTCTCAGAAAAAGTTTTTTGCTGAAAAAAGCTCTTTCTACCGATAATGCCAGAGAAAAATCAAAGTCTCAAGAATCTATATGAAAAACCCAGAGCATCATCGTATTACCTCTATGTCCATTCGATCCCAATCGTTGTCATAGGTCAGTATCTTTTTGATATTCTTTTTCCTCAATAGAAGATATATTAGAGCATCACCTATGTCGACATCTTTCTCATGCATTATATTGTACGCCTCCTCGACTTCCGCGTGGGCTAATTCGTGCGGCAGTATCTTGATCTCCAATTCTCTAAGCAAAGCTGGTAGTCTCTCCTTAAGTCTCAAATATAGCTTTTTACGCTTCTCGTTCTGCTCTTCGATAATGAGTTCATCTATAACCTTAACGAACTCATAAATCACTATAGGGCTTGTACATAGGACATAGTTCCTATCTATTAGCTCTCTAAACACTTTCTTTGCCTTGAATAATGCGCTGGTATCAATGAACACGGTATTCATTTTAACTCCCTTATGATGCTACGGGATATAAGCTTATCAATAAGCTTCGGGGATATTTTATCGAGCCCCGCTTCTTCAACCAACTTAAACCACTCAGCGATAGCTCTCTTTTTTCTTATAGAATTCACCTCGTTTAGTAATTCCCATAATTCTAGGAGAGCATCAGGGTTTGGACTTACCAAGATAACATCCCCGATAGTAGTCATATATACTTCGCTTAAATTCTTCATAGGCAGGACAACACGGCCCTTGCTGTCAACGGATCTCTTAATCAAACCTATCTTCCTTTTTCCCACCAATTTATACCACCCTCATGATAAAAAATGATAAAATATCATTATAAAAACTCCGAAATAAATTCTAATAGCATAATAAATACGGTGATGTGTATATCCCACTCTATATGTGGGAGAAGAACTCTCGAGTTTGAATTCCACCTAAAAGCACTAATTGCGAAGGCTTCTTCCCTAAATTCGTTTTATGATTGATGTTAGTAGGCCAGCTCAATATGGACAGTATTACGTACATATTACTGACCTACAGCCGGCAGGGCGGTCCTATGAAGATATATGATATCTCGCTTAAAAGCTTATACTTAGACTATAGCGGAAAGCAAGGAGGATGCTAGGTAGGAAAGACAGAGTCAAGCTGAGAGGACAGCACGGCACACCACTCTACATAAGAATCACAGCTATAGCAGACATGGTGCTCGTAGGATTATTCCTCATAAAGATGGAGCGGAGCTTGAAGGAAAGCCCAGAACTGAGAAGGCTCCTAGGCCTAAAACGGCCAGTCTCGAAGACAACACTCAGCAGGTGGTGGAGAAGCCTCAGTCACTAGTCCTAGAACTCATCAAGTATACACATAGGTCATTGCTAGGCTCAAGAGAGTTCCTGGGAGCATCGTCATCATCGACACTACTGGCTTTAAGCGGAGCCATGCAAGTGACCACTACGAAAAACGAATTGGCCATTGGGAGAAGATGTATGCGAATGTGATCGCTGTCTATGGCCCAGGTATAGACGCCGTGTTTATGGTTGGTGTGGATTATGATGCAATGCACGATATCAGAATGGCGAGGGCATCTTGGATAAAATTACCAATTCTGGGCTTTTTTGATAGGCTAGTTAGTGACAAGGGCTTTGACTCCTCGGAGCTCATGATGCGGCGGCTGAATATAGCCTAGTGCTGTGTATCGATGTGCGTGGCGGTAGGCTTAGGCCTAGGTCTGATATCCGCTTGGTGTCCCGAGATGAACTATGATGTTTTGAGGGCTGAGAGGGGTGATGTTAGGTCTCTTGTTGAGTCTCTTTTCCGCTCTGTTAGGTCTCTTAGCTGTGGCTATGTCTATTCGCCCTCCTTTGAGGGCTTCGCGGCAGAGATTGCCGTGATGTTCTTAGCGAATAGCATTGCTTTCTTAGTGAGGCTAAAACAGCGAAATTCGAAAATTTAAAATAGGGAAAAAGCTATAATCAAATAAAAATGGGGGTTGTCGATGCGGGCGGTATTATCACTGTTTCTCATAATGATTATAATCTATCAAGCACTATTACCAATGAATACTTATTTAGTGACAAGCAAATTGCAGAGATATAAGGTATCAGTAGTAGAGTCTAAGAGAGCAATTGAAGAACTGGACACATGGAGTGCGATTAATGGATGAAAGGAGTAAAAATATCGCAACCAATTTCGATAAGTCCACGAGCAATATGGCATCCACAGCCTCCACAACTCCCCGAGGTGTATCTATCAGCTATATATATGTATCTAGCTTTTGATGGATCATATGTTCGAAATGATTACGTTAGAGGTGTTGAGGATGCAATAAATAATTTTCTTAGCGATGGGGGAGAAAATTTGATGCTAGCAGTTCTGATAGACTACCCCTCTGGATTTGATGTAAGTGCAAAGTTGATTGTTAAGTTAAGGGATTCAAGTGGCCATTTGCATATCCGAGTCCTCACTAAAAATGAAATAAATATGGGTGATCCAAACACTTTGGTGAACTTCATAACCGAGGCTAATAACATAGCAGAAGATCTAATTGGTCGCTCAATAATAGTAACCAGATCGGTATTATATATAAATGGTCATGGTGGAGAGATAATGGGGACAGCGCAAGATTGGACACCATCAGATTTTTTGACACCAAAGGAACTCAGACAAGCACTACAAAACACAATGCATTTCAACATAATATATCTACACAGTTGTTACGAAGGATTCTTTGAGATGGCATATGACTTAAGAGACCTCGCGGATTATATGATTGGAAGCCCAGTAAACATAATTATGTGGAGAACAAGAGATGAAACCAGACGAAATTTTGAGCGATGGATTCTCAATCAAACACTATTTAAGAAATGGAGTAACAACATTATTTCCACCAGGGAATATGCGATTGCAATCTGTCCAATGATAAGTGCAACTTACTCAGCACAGCCGATAGTCCAAGTTTTGTATCTTAGAAGTGACTATAACCTCAATGGAATAAATGATCTTGAAGAAATAAAAGAATATCTGGACAATCTAGCCAATAGAATCCTTACAAACTGGAATACATACAAAAATATAATAAAAGAAAAATACAATAGCATAGAAAAAATAAGGATGGACAAAATCTCAGTAGAGAACGAGAACACTCATCAAAAGGAGGAAGTACCCATAATGCATTATGCTAAGATAATATCTATTTTTGATGTTCTATGGCCAGAAAAGACACAGATCATTAGTAATTTGATAAATGCTGTGGTTGTTTTTGAAAGCGATAGCAATATACCTAGTCTAGCAATATTTATGCCCAAATACTTCGGAGACGCAATAAAGGATAAATACAACCTTTTCGGACCACAAGCGGATGTATATATCAATAATGGTGAAAAATATAGTAGCTTTTTAGAGAAAACATATTGGGACTCTCTCATAGCTAAAATAAGAAATTTCTTCAAACAACAACAAAACAATTTTGTTGTATACTTTGCGACTTTTAGGCAACGGCTTATCGCCTTGGTGTATACAATATGCTTAAAAGACTTAAGACTTTACTAATTATTGCCTTAATAATTTTTTTGTCTGCGCTATCATTGTTTATAGCAGGAAATCTTGTGCATCCTAGGTCACCAACAAGAAAAATTTTATGGTATGTGACTAGAAACGCTACTACACAATATACACACAGATATGAAAACCCGATATACACTTACCGACCGTTGAGAATAGGGAGCAGAACATACTTATTGGCGATAACATACGATGAGAAGCTACAGGTATTAGACGGTAGGACAGGGCGAAGAGTCTATGAGGCGAAGGGCAACTATGTTGACCTTGTTGTAGGGGATTTCGATGGCGACAAAGAGAATGAGGTTGCCGCATATTCTATGTATATCACAAATACTACGGATTCTTGGCTCGTCTTTGACATAGTGAAAGGTAACCCACCCAAATTGGTCTTGACTAGTCTTAGACTGAATGCTTCTTTTGGGATGGCACCAGACTACATCGCAACGATCTCCGCTACCGATCTCAATGGGGATGGCTTTGATGAGATAGTATACCTCACGATCAGTCATAGATATATAGCGATAGACCTCTATCGCCAGAAGGTACTATGGCAGGTATGGGGCAAATATATGGCTATCGGTGATATCGATGGTGATGGGTTAGATGAGGTTGTGATTACTGGGGATGATCAAATACAAGCATATAATTATTCGGGCCAGGAGTATCTTATTCGTTGGAGCGGGATTAAAAACCAGCTTCCATCAGACATAGGAATTCTGCATGGTCTTGCCCTGGCGGATTTAGATGGTGACAATAAATGCGAGCTAATAATGTGGGATCAATACGAAACGCCACGAAGTATTGTTGTTCTTAACTATAGAGGGGAAATAGTATGGTATTACCACGAGAACTCCTCTGGCGAACATTATTCTACCAAGAATAGTGTGTGTATTTCTTCACGACTAGCAGCTTATCTTCACGGCTTTGATAGTCTTATTGTTTCTGATATTGATCGGGATGGAAACCCCGAGCTTCTCCATTGGGTTCATGAGCAGCATTCTGATATTCTGTATGTGTTTAGGTGGGATGGTTTTTTGGAATACTCTGGTTGCCTTGACTATGAGGCGAACTCTCAGCTCTACGCGGTTGGTGATGTCGATGGCGATGGAATTCTTGAGCTTGTAGTCTATTATATTGGTTTTTACAATCTTTCCTTCATATCTAAGGAGGGAATATATGTTGTTGACCCAGTTTTTTCTGGCGGTAGGCTTGTTGACACTAGACTTGCTTGGCGGATGGATATTTATAACGATTCACTCTACTATTTTCCCGCGATGGGGCCTTATCGTGGGCCTTTTGTTTGGGATCTTGATGACGATGGTTTGCTTGAGATAGGGGTACATACTGAGAAGTATCTTGTTTGTATTGATCTTTGGCCGTCTGGTACTTATTCGGATTGGTATTGGATCTATAGAGATTTCGATTATACCGTGTGTTGGAGGCCCGTAAGAGAAGCGACCATTCCGAGGTACGTGGTGTATATATACATTCTAGCGGTAATTGGAGGAGGTCTAACAATATGCATTTTCCTTAGGAAGAATAAATTTAAACTGGTAGTCAGAAGGACTTTTTCTTAAAATTTGTTTTCATAATGATGTTGATATATCGCGATTTGTGATCTGTTGAGCAACTACTTGCGGTTTTATGTCACTTACTCCTCCTGCTGAGATCAACTTTATGGTCGACATATAGCATTAGGAAAAACAGAAACAGCAGTGTCAGCAATATGAGACTTTTCTCATTTTACCTGGCCACTAAATATTACTCACTGCGCTGATTTTGCTCACTTTTGCTCAACCCTGCTCAATATTTCTTTCTACATGCCAATTTTTATGTATTGGCTATAATCGCAGTTTTCTTAAACTTAATCGGCCATATGCCGACAACTCAACAGAGTCCAAATAAGCACAGAACTGCCTATAACGCCCAAGATATAATCCCAAGCTGGACGCTCCAGTAGACTTGGCGTAGCCTCGGGACAAACATACATGACAAGCACTAAGATTTGCCTCAATGGGCACAAAAATCATTGCCATACCGCCACCCCTTAGCACAACGGATATGCCTCTCAAAGTGCTCAATAAGGGGCTCTATCGCATTATTAGTCGTGGAATATGAAGATCGTCATACGTATGAAAATAGGTTCTCGATCCAATGCTTCGTATAGGCTCAGATGTCTCTTACGACTTTCCTCGCTAGGGATTATTTTGGCCCCATAGGCTTAATGTAGCTTAGGAGGAGTCTACATACATATTTGCCATCAAGATCCTCCAAGTTATTTAGTATCTCGCAGATGAATTGGATTATTCTAAAAACTCTTTGAGACGACACCATATTGTCCCTTAAGCTCATCTAGAACAGCTAATACTTTGAAACTCTTCGACATTATCGGCAGAAAAATTTTTCCCAACAAAAAGTTTTTCTGATGGCTATTCGGTTCTCAGTATGGAGAAAAAACTCCAAGTTTGAATAATTCTACCTAAAGCCGCTAATCACAAAATTTTGACTTAATTTATCTGGATGGCCATGAGATTTCTAATGCCATCTGGTCATCTGGGAACCTAACGAATAGAGTTTAAGGGAACATCACGGCTGTGCTCTAAAAGCATCACTTTATATAATGTTGGAAGCATTTCACTATTAGGTGTAGAAAATGGTTAAGAATGTAATCAAGTTTGATGGGTCAACTGAGAAGTTCGACAGAGAAAAAATCATTGGGAGCATCATGAAGGCTGGAGGATCCAGAGATTTAGGTGAGAAGATCGTATGTGCTGTTGAGGAGAAACTTGGAGACCAGGAAGAAGTCACAACGATGCAAATAAGAAGGATAATACTGATTGAGCTCGAAAAGTATGGCAGAAGGGATGTTGTTGATTTGTTTCTGTACTTCGATAGGGTGGTGAAGGGGAGGATAACCTATGAGACGGGAAAATTCGTTATGATCAAAGATGGCAAACTCTTCCTGGGAAGAGCCGCAAGACCAATAAAATCCAGTGAGCTCTCCAGCATAGATGACGTATATACCTTGCTGGACGAACTCGATGAGGACCTTTGGGCTGGAGGACTAAGAAAGGAGTACGCCAAAAGAAGAAGCAGAATACTTATGGACGCTGTAAGAAACAGCCAAATGAGTGAAGAAGACAAGGAAAAAGCCATAGAGCTCATCGCTAATCTCCGACGCAAACTATTCGGGGAATAATTCAGATATGGTTAATAAGCATGGATTCTGATTAGGTCCACAGAAGGAGATACTACGCAATTTTCTTCTTCTGAGTACCGTAAAGTAGGAATCAAATAAGAGAAAGCATCAGCAAGCGAAACGCAAAAACTATTAGTAATGAGACAATGACAAAGAAGCAGATTTCTAGTATATCTCTTAACCTTACTTGTTTGAATTCGCTATAGGCTGATATGACAAGCTCTTTTAACTGTTTCCTGCCTATTAGCAAAGCTATGACAGAAAACGCAACTATAAACCCAAAGAAGATGTATGCCTCCAAGATTAGATTATCTTTGTAGAGCGCTGGAGGAAACACTAGCAGGTAGTTTACCAAGAAATGCCCAGTTATAGAAGGTATAAGCGACCTAGTTTTCCAGTATATAATCCCAAAAATAATGCCACTCACAATAGGAATTATTAGGAGTTCAATCGGCCAGTCCGTATGGTAGACCCCATGTATGAAACCGAAAAACAGCCCAGACGCGATTATCGCAACCCTATCCTGAGTTGTTTCACTAAGTACTCCTTGATAGTATCCTCGATAAAACAATTCTTCTGAGATTGGTGCTTGTAGCAAATGTATCGGAACTAATAATAGAAGGATTAGGATGAAGTATATTGGCCCATGGGAAAGTAAAGCTGTTATTCCGCTGGACCCTCTAGCATATATTGGAATTAGAAATGGAAATACTGGGGATATAACCAGCATTATCAATGCGAACGATAATACTCCATACGAAATATCTCTTTTCCATGAGATTTTGTTTCCTAATCCTAGGTCACTGAGAGCCCATTTCCCCCGTCTAATCACGAATATGATGAGGAGCAAGATAACAATATATGCCCCATAAAAGACAACATAAAAAAGCAGTAGACCAAAAAGTGATCGCCGCAAATAGTCTATTGGACTCAAAACCATGAACAATAAACGCCTAGTGGTCTCAATAAGAATAAACGCAGCCGAAAATTCCACGAGTATACAAAAAATGGATCGCCTAGCCATAGCAATTTTCACCCAATTAGCCGCTATGATTCTCTAATGTATTGAATTCTTATGTTATAAGTGCTGTTATTGTTGCTGATGTTGCCATCGGAATCGCATATATCGCCATGAACACTGCTAGTAGCCCTGCCACGTCTTGTGGTTTTAGTTTTTGTCTTAGGTAGATTATTGTTGCTGCTATGTTGAGTACTGGAATCATCAGTAGAACCATCAGTATGTGAGCAATCGCAACGATCTTTGCTGTTTCCAGCCATGTGGTTTCTAGTCCGATTATGCCTGCCACTCGTTTTCCCACAAGTATTCCTATGATTACTGATATCGGAACACGAATATAGATTAGAGGCACTGCAGGGTGTGCTGGCATTATGAATATGAAGAATAGAGCAAGGAGTATGCCTTCCATACCTCTCACCTAACTATCCCTCCACAAGCGCTGCTTGCGACTAAGATTATTGAGTAGCCCGCATCAAGTATGACCAGCTGCTCAACAATTGTAAGATACCCCGTTAATGGGCCCCATATTTCACTATACCTTAGGTGCCCATAGACCAAAAATACATCTTGTAGTTCAAGAGTCGTGCTCCAGTTTATATCTACGAATTTCCCAGACTCGTTAATCACCGCGAATCCTGTGGTATAGTTCTCACTTATGAGCACATCAACAGATATGTTCGTCTCCAGCACATCTATTTGTACAGTATCTGAGACCAATATTGTTATCGTTACGGTATCGCATAGCTCTGCCGTTGCGGAGTATATTAGGGCTACACCACCAATCTTAAGCTTTTTCTTGTAGTTATCTATGAGCTTCAAGTAGTGATCAATCACATGTCCATTTATGTATCTGGCGAAGTAATATGGGTGGTCGCTCTGATCACCAAAAACCACGAAGGGAGGCTGATCTATAATCTCGCTGTAGTTTGTGGCCTCAAACACCTCTATCGCATGCCACTCCAAAGCATCATCGTACGTATATGTTATCGATACATGATAATCCATGCTTGCCAAAACAAACGCAAAGATGAGAACAACAAATATCAGTATCTCAACAGAGAGAACAACATAGCTACGACGCATATATAAGTCCCCCGTGCTATCTAATAGAAGACACAAAAATTCTTATTAATTATTTAATCCGATGGTTGTTGTTGGGGCATATAGCTAGACTGTCCTATAATTTCTGCTAGACATGCAAACTGAAGGAAGCATATTTAAAAAAGATATACTTATTACTCGATGGAGGTTAGGAAAATTAGTTCTAAAATATCATGTAGCCAACACCTAGTCCAATATTGACAAACATATGTGCAAAGAAGAGCCCCACAAAATCTCTGTGCTTCGCATAGTATCTGCCCAAAACAAACGCCATGGGTAGGGCCAACGTGAACATTCCTACTATTCCGAGGTACACATGCCAAAGCGTGAATAGTATTAATTGGTAGTGGAATCCATTATCATTGATATCTATAATGTATTTTCTAAAATAGTACTCCTCGACAAAAGCGTTAATGAGTAAAACATATAGGGCCCTCACGATGACCTCCGTCGTAGTCATACTTCCTTGTCTTCCTAGAATACCAATCAGAACAAAATAACCGCAATGAATTCTCTCTAAGTATATACTGAATACACCTACAGCTACACCGAGGATGAAAATAGCTGCGGTAACCAGCAGAGCAGACACGTGCCTGGCCGCGAAATTTGGCCTCAGCGGTAGTCCAGCCCTACGGAGAAGCATTATCGCTGATAAGAGCAATACCATGTGTGAAAGAGGCTTTAAAACAAACCACAAGGGGGACGAATTATAAAAAATCTCGGCAATGATAAGTAGGGGCCAGGAGAGAGCAAAGGGCAGAATAATTTCCCACTTGACCATCATTGACACACTTCCCTGACTTGAAACTTTGAGGAACGTAGTAGTGATGGACATTACAGAACAAATATTTTTACCAAAAATGTTTTATGAGAAAAATTTTGCATAATATCATATTGATATTTAGCAAGTTTGAAAACTTAAATTAATAGTTGATGAGCATGAATAGTATCCCTCCTAGTAAAGACCTCAGCATTAGACGTACCTTAGAGATTCATTTTGACAAGTTAGGGAGGGCTATTGATAGGAAAGAGTATGGCCGAGTAAAGTACTATATAGATGAACTCCTCTCAAAACTCGATGACTACATCGATGAGATTGTTGAGGAATTTGTTCCTCGCGGACGACGAGCCAAGGTGAAATATGCTATTGAGGAAAGAATAAGGGCGATTAAGGGAGCAATAATAAATATCCTCGATGAGCTAGCCTCAACATTGGTGATTCACCGAGGGAGTATCCCAGAGAGAAGAGAAAGAGACTTAGAATACTTGCTTAAAGAGGCATATAATCTTCTAAGAAAAATATTCGACATGACGCAACATATTCACAAGATTCTTGCAACTAGAGGTCTTAAGGGGCTTAGGGAGGAGGGATATGTATGAAGCCTCATGATGTAATAAAATACCTAGAAAACCATGGAATAAAGGTTCTGTTCGCATCGACATTTGGTAGCTATGGAACGGAAGACTGGAGCCCAGAAAGCGACATCGACATGTTCATAATTATTGAGTCGAGCAATGGAAAAATAAACTTAAACTTGGATAATGTACATATGATAATAAGCACAAAAGAAACAATGAACTACTTTCTTAACCCACCGTTCATAATAGAACTGGCTTTTTCAAAACCAATAGTTGATAAAATAGGCTTACACGAATATTGCAGGAATATGCTTAAAGACGATAGCATAGTGGAGTGGGTATTGGAGGAGATAATTTCTGGACTACGGATAATAGATGTTATTCTTGAGAATTCGCGAGGAGCGGAGAGAATATGTGGCGATGAGGCAATAGGGATAGTAAATATTCTGAAGTGGGCTCTATCGTTAATCGAGAACAGGCGCATTACTAAGAAAGAGATTGTTGAGCGTGTTGAAAAACTGGCTTCAACAAGCTTAGCACCCTTTATAGACCAACATAAAGCAAGGAAAAACCGGAGTGGAAGGAAAATCATTGTTGATCTAGAGGCATGTAGGAGGGTTCTTCTAGTCCTCAAAAGTATGCTGATTGATGCAAAGGACAAACTGCAAGGTAGACTTAAAAAACACCATAATTCTATCGCCGACAAAAATAGCATTAGCTGATAAAAATGTACTTGAAGTGGAACACGGAGCAGGCGAATCTCTATTTCAGACGATAAAACAAGGAGGATATATACCGACCGAAACATTTTTAAGGGATTTTTATCTGAGTAGCTATAGTTTCCATCTTTCGAATTTTTTTGGTGGGGTTATGAGAGTTTTCCTGATAAATGTTTTGTTGTCTAAGCCGATTTCTACTGCTATTTTTCCTTGGCCAGTGCCAGATATTCTGATTGGCTTTGTTGATGGTTTTGGCTCTACGAAGAGTTTTAGCCATCTGGATCCCAGGCCTCCTATTAATCCTGCTGTTGGATCTATGGGGACCCAACCTACCTGTGTTTTTATTTCGACCCACTCATGCAATGCTTCGTAGAGATAGTAGCCGATTATGGATCTGGCCTCGATACCCCTCGCTCTTAGTAGAGCTACTGTGAGATCAGCAATCTCATCGCAGGAGCCCTTAGACTGTTTCAGCGCGAACATGGCGCCGAGCCTATATGGGCTCTTGAAGTATTTTACTCTTTTTCTTATGTGAGCTATGATTCTGAAGGCTATTTCACGTATATCGTCGGTTCTGTCTAATTCTAGCTCATCAAGTAGTTGAAGAATCTCCGTTCTCGTATGATCCTGTAGTCTACCCCTAGTTGTATGTTCGATGCTTTTCGGTTGCATGCATCCCCAATCGCCCATAACACAGTAAGGTCTTAGGTATATCTCGCCCCTCAAAACTATTTCCTCCCTCTTCCTCGGGGGTACCACATCGACCTCTGCACTAAAGATGTTATTTCCATGCTTATCGGTTGTTATCTCTGCCGGTATGTTCACCTTTGAGACGACCAGTTTCTGATGCGGATCACTGGGAGGTACAAATATATTCACGCTGAGATCCCTAAGCCTATTCTTCGATGAGCTGACCATGATTATTCTGACCCAAAAGATGTGTCTCCGAGCTTTGTTGGGCTCAGTGAAATATCTTATGTTTCCGTTGGTGTCCACCAGAGGGATAGATATAATATTATCCATATCTGTCACGTACACGCAATGAGTGGAAACCGGTATGCTGGGCTAAAAAAAGCAAATACATGATGTACATTGAAAATTAATAGATATTTGGAGTATTTTATTGGCATAAAAGGTAATAGCCCTCCAAACATGCTAAAAGTGGCTCTGAGAAGCAAATTGTCGGGCCTCGTAAATGTTCTGTTTCTCACATACTGCCTATTTGTGTTTCTAGAGCCCACTTTTTAGAAATTTCTTTGGTTCAAAGCATGTTCGCCCCTCATAAAAATTTATATAACATATTTTTATAGATGAAAATAGGTGATTATATGTCTTCAAAGATTCTAAGTTTTCTTATCATAACAGGATTACTTTTCTCTATATGTTTTATGGTTGTAAATACTTCGAATAGGGTTCCAGTACGGGAAAGCAGAACTTCATTTATAGAGTATCAAAGTGTTTTTTCACATAATCTTGTGACGGGAAAGAAGGTTAAATATTTGGGCGAAAGTAAAAATGATACGTACAAAGCCCTTTGGCATGATGTTTGGGGTTGTGAGGGCGATGATTGGGGCGAGAAAATTTGCTATTATGATGGACGGCTCTATGCGGTAGGTAGTACTGATAGCTATGGTGCGCATGGAGATTTATTAATAATGTGCATAGACCTCAATGGTAGTCTGATATGGAATAAATCGATAGACATAGGCGGCGTTGATGTGGGACGTGACATAAGGATCTATGGTGGGTCTATATATATTGCGGGTTTGACGAACTCCTCGACAAGTGATATATTCGTAGCTAAGTTGGATCTCAATGGTAATGTTATCTGGACAACGGTATTTACGCAACCATATAATCAAAATGTCTATGGAATAGATGTATATAATGACTATATTTACGTTGTTGGCTTAAATGAGTCTTATGCGATGGGGCATGATAGAGACATAATCTTGTTGAAACTAGATCTATATGGAAATCTGATATGGAGTATATCTTGGGGTGATCAACAACACTTTGAAGAGGGCTATGATGTATTTGTCTACAACAACTGTATCTACGTTATAGGAGGAATATGTTCCCTCCCAGGCTACTCTTATGACGTATTATTATTAAAATTCGATACCGATGGGAATTTCATTTCAATGTCGACATGGGATGGTGGAGATGGCTCAGACATAGGAAAAGCCCTATATATTAAGGGTGGGGAAATATATGCTACGGGATGGACATATAATTACAGTCGGTTGTCAACTGATGTCTTCCTCATAAAGTTCGATTTGAATGGAAATGTTTTGCTTGTTGAGAAGTACAATGCACAGGGTTACCCGTGTGAGTCCTTCGACATATATGTTGATGATGAATATGTATACATATCTGGAAGAGCAAATGTGGAGATAAATTGGGAGGATTCCTACACAATCAAAACCTATCATAATGGCACGCTCGTCTGGAGTCAGCTGTTTGACTACTCCTGGAGCTATGATGAGGGCCGGGGGATCATAGCCGTAAACGGCTCCGTATATGTCATAAATAAATTGCGGAGGGAAGCAAGTGTTGATTTCGATGTATTATTTTTGTACTATCTACCAAATGGTACTCTCAAGAGCTACTTTAAGTGGGGAATGGGCGATACTGACGTCGGAAGAGACCTAGTAGTCGTAGGGGACACGATGTATGTAGCTGGATGGACCAATAGCCATGGCAATGGAAAGTCGGATATACTTATACTTAAGTACCATTACAATGGTACCTTTCTCGGCTACTATACCTTCGGCTCGGAAGTAGACGAAAGAGCGTATGGAATAGACTACTATAAGGGGTTCCTATATGTAGTCGGCTCGAAGAAGCCATGGTATACACGCATATACCTCGCCTGTATAGATCCCAATGGAACTCTTGTATGGGATACAATGTGGGAGGGGCCGACCTTCTATCATAAGGTAGGGTATGACCTATGCGTATATAATGACTCAATCTATGTCGTAGGAACAATGAATTACTATGATTTGGTAGGTAATGTTACAGTCATAAGATTTAACATGACTGGGAAGGCGGAATGGAGCGTTTTCTGGGGAAATAAGAATGAATATGGGAAGGCTATAACAGCCTACGACGGATACATATATGTGACTGGCTGTACATACTCATACGGTGCAGGGAAAGGAGATGTATTTATTCTGAAGTATAGTCCTAATGGTACTCTAATATGGAGCATAGTATGGGGAGGAAGCGCCTATGATTCTGGCGAAGACATAATGGGGTATGGGGGCTACATATATGTGGTCGGATCAACTAAGAGCTATGGTGCTGGGGGAAGTGATATACTTCTACTTAAAGTAGACCCAAACGGAACAATAATTCAAAACATAACCATAGGAACCTCAGTCGACGAACATGGTAAAGGAATATCAATACTAAATGACACAATCTATATATCTGGAGACAAGAATGGATCGGCATACATAGCTGAATTAGACCTAGACGGATCCCTTCTATGGAACGCCACATATAAGGTAAAATCAGTAAACACATACAACAAAGTGGTAGC
>Ga0190313_1000702_pt1 | contig 19310 bp, 19 predicted proteins | sample 4870071011_MG_FD_169989 | JGI IMG/M metagenome (GOLD analysis project Ga0190313, IMG submission 169989) | Hydrothermal vent sediment bacterial communities from Southern Trench, Guaymas Basin, Mexico - 4870-07-10-11_MG | ecosystem: Environmental > Aquatic > Marine > Hydrothermal vents > Sediment ...
GACTTGCATGTGTTAGTCCCACCCCGCTAGCAGTCGGCTCGGGTCGGGCCGACCCGTATCCGGGGGAGTTATATTGGCGGCCCTGGATGGGGAGCCTCATTGTTGACTTTTATAGTCTCTCGGCTCCCCGATTTGGGCCGCCTTCTTTGCTGGCCCGGGGGTGCCCCTTTTACGCGCGCTCATCGCGTAACGCTCGCGCGCCATATATCTAATTATCAGTTATATTTAAAAGTTTTATGATGGGAATACGTATTCTTGTGGATTTATTCCTTTGAGTTCATGGGTTCTATGGCTTTTCTGTGAACATTGTGTGACAGTAGCGAGAGTTGTGTGGTCCTGAATTGGTTATTCGTGCGTGATGAATTGACTCATTGTTCATTGAGGCTTTGGATGCAGAATTAGTGATTAATTTTAATAATCTGTTGCATTAATGAAATCGCTTGGAATTGTGTTTGTGGAACTTGTCCTGACGTTATATGGTTGGATTTTGTTAATTATGAATATAAAGATTTTCTTCTTGTGATTTTTCTATGTGTTTTTTGTCTTCTTTGGGGATGAGTACTAGGAGAAGATTGTTTTTATTCGGGATATTCTTTGCCAAAGTATATTTCGAGTTCTTTTTCTTTAGTGAGTTTGATGTAAGCTAGAATGCTAATCCGATAAATACTAAGAGAATTCCTGTGGTCGAGTGCGAGAATTACTAGTCTAAAATAATATGGGATTACATCAAATGCCATTAGATTTCTACAGTGTTTGTATGGATGCGTTGTTATTAATTTTTAGTGAATGTTATTGGTGCTAGTGTTTCTTTTCTTATTTTCCATCGAGTTCAGTTGGCTATGCTGAAAAATGTTCCAAGGCTGATGAAAGATAAGGTTAAAATATTAAGTGATCATGGAGAACATCAATTCATTAATCTCGTTCAGTTTGGGGGATATAAGTTATTGTAGTAGATAATAACATAACATGAATAAGGGATCTTAGTAGTGGGAAATTATCTTTTATTTTTTGACTATATTTTCTTTGCTCATTTGACAATAGTATTTGTAATTTTCTAAAAATTATTGTTAATCGTAAAAGATAAGCTGTTGAAATGCGGATGAAAGTACTAATGCAGTTATGAATTTTTTGGTAATTAAATAAGCTTGAGTATAATTAAAACTGCAGTGGTTTTGTGCGAGTTTATGATAACAATTTTAAAATTTGGATTTTTTATTTTTTGGAATTTTTCGGCGGGGTGGCCTAGCGGCTAGGGCGCCCGGCTCATAATCACCATTTAGGAAATTAGGCCGAACTGGTGGAACCGGGAGGTCGCGGGTTCGAATCCCGCCCCCGCCACCATCTAGAATCCTGTTTTTGAACCAATGTGTCCTCTTGAATTTCTTTTTAGATTTCTTTTATGATTTCTATTGCTTTTTCAATTGATATTTGGTCAAAGTGTTTGTTTTCGTCTGGTATGTGAATAGTTATTGTTCTTGTTTTTGATTCCTTTTCACCAATAAATGCTATGACTTTTATTCTTTTCTTTTTCGCGTATTCTACTTGTTTTCTCCATGTTCTTCTCATTAAGTCTATTTGAGTCGGTATTCCGTGCATTCTGAAGATACGTGCTATTTCATTTGCATATTTTCTGTATTTTTTATCAATGGTGACTATGAATACCCTTGTATACGTTTTTCTGTTCAGTTTGAATATTTCTAATATTAATCCCGCATCTATTATGCGCTCTACTCCAAGTGATGTTCCTGTAGCTGGGATTTTCTCCCCCGTGTATATTCCAATGAGGTCATCATATCTTCCTCCCCCGGATAGTGAGCCAATTTTTACATCTGGTATTACTATCTCCCAGCAAGGGCCTGTGTAGTAATCTAATCCTCTGACCAAGCTCAAATCGAATTGAATAAATTTCAATAAGTCCTTTGGAATGTTGTCGAGTATTTGCATTATGTGATCTATCGCGATTTTTACTTTTTCGTTCCTTCCAAACTTTTCTAGTAATTGTGAAAGTATTTCCTCTGTTTCTCCATGAATCGCAATTATTTCGCGTATTTTTGTGATCTCTGTATCTTTTAGCCCTATCTTTCTTAACTCATTTTCAACGCCTTCTATTCCTATTTTGTCTAGTTTATCAATTGCTCTGAAAATTTCGAGCATCTTTTTTTCTCCGTATTTTGCTAATTTGAGCTCCTCTTCGAATATTCCGCTTAGTAATCGCCTATCATTTAGTTTTAGGATGAAATTTTTGAAACCAAGTTCTAAAAATGCATCGATTGTGAGGGATATTACTTCTGCATCAGCTTCTGGATATGGTGAACCAACTATGTCTGCATCCGCTTGCCAGAATTCTCTGTATCTTCCTTTCTGCGGTCTTTCATGGCGCCAAACTCTTCCTATGTGATATCTTTTGAATGGTCTTGGTAATTGTACTAATGCAACAAATCGAGCGAGGGGAACTGTTAGATCATAGCGAAGCCCATACCATTCTCCACTATACGTATCTTGAAATTTCCATATTAATTTCTCAGCTTCACCACCATATTTGCCCGAGAGCACTTCCCATAATTCGATTGCTGGTGTTTCTATCGGATCGAATCCATATTTGATGAAAACATTTTCTATTTTGTTTATCACATATTTGCGTAAAATCATGATATCTGGTGGAAAGTCACGGAATCCCCTTGGTATTCTTGGTTTTGTTTTCATTATTACCCCCATCTCCTATCTAAAAACTATTCCAGTTTGCATATACCATAAATAAAGATCAAGTTCGGCTGGTGTTATGCTTAGCATTCTCGATATTTTCCTAAATGTTTTCTCAATTTCGAGATATATTCTTTTGCTTAGTCTCTTTGGAATGAAAGAGATTATTTTGTAGTTTGCTAATGTCCTTAGAATGTGCCTATCGAGAATAGCAAACTCAAAGGAAACGCCTACATTTCTGAGAAAATGACTTGCCTCTTTTAACCCAATTCCTTTTATATTCTTAACTAACCATTTTCTGGCGATCTCTGGTCTCATAGAGAGGATTGTTGACTTTAATTTTCCTAGGTATTTTTTCGCTTCTGCTATGTATGATGATCGTATTTTCCAAAATCTGTGTCCTCCGTTTCGTAACAATTGTGCGATTTGTTCTATAGTTCCATTGAATATAATTCCAGTTTCAAACAATCTGTTTGCTAGATACCACGCACGTTGTGCATTGAAATTAGCTGCAAGAATACAAAAGCATAGTTCTAAAAACCATCGCTTTTCGTTTGAATTCTTGATTAGTAAAAATTCTTTTAATCGCTCTTTTACTTCATGTTTTACTTTATTGTTTGACATTAATTGAATTACATCATCAACAAGCGCTTTTGCATTATTTAAATTTATAGTGATGCTCATCATGTCACAGCCAATACCACAGACGAGGTTCTCTTATTTTTTCAAAACTCCATCCTTTTTTTGCATCATAATGAACAAATGCTAATGCCTTTTTTGTTGTCTCTATTTTCGCGAAAAATTGTAATAGCATTGCTTTCATTGAATATGGCAAGCCTTTTATTGCTTTCTCAAAATATTCCGCAGCAATATTGAAGATAATTGCTTTCTCTTTCATGAATTTCTCAACAAAACTCATATATTCCTCTTTTAATGCCAAGCCGTCTGTTCGTATATAACTCACAACGTTTAGATTCTCTTCCAACAGTAGTTTGCGGAAATATTCACTCCGTAGTAGGGAGTGCGAAAGATCAGTAATGAAGAATATAGGTGCTTCTTCGCTGTATTCCCTTAGTGCTTCCGTTAATTGTTCAACCAACATTACAAGAAAGACCTCATACGGTGTTCTTACGGCATCAGAAATTATGACAATATTATTTGAGATTATCTTCTCTAATACTTCCTCTGGAAATTCGTCAGAAAGAATTTTTTGCAGTTTCTTTTTAGAAAAGAAATTCTGTAGATTTTTCGTCCATTCCTCGAATTTAGATTTTAATTCAGCTGAACGACGTTTAAGAATTACTCCAACTGTTCGCCATACTGTCTTTACGGTTGTTCCAATTAATGCATAAGGATTAAGAAATGCGCTTGCGGCACCTATTGCGTCAAGCGTAAGTCTTAACTTATCGCTGATAAACTCTTCTTTGAGCTGCTCAGAAAGAGATGGCGGGCCGAGTGCCTTTACAAAAAACTTACCTAAACTCTCTAGGGATTCTGTATCTATATCTTCAGGATCAATTGTTCTTTGAACCAAACACAAGCTTTCAACAATCTTAGCTACTTTCTCCTTGTTTTTTTCAATCCAAGAAACACTTAATGTTATGTGAGGAAAGGATGCAATAGCCTCAGGAATTCGCGTCTCACCTCCAAAGTAAAACGGAAAGAAATCATTCTTTATGAGAAAATTAATTAACATGTTGTAGTATTCCCTCTGAATGAATTCATGGTCGTCATTAATTATTGGTATGGCTATTATCCCTTTTCTACGAAGTACTTTTGCAAGAGCTAGCTGTAGGAAAATTGAGTCTATGTACATTTTGCTGGACTTGTAAATCACATCCCTATATGCTATAATTCCACATTTTTTCCAAGAGATTTCATCGAAAATCTTGTCAAATATCTTAAGCGTCTTTTTAAACCCTATATCAATTTGTATATCAATTTGTCTATGCATGTTAAACTCCTAAATGATAAACGAAATTCATAACATAAAAGGTTCTCATCGTAAAATTCTAGAGTATCACGAAGTATAGGAATCAAACCGATTTTTTTAGCAGTGTTTAGAATTTCTTGCAGTCTAGATTCGGATGAAAAAACATATAAAGCTCGACCACTGTGTTTTAAGTGAAAGGGTAAGAAATACAATGAACGTATAATGGTTTCATTTCCTTTTTGTCCAGCAAAAATTGCATCATCATGAATTTCACTGAGTTTTGGTAAATAAGGAAGATTTGCTAAAATTATATCAAATCGTTCTCCGAATACTGGAGTAAAAAGATTGCCAAGTTTAACATTAACTTTGACATTATGCAAGTGCGCATTAATAATCGTGTTTATCACAGCTTTCTCGCTAATATCAATTGCTGTTACATTTGCATTTCTCTTAGCACACAAAACACTTATAACTCCTGAACCAACACCTAACTCCAATACTTTCTTCTTATTCAGTTCCAATTTAAGTGCATTTAATGCTAAGAGAAAAGAATCCTCACGTGGCTCATAAACGCCCTCAAGGAGAATAAACTTCTCGTGCATAAATGTAATCCATCTAATCCTTGTGGAGAATTTTCTTAATATTTGAATAAATTTCTCTGGCAATTTTTTCCCTGTATTCATTTGAGGCACCTCGTGGAAGAAAATAAACTTTTGTATCTGGCCTTTGGTAAACATGTGCAATTAAAGGATGTGCACTTTTCTTCATTGAGACAACTCCTATGACTGGTTTCTCGCTATCAAGCAAATTACGAACAACACTACAAAATTTCTGAGAGAAACACTCCATCTTGCCTATTTCATCCACAACTATGATGTGAAACTTAGGATTATCTAACATTTGTCTTAACCATTCAGCAGCACGCTCAAGATCTTTCATATTCACACGATATTTTGAAACTCTAGGACCCTCTGGAACATCAATACTTGCGAGAATACCTTCTTCTTTAGTTATTAAATTAATGATTTTGAATCCCCATCTTCTACCATGTCGTCTAACCTCCGGGCAAGTAATTCCACCAACTTTAAATCCATCTCGCTGTAAGAATTCAATTACTTTCTGAATAAGTCGTGATTTACCCGCTCCAGGTGGTCCAGTTACAAAGAAGTTTTTCGTACGAAAAGCTTTAAACATTATTTAGCCCCTCAATTTTCAAGTAGATAATTCAAAAATATTTTGTGGAAGATTGGGGATTAAATATGCCAAAAATGAATATAATCTTAAATGTCTGGCAAGTAATTGCGAAAAATGGAAAACTTACTGTAGATGAACTTAAAAAACTCATTAAGATGAGTGAAAATGATCTCAATAAGGCTATCGAATTTCTCTATGATCTTGGATTAATTAACTATAAAAAAGAAGGAAAGAAAATTGTATTGAGTATTACGCACGAAACCGACCTTCTTCAGGGAATACCATGTTTCTCATGCCCAAATTTATCTTACTGCTCCGTACATGATGTACAAAAGACCCCAATCAAATGCACTAAATTTGTCTCATGGCTCTCCCGGATTCTTAGGGATTTACATGCCAGTGTTCCTGAATAAGAGAGTAAATGTTGATGGACTTTTTCTTCGAGAAGTAAGAGAAGGCTCGACCACTGTCTACATTCCCGATATTGAAAAATACGTAAGGGATCGCAGCGAATATATTCCAACATCTTTGCCGGTGTTTTACAATCCACAAGCGGAACTTTCTCGAGATACCACCGTGCTAATAGTATCTGCTTTCATTCGTGATTCTGTAATTAACGATGTAATTTATTTAGAGGCCATGGCTGGAACGGGAATAAGAGGCTTTAGAGTTTTAAATGAAACAAAGGTTAATAAGACCTTAAGGATTATTTTAAATGATGCGAATCCTTTCGCCGCCAAACTCATGGAAATAAACAAAAAAGAGTTCTTTAATAATACGCCTCATGTGGAAATTTATAATACTGATGCAAACTACTTGTTTAATAGTCTTAGGCTCAGAAATTTACGCCCGAATATAATTGAAATAGATCCAGCTGGCACACCAGCACCATTTCTTTTCGATGCAATAAGATGCATAAAAATAGGCGGTATGCTTATAGTAACCGCAACGGATACCAGTTGCTTATATGGTAAATATCCGGATGCATGTATGCGAAAATACGGATCATATGTAATTATCAATCCATTCCCACGAGAAATTGGAGTTCGCGTTTTACTTTATGCAATAGGCCGTGAGGCATCCAAAATATCAAGAAGCATCATCCCCGTATTTTCATTAGCAACACACAATTTCGTTCGCGTCGCAGTGAAAATAGAGAGAGGAAAAACAAAAGCTAACAATTTCTGGAAACATCAAGTTGGATGGATTTTATTCTGTCCCGCTTGTTTGTATTTTGAAATATACAAGGGCTTTAGTAATATTCCTCACACCAAGAAATGTCCAAGAGACAAAATAGAACTATCACTATTAGGCCCACTCTATGTAGGAAAAATTTACGATGAAAACTTTGTAAGAAACATGCTTCAAGTTCTTCCTCAAATGGAATTCAGTGCACAAAACAAACGCCTCCTAGAGAAATATTTAGTGTGGATGCTTGAATCTAAGCATATACCCCTTTATTATAGCCTAAGAGAAATAGCACGCAGAATTAAAACATCAATTCCCTCGATAAATGGAGTGATAGAAACATTGAGAAGTAAAGGTTACATTGCAACCAGAACTCACTTTGATGAGACAGGAGTAAAAACTAACGCTAATATCGACGAGGTTTATGCTGCTTTTTTAGCTCATGTGTAAAAAGAGGATGCTAAAAATATTTTTGTATAAGCCTAATCAATAAGAATATATTTTAGTGTATATTCAACTACAAGATGCTCCAAATAATAATTTTTCAAAATCAAATTAGTGCCATTTGTAGGAAGCATGCAAAAATTAAACTTTAATTTTTATATTGATTTCTTTAGAAATAACACATTGGTTTGTTAACATGGCGAAGAGAAAAAAGAAAAAACGCGTAAATGAGACATCGGCCCCTGATGAATTAACATGGCCGGGTGGTTTAGATTCAGCAACAACGCCATCTACATTTTTTGAGCGCCAATTAGCGATGATAGGACAAAAAGTAAGGATATACACTGAGACACGACAAAAAAGGCATGTAGTAACTATTGTCGAAGGACTTGATCCAAAAGTGATTGACTTCAAAAGTTTAACAAGCGAACTTAAGAGACTATGTGCAGCAGGCGGTACTTACAAGAAGTATAAAGACAAATTGGTCATTATCTTGCAGGGCGATCATGTAGAGAAAGTCAGAAGATACTTAATTGAAAACCTTGGCATACCCGAGGAAAACATCGAAACGATCTAAAATTATGTTATAAGCAGTATTATGCACTTTTTTCACGTTTCTTTAATTCCTTCTCATGTTTGTACATGATTCTGAAAAACCATAAAGGATGCACAACTGGCTTTAAGATTTTCTTTCCTGTAAGCAAGCTTAGTATGAAAGAACATGCTTTTTGCGCGTCACCTCTTCTTATCAAATCTCTTAGGTATGATTCTTGCTCACGGGTCATTGGAACAAACGTTTTTAGAATACCCATGACTTCATCGACTTTCATGTGTTTAAGTGGGCAAAAGTATCTATTAATTATTGTCTCACATTTTGGTGCTTGATAATTTTTGCGCGACCCAACCAATCCATAAATGTGCTTTATATAATATCCTCCTTTCTTTTCAAATTCCTCCCATGTCATTCCAACATTATCAACAGCGAAACTATACCAAAACTTCAATTGCTCCTCAAGTGGCATTCCCAACCATTTAAGGAATAAACCTAACTGTAGTCGTTCTCCGTGAGTTAAATAACCAGTTGCTCGGAGTTTTTCCAGTAGTATTCTCATGCATGGTGGAAATAAATCTTCTCGTTGCCATGGTTTTCCTGCAAATTTTTCCATAGGTTTTGGCGATATTTTCTTAGCCCGTTTCTCTTTCCAATATTCTGCGAGTGCATTAGCAATTTGCTTCAGAATTGTCTTCTTTTCATCTGACACCTTCTTGTATTTTATTTCGTCAATTTTTTCTTTGAGCAATCTCTGAAATCTGCTTTTTGCTATTTGGTATATTCTGCTATAAGGCAAAATTAGCCAACCTCTCAATAATATACCATCCATCGAAAAAAGACTTGTTGGAGAAAGCCAGAATTTGACTGCAATTAAATTTCCCCTCTCGTAACATTCTTCGAAGAGCTTTCGTAATTCCCCACGACGTAGACTATGTTGTTGCGTTCTTAATGCTATTTTCTGTGAGAGAATGTGACTAAGTTCTTGCCATATTAGGTTTCGATCTAGCATTAATTCTGATGCTATCTCTTGCCAGCCAATTAATATGTCTGGAAATAGGCTCCTAATCACTATTTCTCTTTCGTCGGGGGATGCCTTTTTAAAGTACATACTGAATACATCTCCCTCTCTCTCAATAAACCAAGATAAAAACAATGCATTGTCGGAGAATGCTGCAGTTATCCTAAGTGCCATGTGACCAATAATATGATTTTCGTCAGGTTCTTCTAAGTTATTTTCAGAAGCAGAAAGTAAAAAGTCAATTCTTTTCTTTCCCGTTATTATGAGTTCCTCTGGTGAAACTTCTTTTGTTACTTTTTGAAATACGAACCATTTTGGTAATCTAATCATTTCTTAGCACCCTTGACAAGAGTTTCTATTAAGATCTTGTCCAGAACATCTGGAGGCGGTTTCATTGCTTTTCCAATTGGTGTTAGAATAATAACTCCTTTTTCGACTTTGATTATATTGTCATGTTTTAGGCGTGATATCGCTTTAGTTAGGATGTCTTTAATAAATTTCTCTTCTTTTAATACTCCCTTTAATGCATCGGTTAATTTTAGTATTGATACTCGGCCGTCTTCTTCAAGATTGTAGATAAATGCTAAAACTGTTAATACATCACGACTATATGGTTTTGCTTCTTCCAAATTCAGCATTGGATCTATTACCGCAAAGACCCTTTGAAATTCTTTTTCCTTCTTTTCTGAGATTACGACAAGTTTGAGTCCAATGCTTTCAAAACGTTTTTTTAATTCATTTAGTCCTATATCAGGATCCATTCCGAATTTCCTGAAAATCTCTTTAACTTTTGAGAGAGGAGCTCCCTTGCTTCGATATTTTCTTGAAAGAATCAAAGCACCTGCTAGTTTGAAACAAAGTTCTTTATCTTCGTTTCTTGACATACAATTTCTCCCCTGACTTTTCTATCGAAAATTTTCCATCAACAACTAACTTAAGGATTGCTGCTGTTCTTTCACGAGAAAAATGCTTAGCAAACCCGGGAAGTTTAACTAAGTTGTTCATGTCTGCATACTCGATGTTCGCTAGGAGTTTCTCAAAGTCTTGTTTTAATTCTCTAAATTGTTCAAGCCTTTGCAAAACATATTTATCAAGCCGTGATACTTTTATCTGTCGTATTTGCTGTTTCTTCTTGGTCTTGGTTTTGAATTCCAATAAAGCCTTTCTGTATGCGAAATGCGTTACACCCATGACTTCTACTAAGTCGCCTATCGGATAGTTTCCAGATAAAATTACTTCAAGTAAAAGTTGATGACTTAACTTGGTTTTCTTTAGAATATTCTCAATTGCTCGAATTGTCATCAAAAGATAATTCCATCGCGTCTCAATAAAATCTCTTAATTGCTCTAAAAGGAGAATAAGTTTGTCTGGCATTTGTTGTATAAGCAACAGTAAATGCTGTTCATTCTCGATGAAATTCGATAAAATGTCACCAATTTTTTGAAGTAGTTCTTCATTAGGTGCTACTTTGTACTCTTTTATTAGGTGAACGATCTCTAAGATCATCTTTTCAATTTTCTTTTGTACAATATTTTCCGTTTTTCATCACCCTAAGTCTCGATCTCATATACTTTAGTGCACAATTCATTTTCATCATATTCAAGATAGAAAACTTTGTCTGCTGATGCAATTATTTCCTCTCGATGTGTTGTAGTAATTAGTCCTTGAAAATCTTTGAGCGCTGAGCGAAGCATTATTAAAACTTCTTGAAGACTACGGTCATCTAGGAATACGTCGAATTCATCAAACATATATATTGGTGCCGGTGATGCCAAAAACATTGCTAGAATGAATGCCATTATTGCTGTTGTTTTCTCTCCTGAACTAAAGCCACCACTATCAATGTCCTCTGGTTTCTCTCGATGAAGATTAATAGTAATATGTAAGGAGAGATTTTCTAAAGAGCTTCCACGTATTGCTATGAATCCTCTCGCATTGATTGTTTCTAACAATCGTTTATAGTATTCATTCGCTCTTGAAAGTTTTCTTAAGATTTCGTTTACTAGTTGACGAATTTCTTTTCTGCTTAATTCCTCAATTTTTTCTAATTCTTCTTCCGCCTTACGTAATTCCTTCTCTTTTTCATCAATCCTCTTTTTGAGCTCAGTTATTTCTTCTAGTTTGCTCTCCAGGTTATAAAGAGCTTTTGTGTAATCTTCGAGATGCTTCTCAAGTACTGCTAATTCTGCCTCAATTTGCTCAATCGGTAATTCTTTTGAAATAGTTTCAGCTTTTTTCTCAACTTCTTCGTAGAAAATTTCTTCTGTGTTTTTGCCTTGAGGATATTCACCATATCTCTTCAATAACTCAATTAATGCAAAAACTCTTTTCTTAATCTGTGAGATTTGATTTGTTTTTTCATCAATTATTTTTTTGATGAACTTAATTTGCGGGGGTATTTCCTCAAGTTTTTTCTTTAACTCTTCTAATCTCATCTTAAGTTCTCCTATTCGTTCAAGAACTTCCTCTTTTCTCTTCTCTAGTTCTTTCATCTTTATTTCAATAATTCTTTCTTCGTCATCTAATCTTGCTTTTTCCGCAATTATTTTCTCGTATTCTTCTTGAAGATTTGTCAAAAGTTCACGTACTTTTTGTTCTTCGATAGGTAATTTCGTCGTTCTTTCCAAGAGTTTTCTGAAGGGATGCTTTACTTCATAGAGTTCACGAAGTTGCTTCTCTATTTTATTCAGTCTCTCCTCTAATTCTAGAATCCGAGCTGGTAATTTCGCCCTAAACGCTTTTATTTGTTGGCCTAATTTTCGAATTTGATTTCGTATATCTCTAATATTATTCTCAATACTTTCTAACGTCTCCCTAAAACGGTAAAGAGAGTATGCACTTACTCTGAATATAATTGTACTTTCAGGCTCATAAACATTTTGAGTACTAACTTGTATTGAATAGACATCTGGAGTCGCTGTTGATTTTCGTATGAAAGCTTGCCCATGAATAGTAACCACCTTTCTAACAGGCAATTCTTTCAAAATTCGTAGGGCGTATTCTTCATCTGTAGTTATTGGCACATCCCAACAATGCATTTCTATGAGTGCCTTTATTGGATTCGGAGCAGTAATCAAGTCACATACCCAACCTATAATGAACCTTTGAAAATCTGCACCAAATATTTCACGAGCTTTCTCTTTTAACCTCTCTCTTCTGTTTCTGTAATCATCAACCAAACGATCAATTATTCGTAAAACTGTCATCAAATCTATGTATTCGCGATCCTTGTATACGAGAGTTACTATATTTACATTTTTAGCCTTCGTTTTCATTGCTAATCTTAGGAATTTTTCTCTTGATTCTGGAAGTAATGCAATGAAAGTCCTTTTAACCTCATCATCAATTGCTTTATCAATTGCTAGTGCCCATTCCTTTAGTTCATCAGAGGGTAGGTTAACATAAGAAAAAAGTGCTACTGGACCGTACACGTTTGCTAAATGAAGATCCTTATAAGCTAATTCCTCCAATTTTAGCACTAGCTCATATAATTTACCACTTGCATCAATAATTCGCAACGTATCCTGCAGATTTTTCAGAAGCAATTGCTTCTCTCTCTTTAAATTTTCCTCCTCTGTTTTTAAACGTTTTTTCTCTTGTTCTAATTGATATATTTTTCGATATTCTGAATTCTCAAAGAGTGCTTCTTGAAGTTGCTTCCTTTCTTTTTTCTTTTCTTCTATTAATCTGTTCAGATCCTCTTCGCTTTTTACATTCCATTTTTCTTTGATGTGTTCCAGTTTTTTCCTTATTTCATCCATTTGTATTTTTAGCTCAATTAACTGACTCTGAAGCGCATCGATTCTCTTCTCAAGCTCTTTTAATCTTGCATCACACCGAACACGATTATTTTTAATTTCAAGCAATTTTTGTTCAAGCTTGGAAAATTGTAAATCAATATCCTTACGCTCTTTTTCTTTCTGCTCCAGTTCTTCGATAAAAGCATTATATCTTGCTCGCAATTCTCTTTCTTCATCTTCTATTTTCATTAATCTCTCTGTTAAATCGCCAATTTCTTTCTTAATTTTCGCGATTTTGAAAATGTAGTATTTATAAAGCTTCTCCTTAAGTGCCACACCGAGAGATAATTCTTTCTCATACTCGATGAGCTTCTTCTTTAATTTCGTTAAGTCAAGCTTCAGTTTTTCTTTCAGTTTTCGCTTTTCTTTTATTTTTTCGTTAAGCCTACGAAGGTGTTCTTTCACTTCATAGAGACCCAAAGCTGAAAGAAGTAAGTCAATTCGTTTTTTTGCTGAAAGACTAACCCATTCGTTAACTCTTTCCTGTGGTAAAAAATACAGCATGTTTTGTGGTGATATGTTTACGCGAAGAAAAATCTTCTCAATATCTGATTTCCTTACTGTTTTTCCATTAAGTCTGAATTCTGATTTTCCATCACACTTAATGACTCTCTCAATGGTTATTTCAACATCATCTGGTAATTCAGGAATTAGGCGTATTAATCCTCTTCCAGGGATATAAATAGAATTTGAAAAAATTGCCCTAATAATTGCCTCCTCTGCTCCGTATCTAACGAAGTTTTTAAGTTGTGCTTGTCTCTCTCTTCCTATTCCACCAAAAAGCAATCTAAGAGCTTCTATGACTGTCGTTTTACCTGAACCACGGCGCCCCACAAGTACGTTTATGCCATTCGCGAAACGAAAAACGGAATTTTTATGAGACATTACATTAATCAAATGTAGTTCTCTTAAGAATGGCTTGCGACTACTTTTTGTATGAATATACAATCCCAACGCTTATCCCTTTTTCATAAAATTCGACCTCGGGTTTGATAAAGATTTAGAGTTATAATCGAAAGTTAAAATTGTTTTTAGAAAAATGGGAAAAAGGCGTAGAGAATGTTCTTACTGGAATTTGAAGGAAAAAAACTCTTCAAAGAGTTTAAAATCCCTGTTCCAGACGGAGATATTGCAACAAATGTAAACGAAGTATTAGAAATAGCAGAAAGAATAGGATATCCCGTCGTAATTAAGCCTCAAATACCTGGAGGAAGAAGAGGTCGTGCAGGAGCAATTCGTTTTGCAAATAATCCCAATGAAGCCAAGAAGCACGCAGAGGAACTCTTCAAAATGACCTTATATGGTCACAAGGTCAATAGAGTTCTTGTGGAAAAGAAAATCAGTATCGCTCATGAGTACTATTTGTCATTTCTAATTGACTTTGAGAGTAGAAGTCCCGTTTTACTATTCTCTCCAATGGGTGGAATAGAAGTTGAAGAACTTGCAAGAAAATATCCAGAAAAACTGATTAAACACTATATAGATGGATTGGAATTACACGACTTTGAAATTAGAAATCTATTAATTAAGGCAGGAATAAGAGGAAAAAAACTGCGAATATTCTCAAATATTATCCATGCTCTTTGGAATTGCTTCAAAAATAAAGAGCTAATGTTAGCTGAGATTAATCCATTAGCTGAAGATACTAACGGAAATATCTGGGCACTAGATGCAAGAGTAGTTATAGATGAAAATGCGGAATTTCGGCAGCCATGGATTACTGAAATTAAGAGAAACCGAGCAGGATGGGAGGCAATGGAAATAGAAGCAAAGAATAAAGGAATCTCATTCGTAGTGCTTGCTGGTCGCGGAATTGGAACAATTGTCAATGGAGCAGGTCTAGCAATGGCCACATGTGATGTTGTGAAAAAATTTGGAGGAGAAGTTGCTAATTTCCTTGACATAGGCGGAGGAGCTGGTGCTGAGAGAGTTATAACAGCTATGCAAATGCTTCAGCGACTTGGATGTGATGTTATCCTCATAAATATTTTTGGTGGAATTACTAGGTGCGATGTTGTAGCACAAGGCTTGGTAGAAGCACTGCAAAAAATTAAAATTGAGAAACCTATCGTAGTGAGATTAACTGGCACTAGAGAAGAAGAAGGCAAGCAGATTCTTGAAAAAGCGGGCCTCAAAGCGTACACAGACATGATTGAAGCAATTAAAAAGGCTGTAGAATTATCTAAAAAACATTAAATTATGCTGATATGCCACAATAACTTTATTAAGCAATTAAAATACTAGTTATCAGTTAAGGGATGTTTTGCATGGCAAAAGAGAAAGAAGATTTAGGTATTGAATTAAGCGAAATTGAAATATCCCCCGATGAACTTAAGGAACTACTTGGACCACCACCAGAACTTGCCCATAAATTCAATGAATTGATTAATGAACTTTTTAAGAGAAATAGTGGAATAATTGGAGTATTAGTTAACACGAGAACAGGTATTCCAATAGTTGCTCATTTTAAAATTGATGTCCCTCGAGAACTCGTAGATGAATTACATGGCGCGTTAAGTGCCTTTACTATTACATCAGAACTACAATTACGTGAGATAGGTTTAGGTTTTCTTCAGTATGCATTAATCAATGCTGATAAAACAATCGTATTAACAGGAATGATTGGAGAAGACATCGTCTTTGCGATTTTTGCGACAAAGAATACCCAACCCGGGCTTCTAATACGTGATTTCTTCTGGTTTAGAAATAAAGGAAAGGAGATTGTTGAAAAATTAGGTGTTTCTACGCAGTAGAAGGAAAACTAATTTATTCTACTTTTGCACGTTTTTCAACGTAAACTACAACAAACCGTTTTGTTTTAGATAGTGGACGACATTCAGCAATCCAAACAATATCGCCTTCTCTTGCGTTAATACAGGGTGGATTATGTGCATGAAGTTTTGAATGCTCCTTCATAAATCTCTTATATTTGCGATCACGCTTAATGTATTCAATTAAGACAGTTACCGTTTTTTGCCGCTTAGCGGAAGTTACTATGCCTCTAAAGATTCTTCCGTGAACACGAAGATGTCCATGAAACGGACAATTCTCATCATCGCATTCCCTCTCCGGTGGAGGAAATCTACCAAAAAGCCACTTCTTCTTTTCCTCATTTTTTGTTACTTCGCTCATTCTTTTTCACCTACGTTTCTTTCCTAGCTTATGTAAACGTCTTAAACGATTCTCTAAATATTTGCCATCAACTATTATCTTATGATTCTTAATTTGTATTTCAAATATACATATTTTCTTAATAATCGTCTTAATGCCCTTCTTAGTAAGAACGTCAAACGTATTCCGCGTTTCAAACACTATTTCGCCTTCTAGATTAGTAAGAGTAGGATCACGCGAATACAAGACCTTTATTTTAGCTCCCATTAGTGGACGTAAAAGGATTTGTGGTAATCTAACCACAAATATCACTCTTAAATTTCTCCGTATTCTCGCATTACTGTTAACAATCTTGCGAGGTCTTTTCTGATTTGGCGAATTTTCGCCGTTTGTTTCAATGTTCCTCTTTTAGCCTTCGATTTAAGAATAATCAACTCACGTCTTAACTTTTCTAATAATTCAAAACGCTGTTCTGTAGTCATTTTTCTAATTTCGCTAGCTTTCATTCTCACTCACCTAACTTTCTTCACTTGATGAAACTGCCAAAGTACGTAATGTTTCTCTTATTTTCTCATCAATTTCATCAAGCCACTCTTTTAATTTTTGAGCAACTGGTTTTCCATCAGGACCCATCTCATTTGGTTTTCTTATTCGTATTTCATCGGGCATCTTGCTTCCGGGAGGAACATAAACAATTTTAACTTGAACTCCAACAGTTCCTGCACGCAATTCAGCACGCGCTTTTCCATGTGATACATACTTTTCAGCTGGTTCACCGGAATGCAATATCACGCCAGCTGCAAAACGCATCTTAGCCGCGCGCCTCTTTCGCAATTTTCCTTTAATCCTAACTTCAATACCAAGGGGTTTTACTTCTTCAACAATTTGTGAAATTATCGCATTTACAAACCTTCTTAAATTTCTGACCCTTGGTATTCCCTGAGCAAGACGTTCCGCTACATACTTTCCTACAACCCATGGTTGCTTAATCTGCTCAACTTCAATAGTAATTGGTTCTGGCAAGTTAAATGTTTCCTTTAATATTTGTTTCAATCTTAGTAGTCCTCTTTTTCGCCTTCCAATAATCATTTGCGGATTCACAGCACGAATCAATATTCTAGTTCCACTTGAACTTATGGTTACCTCACAACTGTGATAACCGGGTCTATTTTTGTTTAATTTCCAAAAGTACTTATCCAAGTACTCATGTATAGCCCATCGCAAAAGCCCTTGATTTATAATCTTCTTTGTTAATGATCGCGTAAAATATGGAATTTCCATTCAACTCCCCCACATATATTTCTTATATCACTTTTGATTTTACCCCTCATTTAAAGATTTTGATTCACTTTCTGTCGTCTCTTGCTCTGCCTTTCTTAATTCTGCTTCAAGCTCTTCTAGCTCCTTTTCAGTTTCTATTTTCTCCTCTGCTTCTTCTTTAGCTTTCTCCTCAGCTTCTATCTTCTCAATTTCCGCCTCAAGTTCCTTTAGTTCTTTCTCTTTTGCTTCTGCCGGTTTTTCAACTTCCTCTGCTATTTCTACTTCTTCTTTCTCTTCCTCTATCTTCTCTGGAACCTCTACTACAACAACTTCAATATTAGTTGCACGCTTTATTTTCCATCCTCGGAACAGACCAGGACCTATCCGATCAACGCGTCTTCGTATTATTCGTCCTTTATGAGCTGCAATTAACAAGATCCTACAGTTTTCTGGATTCATGTTTTTAGCACGCGCGTTTGCTTCAGCATCTTTTAAAACACGAAGGATATATTTTGCAGCTTTTACTGGATATCTACCAGATTTTATTTTCCATTGACGTCCTTCGCCAGGTCTATGCGCAACATCTCCTTTAAATCTGTAAAATGGTACCCACTCTTTCAATTCAATAACATTCTCTAGAAATTCCTGCGCTTCCTTAAGGGTCATTCTCTTTTCCATAATTGCATTGCATATTTCAACAGCGTGTTTCCATTTAATTGGTAAGTCCCTTCCCCATGCCAATGCAATTCGGTGAGTCTTCATGAGCTCGTTAACAGGCATACTGAATCCTGGACGTTTCTTCCACTTTGTTTTTGGCATTATGACTCCCCTTGTCTTTCTTTAATGCACAAAAAATTGAAAATAATTTAATTTATATTCACCGAGCCAACATATAAACTTCATCATATCATTGTAATTAGTCTCCATTGGATTTTGATAGAAAACATAGGAATTTTTTACAAATATATCCATGTTCACGATTTTTGAAAATAATAAATCCAAAAAAGGATAACGTATTTTAAAGGGAACCAAAATGGGGAATGAAGAATTAAGCGAGGAAAAGTTATATGAACTTAAGAGAATAATTAAATTTCTTGACAGCTGTGCGGCTGTTGACGGACATAGTACAACGCTTATTACCATAGCAATACCGCCAGGGACTCCCCTATCTGAGATAACCTCATTGGTATCACGAGAATTAGCAACAGCCCAGAGAATTAAGTCTAGAACAACGAGAAAACATGTTATTGATGCCCTACAGAGCATTTCAGCACGACTTAAATATTGGCGTGAAGTACCACCGACAGGACTAGTAATTTATTCTGGTGTAACTAACCATGGAAAGGTTTATCTTGAAGTAATACCACCGAAACCCCTCCCAATTAAACTATACAAGTGTGATTCCAAGTTTGAAACGAGCTTCTTAAAAGAGATGCTTAGTGCACGAGAGAAATATGGAATCATATTAGTTGAGGCCGGAGAAGCTACATTCGGAGTGATTGACGGATCTGTTGTTAGATTATTGAAACATATTTCATATGATATTCCATCAAAGCATGGAAAAGGCGGTCAATCAGCTAGACGTTTTGAGAGACAAATTGAACAAGCACGTGAGGAATTCTTAAAGAAAGTGGGAGAATTTGCTAGTAAGTTCTTTGCAAATGATCCTAGTGTTAAAGGAATTATTATTGGCGGACCTGGCTTTTTCAAGGAAGATTTACTCAAGGGTGATTATCTTCGCCCAGAGATAAAAAGAAAAATCCTAGGTACAATTAGTACACAATACTTAGGAGAAGCAGGACTTCGTGAGGCCGCATTCAGAGCAATGGAGCTAATTCAGAAATCCCAATTCACAATAGAGCAGAAAGCATGGGAAGAAATAATGTCCACTGCATCTCGTAATCCAAATATGATTGCTTCTGGTTGGCGAGAAGTAGCACAAGCATTAATTGAGGGGAGAGCAGAACTAATACTTGTTTCTGAGGACTTAAGTGGGTATGTTCTTCAAATAATATTATCAAACGATGATTATGAAGAAAGAATCGAGTTAGCACCCGAGGATTCCGTGGATGCGATAAAAAACCGTTGGATGAATTACGCTGCAAAGAG
>Ga0190313_1000703_pt1 | contig 19310 bp, 17 predicted proteins | sample 4870071011_MG_FD_169989 | JGI IMG/M metagenome (GOLD analysis project Ga0190313, IMG submission 169989) | Hydrothermal vent sediment bacterial communities from Southern Trench, Guaymas Basin, Mexico - 4870-07-10-11_MG | ecosystem: Environmental > Aquatic > Marine > Hydrothermal vents > Sediment ...
GAATTAATATAAGAGCCCGCTCAAAAATATTAATGCTTGCATTATGCTATAAGTCGGGTTATTTTTAAAAGTAAGAATATATTGACTTGAAGGATAAACACAAAATGTATGCAAAAATATCAAAAAAGGGCCAAATAACAATCCCTAAACCAATCAGGGAAAAGTTAAAAATCAAAAAAGATGGCGCTGTATTGTTTCTTGTTGAAGACAACGAGGTCAAACTGATAGGTGTTCCAGGGGTGCAACCGGAACAATTAGCCGGAAGTTTGAAAAAATATGCAAAAAAATATGTCCCCTTAAACAACATAAGAGAGAAAATACATGGTGAAATTGCTGCTGAAACAGCAAAAGAAGGTTTATCTGATTGATGCAAACGTTATTCTCAGATATTTACTTGATGATCATAAAACGCATAGCCCCAAAGCAAAAGCCTTTATGTCGGAAGTATTTGCAGGAAGCAAAAAGGCTGAAATATTTGATGTGGTTATTGTTGAATGCATTTATGTTATGGAAAAATATTACGAAATTCCCAGGAGTGAAATTTCAGCAAAATTAAGCGGGATACTGAATTTTTCCGGCATTATAAATTCCGACAGATCAGAACTCCTCGAAGCTCTTCTAAAATACGGCAGCACCAGTATTGATATCGTAGATTGCATTCTTGTTGCCCATTCTTCTGCTGAAAAGGTTGTTGTTTCATTTGACAATGATATGAAAAAACTAAAAGCTGTCTGTGAAATCTTGTAAAATCATAAAAAAATATTGGTTCCAACCCGATCATTAATATCAAAAAATGTGTGGAAATATGAAAAAATCAACTCTGCTGCTGAATAATATCAATTTAAGGCCATCACAGATTCATAAATTCAGAGGGTTTGTGGGAAATGCATTTAAAGAGCATGACCTTATTCATAATCATGATGAAAAAGGGAATCCCATTTACCGTTATCCATTAATACAATTCAAGCTGATCGAAAAAACGCCCGCTATTATTGCGGTAACAGACCGGGCGGTAAAAATTTTTGCGGAACTTTTTATGAAACTCGACAGAGTTGTTATTGAGGATATAGTTATTCCTGTTTTTGAAAAGGATCTAAAGGTAGAAGAAGTCGAATTCGGATACTCAGATGAAATATTCATGTATGAGTTTGCCTCGCCCTGGATAGGCCTTAACCAGAAAAATTTTAAAAAATATAATGAAGCGGGAAATGATGAAAAAAACGAAATTCTGAAAAAAATAATGACAGGGAATATTCTGTCCATGGCAAAGCATCTTGATTGCTGGCTTTCAAGAGATCAAAAAATTAAAATTGATCACAAATTAAAAGAGATAAAAGTAAATCTTAAAGGCAAAAGCATGACAGCGTTTAACGGGATATTTAAAACCAATTTCTGTTTGCCCGATTATCTGGGGATCGGGAAATCAGTTTCGAGGGGGTTTGGGACTGTAAAGGTGATGATATAAGAAAAGAAGAGAAAAATTAAAATATTTTTCATCTTCCAACTTTCAAAAAGCAAATATGCTTTTTTGATATCACAATTTGTGACATCAAAAAAATCAGGCAGGGGCGGTGTCAGAAAAATGCCTTACGCATTAACTGAGCAAGGGACTTGCCATGCTGTCCGGCATTTGAAATGGTTCTAAAGAGATAAAAAAGGTGAATTAAATTATGTCTGAGCTAATTTCAATTGAGGCTGTTGCAAATAAAATATTTTTCATCCGTGATGTTAAGGTGATGCTGGACAGAAACCTTGCAGAGCTTTATGGGGTTGAAACAAGAGTGCTAAATCAAGCTGTCCGGAGAAATATCAAGCGTTTTCCAGAAGATTTTATGTTTGCTTTGACTCGAGATGAGATTATGAGGATATCACAAATTGTGACATCCTCTGATATTAAGTACGCAAAACAGGTTCACGCATTCACTGAGCAAGGGGTTGCCATGCTGTCCGGCATTCTAAACAGCGATAGAGCAATTGCTGTTAATATTCAAATCATGAGAACCTTTACAAAGCTTCGTCACATGATTTCTGATAATGAAGATTTAAAGCGAGAATTTGCTGAGTTGAGGGGACAAACAGATAAACGGTTTCAAATTGTTTTTGAAACTTTGGATCAGCTTTTGACTGTAGATGTTAAGGAAAAGAAAAAGATTGGATTTATGGTTAAAGAAAAAATCAGCAAATATGGAAAGAAGGAAAATTGATCACAAATTAAAAGAGATAAAAGTAAATCTTAAAGGCAAAAGCATGACAGCGTTTACAGGGATATTTAAAACCAATTTCTATTTGCCGGATTATCTGGGGATCGGGAAGTCGGTTTCACGGGGGTTTGAGAGTATCAGGAGGATAATATAATGCTTGAAACTATGCAAAATTTAGCTCTTTGTCATTTATGGAAAAAACTTGAGGGCAATAAACCGCCATCGGATGATTTACGCACTTGGTTTATAAATGAAAAAAAAAAAGATCCCGGCAAATTCTTTTCATATCTTGTAGAACCGGCGGGTAAAATAAAGAAATTTTATGCATTAAGCGCGCACCCTGATAATGAAGCTGTTGCAGTTTTAGAAAGTGCCGATATAGGCAGTTTGGAAGGAAATTCAGCAATACGTTTACCGTTTAATAAACCAAGCGGCCCTCAATCTCCTCAAATCGGTCCTGTAATAAAACGTTCATATAGTAAACAGAAAGGAGCTGGACCGTCTTTAAAAATATTAAAATCGACGTTAAAAAACTTTGAGGAAATTTCTTTATCAAACAATACTTGGGCTGAATACTTTAAAGACGTAACTGAAGTATTTAATAGGGGAAAAATATATTTTGCCGGTGAATATTTAGATTGCGAAGAGAATGTACTGCATAAAGCAATAAATATTATACCTGAAAATGAGCCTGTATTTTTAGTATTTAAAGACAGAAACAATCAGATGCCAGGAGATATTCCTGAATATCGAAAATATTTATCTTCCATGCTGGATGCTGATAATAAATATACTACCGCTAAGGCAAAACCAGTGATGGTTGACTATTGTTCATGTTGCGGGGAAAGAGATATAAAAGGTTATCCGGCAGGATTGGCAAAAGCCGGAATAAATATTTTTAATATTGACAGGGAAGGTGCATTTTCGAACATAACAAATTCAAATGCTTTTCTGTCTTATTCAATCTGTGAAAATTGTGCTGACTTACTATATGTTTTTAAATTTCATGTAATCAATAATTATATTACCTATATCGCCGGACAGGAAACATTAATGTTGCCTGAATTTTACCTTAACCCTAAGTTTCTGAACAGATTTCTAACAAATTATAAAAATTATATTGAAAAATTAGATAGCGTACCGAATGATGCGCTCATTGCCGAAAAAAGGAAATTAATAAAGCTGTTAAAAAATGATGAAGCAACATGTACAATAGATATTATCTGGTCAAAAGACAGCCTCAAAGGGCAGTCAATAGGTAATTTGTCCGGACAAATTACTGATATTTTACCCTCAAGGTTAAGGACGATTGATAGCGCAAATAAACAATTTAAAGACAAGCACTCCGTTTTTTTCCCTAAACATCAAGTTAAAGACTTTGAATTTAATCTCAATTTATCCTTTGTGCAGGAATTACTGAAACGACCTGGAGGCAAAAAAGCAAAGCAGGTAAATGCAAGTCAAAAACTTGTTGAATTAAAACGAATGCTCGTGGAATCAATATATAAACAAAAATTCATTCCTGAAAAACGATTTTGGGAAGAAGTTATGATAACCGCCAAATGGTATGTGCTATGCTTATTTGAAAAAGACAAACCTGAAAATGATTGTTTATATGAAGGTTTTTCTGAAAAAAAAGGTACTGCATGGATGTCTTTTGCAGGCTGGATAAAACATTTATCAATGACTTTGAATTATTTGCAATTTATGGGGGTGATAAAAAAAATGGAAAACAAACGAACTTATTTTCCTGAAATGGAAAAATTAAAAGATTATTTTTCAGATGATTGCGGAATAAACACGGACGAAAAAGCATATGCCTTTATTCTTGGCATTCTCTACGGCAAGGTGATGCAGATTCAAGGCGCAAAAGGGGTTAATGTCAGTTCAAACGCCTTAACCTGGCTAAAAAGGCTTACATTAACGGGCAAAGATCTGCCTGATCTATATGTTAAAATCAGAGAAAAACTGCTTGCATATGATGCGGAGAAGGATGAAAGGCTACGGGCTGTTATCAAGGAAATTGGCATACTTGGTAATAAACTTGGAGATGAAATAAATTTAGCACAAACATCGTGCTGTTATTTTCTTTTGCTTGGACAATCATTAACAGTAGAGATTTTACCAAAAAAAGAAAAGAAATCATAATATAAATTATCAACAATGGAGGCTGAATAATGAGTCAGGAAACTTTATCATCACGACGGGAACTTTTTTTTTCTTATGACATAAAAATGGGAAATCCAAATGGCGATCCTGATGAAAACCGCCCAAGAGTTTTGCCGGATGGAACATACTATGTAACTGATGTTCGATTAAAAAGATTCATCAGAGATTATTTTAAATCACAAGGCAATAATATTCTGGTAGATACTATTGAGTCAAAAACAACTAACTTAACAGGCAGGGTGGCACATTATCTGAATTCGATTGGAAAATCAAAAGCTGATGGTGAAGAGCTTGTAAATATACTTCTGGAAAAATTTATAGATGCAAGGCTGTTTGGAAGCTCATTTGCTTTCAAAGCACATGAAAAGTGGGAACCTAAACCTGTTCCAAAAACTCTGACAGGTGCACTCCAGTTCAACCATGGCGAAGTAATGCATGATGCTGAATCTGTAGATATCCATGGAACAACAACTTTTGGTTCTGACGAGGGGAAAAGTCAGGGAACTTTTACAACATATTTTGCGTTAAGATATGCTCTGATAGGGTTTAACGGTGTTGCAAACGAACATTCAGCAAAAATATCACGATTAACAGATCAAGATTATGATGCTTTGTTAAAAGCGATGTGGAAATCGGTAAGAAGTTCCGGCAATACCAGGACAAAAGTCGGGCAGATCCCGCGTCTATTAATATCTATTACTTACAAGAAAGATGTTGAATTCCAGTTTGGAAATTTATCTGATTACATAAAATTAATTCCGGTAAACGGCAAAGAAGAAAAAGCCTGGAGCTCACCGGAAGATTATATCGTAGATTTATCCTTGCTTAAAAAAAGGTTGTCAGCACAGTCAGATAAAATTGGTTCTATTTCCTATGAAATTTCACCGGATGTTAAATTGAATGCTGAAATTCCGTCAGACTGGACAAGCTTAGCGATTGATTAAGCGGATGAAACCCATAAGCTTTAGACCTTTTGAATTTATACGGGAAATTTCAAAATGATGAATGATAAATGTATAATTTTCGAGTATAAAGGAAAATTTGCGCATTTTTTAAAAGCAGAAGCAAACGCTTCTGCTCCGAGTTATCCTTTTCCTACAAGAACAGTTCTTCTTGGTTTGGTGGGAGCAGTTCTTGGCTTAACAAAGGATTCACCGCAAATATTTCTGAAAAATGCGAAAATTGCAGTTTCCGGGAAAGCAGAAGCTGCTCACTGGCATACGGCAAATTTTAGAAAAGATCCTCCTGCGTTACTTTCAAAAACCATAAAAAAAAGCGATAGAGGAACATCTAAAGCGCAAAGAAATACTATTATTGCCCAGGAATGGCTCTTTAAGCCTGAATTTACAGTTTTTGTTCAATTGCCTGAAGAATATCACAGCACTTTTGAATATAGAATCAGGAACAAAAAATGGCATTTCACGCCTTGTCTCGGTTTATCGGAGATGATGGCGGATCTCAAATTTATTGATTCCGTTAAAATCGAACAGTTAGAAGAAGGCATTTATAATATAGAAACACTTGTGCGAAAATCAGAAGTTGAATTTAATATGTCAATCGCTTTGGAGCAAAATTTCGTTATTAAATCAATTCGGATGCCGCGAGATGTGACGGATAAACGGGAATTTTCCCATGAAGCGTATCTATATGAAGCTACTGGAAAGGCTTTGTATTTAAAAACCGCAACTGCCTGTAAAGTTGGAGAAAAAATTATATCATGGCTATGATTCAGTCACATATAAATCCTTATAAATCATTGAAACAGCATATTGAGGAAGTAGGCTTGGCAGTAAATGCAATATTAGAGAATCATTCAGTTTCTGTAAAAACATTTATTGCTGAATATATCGAATATGTTATAAAATTTCATGATTTAGGCAAAGCAACTCCCGCATTCCAAAAATATATTAAAGATCCAAGAAAATACAGGGGAAATCGGAGAAACAAAGCCCATGCTCCTGTTTCTATGCTTTTCTGGCTACTTTTTGCACAAGAAAATAATATTCCCCTGGATGTTGTTTTGCTCGTTGTGTCTGTTGTTTGGAAACATCACGGAGATTTTCCAACCTTTGAATCTTTATTGTATGACACATTATACGAATATGAAGACGATTTCAAAATATCTGAATATCCGATTGATAAAGTCTGCTCTGAATTGAATCTGAATTTAAATCTGAATTCTGATGCTGATGAATTTGATATAGAAGATCTGTTTGAGGATGATTTTATAGAAAAAAAATCATTTGCAGAAGCCGCTGAACTAAAAGTGAAAGCTCTTATGCTTTTTTCTATTTTACTTGAAGCAGACAGAACCTTTCTTGCTCTGCCTGAAGAATATCTGAAACTAAAAATTACCCCCACTGATCAGGTGAAAATTAATCAGGAAATTGTCAGTTCTTTTCTCATTGAAAAGTCTAAAAAAGGAAATCAAAATAAAATTTTAAATCACTACAGAACCGATTTAAGAAATAAAATTATAGCAAATAGCTGCAGCCAGTCAAAAATTGAAAGTATTACAGTGCCTACAGGTCTTGGCAAAACAATGATGGCGGCACAATGGGCATTAAAACATCGGAATCAGAATAATGTAAAACGAAAAGTTATTATTGTTTTACCTTTTTTATCCATAATTGATCAAACCGTAAAAGAATACAAACAGCTTCTTATGGAATATAATACTGACTCATTAATTCTTGAAGCGCATTCGATTGCAAAGCGACAATATGTAGATGATTCAAATGAGGAGCAAAACAGTAAATTCAATAATGCCATTGATTTTATTTCGGACACCTGGGATTACGATTTTATAATAACGACCTTTGATCAATTTCTATACACTCTTTTATCCTCAAAAAACAGGCATCTTTTGAGGTTTCATAATCTTGCAGACGCATTGATTATCATTGACGAGATACAGGCGCTGCCTCTTATTTTATGGGAGCCTTTATCAGTTGCGTTAAATTTGATTTCTGAAAAGATCAATGCGAAAACATTGATAATGTCTGCAACTCAGCCTGAATTTATACAAACATCAGAACTGGTTTCCCGTCCTGAAGAAATTTTTATTAAACAGAACAGGTATGAATTGATTTTAAACCATACTGATTCGGTTAAGCTTAATAATTTTATAGAAAATTGTATCAAAAGAATTGATGATGAAAACTGGCACTCTCTAAGAAGTTTAATAGTTTTAAACACAAGGGCATCTGCAAGGGAGGTTCTTGATTCTCTGGAAAATAAAATCAAATGCGATATTTTCTTTTTAAGCGCAGATGTAACGCCAAAGGAACGTTTGGCAAATATTGAAAAAATAAAAAAGAATAAACCCTGCCTTGTTATAGCAACTCAATGCATTGAAGCCGGTGTAGATATTGATATGGATTTTGCCATTCGTGATTTTGCGCCGCTTGATTCTATTGTACAATGTGCAGGGCGTTGCAACAGAAACGGTTTAAAGAAAAGAGCTAAGATTGAAATTATAACATTGGTAAATGAAAAAGGGTCAAAATTTTCAGGTTTTATTTATGATAAAACACTTTTGGAAAAAACAGCAGTAATATTGGAACAAAATAAAAATTGTATCCCCGAAGAAAATATTTTTCCATTAGTTGCCGATTATTTCAAAATGCTTAAAAATGTAATGGATATTGGCAGGAAAAAGGCGGAAGCTTGGGGATATTGGAGAGAAGAATTAGATATAAAAAAACTTTTGCGCAATGATAACAGCAAGTATAGTTTTATTGTTATTTCGCAGGACGAACCGGAAGAGGGTGAATTACCGTTAAGAGATGCTCTTGATCAGGCTTTTGAAATTGAGGACATATGGGAAAGAAAGCGTAAAATACGTTCTTTAAAATCAAGATTGGCAAAATTGACAATTTCTGTATGGGCGAATAAAGATATTATTCCTGAAGAAATAGCAGAACCTCTGGGATGCTATTATTTGTTAAAAGATAAATACTACACTCCTGGCAACGGCTTGAATTTAAAAGACTTAGATAGCAATTCTTCAAGTTTTATATTTTGATGTAAAAAGGGGATTGAGGGGATAAAATTTTAACATGAGCAATATACTAAAACAAACCATCGAACTTGTTGAATCTGATATCTTTATCCTTGCTAAAAAATATGGCGTAAAAGATATTTTTGAAATGGACTCCAAAGTAAAAAATGGGTTTATTAGTGAAAACGATTCATACGAAGATTATTTTGCACTGGATAACCTTGAAGCAGATAGAGATAAACTAAAAAAGCTTTTAAAAAAAATTTGATGATAACTATTGATTTAACCCTGGACTTCCTTATTATTAGAAACCGACAAACCGTGTCAGTGCAGGTTTGAGTCGCCGAAAAATAACGGGAAATAATGAATTCATCATATTATGTAAATGAATCAAGCAGGCAGGCAATGCCAGCGGAATCTGGATGCTCTTTAACCGCCAGCCACCTTCTGGAATATCTTTTCTGTCCCAGGTTTACCTATTTTGAATATGTTCTGGATATACCAGAACACCAGGAACAACGGTTTAAAGTTCAAAAAGGTCGAAATATTCATGAAAAAATCAGGAAAATGAATCCTGCTTATCTCAGGAAAAAGCTTGGAGTCAAAGAAAAGAAAAGCGATGTTTATTTGGCCGGAAAATCCGGCATTCGTGGCATTGTTGATGAAATTCTCTTTTTAAATGACGGTACTGCTGCTGTGCTGGATTATAAATATGCCGAATACAAGGACAGAACTTTTAAAAATCACAAATTTCAGCTTATCTTTTATGCCCAACTTATAAAAGATAATTTTCAGATCCCGGTAAACAAAGGGTTTATAGTTTATACCAGAAGCAAGAACAAGCTTGTTGAGGTTGGTATAAAAGATAAAAATTTTATCGAACTTGAAAAAATTATTGATGATATGACGAATATTATCCAAAATTGCAGATACCCTGAACCGACATCTGTAAAAAGGCGTTGCCCCGATTGCTGCTATAAAAATATTTGCGAAAGCACTATTTAGATACAAGGGCAGAAATAGATTCTGCCCCTACCCCAGCCATCCCCGAAATTGTGCAATCATTTAAATGGCATATATTATCTTTTTAATTTCGGTCAGACTTTAAAACAGATAAAAAAGCTGACTGGGGAATCATGACCTTCCCAACCATTTTCATCCGTTTTTTTCCTTTTTTCTGTTTTTCCAAAAGTTTTCTTTTTCGTGTTATATCTCCTCCATAGCATTTTGCGGTAACATCTTTTCTATAGGCGGATATGGTTTTTCGGGCAATAATAGTGCCGCCTATGGCACCTTGTATTGCAATTTTAAACATCTGTTTTGGTATCGCTTCCCTCAGCTTTTCGCATGCATACTTTGCGCGTTCAACAGCCCTGTCTTTGTGAACCATTTGTGAAAGAGCATCTACACGGTCGCCATTTATTAATATGTCAAGTTTGGCAAGCTCTGTTTCTCTGAAGTCTATTATATCATAGTCAAATGATCCATATCCCTGGGTTACTGATTTAAGTTTATCATAAAAATCATAAATTACCTCTGAAAGTGGAATTTCAAATACCATTTCCAGCCTGTTGCTGGTGAGATACTGATAATTTTTACTTATCCCTCTGTGGTCAAGGCAAAGATTCATGACCTGACCCATGTAACGGTCGGGTATAATAACTGAAGCGCGTATAAAGGGTTCCCTGGTCGTTTCTATCATGGTGGGGTCAGGATAAAGAGCAGGATTATCTATAACCAGTTCTGTGCCATCATTCAACTTTATCTGATATTGTACTGAAGGCGCTGTAAGTATAAGGGAAAGATCATACTCTCTTTCAAGCCTTTCCTGAACAACTTCAAGGTGCAGGAGTCCTAAAAAACCGCATCTGAAACCAAAACCCAACGCTGCGGATGTATCTTTTTCATATAACAGGGAAGCATCATTTAATTTAAGTTTTTCAAGACTTGCAGCAAGTTCAGGATAACCATCCGAAGCAACAGGATAGATGGAAGAAAATACAACAGGCTTGGCTTCTTTAAATCCTGACATGAGCGAGCTGCACGGTCTGCCTTTTAAGGTGATGGTGTCCCCGCAGCTGGTATCGCTTACAGTCTTTATTCCGGCAATAAGATATCCAACCTGACCGCATGAAATCTCTTTTTGCGGAACCCTTGTGATCTGAAATATTCCGACTTCTTCAACCTTGTACTCTGCGTTATTAGACATGAATATTAAGATATCTCTCGGCTTTATCTTTCCATGAAAAACACGAAAATGAACTATAGTGCCCCTGAAAGGGTCATAGCTTGAATCGAAAATCAATGCTTTAAAGGGAGCGTTTATATCCCCTGAAGGCGGTGGCAGCACATTGATTATATTTTCAAGCAATTCTTTTATTCCAGTGCCGTCCTTGGCAGAAACAAGAACAGCCGATTCAGGATCAAGCCCCAGGTCGTCTTCTATCTGCTTTTTTACTCTTTCAATATCTGCTGACGGCAAATCTATTTTATTGATCACCGGTATTATTTCAAGGTCGTGCTCAAGGGCAAGGTATAAATTTGCAATTGTTTGGGCCTCTACCCCCTGGCTTGCATCAATTAAAAGAAGAGCTCCTTCACATGCAGCAAGGGCGCGGGAAACTTCATAGCTGAAATCAACATGCCCGGGTGTATCAATAAGGTTTAGTGTATATTGTTTACCATTATTTGCAGTATAGGGCAGGCAGGCTGACTGGCTTTTTATGGTAATACCCCTTTCCCTTTCTATATCCATGGAGTCTAAAATCTGATTTTTAAATTCTCTGTCGGAAATAATGCCTGCAGCTTGAATAAGCCTGTCGGACAGAGTCGATTTGCCGTGGTCAATATGTGCGATAATGCTGAAGTTTCTTATATTTTTCATTTTAACTGTTTCTATTAAAGAGGTTAATTTTAAATGTTTGACATTATATAAATTAGTTTCTATATAAAATAATTATTTTTTATAATCTGTCTTAATTATCAGACCGTTCTCTATCATGTCAACCAGTCGATTTTATACTTTCACATAAAAAGATTCTTAAAAATTTGTAATTATGGAAAATAGCATATTAATAGTGGATGATGAAGAAGCCATAAGAGAGTCCATGCATGAGTTTCTTCTGCTGGGCGGTTACAAGGTTTTAACTGCTGCAAGTGCAGAGGAAGCAATAGATCTGCTTGCGGATAATCACTTTGATGTTGTTATAACGGATATAATGCTTGGCGGAATAGACGGGCTTCAGTTAACTGATTTTATAAAAAAAAATTACACTTCTGAAATTATAGTCATGACAGGTTACTACAAGGATTATTCCTATGAGGAGGCTGTTAATAAAGGCGCCAGTGATTTTGTTTTCAAGCCCCTGCGTTTTGAAGAGCTGCATCTGAGGCTTAAAAGAGTGCTGAAAGAGCGTTTGCGTTCAAAAGAACGGAAACAGATGGTTGCGGAACTTCAAACCCTTGCAATTACCGACGGGCTTACCAACCTTTATAACTCAAGACATTTTAACAATCAGATTGAAATGGAAATTAATCGGTCTGTTCGTTACAGTCACCGGCTTGCGCTGCTTCTTTTTGACATCGATTATTTTAAAAAGTTTAATGATTCATTCGGTCACGTTGAGGGTGATAAAGTTTTGATAAAGATAGGTCAAATAGTAATATCACTCTTGAGAACCATGGATTCAGCATACAGATACGGTGGTGAGGAATTCACAATTATTCTTCCTGAAACCAGTGGTGAAGAGGCTAAAACTGTTGCAAAAAGGGTCAGGGAAGCCATCGGCTCGGAAATTTTTACACCAAAAAGAGGGAAGCCCATTTCCGTCACCGTAAGTGTCGGAGTCACTGAGTATTTTATAGATGAAGGCATTTCTTCCTTTGTTCAGAGGGCGGACAAGGCCATGTATGTTTCAAAACAGACCGGAAGAAACAGAGTTACCTCTCTTTATGTTGAGCAGCCCTGATATACCTCCCCCAACACAAATATATCCAAACCATATTCACGGAATCATTGAAATCACCACAGTAGGGGCAGATTCCATATCTGCCCTGTCCATATCCGTCCAAAATACTACAAGGGGGCAGAAATAGATTCTGCCCCTACTCGAATTTGGCAACGTAATTATTTGCCGTGTAATTCAGCATATTCCATATAAAAATTATTATAACAGAGCCCATGCTGTAAGAACCTCTTGAATTTTCTTGACTATATTATAATTTAATATTATTTTGTAAAATTATTGTATTTTAGTATATAAATTTTAATCATTAAAAAATAGGGAGGGGATTTAATGTTGGATTTTGAACTGTCTGAAGAACACAAGATGATTAAAAAGGCTGTAATCGAATTTGCCAAAAAGGAGATTCAGCCCTTAGCTGAAGATTTTGATCGTTACTCACCATGCTTTCTGCATGATAAGGGATTAAAAGAAGCATGGCTTAAAATCTATAAGAAAATTGGGGATCTTGGTTTTTTTGGTGTTCTGATACCTGAAGAGTATGGAGGAATCGGAGAGGGGTTCGACGTATTAAGCTGCGCAATCATACACTGGGAACTGGGGAAAGTATGCTCAGGAATAGCCGACTCCTATATGCCGCCATCCATTGTCTGCGGTGTTATTATAAATAACTTTGGAACAGAAGAGCAGAAGAGAAAATATCTGCCTCCCAATGCAGCCGGAGATATGATAACATCCATAGCTGTTACAGAACCGGATGCAGGCTCAGATGTGGCAGGCATTAAGACTAGTATAGAACGGGACGGTGATGAGTTTGTTATTAACGGGTCAAAGCAGTTTATAACAAATGCTCCTGTGGCTGATCTTTTTTATGTTCTGGCAAAAGATAAAGAGACTGGAAAAACAAGCGGAATACTTGTGGAAAAAGGAACTAAAGGTCTTTCCACAGGCGAGCCCCTTGACAAGATGGGTCACAGGGCAGGACCACTATCCGAAGTCTTTTTTGACGACTGCCGTGTTCCGGCTGAAAATCTTCTTGGGAAAATAGGCGACGGAGTAACCATGTCATTAATGGCTATTGAGCTTGAAAGAATATTCTGCGCTGCTGAAAATATAGGAATTGCTGAAGCGTCTCTCGAAGCGTCTATTAAATATGCGAAAGAGAGGATAGCTTTCGGCAAACCCATTGCAAAGTTTCAGGCAGTTCAGGGCCTTCTCGCGCATATGGCCACTGGAATCGAAACAAGCAAGAGCATGCTTTATTATGCAATATGGGATGTTATGAAAAACAAGGATAAACCCAAAAAATATCCTTCTTTATCCACTTCTATTGTTAAATACTACACAGGTAAAATGGTTCTGGATGTAACATCGGATGGTGTTCAAATATTTGGCGGATATGGATATATCAAGGATTATCCTGTTGAACGTTATATGAGAGATGCAAAATTATTCCAGATCGGCGGCGGAACGTCCCAGATTCAGGAGATGCTGATAGCGAGAAATCTTCTGGCTTAAATTTTTTTGGCTTAAATGTTTTTTGAATAATTTCATTTTACAGTAAATTTTGTCATTACCATTACTGTTATTTTATGTGGTTAGGGAGATTTATAAATGAAAGACAGAGAAGTTGTTATTGTTTCAGGATGCAGAACTGCCATGACAAATTACGGCAGCTATTTTAAGGATGTATCATTGCATGAACTTGGTTCCACAGTAATCAAGGAATCATTAAACAGGGCAGGCTTAACACCCGAGCAGCTTGAATATGTTTTTTTCGGTCATGTAATGACCGATACAACATCACCAAATATAGGGCGGATGTCACTTCTGCATGCAGGAGTTCCAGTTACTACTCCAGCAACAACTATCGATCACCAGTGTGGTTCAGCCATGGAGTCCATTAATCATTGCGCACGTAAAATTAAACTCGGTGAAGGAGATATTATGATCGGCGGAGGTGTTGAAGTAATGAGCACTGCTCCGTACATGAATTATGATATGCGTTGGGGGAAAAGAGCCGGAGATTCCCCGTTTATAGACTACTTCAGTACCCTTGCAAAGACAGTCTCAACCGACTTATGGGGTGAGTTCACCATGGCAAATACTTCTGATAATCTTGCGCTTAAATATAATATATCAAGAAGAGATCAGGATGAGTATGCTGTTCTTTCCAACCAGCGAGCGCTTGCCGCAATAAAAGCAGGCAAGGCTGCAAGGGAAATTGTTCCGGTGGAAGTTCCACAGCGTAAAGGCGGACCTGTAATAGTTGATAAGGATGAGCATCCGCGAAACAGCACAGTTGAGCAGCTTTCCAAAATGAAATCTCCATTTAAACCGGCTTTTGATGCAAAAGAGAGCATGGTTACTGCGGCAAATGCTTCGGGTGTTAATGATGCAGCCGCTGCTGTAGTTGTCATGAGCAGGGAAAAGGCAGATGAACTAAAAATTAAACCCATGGTTAAGATTAAGGCATGGGGCGTTGCAGGGGTTGATCCCAAAATAATGGGATGGGGACCTGTTCCTGCTACTGAAAAAGCTCTTGCAGCAGCAGGGCTTGAATTTGATGATCTTGATCTAATTGAATTAAACGAGGCTTTTGCCGGTCAGGCTCTGGCATGCATAAGTCACTGGGGTTACGATAAATATATAGACAGAATTAATGTTAATGGAAGCGGGATAGGCTTTGGCCATCCTGTTGGTGCAACCGGTGCAATAATTACACTCAAGCTGGCATATGAAATGGTTGATCGCGGTTCAAAGTACGGTCTTGCCACAATATGCTGCGGAGGCGGTCTTGGCGTAAGCATAATACTTGAAGGTATATAATGGCATACTACTGAGTTAGGAGGAACCTGTTATGACTGATTTTTCCGGGAAAGTTGCGCTTGTCACAGGAAGTTCCATGGGGCTTGGCAGGGCTTTTGCCATGGACCTCGCAAAAGCAGGCGCAACCGTTGTGGTTAATGACCCTTTTGGAGGAGAGGCTGCCGAGTCCGTGGTTAAAGAGATTGAAAAGGACGGAGGAAAAGCAGCGCTTATTATATGCGATATCGGCAATGAAAAAAAAGTTTCTGAAATGGTTGATGTAATTGTTGACCGTTTTGATAAAGTGGATATTCTGATCAATAATGCAGGCATTTCCATTGATGCAACAACCATGAAGTATAATGCACTGGATTGGGATAAGGTTTTAAGGGTTAATCTTACGGGAGCTTTTTATTGCAGCAAATTCTGTCTTCCATCCATGGTTAAACAGAAATGGGGACGTATTATCAGTATCAGCTCTGTCGTGGGACAGATCGGAGTAATGGGAACTCCTGCCTATACTGCATCAAAGGCAGGGCTTATTGGTTTTACAAAAACCATGGCCAAAGAGGTGGCTCGCAAGGGCGTTACTGCAAACTGCATATCCCTTGGATACTTTCAGGGCGGAGGTCTTCTTGATACGGTTCCTGAAAAAGTAGCAAAAATAATGCTTGGCCAGGTGCCTGTGGGAAGGTTTGGGAAACCTGAAGAGATCTGTTCTGCAATAAAATTCCTTGCTTCTGACGAAGCTTCATATATTACAGGACATACTTTAAATATCAATGGTGGATTATATACTCAATAACCTGTATAAATTAGGAGGAAGTATTTATGGAACCTGAAATTAAAACAGTTGTTGTGCTTGGTTCAGGCACTATGGGAAACGGAATAACCCAGTCTGTGGCCATGTCTAAAAAATATAAGGTTTTTATGGTGGATGTTAACCAGGCTGTAATCGATAACGGTATGAAAATTATCCAAAAGAGTCTGGGAAGAATCGTAAAAAAGGGGAAGATGACCGATGATGAAAGTAAGGCGGTTTTATCAAAAATAACTGCTACCATGGATTTTGAGTCTGTTAAGGAAGCGGATTTTGTTGTTGAAGCAATACCTGAAATAATGGATCTGAAGATTGATACATTTAAAAAATTAGATGAGCTGTGTCCGTCGCATACCATATTCGGCACAAATACCTCATCTCTTCCCATAACTGCTATTGCCGCAACAATAGACAGGCCTGAATCGGTTATAGGCACTCACTTTATGAATCCTGTGCCCATCATGAAAGGAGTTGAGGTTATCAAAGGAAGGATGACTTCCGAGAAAACAATAGACAGAACCTTAAGTTTTCTTGAAAGCTTTGGGAAAAAACCGTGTGTAGCTGTTGATTATGCAGGTTTTGTGAACAGCAGGCTCCTTAACCTTTATATGAATGAAGCGGTTTTATCTGTTATGGACGGTAACAGCCCCAAAGAAGTGGATAAAATAATGCTTTACACTGCCAATATGCCCATAGGTCCGTTGAGACTGCTGGATATGGTGGGGATTGATGTTCATCTGAATATCATGGAAATTTTACGAAAAGAGTTCGGAGATCGTTTCAGAGCGGCTCCTTTGACCAGGCAGATGGTAAGTGCAGGTCATTTGGGCATGAAAACAGGCAGGGGTTTTTTTGAATATTAGAAATGTGATTTTCCTGTAAAAAAATAAACTGAAAAAAGGCGTTGCCGTTAATATAAGGCTGCGTCTTTTTTTGTAATATATTGCAGTTTGTTTATATATAATATTTTTGGCGAAAGGGGGCGTTTTGCAAAGGCATAAAGATGACGGAATGTCTTCAAAATATAAGCCTGTAATTGCGGCGTTGTTGTGTTTGATGATTATTGCCATGGGTACGGCAGGCTATATGCTTATAGAAAATTATAGCCTGTTTGATGGTATTTATATGTCTATTATTACCATTACGACTGTCGGCTATGGTGAAGTTCTGCCTTTATCGGATTTAGGCCGCGGATTCACTTCATTTTTGATACTGGCAGGTTTTGCAAGCTTTGCATTTGCAGGGCATGTTTTTGTAGAAGCCATGCTTGAAAAAGTCTGGAGTGATAAGCTGGAGAAAAATAAAATGAAAAAGAATATATCGGCTTTGAAGTCTCATTTCATTATATGTGGTTTTGGAAGAGTTGGCGCAGCAGCCGCTGAGATTTTTAGAGATGCGCTTACTGATTTTATTATAATTGAGTCAGACCGTGAACATTGTGAAAAAATAAGGCAAAGAGGCTATCTGTTCATTGAAGGGGATGCTACCCAGGAAAAGATTCTTCTTGAGGCTAAAATCAAGACCTCAAAAGGTCTTATTGCCTTGCTTAATTCAGATCCGGCCAACCTTTTTATAGCTCTTAGCGCACGTGAACTTAATCCAACCCTTCATATAATTTCAAGAGCTGAAGATTTTTCTTCTGAGAAAAAAATTTTACGTGCAGGCGCTGACAGCGTAATTTCTCCTTTTGTAAATGCAGGAAAACAGATTGCAAATAATATGCTTGAAATTAAAGGTGATTTTAAGCCATTGGATAAGTTGTCCACGCAAAATAATGTTTCATCATTTGAATGGATTAATATCGTAGAGGGTTCCGGCATGACAGGCGAGACAATAGAGGCTGTTTCAAAGCAAATGCGTAATAAAATTATCGGTATTCGCAGGAGTGGTAAAGATTCTATTCTTCCTGACCGTGGAACAGTCATTGAAGCTGCAGATTCTATTTTAGTAATGAATGAAAAAAAAGATTATTTAAACCAGACGTTCAAACAATCTTTTGAACAGAAAAAAATGGTTATTGTGGATGACAATCCTGTAATACTGAGGCTTTACACTCGTCTTTTTCAAAAAGCGGGTTTTTATCCACTGACTGCAGTTAACGGACGTGATGGTTTGGAGCTTATTCTTAAAGAAAAACCATCAGTTGCAGTGATAGATATTATGCTGCCTGTTTTTTCCGGCATAGAGGTTTGTAAAAAAATTCGTGAAGTTAATGAAGTTAAAGGTATGAAAATAGTTCTTTTTACTGCTGACAGTGATTCCATGACCAGGAAAAGAGCTATTAAAGCAGGGGCAGATGCTGTGGTTGTCAAAAGTTCTGAAGCCTCTGAAGTTATAGAAAAAGTTATAGAAGTGCTTAAGGTTTAAGCTGAAACCTTTGGGAAGAGAGATTCCGCTTCTTTTTCATTTTTATAAATCCTTGTGCAGTTTCTCCCTTCTGCCTTGGCCTGATAAAGAGCTTTGTCGGCAAAGGCTATCATATTTCTTGACCGCTCCGGCTGACTATTAACCGATGCAATGCCGATGCTAACCGTCACATGCAGGGTGTGGTCATTAAAGTCAAACTTTTTGGATTCGCAAGATTTGCGGATCTTTTCAGCTACCACATAGGCACTGTTTATATCGGTATGGGGAAGCAGAATCATGAATTCCTCTCCGCCGTATCGAAAAGTGTAATCCGAATCTCTTCTATATTGCTCTATTAATTTTGAAAACTCTCTTAATACAAAATCACCACAGATATGGCCACAGGTGTCATTAACCTGTTTGAAATAATCAATATCAAGAATCAAACACGACAGGTCTGTTTGATACCTTTTTGATCGAGTGCATTCCCGATCAAAAATTTCTTGCATATATCGCCGGTTATAAAGTCCTGTCAACTCATCTCTTGTGGCCATTTCAGCCATTTTTTTCATGGCCTTTTCCATCTCTCGTTCAAGATGAAATTTTTCAAATGCGTTATCAATGCCCTGGTGAAGTTTATCCACACCGATACTTTCTTTCGATAAATACCCATGGGCGCCGGAATGGATGCAGCGGGCAACTATTCCTTCATCACCATAACCGGTCAAGACTAAAACAGGCATTTTTATTTTTCGTTCTCTAATGAAGTCTAATAATTCAAAAGAGTTACCATCCGGCAGTTTGAGTTCTAAAATGGCAAGATTATAGTTGTTTTCAGAAAAAAATATTTTTGCTTCTTTGATATTCCTTGCCCGGGTCACACAGGATGTCCGTTTTATCCTCAGCATTTCGTGCAATACTGTAAAGGTAGCATCATTGTCTTCCATCCATAAAACATTTAACGTCCGTTGAATATCAACAGGTTCACCTCTGCCGGCACA
>Ga0190313_1000705_pt1 | contig 19292 bp, 14 predicted proteins | sample 4870071011_MG_FD_169989 | JGI IMG/M metagenome (GOLD analysis project Ga0190313, IMG submission 169989) | Hydrothermal vent sediment bacterial communities from Southern Trench, Guaymas Basin, Mexico - 4870-07-10-11_MG | ecosystem: Environmental > Aquatic > Marine > Hydrothermal vents > Sediment ...
GCCCTCGCGGTAATAGCCATTCTCCTAATAACACCACAAGTACTACGAAACACACAGCCAGAAGCAGTAGCGACAGCAACACCACGAGTAGCGGACATAGGACAAACAATAACATTCGACGCATCACAATCAAAAAGATCAATAGTAGACTACAAATGGATATTTCACGACGAAACAAAAATGCATGGAAAAACAGTGCAACACACACTTGGTAGTCTGAGAATATACTATGTAACATTCATAGTGACAGCGGGGAATGGACTGACAGACAAAGAGGAATACAACATAGGGATAGATCCAATGTCGAATGATACTGATAATGATGGTCTAAGTGACTATGAGGGAGCAACAATATGGGTTACTAGTCCAAAAATATGGGATTCTATATCTGAGAAAAACAAATTGTATAATCTTCTCCGCTACACGACTACGGAAGCATACTTTAGAGAGAATCTAGCGAGCCTACAAGAGATCATAACTTATGAATACCACAATGAGACATTGTATAAAGTAGGTGGTTTATCGATACTATTCGTCCCATACAGATATCAACTTGTGAGGTACTGGACATATTACTGGGGTCCCTCATCGCAGAAATATGGAATCTACAATGAGACGTCTTTTAATAAAAGATACCACTGGCTTCGGATAATAGACCTATGCACGCAGACGAGAGGATTCATAGGCTGGATAGAGGTGCCTATCGAATGAAGCATAATGTGGTGGGGATACTTTTCCTGATTCAAATACTCCTAATAACAGCAGCAATTAGGGTGGAGAGCCCCAGTATTCATACCCAGATGGAGATACCCCAGAATAAGGGATCCAACAGCATATGCCTACACTTGAAATGGACTTTCGATGGATACTTCGTCTCGCGCTCCCTAGCACTAGCGGACATAGATGGTGATGGCGACCTAGAGATTATCTCTGGGGAAGTATTCTCAGGCGTTGATTTGAACGTGCCCCGCCTACTAATCATCAATGGCGAGGATGGAAAGCTCATATGGTCATACAATCTATCCCTAGGAATAGACCTATATTCCTCACCCTCAATCGCAGATATAAATGGAGATGGAATATTGGAGGTCGTCGTCATAGATGGCATAGGCCAAGTTCTCTGTTTAAACAGCAAAAATGGTTCCTTGGTTTGGAGCTCCAATATCACTATGATTGGAGGAACGTCGCCCCCCACACTAGGTGATACCAGTGGCGATGGGTATCTAGAAGTCGTTTTTGGTGGCGGCCAGAGAAACTCTACTTACTGTCTGAACGGTGAGGACGGCTCACTACTCTGGAAATTCGATACAAATGGAACTGTACTCTCCTCACCAGCTCTAGGCGACCTTGACAGCAACGGACATTTGGAGATTGTGTTCGGAAGCGGTGATGGCTATATTTACTGTCTGAACGGTGAGGACGGCTCACTACTCTGGAAATTCGATACAAATGGAACTGTACTCTCCTCACCAGCTCTAGGCGACCTTGACGGCGATTTATGCTTAGAAGTTGTGGTTGGTAACTATAATGGATCTGTCTATTGTTTGAATGGTGAGGACGGATCTCTACTCTGGAAATTTCTGGGAGGGCCACAGGACAATCCTTCATCATCTGCGTCGCTAGGTGATGTTGACGGGGATAACCGATTAGAGGTTGTAGTCAGTCAGGGATCCTATCTTTTCCTTTTGGATGGCAATGGTTCCCTTATATGCTCCTTCAAGGATAAGAGAGAGGTTAGTCAGGTGCCATATTTGGGTGACGTTGATGGTGACGGTATACTTGAGATTGTCGTTATCAGGTACTCTACGGAATATGGTGGGATACGCTTCCTCGTGTCCGCCGTTTATTGCTTCGACATCACAAATGGTGGTTTTAGAGTTTATTGGAATGGTTTCTGTGGCGAGGTCAGCCCCAATGGTTGCTATAGGTCAAAAAATATGGTCTACCTCGACCCCGATGGCGATATGTTATCTTCATACTCAGAGAGAATTCTTGGCACGTCCATAGCCGATCCTGATAGCGATGGCGATGGTTTACCCGATGGCCTGGAAGTGTACTATGGTCTCGACCCATTAAACCCTGATACTGATAGTAATGGCTACGAGTTCGTTAGGAAACACTGGCGGGTGCTAGCAATTATTATTGCTACTGCTGTTGTTTTTGTAGTGTTTTTGCTGGAGCGGGGCACTTCTGGCAGGTCGCAAAATTAGTTCTGTAGGGCGTTATTATGGCTTTTAAGTGAAAACATAGGCTTGATGCCGAAGCCAAAAAACGTCCATTTTAAAATGTATTTATATTGATTTCGGGATCTATTATTTCGATCTGATAATCGAATCAGTTTTGTTTGCCGCCGATGCCTTCTAGCGGGTTTATGTCCTAGGGTTTCGATCAGAACTTGGAGTAAAGAAAAAGCCTAATATCCATTAATGCCTCTTCTGTTTAATCTAAGTTGTAGCAATATATTAGATGACATCAGTATAATGACCCTAATCTATGCAAGTCATATTGCTCTTTCTGTTTTTGGTTTTTGGGTTTCCCATTTCCAGTAGGGTATGAGTTCTGCTGTTTTTTGTCCTATCTGTATTTTGTCTTCGTAGTTTCCTGTTATTATTGTTGCTTTTTTTGTCGCTGTGATTTTCATCAATCTTCTTAGGCTTCTTAGTTCTCTTTCTAATGTTTCGTGTTCGGTTGGGTCCCAACATACCTGTATTAGTTCTTGCACCTTGAACCCGCTTCTAACAACGAAGTCTACTTCGCCAATTTTTCCTTGCCAGTACATTATTTCTATTGCTGGGTCTCCGTAGTATCTTCTTTGTAGCTCTATATAGACTAGGTTTTCTAGTAGCCTGCCGTGATGAACTCTGTGTCTTGATAGGGCTGTTATGAATCCATTATCGGCGACATAGAGTTTTTGTGGTGCTAGTAGCTGTTTCTTCATGCTGTTTGCGAGTTGTGGTATTGTTTCGATGAAGAATGCGTCCTCCGCGTATTCCTTATATTCGAGGATTATGTCCTTACTTATTCTGTAGCCTATTGACCTCATAGCCCTCTCCACTCTCGATGCGGAGAAATATACTGAGTTAACAAGGATCTTGAGTAGCGTGATGATCTTAGGTACGTCGCGAACATCGCGCTTCTGCTCGATTATGTCTCGTAGCACTATTGCGTTGAAGTAGTCTTGGAGTATCATTATCTTCTTCGCTTTTGGTGAGAGCACGACTTCTGGTAGGCCTCCATAGAGGAGATATTCCTCGAAAAGAGAGAACAGTTTTGCTCTTTCACTATCACTATATCTCACTGCAGTGTAGTCCACCTTTATGTTCTTAAATTTCAGATATTCGCTGAACCTCAGAGGGAATACCCTCAGCGTTATGGATCTGCCTCTAAGTTCTTTGGGTATCTCCCAGCTTGTCAGTTTGGATGTTGATCCCGTGATGATGATATTGGGTTTTTCCATGTCAAAAACTCTGCGTAGCCACCTACTCCAATTTGGTATCCTATGTATTTCGTCGAGGAAAACATATAATGAGGATATGTCTGGGAATCTGCTCTTAACAACTGATAGAAAACTGTTTAGAACGTTCTGATCTTCTGGGATTCTTTCATCCTCAAAATTTAGGTACACGACATTGTGTCCAGAGGATATGAGATTGGACGCTAGTTGGTATACAACGTATGTTTTGCCTACACGTCTCAAGCCGACAACAGAAACTATTTTTTTGGGATAATCAAATAGGCTTTTTGGGTCTAGACCCATCTCTCTCCGAATAAGATCTCTAGGCGGTATTTTGCTTTGCCATTCATCAATCAGCGTTCTTATGAGATCATCATACATGCATGACCCCCCTATGGTTGACAGTAATATATAAATATTTGTCGGCTTAAGTCGACAATAATATATTAATAATTATCGAATAAAAATGATGTATCTTGTTAGAGAAAAATAAAATTAAATCAAAGAGCCCGAGAGCAGCGTAGCTATTAGAGCTTTTGTTAGGAATGGTATCAGTGCTGCTATCAGCGATCTTCCCCAGCCAAGTTCAAAGTATTTTCTTATTCCCTTCGCCAGCAACAGTATTGACCATATTGTTAGTACCCAGCTGATTAACCCGCTGGGTATCCCTATGAGGCTGAGTAGGGATATCGCTTTAGTTGTGTAGAAGACGTATAGTAGTTTGAGTGGTATGGGGCCATACTGAACGCACGTATGTTCATTGTTCCGATCAGATCCACTTTGCCGCCAACAGCACCCACGCCTGCGAGGAGAAATATTGTGTCTAATACCCAGAAGATTATTGGTATGATAAAGGCTGCGTATATGGGAGCAAAGAAAATGCTGAATGAGAACTTTATCTCGCCCTTAACCAAAAACCAAAACTCGAGTATAATCACTCCAAAGAACGCCAACATTGATGCTGCCATTGTCAGCATAGCCCCTATCATCATCTTAGCGATGAATGAAGCTGGCCCCTTAACCCTCTCGACCAACCTGTCTAGGACTCGTCCGGGAGCATAGTATATCTTGAAAAAGTCGCCGATCAAGGTAGACACCTAACATTCCATTAAATAAGAAACGTATGCATAAGTTAGATTGTATTATAATGTAAGGCGCTTCCTCGATTTATTATGCTTTTAATTCTGCCTCTTCTCAATTCATACTCAGTATCATGCTAAGAACGCTTATGTATCTTATCATAAGTCTTAGACTTCAAGTACATCAAGCTAAGCTTGGCTCTTCTCTCCCCGTATACTCTGGCAAGGATATAGTATATAACAACTGCTAAAACGAATGGGATTAATAGCAACTCCCAATAGAAATAAATTACACATCTGGAGTAATCTATCGTCGAAGTTAGACCACGCCTCTCAGCGTCGATCTCTAGGTAATGGTAAACATCAAAGAAAAACTCCCTCAACAATACAACCTTCATTAATTGGCCCAGAAACAGACATATGAAAAGTAATCCTCGCTGTGTTTCCTTACTAATCTCCAATCTTTCAGCTAGGCTACTCTCAGTGAAAAAGAAATACTTACCGACTATAAGATATATGATGTTTATCACTAAAACCAAGAGCGGATTCACTTCAAAGTACATCACATACCTTATCGTGCTATCGCTAATGGGCACGGAATCAACACAAATGGTAGATATCAGCACTGATGATACCACACCTATACATGCCAAAACCGCGTAGATGATAAGTACAAGCCTCTTACCCTTCTCCTTAGACACTCCAAGGATTTTTCCTCTGAGTACTTTAGGCAACAAATAGTAAACCACCGATAAAACAGCTATTATACATAAATACAGTATTTCCCCTGGTATACCATATGTCTCAATAATATGAAATCTCATCTCTCCGCTCATACTAATCTCCAAACCATCCTCTCATCGGACTCCAGCGTCACATAATACCAGACATAATTATATAATCATCATAACTAAGATATAATATGAAAAACATAAAAATGTTTTTCATATTTGGATCTGTCTCAGAGAGAGATATGGATTACCATAGGCTACGTATGATAGCCAATTCAGATCGCTTATTTTTCCATTCCGATATAGCATTAACATTCGGTTCCTAGCATTGCGTAGACATGCGCCTAGCTCTGCTCCCTTGAGAAATTCTTCATAGAACATCATGCTAAACATCTTCGCTGTTGAGTCAAAGATTTTATTCATGGGGAATATCAGCGCTGAGACGGCATCCGGAAATTTGGATAGTACCATGAGTAGCTGATACATGGCATCCTTCGAGAGAGTCTCCCCACGTGCTATACATGAGTTAATGAAAAGAAGAGTATTTGATATGCCTATCTGCCTGAATAGATCAAACATATAGTATTTGTTTATGTGTCCTTCCGCTAGGATTGGGATATAAACACCATCCTCGTCTATATCCATATGTGTTGCTATGTGTATAACCGAAACCTTCTTCCTGAGTATGCTGTCCATTATCTTTCTAATATTTTCGAATTTTGTTGCCGACTTAAACACAATGTTCGTGTACGATATACGGTAAATGCTGTCGAATAATCCATTATACCTCTCGCTTAATGCTAAACTTTCTATGTCGTTGAGCTCCCTCTCCGCTTGGGGGAGATCCGCTGTTAGATTTCCTAGGAGCAACATATTGATCTTTTCTTCTGGATAATGGACAACGCGTTTAAAATCATATCCATAGGGTATTTCCCATGATGCTTGTCTCATTATGGGTATTCTGAGACTTATGGGGATATTATCTAGGGGCACCAGTTCCCAAGGAATTATGTGTAGGAAGGCATCATCGAGTGGGAATATCAATATTACTTGGCCGGAGGGCTTTGCCTTAAAGTAGAACCCGACTAAGCGCTGGATATTATGAGGCCAAATATATGTAGCAATGTTATTCGTTGTTTCTAAGAGTTCCTCGTAGATGACTTTTCTCTTCATGAGTATTCCAACGATATCCCTCACATACCCATGCACAATCTCAGGTTCGAATTTCTCGAGTTTTGCTCTGAATTGAAGAATCTTCGAGAGGGTATCGTCCTGCAACTGTGCGAAGAATGAGAGCTCCTTATTATATCTCGATATCGCGATTGTTAGGACAGACGCCGAGGCTGTCCGGTAGATGCTTACCTCTGGGAAGAGCAGAGACTTCTTAACATGAGTTTCTCTTCCATATGTAAATTCAATAGATAGCTCTAGTTTTGGGAAGAAAACAGCGTTCTTCTTTTTCACTACGTTGAAGGGTACCGTTATCACTGTTAGAGGCCTAAGAATCTTCCTCTTGATCCAGACTGAGAAGCATGGATTAGCATTTATTATCCTTAGTTCTCCTATGTGAGCGTCTTTTAGTCGTCTTGAGGACAGGATAAAATCATATAGAAATGTTAGAGCTATTGTCTCAGCATAAAGTTGCCTCAATTTTCTAATAATTTTCTGCCACAGACCGCGATACACGTTGGAAGTTTCCGCAACTACTCTTCTTAGTAATGTATCGAAAAAATTGTGAGCATTCACTATGACTCGTTGCGGACAGTTGAACCTCGATCTCTTGATTCTATCTGCATACTCATTAAGACTTATGGAGCCGTATCTTAGCAGTTCCAGAACATCACAAAGATTTTCATATGCCTCTAGAAACGGATAAATAAAACGATAAACGCCCAAACACGTTTGAAGATACTCATCACTCTCATAGGCTTCAACAAAATACTTAATAGAGTTCTCAAAGAGCTTAGTTGGTGACTGACCGCTAACCTTCTTCTCAATGTACGCCTTAATCGCAAAGACAACGCTTATAGCGCTAGCTACTATGTAGCCTAATATCTTTTTATTTTTAGAGTTCCTATACACATCCAGTAACGCATCTATTTCTCTAAACATCATATCTATTGAGCTGAGCCATGCAGATATATTGGATGTATCCTTAATCCTCAAAACATTCTCAAATATATTATCGATTATCTTCGCTAAAATCGTTATTTCATCTCTTATTTCATAACACCCCCGTCTGCTTACACCAACAGTCATAGTACTCGTTAAGCTTTCTAGCGAAGTTTCTGTATTCTTCGTATAGACTATTCCTATCGAGCGACATCGTCTCCATCATGATCGCATAGATATTATTGCTTGCGAGGCTATATTTCAACGATATGTTGATCCTATGTTTTTTACCGTCGATTCTGGTGCTGTATCTAAGTGTTAGGGTTATGAGCTCTTGTGATTCGATATAATTGATTATCTTTAGCTCATCAAAGTAATTTGAGATGCAGGGAGCTGGGTTGAATAGAGCATCTAATAGATGGGGCATCTCGGATTTAAACTCTCTCGGGAAAAACTTAATTATCCTCCCGAAGCGGACTTTTTCGATACGAATCTTAGCGTATGTTCTCAGCAAGTAGAAGACTAAAATCCAAGAGAACAGATAAAGCACTATTAATATTGCTGAGCGGATAATTAAGTTAAATGTGCTGAGGAAAAGCGCGATAAGATCTATTGCCAGGAAGACACCCACAAGCTTGAATGTGAATGACGAAGCTATCAGGTAGTTTAAGGTTCTAAGATTAACCGCGATCATCTTATCTTGGATATTCATTCTTTGCATTTCCTCGAGAAGATCTATCTGGATATTTTCAGCTCTCAAACTCACAACCGATCTTATGATGTCATCAACCCTAGATATCCTCTCCCTTATATCTGCAAGGTATCTATTGAACCCCATATTCTTAAATACTATTAGAAACATGCTATGAACCAATGCAGAGTTAAACGCATCCGCCTCGTATATATACTTGTAAAGAGAGATCATCTCCTTTCTGAGTCTAGATATCTGTTCGTAGTCCTCAACGGACAGCCTTTTGGGATCGCTAATCTCCACCTCTTTGCCGATCAATTCTTCATCTATCACACTGATGATGAAGTGAACTATTGTTATAAAGATCATTATATCTAAGATCTCCCAGAAATATGTATCTATTGACTCATCACCACCAGAGATACATACTCCCATCGGAATAAACCTGGCATCGAGATCCGCCAGCTTATCTCTCACAATCAATCTTCCAAGTATGTGCTTTAATCTTGTGGGATCGTTAATAAGTTTGCTTATTATAAATACTGTTTCGCGTACTGAGAGAGAATACATCACAAGTAGATCGAGGATTAGGGAGTCATAATCCCCACTTCTTACGAGGCATATTCGAGTAATTCCAGCAATTAACTTTTCAAGTAACATGTTATTGTCGGGGCGGTATAGGGTTCCTAGGAGATCACTAAGCATCCTAACTATGAAGCTATCAATGATGTATTGCGGCTGAACGATGTTGTTAAGTATGTCGTGGATACTTATTTTTGTAGGATCATTTAGATCCTCGCGTATAAATACGAGGAGAACCCCGATGTACCAGTCCTTGGTAGCGAATAAGTAGTTTATTGATGGATCAGGAAACCAAAAATTTTCAAATAGGATTAGGTATATGTCGCCAACCAGATCTTGTATCAAGGTTTCACGTAGGTATTTAAGCTTCGCTTCCTCCGACAACTTGTATATGCTTACAATCTTATTCCTCAGCTTTTCATAATAGGATAAACCAATCTTATGTAGTGTCGGAGAAACTCTGTCAAAGTAGTTACTACCGCGAGATTCTAATGCCTGGGCATCCACTAAAATGGGAATAAGAAATATCCTATCAGCGCGCACCAAAAAGCATCTACCTGTTCAGCGATAGGATGCGCTCGATCCTAGCGAGTATTGTGAGAATGATATTGGAAATAGCCCCTCTCCCAAAACCGTGTGACTTCATCACACACTCGAATACCTCTCTGATTTTCTTTATTAATGGGTCGAGATGACGATCTTGGGAAAATAGAAGTTTCTCATGTATCTGCCTATATCTCTCTATGACATTATCAACTAGACTTCCAGCGTCAACATTTAGTTTCAGTTCTCGAATTATTGCCTCGGTCGCTTCTAAGAGAAACTTCCTAAACGCGTCTTCATCTTTAAAGAAGTCTTTTAGTAAAGGCGATTCGTTATACAAATTGACGAGCTCTAGAAGGAATAGTTTAACAATACTCAGAGTTCGATTTTCGCTCATTTAAGCTGCACCAACATTAGTGAAGCATATTTGATTGTAAGATTCTACGTACTAATTGAATATACTATCTAAATAAACTACATTATGATGTATAAAACTCGAGGAAAAATTAAATCGAATAGTATTACCGATAACTCTGCATCTATACTTCCTTGCGGTTGGTAATGTATTCACAATCTTATGATGAAGACATTTCACTATTAGTCTATTATAAATTGTATTTTTGAGTTCTTTCTCGGAATCTTTTAAGTTTGTTTACATTGAGGTTGATGTCGGTGTCTGCAGAAACTAAACAAATAAAGGAGCGTTGGTTTCGAACTGGTATAAGTACTCTGGATATTCTGTTGCAAGATACCCGAAAGCTAGGTGAGTTTAGAGGAATTAGCACCCAAAGATTTACAATTATTGAGGCGCCAGTTGATGCTGAGGAATTCCTGTTCACACTAACTAAAAACATCGCAGAGAACTATCCGGATGTCCCCATAATATTTGTTAGTAGCGAGGAGCCAGAAGCTACTTTTCCTGACCTTGTTGAGTCAAAGGTTGGATGGACCAACTTTAATGAACTTAAAAATGTTGCTGTGATAGACTCATATTCGCGTCCCGCTGATACTGGATCGATAATAGGTATCTGTACGCAAAAGCAAGCCGAACTCGGCTCAGATGCTGGTGTCCTTGTCATATATTCTCTATCGAAACTATCCCTATTTATGGAAGAAACAAGACTCTTCGCCTACCTACAGGACTTGATAAACAATGTTGTTCTGCAGAGAAACTTCGCTATGATCGCTCTGGTAGATCCCTCGATGCACTCTGAGACGTTCTTAGCTAGGATCAAAAGAACGAGCGATTTGATAATCAGAGTGATCGTGAACAGGGATATGGGTTTCGATGAGAAGTTTCTGAACATAGAGCCCATCACAATACCCATAAGAACCCCCAAGCATCCCTACCCATACCTGCTACTTGGAAGAGGAGACATCTACTTTGTGGATGAGATACCTAGGGTATTCTCTGTCAGAAAATTTGGTGCCTCAACTAAAAAACCTGAGGAGAGAACAACGCTCCTCACCGGCATTCCACCAGTAGATTATAGAGAGCTAGCAGACGGATTGGAGGTCATGGGCATCGCCCCTCTTTTCTCATATGCTATGAAGATCTCGGAGTCTCCTGTGGAGGCATATCCATTCATATTCACTCTTGTTGATACAATGATAAAAGAAAATGACATGAATGTTGTTATGATATATTTTGATGACAGCCCAGACACTTTTATGTATGAGCTTGAGGAATATGTTAAGGACCCCAAGAAGAGAAAGGAGTTTATAAACTTCATCAGAGAAGGTAGGATAGCTTTCATAGACTGCTCGAGAAGCGAGGCAATGAAAATTAAAGAGATGAAGGAAACAGTAAAGAAACCTTTGGAGCACTGGTATATTGATATCTCGGATCCATCGAATGCCGCTGAGGTACTGTATTATGTGCGAAGTTTCCTCGATCCTGATTCTGAAAGCACAAAAGTCAAAAAGTTGGCTGATGGAGGTCTTTGGGGACCATTTGTGATATTCATTACGCTGTCTGGCGCTGTGCCAATAATGGGGTTCGAAAATACATACAAGTTTGTCAGCGCACTACTCGGCAGATACGTATGGCGTGCGACTGGTAGCTATACTTTCTGGTTTATCATGAATCCCGCAGCTTTCAGCGAGGATGAGTGGAATAAGATAATAAGCCTTATCGACGGAGAAATAGAGATCACAAGCAGAAACATCTATGGTATCCGTAGAAAATATCTACGCATAGTGAGGATTCCAAAAGAAGCACGATACATCACATCATGGATACCATATATCGATACTGGAAGCTACCCGCCTGGCCTGATTTACCTAACACCGGAGTATTTCGGTATGGATAGGCTATACGTTCCTAGGAGGTGAGAATCCATGGAGGATGGTATAAAGACCTACATCAAGGGGTTCGACGATATCTTTGACACTAAAACAATTCCAAAGGCTACAACGGTCCTAGTTTACGGCCCTATGGGTAGTGGAAAAACAACATTTGCATTTGACTTTATTATGAAGGGTATTGAAAGAGGCGACATAGGGATCTTCGTTACTATCGATGAAGTGAGCTATAACATGCTGAGCGACTTCCAGAGGTTCGAGTGCTGGGACATAAACCTGGCTTTCAAGAACAAAAAACTTTTCATCTTTGATCTTGTATATACAAGGACACTTAGGCCTGAAGATAAGGAGAAGTACGAGCTTTCTCGTGTCCTTAGCGGAGAGACCAACATTGACAGCCTACTACTATTCCGCGATAAGAATTGGCTCGTTTTCGGTTTGGCTAGACCTCTAAATCTCATAGAGCTCCTTGATAGAGAAAACCTCGTGAAAATTCTGAGTCCTTACGTACCTAACATCGAAGAATATATCGAGTCTGGCAAGATCCGCTTTGCCTTGGACTCACTGACATCTTTCATAACAGCGGTTACGAAGGAATTCTTGATAAGAGCTAAGACGGGTTCTCTGACCAATTTCGAGATAGAAGACGCGCTTAGAGTACAGATGCTTGCTTTGAAGAGCAGATTGGAATCAAATAACATCACATCATTCATGACTGCTGAAGCTCTAAGCATAGATAGAACGAGATATGGGATCGAGGAATTCATTGCAAGGGGCGTAGTATATCTGGGATACGAATGGGTCGGCTCTAGGAGGCATAGATATCTCGTAGTAGTGAAGATGAGGGGTCGGAATCATAGCTTAGGGAAGTTCGGATTTGAGATAAGCTCTAAGCATGGAATAATAGTATATGGGGAGATCCCATAGCGGTGATGATATGTCCGAAAGAGTCGGAGTAATAATAAGCTCATCTCTTCGCCGCGCTTATATTCTCTTCTATAGGAAATACCAATACAAAATTAAGTATGGCACCCTTCTCCTCGTAAAGAAGAAGGAATCCATAATACCAATGGAGATTACTAGTCTCTTCAACGTACCTGTCACACGAATTGTGAACAGATATGGCCCCGATGTTCAGCGAGTAATACCCATCCAAGAGGTGCAATCCGCACTTATAGGTGTTGCTCGGATATTAGGTATTGTCGACCTAAATTCTCTCAGAATAAAACCTATGCTCTCCCCTCTTAAACCATTTGAGGATTCTGTTACTATTGCGACTAAGGACATCTACGATAAGCTGTGGAATTTCGAAGGGAACTTGACCCTAGGTAAAACATATATGGGCTTCTATTATGATCCCGAAGAAGACAATGTTAAGCGATTAGAGGTAATGCTAAAGATGAGCGCTGAGGAGCTCATAACAAATAATATTCTCATTGCTGGTGACCGTAAAACGGGCAAGACTTTATTTTCTATCAATCTTATACATAAAATCTTCTCATCTTTGAGGGAGCCAAATATAAATATCATAATTTTTGATCCCAACGGCGAATATTATGATGCACTCTGCGATAGGATTAGCGAAAAATACGTTTTACGAATGGATGGGGAGATTGTTCTTAACAATATAGATGGTGGCTTCGGCTTCGAATATAAAGACCCGAAGGGGATTTTATCAGAACTTGGCCCAAAACTAGGAAGCAGGAATGCTATAATCCTGAAAAGAGTTCTGGAGACACTGGAACAGGAAAACAAGCTATTCACACTGTCAAACATCCGCGAGTCCTTACAGCGGATCTTCGGTGATAAAGAGCAGGGATTTATCAACGGGTTTATGTCCCTTCTGAGCAGATATTGGCAGACTCCCTTGACGAATGTCCTATCTCCAGGAAGAATTGTAGTTATAGATATGCATAGAAATCTCAGTTATAGAAGTCAAATCAAGATGATTGCTAGCTTCTTTAGAGAGCTTTATCTTGAACTGTTAAATAGATCAACGTTGGAAAGGAACATATATAGGTTACTTGTAGTTGAAGATTTCGAACGATATGTGAGCAGGCCTCAAGCTGAAAGTATAGAGAACATGGAGTTCTCAAGAGAATACATAATCAACATGTTGGCGGTCTCAAAATCTCTGAACTCAGGAATAATGGGAATAACGTCCTCTCCTTCAAGAGTTGATCCACTCGCACTTACATTTATGCAAACTAAGTTCGTCCTCAAGATCCTTGATCCTATCGAAATAAAGACCATCACGGAGTTGCTGGGTATGTCTGATGAGCAGGTCACATCTCTAAATTTGGGAGAGGTTTTAGTTTTTAATCCTCGCTTTTTCCATGGCAGAATATTTCGTATTCTGATAGGTGAGTCTATGTGAGTGATGACATATTGAAATTTGATGAGAAGGCAAAGCAATTCAGCGGTTTTGGGGAAGGCGGCCAGCTAGCCCCATATGAGAACACAATTGACCAGATACTCAACTTTTCGTTCAACACTTTGGAAGAAGTGCAGAGGAGGCTTGGGGCAATAATATATCTTGATGAAGAGCTACTTAGGAGTATTGCTTTATCGCTGTTTATGAGTGAATTCCAATTGTTGGGGGGCAGAATAACTCTTAACTCGGGCTTTGTTGCTAATATAGAACAAATGATCCTCATCGAAGAGGCAAAGAATAAGCTTGAGAATCTCCTGTACATCATACGGATGATGTATCCCTACGAGCTCCTTTTAAATGTCATCAATAAGCTTATCACGAGACAGAGATATAGGCTACTTAAAGTTATATATGACAAGGTAGCTAGGCTTCTGGGCCCAGAGTCGGCGCTAGAAAAGGGAGACCTAGCAGTTGCTAAGATCAGAAAAAAGATTACAGACAGTATGGTTGAAATCCTAGATTATATCTCACATTCCCTATGGTCGGGATACTACTACCCAATATTCATCAGGAGCACTACGAGGCCTATCGAGGGAGCAGAAGAAGCAGAGCTAGATAATCCATTTAGGCTTCTTTTAGAGGGAACCATTGAGTATGGCAGAGCCTATCTATTTGCTGGGAGACTTGATCTCTTCAAGGAGGGGGGCGGAACAACAACAGTGAGACTATTAGACGGGAAAAATTACTTGCTAGGAAAAATTCATGATGATACATTCTTCTTCGAACTTAATCTCCAACATATCTACTCATACTTTGGTAGGTCTAATAAGAAGTCTGCATTTATTGGCTGGGAGTATGATAAGGAAAAAATAATGAAAAATAGACACTTCATCCATTTCGTTGTACCATATGAGCTAGTTACCGTTCTGAGGGGTTATGGAGATGATTATCCTGTGGTGGTATTTGGTGTATTATTTAAGTACTCTCCCTACATACCGACATTGGATAAAAGCAAAAAATACTGCACCGACCTATACTTGAAAGCTGTAGCTATTTTTGATTCGACATCCATGACGTATAATGATATGGCTTTCTCAACAAATGAGGCTGACGCACTCGATACGATAATCAAGCTGTTAAATGCCATATATTCCTAACACTCTTTTATTTCTTATCTTGCTGTCTTCTAGCTCCTCACTATGTTATGGTAATCCCATAGAAACTAGCTACAATGTCCCGTTTTTATTGTACTTTTCATGAAAATTCATTAAGCTTGAGGACACTATCCCACTACGAGGTGGAGAAAAAATTGCTTCTAGAAAAAATACAATTATCTTTTGTGCAATATGAAGACATCTACTTCAACTGCATAATTTGTGGTGAATGCTGCTTCTGGGGTCTGAACATAGGGGTTTTCCTATCAGACCACGATATCACGAGATTGAGCCAATTAGGGCCTGAAATTCATAGGGAGCTAAATGTTCCTTTCGACTTCATCAAGGGAACCCTAGGAACGAAAAAACATGGAGAACTTTACTCATGCATTTTCCAAGGAGCGAAACCTGGGAGATGCGAGGTATACTACCAGAGACCCTTCGAATGCAGACTCTACCCATTAATCCTAGATACAACTGTTGACGGGGGGATTCTCCTTCATTTGGAGCACTGTCCAGGTATAACATTTAGAGGCTCCGGCATAAACCTAATAAAGAATCTAGAGGAATTTTTCAGAAGATATTTCGAAAAAGAAGATTTTGCGCATCTCGCATATTTAATACGCAAGAAGTTGGAGGCAAAACCAAAGAAGATTCCCATACTCCCAGATATCCGCGGAACATGGATATCGAGAGAGAAAGCCTTGCAACATGTCTTCAGCGAAACTTTTCTCAGCGGAGTTGATCTGATCGATATACCACAGAGGCTGATTAGGATCTACAATGATTGGAGGAAAAACACTGTGGGGGAAGAGTTTAAACCACGGAGCATTAGTATTCTAGAAAAGAAAGATGAGACCATATATCATCCTCTCAGAGGGAGGATAGGGAATATACATAGACGCGTTGATGCTGAGGAGGAGGTTTATAGATATCTATGGCTCTACGGCTTGGAGTTGATCTATAGGGAGCGCACATTTGGTTTTGTGCACCTATACAACATAACACTTGATGACGAAATGAGCATATACATTAGTGCTCTAAAAGACATTATCACAATCCTACAAACCAAAAAAATGGTAGATCTAGAGGCATTAGAGTTTGCTCTCAGCCTAGTAGATCAGCAACTAGAATTCTACACACGCATAGCTAACAAGCATCAATCGTAGCCCATTATAAGGATTCTATCATTCCACTGAGCCATAATGTTGATGTCTTTTTATTATTTCTCCCTTCCTTCTTAGTAGTTCCTTCTTCATCCTTTTGATATCCGTACTATATGAGCTCACCAATTTGAACCAGTAATACGCAGACAAAAACCAGAATATCATCATCGCAATCAGTATCGCCTTTAAGTTTCCAAAAGCATCCACAGCAAACCCAACAACTGTGATTCCTATACCCTTGGTAAAGGTCTCCAGGATGTCCGCACCAGAGCGAACTGTTGCTCTGAACTCGGGTAGGTTCACATCGGTTATCGCACTGTCCCTTATTGAGCCTACTGGGCTATTAAATATCATAGCAACGAAAAAGAAGACAATTCCCAGCAAGCTGCACACCGAGCTAATAGACATTGCAAATATTTCTAATGATGCCTCCATGAAATCCTGAGTCCTAATATTGGCCCTAATTGGAACGAGGAAGAACAATATAAAGAAGAACCCCTCAACAGCACTACAGATCGCAGCTATCAGTGGTTTGTATCGGGGATCATTAATGTATGCTTTATCGGCCAGTTTAGCTATAAAAATCCCAACCAGAGCTCCGATGGACCCCATAGCCAAAAATATCGATGCGGCCGTCTCGCTGAACCCAGCCTCAACAACAAGGTACTGGATAAGCCATAGCTGCAAAGAACCATTCGCTATAGTCCCAAAGAGGCCCTGTATGACAATGTACTTATTGCTGGGTGTGTTGACTATAAGATAGAAATCCTCTTTCCTCAGGCTAAAAGGATAACCATACCTCACAACAACATCCTTAATCTCATCCTCAGAAAAGCCGTGAGGGGGCTCTGGGACTAGGAGAATAGAAAATGAAACAAATAGTCCTACTAAGGCTAGTATCAGCATTGATTCCTTCCAAGAAGAAAGATACGCGTTAGCTGCAAGTGAAACTCCAAATCCAAGAGCGAGGCCAATACCACCTAGAATTTCTAGTAGCATCAGCTTTTGTGTCCTTTCACCGCTTCTATAAGCATCACTTATAATTGTGATGCTGAAGGGAATTATAACAGCTAACGAAACACCACCAAGAATATAGAAAAACGAGAACATTACGAATGACGAAGAATAATAACAGAGAAGGGAGAATATACCAGAGGATAACACCCCCACAAAAATAAGAATCCTCCTACCGATTCCTTTTATGTCAGAGAGAAAAGACCACAATAACTCAGCAAATGCGCCAAGTAGGATATAGGCACCTAGAACAGAGCCTATGAGCCCATAGGTAACGCCAAAATCCTCTATGATAAATCTCAGAACAGGAAATAATATGTAGCTATGAAAATTCCGAACAATATTCAAAACTACCAAAACCCCAAACACAGTATGGGCCCTCCATCTTTCCAATACCAACACCAAAAGCGAGACCGAGATAGTATAATAAAAGTTAGAATTAAAAACTGAGGTTATTAGTACTGAGAACCATTAATAAAAGCTTTAATCCTTATGAAAATTAGTTTTTCAATGATGAGTTTAAATGGCATCACTTGCGAGAATAGACCACTAGCGAAGATGGTATCTCATGGTGGAGGAGATATTTGCCAAACATATTCTAAACAAACATAAACAGCGAGATCCATGGTTTCTGGATGAGTATTCTGTTAATCCATATGGTTCCTGTGACTTTGCATGCGTATATTGCTATATTCATGGCAGCAAGTATGGATCAAAGAAACTTATGGCTAAGATCAATGCCCCTCAGCTCCTCGACAAAGAACTCGCTAGATTATCAAGAAGGGGGAGATATGGTTTCATCGCATTGAGCTCTGCGACAGAGGCTTGGATGCATATAGAGGGAAAATACATGCTGACGAGAAAATGCTTGGGGATAATAGCTAAGTATAGATTCCCTGTGCACGTATTGACTAAATCTACATTAATCTTGCGTGATATAGACATATTAAGGCGCATAGATAAGGAAGCAATATTGCCTTTGGATCTAAGGGGTAGGCTGAATAACGGAGTCTTAATAACATTTTCTTTTTCAACACTCAACAAGAAAATCGCTAAGATCTTTGAGCCGAATGCTCCTAGCCCCAATCAACGACTGGACGCTATACAGAAGCTTAAAGAAGAGGGGTTCTGCGTCGGCATAGCATTTATACCCATACTCCCTTACATATCTGATTCTAATGAGGAACTGGAGACCTTGGTAAGAACTGCCAAAAATGTTGATGTGAACTACATATTTTTTGGCAATCTGACGCTCCACAGAGAAGGCAAAAAAGTATATTTCGCGGTACTCAGCAAATACTTCCCAGAGCTTAAGGAGAAATATACGCGTCTTTATGGAAGTAGATTCTATCCACACAGAGATTATTTGAATTCCTTGTACAAAAGAGCATATTTTATCGCGAGAAAATATAGGATAAAAGTGGGAATCCTAGGTAACTCCAAATAGGATAACAAGTATTTTCTAAAATAAAAAAGATGGCAACAACGAATTAGAATTTTATAACGCCAAGTCTTAGTAGGATGTTTGCCATTTTCATCTTTATTCTATACCCAAGCGGTGGTTTTTCTGCGGATGCTTTCATTCCTCTTGTGCGTAGGTATGGGAAGTCCCCAAATATTTGTTCTTCTCTCTCTTTACTTATCACGTCTACGTTTTGCAGGATGTCTCGCATCATTCCGCTTAGCATCACTTTTCTGACTGGGTATTTCAGTTCGCCATTTTCTATTCTTACCGCTAGGGCTGGTACTGAGAATTTCCCGCTTGCTGGATCTGCTTGATGTACTCCCATCACATTCTCAATTAGGAACCCATTCCTCGTCTCACCTATGATTTCGTCAAGTGGCTTCTCTTTTCCTTCGAATGTTATGAACCAAGGAGATATCCTCGGCTCTATCGATACTGGGTCTTCCATTCCGAACAATGAGAATCTGACTGCATTTGCTGATGGTTCTATGTTGAGTAGCTTTGCGTGATAGTAATCGTTGAGTATCGTGGTGAGTTTTCCAGATTCCACTATTGGTTTGCGCTTGGCTGGTACTTCCTCAAAATCTACCTCTGTTGGGATCAGAGACTTCATGTTTGTTGGA
>Ga0190313_1000706_pt1 | contig 19273 bp, 14 predicted proteins | sample 4870071011_MG_FD_169989 | JGI IMG/M metagenome (GOLD analysis project Ga0190313, IMG submission 169989) | Hydrothermal vent sediment bacterial communities from Southern Trench, Guaymas Basin, Mexico - 4870-07-10-11_MG | ecosystem: Environmental > Aquatic > Marine > Hydrothermal vents > Sediment ...
TTGCGCGCAGTTAGAGTATGAGTTTGAAACAGTAAGGTTATAGTCCTGACCAGCAGTGCCTCCAAAGTAACATTGTATTGTGTAGGTGTACCCGCTGGTGCCAACTATAGCGCAGGAGATGCCTGTGGAAGAGGTTGTTGGCGAGATGGGCACGCTTGAAAGTCCTTCTACATAGCTGTACACTGTCAGGTTTTTTCTTGACGCCTGACAGTAAGAAGTTTGACCAGATATACCTCCGAGAAGAGAAAGGTACGCGCTCCTAGCAAAGACAAATTGCCCGCTGTATTCTCCTTTTAGGCCGTCGTCGCTCACGTTCATGCTGATGTTGTACACGCCGACTGGCCAGCTGCTGGTATTTGTTGAGGTGAAAAATTGAACACGGCTTCCTGAAAATGTATCAGCACCTGTAAGAGTTGTCCCGTTAGGGTAGTAAAGCCGCCAGGTAAAAGAAGCGTTCTGCGCAGCTCCTCCGAGAGTGATATTATACATGCTAATATTTAGGTTTGTTGAGTTATACCAAACCCTAACATCATAATCAAAGCAGGCTGTTCCGACCGTGAGAGACAAGGAATCGCTTGAGCTGGCATTATTCTTAGAATTTGCGGTTATTGTAACCGTTTTGGTTGTGCACGCGGCCGTGTTTTCAGGTATTGTAACATTCAACCATATTGTCTCGTTCGAAAAAGCGGAAACACTCATGTTAAAGTTGCTTGTGTTCTCGAATGCTCCTGCATCTAAAGAGTATCCTTTCAGAAGCCAGTCTGAAATACTAACACTAACGTTATAATCATCGTCTGCATTCGCAGTATTCTTAAGGTATACTGCAATCTTAACTGTATCATTAGCATTACCGTAGAATGTGTTGCTGGAAGAGTTTGACACCAGTTCTACATCATACCCGTCGTCTGGCACTATAGTGGCTGTAGTCTGTTTTGTTTCGTATGAGTCTGTAACATTTACTGTCAGCGTGCGGTTGTTTTTGTCCGTGTGCAGGGGCACGTTAACCGTTATTGTAAAGTTGTATGATGAACTGTTGCTTACCTGCTGGCTCGCGGGACTCACAGAACAGGAGTAGTTAGCGTCATCAACTGAACAAACCGCGCTAAACGTGTCTGCCTGTTCTCCTGTGTTGTTCACCTGCAGGGTGAACTGCACGCTAGCCCCAGGAGTTCCTGCTTTTGTGTCATTGTCAAGCCCAAGAGTGAAATTATGATAAGGGTTAACCGTGACTGTAAAACTTGAATAATTGTAACATGATTGATTCTCAACACATGATATGTTATAAGCGCAAGTGTACTGTCCCGCAGGAACGTCCGCTGAAACGTTTATGCTTACGGAGAATGTGCCTGTCCCGTCATAAGAGCTTATGAGAATTGTGCCAGGGGTTGCTGACGGTATAATGCGGGAGTCATTGCATGATAAGCTGATCGTGTAATTGTGCGCTGCGTTGATCCTGTTGGTTACAGTAATGTTCATTACATTGGTGTTGTTTTGTCCTTTTTCAAGGTTGGAGAGTGTTGTATGAGAGACAGCAGGATTCTGCCACTTTTCCAGAACAGTGTACTGGGCGCTTCCTTGGCCATTGTTAGAGGTGGCGTTGAACGCATGTGTTCCTGCAGTCGTGCCCTCTGGAACAGTGCAGGAGAAGGAAACATGTCCTGAAGAGTTAGTGCCTGCAGAACCAGAGCAGGGTGAGGAGGGGGTTATTGTCACGCCTGACACTGGCCCTCCTGTGGAATTAGTGGCGTTTACTGTGAATGTTATTCCTTCTCCAGGATACACTGAAGAAGTGTTAGAGTTAACAACCAGCGTGAGAGTGTTCACACCAACTGTTGTCGTGTTTGAATTGTTTTCTGTCAGAGTGGAACTGGTGGCGTTCAAGGTGTAAGAAACATTATACGCGTTTGAGCTTACGTCACAAAGGACCGTGACATTGCCTGCAGAGTTTGTAGTTCCCTGAGCACTACAGTTTATGTCCGTACTAGCTGACCCGGACTTGTAAACCTGTACTGTAACAGTGTCTCCTTGCACGTAGTTTGAGCCAGAATCATTGTACACGTTCACAACAAAGGAGAAACTGCCGGCAGGGTCTGCAGAGGCTGGAACGTTGAAAAACTGCACTGTGGCAGCTGCTGCTGAAACCAAGAGCAGGAATGTTAGTAATCGCCGCATACTGAATTCACCGTATGCTTTTTTACAATACGCTGATTTTTAAATGTTCACAGGCCCTTAGACCGCCTCAATACTGATCATTTTCTCAGTGTTCTTGAACCGGATTACCCACATGGGCAGGAACACTTTTTCTGCAGATTTTACCCTAAGCTTTCCAAAAGCCTTAAGCGCGTTCAGAAGCTCGTTCTCATTAACAGGATAGTCTGTGGTTTTTATTTCTTCTGAAGACACGGTCACAGGCAGGCTGAAATCAGGAAAGGACAGTTCATTAGGAAGGTCTAGAAGTCTCTTGTACCTGTCCTTTGATTTTTCAACTAGCCCAAGGGACTCCAGTTCGTTCAGGTGTCTTGATACTGTTGATACACTAACCCCAATTATCTTAGAGATCTGCTTCTGGGTTAAAGGCTTTGATAGTGCCTGAAGAATCTTTACCTTTGCGGGGGTTAAGCCGGATAAAGGAGAGAGATCATACTTTGCCAGACCTTTCTTTCCTTTTCTGAGCAGTTGTTTGTCAGGGGTAATGAAAACAGTCGCAGGAGAGATCCTGTTACCTTCAACCAGTTCAAGAGAAACTTTTAGTATTGGGTGGTACTCTAACTCTGCTGAGTCTACTTCCATTTTTTCTGCGAACAGCCCCAGAAATCCTTTTGGAGCGATCGTTTTCCAGAGTTTCTTTGCTTTTGAAAAGGCTTCTTCTCTTGAAACCTTCGGCTGTATTATCTTAGTCTCTTCTTTAGGCTTCTTTTCTGTTTGTTTTTTAGTGGGGATTGCTCCTTTTTTCACAAGCCTGCCCGACACTATCTCAAACCCCTGGCTTGTTAAAGAGCTAAGGATTCTTGCAGGATCTATTTTCAGCCCGTACCTTGAGTTCATGGTCATGGTAATATCATCAACCCTCTTGAGAGGAATTGACCCCTGGTCTTCAATCTTTTTCTTCAGAAGGCCTTCCATCAAACTGGATACTTTTTCAGGGTCTGCCTTGCTTTGGCCTTTGCTCACCACTTCTCTGCCCTCATGCTGTGAGAACCTTGGCCTCACCTGGACCACGAAAGCCCTGCTCGTGGTGTCACTCCTGTCTCCCACGAGCGCAATGCCAACAGGCAGTGTTTTCAGGAACCTTGTCTTCTCGTACTCCTTTGGTATTAATGTGGGCATCCTGCGCATTACTGCCTTGAGATCGTCATCGAAAACCAGCTTGTGCGCAAACAAAATGTCTAGCTGGGATAGTACTTTAGTGTCAATCGCACTGGGCTGCTGAGTAGCAAAAACAAGAGAACATCCCGGGCGCCGGCCCTGCTTAACGTACTCAACCAGAGCGTCTGTGGCTGCTGTTTTTTGACCTCCTGAAGGGATTAGAGTGTGAGCTTCGTCAATGAACAGCCAGGTTGGGGGTATCTCTGTTTCAAGAACCTCGTCAAGGTCTTCGGGGATATAATCCTTCATGGTCTCTTTTCTGGTAACAAGCTTTCTGGCGTTCAGGATCCTTCTTGCCAGGATTCCTATGACCAGACTGGCAACGTTCTCGTCCAGGAATGAGATATCTATAACGGTTGGGGTTCCTGCAACACAAACGTCTGCTAAAGGCGTGCCTTCTGCTGAGAGCACGCCCCATGATTTGGCTGCTTCCAGTCTGGACATTAACGCTCTCCTTGTTCCAGAAGCGTATCCTTTTTCTTTTCCAGCTATCTCAGGATCTGAAGAGATCGTTTGCAAGATATCGTCCAAGCTATAGTTAACGCCGTGTTTTTCTCTGGTTCTTTCTATTGATTTTTCTAACAACAGACCTGTTGGAGAGAACCTGTCAAGATTGAACGTAAGACACCAGTCATCCACAGTAAGCTCTGATGGTCGTATAGAAAACAGGGCATCATAGGTGCCCTTGGGCACTTTTTTCTTAAGGCCTGCTGGAACAAACACCCTTGTCTTTTCTATTCCTTTTGGTTCTAAACCCCATTCTGACAGCAGCTCAAGTTCCTTTGGGTCCTTGTTAGGATACTTCATGCTCCAGAATATGCCAACAGGATCTATGATCACACAAGCCACGTTAGGATTTTTCAGCGTGAGCTCTTCAGCCAAGTTTCCAAGCAGATAAGATTTCCCTGACCCTCTTGCCCCGCACACGAACACCACGTGAGGAGAGATCGCATCAAGGTACACTGGCTTCCCGTACGCTTTTTTTTCCACGCTTCTGCCCACTAGCATGAGGCCTTCAAACCCGTACTCCTTCTGCACTGACTTTTTTCTGCCTATAAACGCGCGCCCATCCCCCTCAAGTAAAAGCAAAGGCTCGCTTGAGTCCGCCTGAAAATCCATACAAAAATAGAAGAACACAGGGATTAAAAACGTTTTGCAAGCATAAGGAAAAGATATAAAACAAAGGAGCGTATTACTCTTCATGGAACCTCTTGAAACAGAGCTTGTCAAAGCTCTGCTAAAAAAAGGGTATTCTGAAAAGCAGATAGCGACTGTCCTAATCCATGTGCAGTCCTCACTCTCAGCACTTGAGGACACAGTGGCCGAAAATAGAAAAGAATGGATGACTGAAGAGGACGTGCTAAAAGAAAAAGAGCTGATAAAGAACGAATTCATGGAAAAAGTCCGCGACATGTTCTCCAAAATACCTCCTGAGGAAGGCGTTAAAAGAGCAGGACTATTATCCCAGAATATGCCCAAGCTTGCAGAAGCAGCATGGGAAAACAGGGTAAAAGAATTAGAAAGAGACGTTTCTGCACCCTTAAGAGTCCGGGGCGATGTTGCTGCCGGTATAATCCTCAAGTTAGGCAGGCGCAGAAAAGTATGGATAGAAGGAGAACCATTCCACCCTCTTCCCCCAGACCGTAAAACAGCTGATGGAAGGAGCGTGGTCGCGCTGGTAAAAGAAAAAATGCCGGAAGGTTCGGGAGCGACTAATCAGAACATTGGAAAGATAATTGACGACATAATAAAAAACGCTAGCAAACGCAGAAGAAGAAAGTGAGAATAATGTACACGCTAGAAAATATCATAACCCAAACAAAAGGGGCTATAGAAAAAGCTTGTGGTTTAGAACTAGAACAGAGCATGCTCTCGGAACCGCCATCTTCAGAGCTTGGTGACCTAAGCACAAGCATTGCGTTCAAGCTGGCAAAAAAAGAGAAAAAAAGCCCTGTGGAAACAGCAAAAGAGATCCTAAAAAAACTTGGAAATCCTGATCTAATTAAAAAAGTATCGGCAGCAGGCCCGTACATCAACTTCTACATTGACTGGGAAAAAGCAGGAAAGCAGGTCCTGGAAGAAGCAATGTCCCAGGAATATGCTTCTTCAGACGAGGGCAAAGGAAAGTGGATAGTCATAGACTACTCTTCTCCTAATGTTGCCAAGCCAATGCACATTGGCCATCTTCGTTCAACCATAATAGGAGATTCTATTCACAGGATGTACAAGCACCTGGGCTATTCTGTTCACAGAGTTAACCATATAGGGGATTGGGGCGTGCCCTTCGGAAAACTGATAGCTGCTTACAAAAAATGGGGAGATGAAAAAGAGCTTGAAAAAGACCCTATACACTACCTGGTAGGATTGTACGTGAAGTACAACCAAGCAGAAGAGGAGAACCCTCCGCTCAAGCAGGAAGCAGTAGAATGGTTCAAAAAGCTTGAGGCAGGAGATCCTGAAGCAAAAGAGCTCTGGGAAAAGTTCAAGGTGCTCAGCATCCAGAAGTTCGAGGAAGTATACCAAGAACTTGAGGTGGAGTTTGACTCATACAAAGGGGAAGCGTACTATGCCTTGAACGAGCTCACGAACAAGATAGTTGAAGAGGCGCTTGAAAAAGGAGTTGCGGTAGAAGAAGAGCCTGGCACGATAATCGTGCCCCTTGAAGAATACGGGCTTGTTAACGCCAGGCTTGTGGAAAACAAGAGAACACTTTACATTACCCGGGACCTGGCTGCAGCCAAAGAGAGATGGGAAGAATTCAAGTTCAAGAAAAATCTGTACATTGTTGCGGTAGAACAAGAAGAGCACTTCAAACAACTAAGGAAAGTGCTGGAGCTGATGGGCTATGGATGGTGGCAGGACTGCGTGCACGTGAAATTCGGCATGATGAGCCTGCCTGAAGGCCGGATCAGCACAAGAAAAGGAAAATATATCGAACTAAAGCAGGTCCTGGACCTTGCCGTGGAAAAGGCCAATAAGATAATAGAAGAAAAAAACCCCTCCTTAAAGCATAAAGAAGAAACAGCCAAATCAGTTGGGATAGGAGCGGTCAAGTTTGCTGACTTGTCGCAGAACAGGATAAAGAACATCGTATTCGACCCTGACAAGATGGTCTCGTTTGAAGGGGACACAGGACCTTACCTGCAGTACGCACACGTAAGATGCTGCAGCATACTAGAAAAAGCAGAAGATGTACAAGAAATGACTGTTAACATGAGCGGGCTCAATCCAGTTGAGGTAGAGCTAGTGAAAAAGCTGGCAAAGTTCCCGGAAATTGTGAAGGACGCAGCACACAAACAAGAACCGCACAGAATAGCGCAGTACCTGCTAGACCTTGCGCACCAGTTCTCAGCATTTTACGAGTCCACTCCAGTGCTGAAAGCAGAAGGAACAAAAAAAGGAAGAAGGATTGCCATGGTTAAAGCCACGGAGAATGTTCTGAGAATAGGACTGGATCTTCTTGGAATACAAGCTCCTGAGAAAATGTGAAACCTTAAAAACCCGGTTCATTCAAAAAAATAACGAAGGGCCCATAGCCTAGTCAGGATAGGGCGGCGGCCTTCTAAGAGCCCTTTACGCCTGGAGGCGTAAAACCCTCGAGGAGAGCTCGAAGCCAGCCGCAGATCGTGGGTTCGAATCCCACTGGGCCCGCTGTCTTATTCTATCTTGGGAAATAAGAACAAACGAAAAATGTATTAATTCCTTCAACCTTATTATTAATATGCCAAGAAAGAAGCATAAGACCAATGAGCTGAAAGAAAGAGGGGCAAAGTTTACCAAAAAGAAAGAAGAGGCTGAAGAAGTGGAGATCACTCTTTCTAATGGAAAAAGCGTAGTAATAAGTAAGAAGGATCTGAGCGTGCTAAGGGCAGGGAACAGTGAAAAAATAGAAGAACTAATCAAGGCCCTCAGAAAAAAACTAAGGGAAGAAAAAAAGAAGTAATAAAAACAATTCCCCCCAAATTTTACGTGGAGAGTGCTTTTCTAAAAAGCCTGGTCAGACGAGCGAGCCAGTGGGCTTTTGCCCTCGTGGGTTCGAATCCCACTCCCGGCGCTTTGTGCCGGGATGGCGGAGTGGTCAACGCGCTGGCCTCGAGATCAAAGAAAGCACTCTCTGTCCTTCTGCACAAAAATGGGCCCATAGTTTAGCCTGGATAGAATGCGAGCCTCCGGAGCTTGTGACCCGGGTTCAAATCCCGGTGGGCCCGCTGATTCTAGTGATATGGTACTCTTACTCCAAGAACATCGCGGGCTTCATTGGAACCGCGTTCCGGGCCTTGGGATTCTCTGACTCTTCTGCACTGAGAACAGTGACCTCTGCTTTGAACTCCTTGCTCAGGTAGTCTGCAGCAGATTTTAGTATCTCTTTTTCTTCTTTTTCTGAGATAACGTGCTCAGGAAGCTCATGCAAATGCTTGATCAGGAACTGCGCATACTTAACGCCTTCCTTGCCCTTTTCCCTTACTACAGGAAGTTGCATTATCCCTTTCATCATGTCCTTTCTTGGAAGTTCTCTTGCCTTAGCCAGGGCAGTTCTCTTCCATTCAGGAGCAACCAACAGGGTTACTTTGTTTGGTTGTTTTCCAACGAGCTTGAGGACTTCTCTGAAATCAGATAACAAGTTTTGTATCATTTCCTCTGCAGAAGCAGCGGTCTTGTCAACTTGGCCTGGCTCGGGCCATGTTTCTTGGAAAACAAAGTTCTCGTTACCCAGTTCATGCCACACTTCCTCGCACAAGTGTGGAGTAAAAGGTGAAAGTGATTTCACGAGCGTTTCAATAGACTTTTTGAACACTCTCTTGTTGTTCCCTCCTCTTTTCTGGTACCATGCAAGGTCCTGTAATGCTCCAAAAAACAGCATGTCAAGTGCTTTTTTGAAGTTGTATTCTTCAAGCCCTTCTTCAGACTCTGCCAGACGCTGGTTTATTCTTGACTCAAGCCACTTGTCAATGTTTTTTTCTTCTTCCCCCATTTCCTTGTACACGTCTGCTGTAAGAGCGTAAAACTTTTGCAGGTGCTCCTCGTACTGTTTCACAACGTTTTCGTCAAACTCTAAATCAACGAACGGGCTTGAAGCGTGGCAGTAGTACAGCCTGAGCGCGTCCACTGACCTTCTTTTTGTTATTACTGGTATGCTTGTGCTCGCCCCTCCTTTTGACTTGCTGATCTTGCTGCCTTTTCCAGTAAGCCACCAGTGCACGAAAATTCCTTTTGGCCAGTGCTCTGGCTTGAGCACTGCCACATGATTCATCACGTAAACAGGGAAGTGAACTGTTTTATGTTCTTTTCCCCCCACGTTCAGGTCCACAGGATACCAGTACTCGAACTCTTTTCTGATTTCTTCTGCAAGTTCTTTTGGAATCCCGTGTCCTTCCGGATGGCCCTTGCCCAACAGCAGGTAGTCCAAAAGTTCTTCTGTCATGTGCTCTGGCTTAAGTTTTTCTGTGTTGGTGTATTTTGAGAGCACGTACATTATAGGATACAAGGTGGAGTCGGATATTGGTTCTATTATCCATTTTTGGTCGAATGGAAGATGTGTTCCCAGCCACGTACCCATCCTGGTGCACGCGCGGTCATCATACCAGTCTATGACTTGCGGCATGCTCTCGTAGTATTCTGAGGGAAGGATTCGCATGTTCTTGGCATGAGCTTTTGAGTTCTCTTTCCATTTCGGGTCAGAGTATTTGATGAACCACTGGTCTTCCACTTTCTTTATGACCACTCTTGAACCGCATCTGCAGATGACTTCTTCTGAAAGATCCCAGAAGGTATCTGCTTCTCCTGACTCAAGAAGCTCTTGCTTCATTATATCTTTTGCCTTGTTGACAGGCATTCCTGCGTATTTCCCGCAGTTTTCGTTCATTACCCCTGTGTGGAATCCTTTGGAGTAAACGATCTTTTTAGCTTCTTCCAGTTTTTCCCTGTCGAACTGGTTCTTAACCCCCAGTTCTTCAACCACGTCCTTTGCAGGGGTGTCAGAGTATTCTGGTGTCTTAATGATCGGGATTAGTTTTATTGAGTTGACTTCTTCTGCGTCCATGCCATACCTCTCTAGTTCTGATGGATTTTCCCAGAGGTCTCTTAAGCCGATATAGTCATCAGGAGCGTCTGAAGGAACGCTTGTCACAATGCCTGTGCCGACCTCAAGGTCTATAAAATGAGCAGGGAGTATCGGAATGGCTCTGTGCACGCCTGGTGCCATGGCCTTTTTTCCAAGCAGTTCCTTGGGATCAACAAGCCCAAGGATTTTCACGTTTTCCTTTTGGTAGGTGAGCTTCTCAGCAGCCTGTTTACAGACTATCCAGTTTTCTTTTCCAACACGGACTCTTGTGTACTCAGCTTCAGGATCCACCCACAGGTTAGTCTGACCGTACACTGTTTCTGGCCTGAGAGTAACTGCAATCAGGTAGTCTTCCGAGCCTTCAAGCTTGAATTTCAGGGCAACGTACTCTTCTTTTCTTGCGTTTCCTCCTTTTGAAATGTCTGTTTCTGAAGGGTCCACAGCTACTGGGCCGCACTTGATGCAGAACGTGGCATAGTATGGTTTTTGCACAAGCAGGCCATGTTCTTTCAGTTTCTTAAACTGCCATTCTATGAACTTCTGGTAATCTGGCCAGGTGGTGCACGTGAACCTGTCATAGTCTGCAAGAATCCCGAAGGACTTCCATTCTCTCTTGTACTCTTCTGCAAAAAACTGTACAACCCCTTCAGGAGTTTCCAGCGTGGCTGCTTTTTCTTCAGGCAGACCGTTTTCTGCCAGGTACTCCATCATTGCTGGAAGCTTCTTCCGCACCTTTGTGGCAAAGCCCACGGCTGGATTTCCAGTAGCATGCATTCCAACAGGAAACAAAACGTTATACCCTTTCATCCTCTTGATTCTTGCGATCACGTCCGTGTAGGTATAACCCCTCATGTGACCCACGTGAAAAAAACCAGAAGGCCCTGGATAAGCAAAGTGAATAAAGAACTTGGGCTTTGAAGAGTCTGGTTCTGCGAGCTTGAGGTTGTTTTCATGCCAGGCTTTCTGCCACTTTTTTTCAGTGCTCACTGGATCGTACGTCATGCTATGAATTCGTATGTTTTCAGTTAAAATCATTTCGCTTTCCCTGCAAAAATTTTCCGGCCAGCCTTTGCTTGTTCAAGAAAGCGTGCCAGGTACTTTGTTGCCTCAGGATCTTTTGGAGCGTGCTCTGCAACCCAGTTCACTGTCGTGGCATCCAGGCTTATCTCGTCCTCTTCAACAGCCTTTTGTATTTCTTTCCATCCTGCGTGCTCTGCCAGTTTTTTAAGGGACTGCAAAGCCAGCTCATAGTGCCAGATTGCCTGCATCCTAACAAGGTTTTCTTCCCACACCCTTTTTACAGCAATCTGCACGTCTTCAGGCCTCGCGCCTTCAACTGCTTTCGGGAGCTCTGAGTATATTTTAGCGCCTATAATCCGCCACAGTTCTGCTTTCTGCCTGGCAGGATGCCATCCAAGCCTGGCTGCTTTCAAGCTCGCTGTTTTTTCTGCGTATTCTATTACGAGAGATTTTACCTCATCAAGTTCAGGATCATATACTCCTGTTATACCCAACCTGGAAAAATCAAAGCCAGGGTCATGTTCAAGGAATATGAGCGCCGCGGACTCGCATTTTTCCTTATCAAGTTTTCCAGCGTCCAAGGCCTTTTTCAATGCCTTTACATCTTCTTCATATGATCTTGGGATGCTTCCCCCTGAGAGAACTGCATACGCAAGAGCATACAAGTCCCTTTTCACGGTCTCGTACTCTACTCCTTCTTTTTCTGACAAGAGTGAAAGTAGCTCTTTCCTGCCTGCTGCAGGCAGTTTAATGATCCAGTCGATTTCTCTTCTGAGCCTGAGGATCCTTTTTTCAGAGAGCATTGCTTTTATTAAACACCGGGCAGTAATATTTGTATGCCTAGCAAGTACACCGAGCTCAGGAAGAAAGCTATCAAAAGAACACGCAAACAGCTAAAGCAAAGCATGTACAAGAGGGATCATCTTATTGTACAGGTTGTAAGAAGTATTGACGAGATAGATAAAACAGCCAACCTGCTAACTGAAAAACTGAAGGACTGGTACTCTGTTTACTTCCCAGAGCTTGAAAGAAAAACAAGAAGCATTGAAGAGTATGTTAATCTGGTGGCTGACGTTGGGTACAAGGAAAAGATGCCTGGCTCAGAGGATTCTGTTGGCGCTGACTTGACAAAAGAGGATGTGGAACAAGTAAGGTCATTCGCGCGCAGCATAAAAGGCTTGTTGAACGAGCGACAGGTTATTTCAGAGTACCTTGAAACCCTGGTATCTCAGGAAGCCCCTAACCTGAACAGCCTTCTTGGACCAGGCCTGACCGCAAGGCTCATTTCGCTGGCAGGCTCTCTTGAACGCCTTGCCGAGATGCCCAGCTCCACCATCCAGGTTCTTGGAGCAGAAAAGGCCTTGTTCGCTCATCTCAGAAAAAAAGGAGTTCCCAGCCCAAAGCATGGGGTGATCTTCTCGTACCCTGAAGTCAGAGGATCAAAGAAGAAGGTTAGGGGAAAAATCGCAAGACGGCTTGCGGGCAAGATAGCCATAGCAGCCAAAGTAGACTACTTCAAAGGAGAGTTCATTGGAGACAAACTAAAGCAGGAGCTTGAGAAAGAGATAAAAGAGCTGAAATAAAGGGGAAAAAGATTGCTGTACGAACTGGTTGTAGCGTTCGCAGTGGGGTTTATTGCGGGAATGATCTACGAATCTGAGAGAATTTCAAAACTGGTCTCAACAGAACGCGGGCTAAAGCAGTTTCTGCTGTTGCGGGCGCCTTGGCATCTTAGGAAGATTGAGCCAATGAAAACGAAAAAAGTGCAGTTCCGCAGCGAATCACGGCTGAGTTTCATGATAAAAATAATCATCTTGGCAGGCATAATACTGATGATACTCTCTGCAAACGGGCTGTTTTGAATGAAAAAAATTATTTTGATCATGCTGGTCTTAGTGCAGGCTTCCTTAGCATATGATGTGGTCAGACAAAACACGCATAACATTTCCCAAGATCTTGTGGACGAGTACTCTTTTGAAGAAAACTTTTCCAGCCTAAGCGCCTGGACAGCGTACAAAGTATTCGGAGAATATTTCGTGCAGTCCAGAGCGCCTGGAATGCAAATAAGCTTTTGGAGCGTTGAACGAAAGAACAGCACGTTCAAACTGCGCGTGACAGGAGTGTTGCCTGATTTTGTCAAAAAAAAGGGAGACAATTACAAGGTTGGAGGAAAAGGATTCATAGATGAGTACTGTGAGGACCCGGAAGGTGTTATGAGCGCCAGAAGCCAGCTTGTGGAAAGCAGGACAGTTTTGCCAGAAGGTTTCACTATCTTGTCCCTGCCTGAAAATTATTCAATCAGAACCAACCACCTCTTCCTAAACTACACTGCAAGACTGTCTGGCAGAATCTTGTACGAGAGAATATACTTTAGGATCTTGGACAATATCTCTGCGCAGGAGTACTGCACTGAAAGAAGGGGGGTGGAAAAAGCGTTATTACAAGGAGTGATCATAACACACGCGCCTGGAACTGGTGCGCAGTATGTGCAGAAACTGCCTGCATTAGTGAGCGCGCTCGTAACATCAGTGCTTTTAGTAGTGCTGGCATTCTCACTCGTAAAAAGGAGGAGTAGAACATGAAAAAAGTAATTGAAGGAGTTTATGCTGAGAAGAACAGGCTGTACACGCTTAATCTCACTCCTGGAAAAAAGGCATACGGTGAGAGAACAGTAAGGGAAGAAGGAAGGGAATACAGGGAATGGAACCCGCGTAGGTCAAAGCTCGCTGCTCTTCTGAAAAAAGGCTGGAACAAAAGCTTGATTAAACCAGGCGACGTTGTGCTGTACCTTGGGGCAGCGCAGGGCACAACGCCATCCCATGTTTCTGACATCGTGGGACCGGAAGGGCTGGTGATCTGCGTTGAGTTCTCTGCCAAGGCCTTTGAGAAACTCCTGCCATTATGCGAAGACAGACAGAACATGGTGCCAGTGTTCGCGGACGCTGGAAAACCAGAAGAGTATGAAGACATAGTTCCAGGGAACGTGGACGTCGTGTACGAGGACATAGCTCAACCGAACCAGACAGAAATCGGGCTTAAGAACGTGGAAAGATTCCTTAAAAGGGGAGGCTTGTTCGTGCTCATGATAAAGGCCCGGAGCATTGATGTGACAAGGGACCCTGAAAAAATTTTTTCAGAAGAACAAAAGAAAGTGCAAAAAGCAGGCTTAAAAGTGATTGGCGTGAAGCGACTCGGGCCATTTGAGAAAGATCATGCTGCTATCATTGCTGAAAAACAATAATAAGAAAAAAGAGAGAATGGTTTTTCATGCGCTCAGTGCGCTGAACAAAGATTCTAGATCCTGTTCTTCATTAGTGGTGTTTTGCCTCTGGTCAAGCAGGGCATAGCTTCCGACCCTGCTGTACACGCAGTCCACCACCATGGTGGGAGTTCCGCTCACGTGGAATATCTGCGCAAGCTGCATGCCTTCCTCGTATGGTATGTCGTAAGCATCCTGGTTCTCCTTGCAAAGCTGTTCATCTCCAGGATGAATGTTCAGGCACACGTTTTTCACTTCTACCAGGGGGTACTTCGCGCTTACTTTGTCAAGGACAGACATTTGAGCATCACAGAACGGGCAGGTTGGTGACACGAACCTGAGTATCCTTGCTTTACCATGTTCAGGCAGGCATGCTGTCGTGTTCGTGCAAAGCGTGTTTGACTCAAGAGGAATTTTAAAATTAGTACCCCTAAGCTTGGTGTCAAGCCCTTCTTTCATGTCACACAAGGTGCTGCCTTTAATGTCAAACATGCATCCTCCTGCAGGACCTGCTGCTTTAAGGCGCGTTATTTCATTGTTAAGCCCTGTTATCTTATTATTAAGTGTTGTTATTTTCTGGTCTAACTGCTCGTTTGTTTTTGACAGGTCCGCATGCACTTCCCCTATCTTGGCAGCAGCAACTGCACTAATACCAAGAATCATTAGAATACCCACTACTGTTACCAGCATTATTTCAGGATTCCATTCCTTGAACCATTTTCTCTCCTTTTTTATTATCTCCTCGCTAAAATCAGGCTTCTTTTTAGACTTCTTTTTCTTTACAGTCATCTGATATTACCTCCTAATCAGTGTGGTTTTATGGTTTTGGTGGGCCCACTCGGATTTGAACCAAGGACCTCCGGTTCTCTCAAGCACCGCCAGCAAAACTGTGCTAGAGCGAGCCATATAAGACCGGCGCTCTAACCTGGCTGAGCTATGGGCCCACCTAAGAAAGGTTATTAACTAAATTGATTTAAAACCTTTTTGGATGAGGCAAGAAACAGGAAGGAACATCATACACCTAGCCCTTGGAACAGTACTGGCAGCTGGAATGATGCTCCTTGGAGAATACTGGTCAATAATTCTCTTATCTGGGATTCTGCTTTTAGGAGTAGTCCTATGCATACTTGCAAGAGCAGGGTTCAAAATTCCGGTAGTGGACTGGTTCCTTAACCGGTTTGAAAGAAAAGAAGCGCCTGCGGGAAAAGGAACGATCAATTTTTTCATGGGTACATACCTGTCTCTTGTACTGTTCGGACTGCAGATAACATTCGTTTCAGTACTAATACTCTCGTTCCTGGACAGCTTTTCAACAGTGATTGGAATGGCATTCGGCAAAACAAGAATAAACGGGAAAAAAACAGCTGAAGGAACACTGGCAGGATTTTTCGCAGGATGGATCGTATCATCCCTTTTTTTACCTCCTCTGATTACATTACCGGCGTGCGTTCTTGCCTCGCTCGTGGAATTATATTCAAGGATTGATGATAATATAGTGATCCCTCTGGTCTCTGGAGCAAGTTTGTTCCTGACCACCATCCTTTTTTAATACCGGGATGTTAATCTGTTCAAAAGCGCTGGGTGCATCAGCATGAATCTTATCAGATGGGTTTCAAAAAACAAGATCGAGATATTGATCCTTTTGTCCATTTATTTCCTGGCCCTTGGCGCGAGAATCGGGCCTGCGGACAGGTTTCCCAACATAATGGGTTTTGACTCCTACTGGGCGGCAAGACACACAAAACACATGATTGAAGGAGGGTGGTTCCCTTACAATGAAACCATGATAGACTATCCGTTCGGCAGGACCGCCACTGCAACAGAACTTGGCTGGTGGGGACTGAACGCAGTTTCGTACAAAGCAGTGGCTGCGGTTAATGGGGTCAGTGGCTTTGATTACTCTCTTTTTGGAAAAATAGCGAGCTGGAACACAGCCATCTTCGGAGCTCTTGCAATTCCCGCGTTATACCTTTTCTTGCGCAAGTCATTTAACAGGATCGCTGGACTGGCCGGGGCCTTGTTCCTTACAGGCGCAATCACTCACCTGCAGTATTCTATTTACGGGCATGCTGAAAATGATGCGCTGGGGTTCTCACTCTTGTTCCTGGCCTTGTACACTTTCGTGCTCGCGGTAAAAGAAAAGAAGATTAGGTACCTTGTTCTGAATGCTCTGGTGTTCTCTTGGCTGGCGATAACCTGGCAGTCTTACATAGTGGCTACAGTGGGTATTGCAGGCACTGTGGCCGTCTGGTTCACGTTCATCGCGGCAATGAAGATGATGGAGTACACTGAAGGAAAGGTTGACAAAAGCAATTACATACTCGCAATGGCAAGCATTCTGCCGTCTCTTCTCGTTGACCTTGCCTTTTCCAATGGACACTATGTAGCGATAACCTTGCTTCCGCTTGCAGGAAGCATTATCTACTGCGCAGCACTGCAGGTGTTCTACTTTAACGGCCGTGACCTGAGCTATCTTGCAAAGAATTACAAGAACCCTGTTATTCTTTCAGGCCTTTCTGCCATATTGCTTCTTGGGGCACTGGTTCCAGTGTACTCAAGCTCTTTGTACACTGCTCCGCTAGGGTATGTGGGAGTGCATGCTGGAGGAGCTCAAGAAAAACCAGACTACGTGCAAAGGCTTGACACCACCATCGCAGAACAAGCAAGAGTGAGCGGAGGGTTCATGAACAGAATGAACTACTTGTCGCAAAAGTATTTCGGCGTGTTCCTCTGGCTCGGGTTCTTTGGAGGAATTTGGGCGCTCATGAAGTCCCTGATAATGCCGTTCGTGAACAAAAGATTTGATTACGAGCTGGATCTTCTTGTAGCTGTCCTGGTCCTCGTGATACTTTTCACCCAAACCTCGAAAGAGCAGACAACATTCTTCCTCTCCGCGCCGGTAATGCTGGGAGCAGGATACCTGATTGGCGAACTGTGGAAGCAGGGAAAACGGTTCTTGGCATACGCCAAAGTAAAAAGAGGAAAAGAAATTGCTGGAATCGCGGTCATGGGCTTGGTGCTCGTGCTTGCCATGCCTAACGTGCTCGTGCTCGAGGAAACATCCAAAAACTACCAGTATGATGTTCCCACAAGCTGGTGGGAGACATTTGACTTTATTAACAAGAGCATTCCTGAAGGAAGTGTGTTCGCGTTCTGGTGGGACTACGGGCACTGGATCGCGTACTTTAACGGGGACAAGGTCAACATGCTCACTGACAACGTGCACTCAACCCCTGGATCCATTTACGTGACCGCAGCGTCGTTCACGCACACCACCACCTGCAAGGCAACAGGACAACACATCCTCTGTGATGCGAGCAGTACAGGCCTTGAAAAAGCAGAACTGGAGTCCCTTTCTATCCTAAAACCGTACGGCACCACTCACATCCTGATAGATAAAGAGATGATTGACCGGAAAGTAGGCGCGCCTCAGATCATAGCAAACAATATTGTAATGAGCCAGAACCTAAGGCCATTTGATGTTCCCTGCACGAAAATGAAGAACACCAGCATTATAACCTGCTGGATGCCTGACAATACAGGACACTACTACAAGGATGCAGGAGAGGGAAGAGTAGTTCCAACCAATCCCATAATGATTACAGAAGAACAGTTTGATAACGCGGTCTGGCCAGGAATCCCGTACAACATGAGCGGGATTCCAGTAAGCCTTCTTCCGGAAAAAGATCACAGCAAGTACGCGTACCAAGGGATAGACGACCCCAGTGAAGAATACTCTTATACCCTGTTCGTGATTCCGAGCGAAACACCCCTGCTTTACTCTTTCATGTACAGAATTTACTTCAAGGACCCGAACCTAAAACACGTAAAACTGGTGTATGATAATGGGTGGAACAAAATATACGAGATAAACTGGGACGGAGTGCCTGACCCTGACAAGTTCCCGCGCGATAATCCTAACATTCCTGCGTGGACAGAGCAGTTCTACGAAGTATTCAAAAAAGGAGGCAGGTAAGTGCTCATATACCTCATTGTAGCAGCAGTAAGCACGATAACAGGCCTGTTCGTGCTCGACAGGATCATAAGAATAGTCAAAAGACTGAACTATTCTGGAGTGCACGACCTTGGGCTGATAGTTCCTGACCTGCACAAAAGAAAAAAGCCACTAGTGCCTAAAGTGGGCGGCGCAGGAGCATACTTCGCCATATCCATGGGCGTGCTGACAGGAGTAGCATACCTCACATTCATCTCAGGACAGGATACCAGCACGCTGCTCGCCATGCTTACCAGCATCTCGTTGATAGCGTTCATGGCATTCCTGGACGACCTTCTCAAGATAAGCAATAAGATGAAAGCAGTCATTCCAGCCTTAGGAGCAGTGCCTTTGATAGCAGTCAAGGCAGGCAGCACGATCATGACAGTTCCTCTTTTAGGAACTGTTGACTTTGGAATGATGTATTACTTGCTGGTGATAATCGGAGTGCTTGGAGCAAGCAACGCAACAAACATGCTTGCAGGATATAATGGTATAAGCACAGGGACAGGATTAATAACCATGACCGGACTGCTTGCTCTGGCCCTGCACACCGGAAACATGCACTCAACTCTTTTCCTGTGCGCTGCTGTCGGCGCATTCCTCGCACTCCTGTACTACAACTTCTATCCTGCGAAATGCCTGCCTGGAATGTCCGACTTTCTAATCGGCGCGGTGATCGCTAACGCGGCGATAATAGGGAACATGGAAAAAGCCGCGCTCCTAATGTTCCCATTGTATTTCCTGGAACTCGGCCTAAAATCCCGCAAAAAGTTCAAGAACACGTGGTGGAGCAAGCTAAGGAAAGACGGGACGCTCGAGCCTGCCAGCAAGATTATTGAGACATTCCCTCACTTGCTCATGAGAATTCACGGTCCTTTAACCGAAAGGAGAATAGTGCTCGAAACGTACGCCATACAAGGAGTGATAGTACTAGCAGCCCTTGCATGGGTGTGGTGACAGGATGAAGATATTAATAACAGGCGGTGCAGGTTTTCTTGGAAAGTACTTGTGCAGAAAGCTCAAAGCGCAAGGACACGATATAGTCGTGCTTGACAACCTCAGCACTGGCAGGGAAGAGAACGTGCCAGACGAGATCGAGCTCATCGTGGGAGACACTAGAAACAAAGAAGACGTGGAAAGGGCTTCGCATGACGTTGATGCAGTATTCCATCTTGCCGCAAAGGTTTCTGCCCCAGAATCGCTCCAAAAGCCAGGAGAGTACTTTGACGTGAACGTTACCGGGACAGTGAACGTGCTAGAGGCTAACAAAGGAAAACCCATCGTGTTCGTTTCCTCTGCAGCAGTCTACGGCACACCCCAACAAGTGCCAATACCAGAATCTCACCCCCTCAATCCAGAGAACCCCTATGGTCTAACCAAAGTCCTGGGAGAAAATGTTTGCGAGTACTACCGCAGGCACTCAAAAATTGCGGTCGCGCGGCCGTTCAACATTTATGGTCCTGGACAGGACCCTGCTAACCCTTACTCAGGAGTAATAACAAAGTTCATCACCCTCGCACAGGAAGGAAAACCGCTCAGAATCTACGGGGACGGAAAACAGACTAGAGAC
>Ga0190313_1000707_pt1 | contig 19272 bp, 20 predicted proteins | sample 4870071011_MG_FD_169989 | JGI IMG/M metagenome (GOLD analysis project Ga0190313, IMG submission 169989) | Hydrothermal vent sediment bacterial communities from Southern Trench, Guaymas Basin, Mexico - 4870-07-10-11_MG | ecosystem: Environmental > Aquatic > Marine > Hydrothermal vents > Sediment ...
ATTAAGTTCAGCAGCCTTCCAAATTTGCACCTCAGAAGGCAAAACAAAGGTTATTGGACTGCTTAAAAGTTCACGAATGATTTTTCTGGCAAAGGCCATTCCTTTCCTTTTGGCAATGATATAGAAAACCTCACCAGCGTTAATCAGAGACATATAGATTTCCACACAGCCTTTTTCAGCTTCCTCAATGAAATGGCGGATTCTGGATGCAGAAGCCTCTCCATTCAACCAGGCTACAACAGCCCACGCATCAAAGACCAAACTTTCTTTTTTCATACTCCTTTTCCCAGCGATGCTCTTCTTCCAGATCCTTTGTGGAGGCTATTCCCTTCAAGCACCCCTGCAATTTTCGCCAATTGCCGTTTTTCTTTCTTGTGTTGGGCAAAGTTTGGAGCAATTCCGCCACTGCCTCCTCCGGGTCTTCCGGTAAGGCCAGGGCTTCTCTTATCCTTTCCCATGCCTCAATGGGAATAACCACTTTATCTTTATCCTGGTACATTTCTGGTGCAGCCATTCTGAAATTCCTCGATCCAGGTTAATCCTGTTTTAAAGATACCACACTACCTTTAGACACAGTATTGACCAATTGTTCAAGCTCTTTTATGGCCGCCTTTTGGGGTTCAGCAGCTAAATGGGCATATTTTTACTTTCTATCCAGAAAAACATAATCTTCTGGTGCACCGGGTCGCTTTCCGGCAAATATCCTGGCCACCTCATCGGTCATATAGGCTGTTCTGGTAGTGTTGTTTTTGGGGTCTCGAATGTAGATTATACGTTTAGCCAAGTCTATGTCCTGCCATGCCAGATTGGTGATTTCACCGAATCTCAGGCCACAATGGAGTGCTAAAAGGCATATTTCATAGATTTGTTTGCTGCGGTTACGTACCTCCTCCAGAAAAGGGCCTTTGCCTCCTCTGGAGTCAAAAAACGAAGGCGTCTATTGTCCTTCCTGGGTATTTTTACCTTTGAAACTGGATTTTCACCTTCAAAAACTCCCCAATCTTTGGCCTTGTTGAATGCTCGCCTGATGGTAGCAAGGGCTATTTCAATGCTTCGTTCACTTCTACCAGCATCTCTCATTGCCTTTTTGATTTTCTCAAGATCAAAGGGACTGACCTCTTTAAGCGTCTTTCCTTCCAGGACAGGCTTAATTCAGATGCGATAGACCTGTTCTTCACGCTTATAGGTCTTTAACGCCTTTTCCTCCCTGGCCCATGGTAGGTAATGCTCTTCCATGAAGTCTGAAAATTTCCACTGCTGTTTTAGTCGCTTCTGAATGGGGACAACCTCCTCATCCAGACGCACAGACCTTATCCTTTCAGCACGAATTTGAGCAGCATAGATTGGGGTTACTTCTTCCGATGCCCAGCCAATTTTTTCTTCAACCAGTTTACCACCTGGTAACTTGTAGCGAATGTAAAAACACCTGTCAGGTTTTCCATCCGGGGTCTTCCTGGAAGCACTGATATAAACCCTTACTCCAGGGAATTTTTTAAACCCTTCTCGCATTTTCCCACCTTTCCCACCGAAATCCGTTTATTGTTTTTTGATTGTTTTCCATCCAAAAATCCGTGCGCACCTCAATAGTTTAGAGTTGAACAGGTAATCAGTAAAATCCACGATGCACCCATAGAGGAATTAAAAGTAAACGATTCTTCCTGTTGAATAGCAGTTTGAAGGGTTCATCCAGAGTCCAGATATAAGCTAACCCCTGGGAACATTTTTCGAACAAGCTCACCCCACCTTGAACTTCCCTCGTCGATAGGTTAATTAGAAATATCCTAAGTTATGTTGAAAAAAAGCAAAATTCAGCATGGGATGGAAGAAACCCGGAAGCAAGCATGAAATCAATGCAGGATCGGAGAGTAGATGAGGTTGAACGCGATCATTCACGACATTGCCTCGAAGTGTCCTGATGGCGGTGACATGGTCATAGATGCTTTTTATTATGCCAGCGAGAAGCACCGAGGCCAAAGAAGGAAATCCGGCGAACCTTACATAGTCCATCCCGTCAGAGTTGCACAGATTATAGCAAATGAATTTCACATTATGGACACGTTTCTTTTATGCGCAGCCCTTTTGCACGACGTGGTAGAAGACGTGGAAGATGTTGCACTGGAAGATATAGAACGACAGTTTGGTAAGACAGTAGCAGAGTTGGTTGATGGATGTACGAAGGATCTGTTCCATTTCAAGGACCAGGTTTATGTGAAGGTGCTCCTTTCAGCAAGCAAATATTTGGGAGTGCTGGTGATAAAGATGGCGGACCGACTTCACAATCTGCGGACTCTTCACTACCTTGCACAACCAAAACGGCGCCGAATTGCCCAGGAAACCATTGACATCTATGTTCCTCTTGCCGTCATTCTGAACATGTACAACGTTAAACGCGAGTTTTATAATCTGACCTTAACTGAATTGTATCCTCGCAAGAGTAGGCGCATATTGAATCATGTCAAAAAAGTGGGAGAATCCCCGGAAATTGTGGAAATTCGCAACCGCTTGGTAAGAGCATTTGAAAACTTTCCGGCTAGGGTCGAGGTGCGAAGTCGCGTAAAGGGGCTAGGCAGTTACTACGATCATAACACCATGACCCTGGACATTGGAAACGCAGAAAACTACGTGGATTTTACGGTTGTCATCTATGACAATGATCCCATGCTTTGCTATCAGGCATTGGGAGTGGTCAACTCAGCTTTTGTGCCGCAGAGGTCCACCATTCGTGACTTTATAGCGAACCCCAAGCAAAATGGGTATCAGAGTATTCATGTCAGGATTAAATATGATACCGGCGAAACAAGCAAACCACAAAGAGGAGAGCAGAACAGGAACCAAGACGAAGACGAAAAGCAGAGTAATTTCCTTGTTAAAATACGCACGCAGAAAATGGACGAGTGGGCCATGTATGGAATTCTGAGGCGGTGGTATGAGGATAAAAGGTTTTTTCGGGAAGAACATAACGATGAAATAGCCAGGTTTTTGCAGGATCTTGCAAAATACTCCAATCCAGGAGAACGTAGAAAGGTGCTTAAATCTTCCCAATTAGAAGAAATAGCGGTGTACACGCCTAAAGGCGATCAGTATTTTTTCCCCAAGGGAAGTATAGTACTCGATTTCGCATATAAAATACATTCACAACTGGGTGATTGTTGCTCTGGAGCGCTCATTGGCAATCGAAAGCTACTACCCACCGACCCTCTGGAAAACGAAGCAACCATAAAGGTGTTAACACATACGACGTCTGTAATGATTGATCCAGAGGCTGAAGCTCTGTGCAAGACGGCAAAAGCCAAAATCGGTGTCAGCAAACTTTTGCAAAAACAGCGTAAAAGATACGCCCTGAACTATGGGCGTGAAATATTTGACCAGATCCTGGATTTCCTGGACATTAGAACTGTTGATATGAGCCCTGATGTCATGAAAAAAATGTTCGAGCAACTAGGTTTTGATAACGAGAAAAGCCTGTTAGAACACCTTGGGCAGGATCTTATATCTCCAAAAGAACTCATCAAAATCATAAGAGACGTTATTCCCGACGGCAATCGGATAAAATTGGACAAGTTAAAATTGGAGGGCCAACATTGCCCGGTGTTCAAAATATCTATTGGTCAACTCGACAGAGTCGTTCATAAATTCGCACAATGCTGCTCTCCCTATCCCGGCCAAGAAGGATGCATTGGGGTTTTGAGTGAACGAGGTGTCACTATACATCGACCTTATTGCAACAATCCCATGGAAAGACACAACCTTCCTGCCGACCGTCTTGTCAAGATAAACTGGCTTTCCGACAATCCCTGGGATACACCATTAGTTTTTCGAACGATCATCAAGGATGTTCGCCCAGGCCAATTTCTTCTTGATTGGCAGCATGGCAGAGAGTTTGAAATATTGCACATTGAACAGCGTAAAGATAAACACGGACGTGTTTCTACACTGCTTTCAGTAACTCTAAACTCCCTTGAAGAGGCCAAGGAGTTCTTTAAAAAACTAAATCAACTTTACCCAAAAGTAACAATTGAACAATACAAAAGTAAACTACGATTAATGGATTGTAATTGATTTTTGGTGTTCTTGAAACAACTCACGGGCCACCAATTTCAGTTTGTCTTGCCCTACACCCCCGATTTCAACTAGCAAAAATTGAAGCCACACACTACACATGAAGGATATAAGGTTTTCCTTGGTGGAGAAAAAGGACTCGGTGACTTCTTCATCTTGTAAAATATCTACAGCTCGGTCAAGGATTTTCAACAATAATTCCCCTTTTCCATAATCACGGATAGCTTTCTGATAAAGCTGTCGCAATTCTTGATTCTTTTCCACCACCATATCTCTGGCTACTTCAGCAGCATCGCGAAAAAGATATCGTTCTTTTTCCCTCTTTACCATCGTTTCCATCCCTCCCAAAAAGCTTGCTTGATTTTCTGCTTATTTCTTATTAAGAAATTCCATCCAAAATGCAACCGTTCCAAATCAAAGGAGGATCAAAGAATGCGCCACTATCTTAAGGTAATAAAGCCTGTGGTTTTTTTGGTGGCATTTGCAATTGTGCTATCTGGTGGTTTCGTTTACGCCAAGTGGCCGGGAAACGATGAGCGTCCAGCGTCCTTTGCCGATCTTGTGGAAAGAGTAAGGCACAGTGTTGTCAATATTTCAACAACCAAGGTTATAAAAGGACATCCTTTACAGCCTTTTTTCGGGCCTGACTCGCCCTTCAAGGATTTCTTTGGAGATGATTTTTTCAAGCGTTTTTTTGGTGATATTCCCCAGAGGAAGTTCAAGACCCATTCACTTGGATCCGGTTTTGTAATAAGCCAAGACGGGTACATTCTGACAAACAACCACGTTGTGGAAAAAGCCGATGAAATTCGTGTTATTCTAGACACAGGAAAAGAGTACGATGCGTCAGTTGTTGGTCGTGATCCCAAGACCGATCTAGCTCTCATTAAGGTGAAGCCAGACAAGGACTTTCCTGAGCCTGCCAAACTTGGAGACTCCGATAAAATCCGCGTAGGTGATTGGGTAATAGCCGTCGGGAATCCTTTTGGTCTTGGTCACACCGTTACGGCCGGAATTATCAGCGCAAAGGGCCGTGTTATAGGTGCGGGTCCTTACGATGACTTTCTTCAGACGGATGCGGCGATAAACCCGGGGAACAGTGGTGGGCCACTGTTTAACATGGATGGAGAGGTGGTTGGCATAAACACGGCCATTGTGGCAAGGGCACAGGGTATAGGGTTTGCCATCCCGATAAACATGGCAAAGGAGCTTCTCCCTCAACTCAAGCAGGGACGTATAGTTCGCGGATGGCTTGGTGTGATGATTCAGGATGTTACGCCCGAGCTTGCTAAATCCTTTGGATTGAAAGAGCCCAAAGGAGCACTAGTGGCTGATGTGTTATCGGATGGTCCTGCGGATAGGGCAGGTATCCAACGTGGAGACATCATTCTTGAATTTAACGGAAAGGATATTCAGGACGCTCATACCCTGTCCCGTGTGGTTGCTGCCACCAAGCCAGGAACGAAGGTATCCGTGCTGATCCTAAGAGACGGGCGAGAAAAGCACATCAAGGTTACGGTTGGTACGATGCCGGAAGAAAGACCGGGTGAAACGTCGGTCGCTGAGAAAGCGAAGAATTGGGGAATATCGGTGCAAAACCTTACTCCCGATCTGGCAGAACAATTTGGCTGGGACAGGAGTGAAAAAGGTGTGATCATCACAGAAGTCGAACCCGGATCTCCGGCATGGGAGGCCAGGTTACATAAAGGTGATCTCATAAAAGAAGTAAACAGGCGTAGGGTTCGAAACGTGAGGGATTTCAAGAGAGCTCTTGCGAAAGCGAAGGAAACGGAAAGTTTGCTGTTGCTCATAAAGAGAGGTGAACACACTTTCTATGTGGCTCTTCCGCCCATCAAGGAAAAAGATTAACTTAAAAAGGAGATTGATTTCGTGAAAGACATGTGAAGAATATGTTTTTTGAGAAGCAATCGGTATCGAATAGACCTATGAAGGGAATGCTTGAACTATGAAATCGCAACCTCCGGGATTTATCGTCACTGTATCTGAAAGATTCGTAAAGCGAGAGAAGGAGAAAGCCCGGGCATTGAGAAAAACGGCTTGGTGGCAGCGCAAAATAGCACAGGGCAGGTGCCATTACTGCGGGCGGGAATTCTCGCCCAGTGAACTTACAATGGACCACGTGGTCCCAATAATTAGAGGAGGGCGGACAACTAAAGGCAATGTGGTTCCAGCCTGTAAGGAGTGCAATAGCAGGAAAAAATATTTACTCCCTGTGGAATGGAAAGAGTATCTTCAACGCTTACAAACTCAAGAGCAGAAGAAATGAGCACAGTTGCAACAAAATTCGACCAGTGTACAGAATGCGAACTGGCGGTTTATTGTTATTGTGATCCGTCAGAGTGGGTATTCAGAACCCAGGAGGAAATGGAAACGATCACAAAAGCTATTGAATCCTGCCCTGTCCGTGAGCGGTTAATTCAAAGAGGAAAAGAAAAATCCGTTTGAATTCGACAGGGGAACTCCTTTATTGAAGGTTATTTACCGAAGGAAGCGGTTTTGGCTGTCTATATCAATCGGAATACTCCTTCTGGTTTACGTTCTACACAAAGCTGATTTTGCAGTCCTTTATTCCAGCATACGACACATGAACATTTGGTGGATATTCGTTACCTTTTGCTGTTCCGCTGGAAGTTATATTTGCATCGCCGGAATACTTAAAACGCTTCTTGAAGCCACGGGGAATAGGGTCAAAACCCTGGATATTTTTAGCATTGCCTTTGTGTCAACTGTGATTAATTACGTTGTAGCTTTTGCAGGAATAAGTGGCCTTGCCCTTAAAATTTATCTCCTGGCCAAAAAGAAAATCCCTCCCAGCCAAACCTTGTCGGTATCCATAGTCCACAGTTTTTTTACAAACACCATCGGTATTGTGTTCATTGTTGTAGCCTTTGGATTTCTTTACGGCCGTCATTACCTCGAGTTCGGTACGATGGAAATTGGCGTTGTGCTTATTTTTTGTGCAATTATTCTTTTTCTTGTTTTTTCTGCTGCTTTTATTGTGCACGGCCGTTTCAGGAAATTTTCGTGGGAACTGATTCAAAGGTGTGCAAATCCCCTTACCAGAACATCTCGGGTGCCGAGGCGGCTTCTTGAAAAGATCAATGCCACATTCAATCACTTCGATAAAAGCATGTGCCTCATGTTAGAGAACCCTCAGCATATTTTGAAAGCCGGTCTTTATGCTCTGATCGACTGGTCGCTCATGTTTTGCTGCCTCGCCGCCTCCTTCCTTGCAGTCGGATACTATGTGAGAATACCTCTTCTGATAGTGGGGTTCTGCGTTGGTCTTTTCGTTTCGCTGATTTCGATCATACCGGGATCTGTCGGCATTATGGAAAGTTCCATGGTGAGTGCTTTTTATCTGCTAGGGCTAGACTATGATAAAAGCTTGCTGGCAATAATGCTATATCGGCTCGTTTACTACTTCGGTCCTACATTAGTCGGAATTATATTGTTCTACAGGAATCTAGCAACCTTCGGAGAGGAAGCAGCCATCGGAAAGAAGTAATTCAGCGGCATTGGTTATTGTTGACTCTTCTGGCCTCAAACTTGGGCGAACGACGCATCAAAAAACTATTAATTTGTCCCCCCATAAGGATGAATGCGCCGAGTGTATATAACCATGTCATAAAGGCGATAACAGTGCCCAAGGCGCCGTAGAACTTGTTGTAAGGGGCCACCTTTTGAAGATACATGCTAAAGAGGTGGGAACTCATAATCTCCCCCAAGATGGCGAAAACCGTGCCGGGAAGATTATATATCGTATAGCGAGGGATATCGGGTCCAAAACGGTAAACTAACAAAAGGGCAACGTGCAGTCCCAACGTGGCTATTAAAAAGCGAAAAAAAGACAGGACAATTCCCAAGCTATGTTTCCATTTTATCATGGAAAAAATCCAGTGAGTGATAATGGGACCGAGAACCAACAACAGGAAGGTACAAATGAAAACACTGCATAAAGTCAAGGTTAGCAAAAGTGATATGGCTTTAACCTTCCAGTAGGGTCGAGTTTCCCTAACACCATGAATCCTGTTGAGTGTACCAATCATACTATTTACTGCATTTGACGATGCCCATAAGGCAAGCAACAGGGTTCCAAGGGCCATGTATCCCTTCGGTTTGACAAGTACGTCAGCCAGTGTATTCCCGATCAGGATGTACATCTGTTCGGGAAGGAATTCTTTCAGGACGCCAAGAATTTGAGCTTCGTTGGAAATAAAGGGCAAAAAACCGGCCAGGGCAAGAAGGAAGATAAGAAAAGGAAACACGGAGTAAAAGAACCAAAAAGCCAGCTCGGCGCAGAGGCCAAAGCCGTTGTTGCTTCGGAATTCCTGGATGACAATCCAAACATTTATCAATAAAAACTTGCACATTTTGAGGAAAAAATGCATAGTAACTTTTGAGTTCGACACTCTTTTGCCATTCATTGAAAACCTTCCAGAGTTATAAAATGACGCTAAACAAAATAACCAAAAGCCGCTTCATAATAGGTAATATTTCCCTAATATCATTAATATCATTATGGCTTAGGCCATTCGTGGTTCTGCTTGTGACAACCTTTGCCATCGGTTTCCCGACAGTCAATGTCTTTTCCGGACTGATCGCTTCAGTGCAACCGATTAAACTCCTAATAATAAACAGTTACAGTCCTGACAATGTATGTAGCTCCCCTCAACAAAGAGGCATTCTATTTGAACTGGCAAAAGCCGGATATAGAACCGGTAAAAACCTGATCGTTCGAATCTTTTACATGGATACAAAACGACGCTTTACCAGTCCAGAAGAAATTGAAAAACGAGGCGAGGAGGCTTTAAAGGAGTTCTATCATTTCAAACCAAACGTGCTTGTAACCCTAGATGACAACGCCTTTCGGACGGTGGCACTCAGGCTTGTAGGGCAGCATGTCCCCATCGTTTTCAGCGGCATGAACGGACAACCTGAAGATTATGACCGTATTGTGGATTGGATGGAAACCAGGAAACACCCAGGCAAAAATATAACTGGTGTTTACGAAAACCTTCACGTCCTCGATGCATTGCGAATTTACAAGAAGCTCTTTCCAGACATCAGAAAAGTGGTGTTTATTACCGATCTTTCTCCTACCGGATGTGCCGTAACCAAGCAAATTATCTCTGAATTGAATTCAACGCCATCTTTTCCGTGTCCTTGGGAGCTCAGGATGGCGTTATCGTGGGAGGATTACAAGAAAATAATAATCAGCTTGGACAGAGACCCAATGGTTAGCGCTATATATCCCGTGGCAATTACATTACCCAGCCAGAGCGGAAAACGATTTACTGCTCCCGAAATTTTCAAATGGACTACAAAACATATAAAAAAACCAGAAATTGCCGTGAACCACGAATTTGCACGAATGGGGTTATTCGGTGGGGCTGCTGTGGATTTTTTTTCAATGGGCCGCCAAGCAGGCCGCATGGTAATCCGTATTTTGAAGGGGGAATATCCGGGAAATATTCCTATCGAAAAGGCCGAGAAATATGTACTGGTTTTCAATTTGGATCGTGCCAGGGAGCTGGGTATTAAGATTCCGCAAGAAATCCTACTGTCGGCCGATGAAGTGATACAATCCGCCACAAAAAAACAGAGGAGAGCTGGCTATCAGGATGTCAATGAACTTCACTAACAGAAGCTTATGTAAAACTTTTCTAATTGTAGTATTGCTGCTAGTACTCGGTGTAGCCCTGCTATATGGATCCACTCTTTATCTGACGCTTCAAAGATCCCAATTGAATGAATTTAAGTCATCTACAATGGCGGAGGCATTAAAGCTGGAAACATTTATCAACCAGCGTTTGGCCTCGTTAAAAACCAGACTGGAAAACATAGAGGAAGATAATGCCTGTCGGGTTAGTTTAATGCTTGGCCTCAAGCCCCAGCTAAATAACATTGCAATGAACTATACCAGTGCCACGAGCGGCATTTTCATTGCCGTTGTGGACACCGACAAGAACCTGTACCCGGAAAGTATGCTGGAATACACCAAATCTTGGTTTATTAGATTATTTGAAGAATATCACGGAGAACTTAATGAAAAGATTATTCGTAAAAAAGGCGGATGGTTTTTCGGATTCGTTAAACCGATAATGCACCATGACCAGTTAGTCGGTTACGCCCTGGGTATCTATGACCCGATTTCAGACTCAGCTTTACTTCAACTCCTTTCTTCGTCTTTCCTCAACCGCCTTGGCATTAAAGAAGGGAAAACTATAGTAGATTTGGTGAACGGACTACCGGTCACTGAGTCCGTGTCTTTCGAAGACCTGGGTTACGAGAGCAACGCCGATTTTTTCTATGTACCCCTCCATAGCTTAGAAAAAATCTACCTTATAGGAACCTCAAAACCTTTGGCTCAAGAAAGAAAACATCTCTTGAAGACGATATTTTCACTCTTGTTTGCAACCTTCGCGTTTGCGTCCTTGGTTATGTGTCTGCTGTTGAAATACTTTTCCCTGCAATTGTACAATTTTATACGACATGCCGAAAAAGTTGCCTTGAACCCTTTATCAGGAGAATTGAATCCAGCTTATTTCGATTACAAAGAATTTCATACTCTGGCCCAAGCCTTCAACAGCGTTCTCACCGCTTTTAGAGAAGCTCACGAGAAACTTCAGCAACAGCTACAAACCAAGCTTGACTATGTGACGCAACACTCCGAAGCCATGGAAAGGCTTTTGCGGAAGGCAATAAACAGCAGCAAGGACGCTATTGCAGTGACCGACGCATCATGGAAGGTTCACTATGCAAACCTGGCTTTTTTCAAGCTTTCAGGATTAGAATCACCGGCTGTTCTCGGAAAGAATCTTTTTGAATATCCACCTCTCAAAGATGTCGCTCCTGCAGAAAAAAGTGAAATTCGGGGAAGACTTGAGGACGGCGAAGACTGGACCAACACACTGCCGTTAAAACTGTCCGACGGAAGGATTGCATACATTCACCTGTCTATATCACCTTTGCGCCACAAAGACGGTACCGTTACTAACTACCTCTACATTGCCCGAGATATTACCGAGTACGTTAAACAAGAAAGAGAAATCAGAGAAAGTCAGAAAGCACAGGCCTTGGGTGTCATGGCTGCAGGCATTGCTCATGACTTCAACAACATACTGACCATAATATCGGGGGCAGTTGAGGTAACCCTCACTAGACTTAAAGAGCTTCCTAATTCACAGGAATTGATCGAACATTGCAACACAATTGTGGAGGCAGTCCATCGAGCACGGGATGTGGTACACCAGATACTGGTGTTTGCCAGACGCACAGAGAAATCATTTCGCACCATAGACTTGAACCCTCTAGTAAAGGAAACGATTCGGCTCATAGAAGCTGCATCTCCCAGTAACATCAAAATACGAACAAACATTCGTCCGGAACCGAGCTTTATCAATGCGGATCCTGCTCGAATACACCAGTTAATAATGAATCTAGCCACAAACGCTATACATGCCATGAAACATGGTGGAACTGTGACAATAACTGTAGATAGGGTCGATTTAGATAAGCCAAAAGCGAAACAGCTTGGCTTGAAACCAGGTACATACATAACAATTTCGGTGGAAGACACCGGTTGTGGCATCCCTGATGATTACATCGACAGAATATTTGAACCCTTCTTCACCACCAAGTTACCGGGGGAAGGCACGGGACTCGGACTTTCAGTCGTACAGGGCATAGTAAAAGACCTGAACGGAGCAATTGAAGTTGAGAGTGAACTTAACAAAGGGAGCAAATTTACCGTTTATTTACCAACATCAGAATACATTTCCTCCGATCAACCACCAGCCAGCAAACACCGGCCCTTTTGTGATGGAAAATCCCGGACCGTACTACTGGTAGACGACGAAGAATACATAGCCCAACTATTTAGTCAATTACTGGAGAGTAAGAACTATAAAGTTCTCAGTTTCACTGACCCTCTGGTGGCCCTGCAACACATAAAAGAATCCGGAAACCACCATTTCGATCTGGTGATAACAGACTACTCTATGAAAAATCTCAATGGTATCGAATTCGTACAGAAACTTCGTGAACTCGGTCATTCTTCTCCTGTCCTCATGATAAGTGGCTATCATGTTAGCGAAAAGGAAGCCCTGGAAGAACTCGATATTCGAGCTACGCTAACAAAGCCATTTACTCTTGACGAAGTCATGGCCACGATAGAATCTATAACGCAGAATAGAACGGTAACCGCAGAACGGTCGATTAGTAGAGTGTAACCTGATTCACTCACCAACCTTGCCGAAAACAAATTTTCCAAGAAGTTCCTCAATATCCAGGGGAGGTTGAGTATCGGTTATTTCTCCTCCTGGTTCAATATATTCGTCCAATCCACCAGGAGATATGGCCACGTATTTGTCTCCGATTATACCCATGGTCTTGATGCTGGCGATAACATCCTCTTCAAGCTTGATCCCTTTTTTGATCTTTAGAGTTACCAACGCCTCGCCCCTGTCCAGCTTTATATCGTCAACATAGCCCACCTCAACGCCGGCAATTGTAACAGGTGCCTTTTTCTTGAGGCCCGCTACATTTGAGAACCTGGCGTACACCACGTACTCGTTAACACCCCACAGGTTCACTTCGCCGAGCCTGAAAGACACGTAACCCGTAAGAATCAGACCTATCAGCATAAAGACGCCCGCTGCCAATTCAACACGGCGGCTGGTGGCATGTTCCATTTTGCTGCTCCTTCTCATAACATAATAGAAGTAATAACATAATCAGCAACCAGTATTGATACCGATGATAAAACCACGGCTTCCGTTGTTGCATCGCTTACATCTTCCGGTCCCATAGATCCGGAGTCAACCCCTGCGTAGTAACCTTTGTAAGTGGATATCCATATTGTTAGCAACCCAAAAACAAGTGATTTTACATAACCCATGGAAACATCTTCCCATGCCACACTTTTGTATATGCTATCCCAGTAAGCACCAGGATTTGCTCCGAGTAGCATAACTCCAATGGCATAGCCGCCAAGAATGCCGATAACATCAAAAATAGAAGTCAGCAGAGGAAAACACACAAAACCAGCGATAAAACGCGGAGTCACAAGATAACCGTGCGGATCGATTGCCATACACCGCAGAGCATCTATCTGTTCTTCTATTCTCATGATGCCTATCTCGGCGCAGATAGCGCTACCTGCCCTACCTGTTACCATGAGGGCGGACAACACCGGCCCGAGCTCCCGAATGAGACTCAGGGCCACGGCAGCACCCAGCACACCTTCCGAACCAACCTTTGAAAGTGTGTAATAACCCTGAAGCCCCAATACCATGCCGGAAAAAGCACCGGTAAAACAGATAACGAAAAGTGAACGATGGCCTATGAAGTAAATATGTTTAACGACAGCAAAAAATTTTCCCGGTGGCTTCCATAAACCCGACACGGCCTGAAGTAAGAAAACTCCCATACGCCCAAGGCCAAAAATTTTTCCAAGACCCCATGAGCCTAAGTGTGCAACAACATTGGTAATTGTCATGACTTCACCCTAGACCTCACCGTACACAAACGTTCAAGATAGGCCTCAAGATCCTGGCCGCTTTCATCTGCACGCCTTTCCAAAAACTGCCTGACCCGCCGATCATTCGATTTTCTGACATCATCAGGGGTACCAGAAGCCAGAATACGCCCTCCGTCCATAACTATCATGTAATCACCTATTTTGAAGGCACTCTCCAACTCGTGAGTTACAACAACGACTGTCATTCCAAGCGCTTCTTTGAGGGAAAGCAGCAGATCGTCTAAACCAGCCGCAGTTATGGGATCCAACCCTGAAGACGGCTCATCCACAAAAAGGATCTCCGGGTCCATGGCAATGGCACGGGCCAGGCCTGCTCTTTTGCGCATACCACCGCTGAGCTGAGCGGGCATGTAGTTTGCGAAGCCAGACAATCCTACCATGTGAAGTTTCATCTCAACCATAATGGTTATAATTTCACGGGGTAGGTTGGTATGGACAGCCAAAGGAAGGGTAATATTTTCTGCGACGGTCATAGAACTGAAAAGGGCACCATTTTGGAACAGCACGCCTATTCTTTGCCAATACTTATGCCAGTCCCCCGACTTCCAGCTACCAATGTCTTCACCGTAGATCCATACTTTTCCAGGAGGTGTCGGCTTAAGGCCAATAAGGTGCCTGAACAGGGTTGTCTTACCCGAGCCACTCACGCCCATGATCACGAAAATCTGATGAGCCGGAATATGAAAAGAGAGGCTATGCAAAATCTGACGAGTTCCATAGTAGCTATCCAGATTTCTCACGACGATAATGCTGTCAGAAAATGCCATCAATCCAACCCTTCTTCCGTCAGAAGCTGTTCTAGCTGGGCAAGACGAATCACTTTTCTAACCATTTCATCGGGATTAACCACCTTGAAGCTACATCCTTTTTTTCTGCATTCGCTGCAAAGCTCAACAAGAAGTGCAACACCAGCAGTGTCCATTCTGTCAATAGATGCAAGATCAACGATTATTTCTTTCAGTCCATCGGAAGGAATGAGCTTCCTTATGTTGTTTCGGACTGCTGGAACAGTGGCCATGGTAAGATTGCCACGGATACAAATCACACCCTTTCCTTCATCGTCCTTCCTGAATTCCACATCTGCCACGACTGCCCTCTCTGAATTACTAGACGGAATATGCCCCTAAAACATGCCACAAAGACTGGGGACTTGTCAAAAAAGGATTAATGTGGTCTGTACAAAGCAGCTTAAGGTAGTTATTTGAAGAAACGAACGAGACGACAGAAGAGGTAAACCATGGCGTTGCTCACCATTCACACTTATCCAGATCCTGTTTTGAAGGAACAGGCAAAACCGGTTACAGAAATCGACTCTAGAGTCCGAAAACTCATAGATGACATGGCGGAAACCATGTATGATGCGCCGGGCATAGGCCTTGCCGCAAATCAGGTGGGTAAGCTCGAACAGATAGTAGTCATCGACCTGCAAAAACCGGAAATTCAACAAGGACTTATTGCATTAATAAATCCGGTGATTATAAAAGCCGAAGGCACCACAAAGTACGAAGAAGGTTGTCTAAGTGTCCCCGGTTTTTACGCCAAGGTAAAACGTCATGAGAAAGTAACTGTCAGGGCTTTATCGCCGGAGGGAAAACAGATAACGCTAGAAGCGGATGGACTTCTGGCAATAGCATTGCAACATGAGATAGATCACCTGAACGGCTATCTGTTCGTGGACAGATTAGGCCCGGTGGGACGTGAGCTGTTCAAGAGAAAGTGGAAAAAGCGCATGGCCGATAAAGGAAAATCCTTTGCCCGAGGGTCCTAAGCAGAGTTATGAATATGAACGAAGATAAGAAGATTTCCGTTGTTTTCTTTGGAACTCCAGAGTTTTCGCTGCCTTTCTTGCAGGAACTGGCAGAGTCAGAAAAATTCGACATTAGGCTGGTGGTAACTCAACCTGATCGGCCAGCAGGCCGGGGAAAGAAGCCGACCCATCCACCTGTAAAAAAGCTGGCGGCTCAGCTTCTTGAACTTCCATGCTACCAACCCGATCGGATAAAAGAGCAAAAAGTCATTGATAAGATTAAATCCGTGAGAGCTGATGTTGGTGTAGTTGTGGCTTATGGTCAGATAATTCCACCAGCGCTATTGGACGCTTTCCCCTTGGGCGTGATCAACGCCCATCCATCGCTGCTTCCAAAATATAGAGGTGCTGCCCCAATACAACGAGCTATCCTCGCCGGCGAGGAAAAAACCGGTGTAACCATAATGTTGCTCGATGAAGGACTCGACTCTGGCCCCATACTGGCTCAGGAAGAAATAAGGATTGCCCCCAATGAAACAGCCGGTTCACTTCACGATCGGTTGGCTACACTTGGTTCAGCCCTCCTTAGGAAAACACTCATAGACTGGGCATCTGGTGCAATAAAACCAGTCCCGCAGAATCACTCTATCGCAACTTATGCAGAACCCATAAAGAAAGAGGAATTGAACATAAACTGGCAAAGGAGGGCGGATGAGATTGTAAGAACAATCAGAGCGTTTGATCCATGGCCAGGCGCTCATACGTTCTGGCAAGGTCGAAGGCTCAAATGCTATGGCGGCCATATTGCTTCGGTGCAATTGATGGGAATTAGCCCGGGAAAAGTTGTGCGACTTACCGAAGATGGCCTTCTGATCGGAACCGGTGACGGCAATCTCGTAAGCGTGAGTAGCCTGCAATTGGAAGGGCGCCGGAAGGTGAGTGCTGAAGAATTCGTAAGGGGAAAGCCGAACATCATAGGTGCGATTCTGGGATAGGCCTAATGCAGGTTCACGTATCGGACAAAAAGGAATCACTGGTTTTTTTGCTTCTGATAGTACTGACGGCCCTTCTGATTTTAGCATTTCTCTTAAGTGCTTACCTTATTCCCATGAAAGGGTTAAACGCTCTCCCACACTTTGTTAAATGGACCCTTGTGACAATATTGGGCCTTACAGGCATGTTTGTTATTATAACGTTTTCAAGCTTGTCATGGGTGGTAATAGCAGGTCGTGATAGCCCTGTTCCCTTTTCCAGGTTTCTGAGAACTATTGCAATCCGTTACTTTTTACCAATCTTCATCGCAGTAGGAAAACTCATAGGGCTTTCAAAGCAGCAGGTGCAGCATGCTTTTGTAGGCGTGAATAACCGTCTGGTACTCCACCAGTGCTTAAACGGCAAAAGACCGGAAAGAATTTTGCTACTCATGCCCCATTGCCTTCAATACAGTGAATGTCCGGTAAAGATAACTTACCGGGTGGAAAACTGCAAAAGATGCGGGAAATGCGTAATAAAGGATTTGCTGGAAATTTCGGAAAAATATGGAACAGCTCTAAGAGTTGCAACGGGAGGAACGATTGCTAGAAGAATAGTTATCGAAACCAAGCCGGAGCTTATCATTGCCGTGGCTTGCGAAAGAGATTTGACCAGCGGAATACAGGATACAACTCCCCTGCCAGTTTATGGCATATTTAACCGGCGACCTCACGGTCCATGCTTTAATACACAGGTTGACGTAAAAGAAATCGAAGCCATTTTAAAGGAAATTCGTGGTAAGGGATGAACGCTCGAACCCTGGCTTATCATGCTTTGCTACTCATACAGGAAAGGCAAATTCATCCGGATTCACTGCTTCGGAGCATGTTTCGGCGCTTCAATACCATGGACAAGCGAGAAAAAGCGCTCGCTACCGAACTTGTGTACGGCGTACTAAGATGGCAGGGGAGGCTGGATTGGTACATTGAAACGCTGAGTAAAACACCCCTCAGGAAAATTGCACCACATGTGATGGTACTTCTCCGGCTGGGTTTGTATCAGATAACGTTTCTCACTAAAATCCCGGCTCATGCTGCTGTTAACGAAACAGTAAAAATAGCCCGTGCTACTCAACCCAAACATATCGTGTCCTTCGTGAACGGAATACTCCGCAATGCGGCCCGACGACATCCTGACTGGCCATTTCCTGATCGGAAATCCGATCCTCTAACCTACCTCGCCGTTTTGACATCCCACCCCAGATGGTTCGTCGAAAAGATGATGCACCATTTTTCCATGGAAGAAGTGCAGAAGATTTGCGAAGCTAACAACGAAGTGCCCGGTCTGACCATAAGGGTTAATTTGCTTAGAGCACAACCCGAAATGGTAGCCCAATGGTTTCGGAAGCGAGGTGCTATCGTTGAACAGGGAAGATACCTATCAACGGCGATGACAATTAGAAATCCTAGCGAAGATATAGGGCAAACTGAACCGTTTATACAAGGCTGGATTCAGATACAGGACGAAGCTTCTCAGTTGATACCCCTCATGGTAAACCCCTTGCCGGGAGAACGCCTGCTCGACCTGTGCACCGGTTACGGCATAAAAGCAACTCAACTGGCCGAAATAATGAAAAACAAGGGCCAGATACTAGCCGTTGATTCCGCTTCTTGGAAACTGGAGGCCTTGATGGAAAATGTGAAACGACTGGGTATTGAAATAATTTCGACAAGAACAGAGGATGTAAGATCCCTTAATCCCGAAGAAGTGGGACTTTTTGACAGGGTTCTCCTTGACGCTCCATGTACGGGTTGGGGCACTATAAGGCGCAATCCGGACATCAAGTGGAAAACTCATCCGAGAGATCCTTGGCGAGCGGGAAAGCAACAGTACGATCTTTTGGATCACGCAGCTAATTTTGTCAAACCGGGAGGAACATTAACCTACGCAACATGCACCATTTTCAGCGAAGAAAACGAAGATATAGCACAGAGGTTTGAAGAAAAGTGGAAATGGCCCCGAATCAATCCGTCAGACGTGATTCCCCATTCGGAAAAACTGCTTGAAAAGTACAACCTGAGGACGTGGCCTCACAGGCATGGTATCGACGGCTTTTTTGGGGTGACATGGGCAAAACCTAAATGAAACGAAGGAACGGGCAAATGGAAGAAAGGAAGGTCATAATTGCACCGTCCATATTGGCTGCGGATTTTTCCAGACTGGGTGAAGAGGTTAAAGCAGTAGAAGAAGCCGGAGCAGACTGGATTCATGTTGACATTATGGATGGTCATTTTGTCCCTAACCTGACTATCGGGCCAGATGTAGTCGCTGCAATAAGAAAGTACTCAAAACTTCCCTTTGATGTGCATCTTATGATTGAAAACCCGGAAAATTACATCGAAGCCTTTGCAAATGCCGGGGCGGACTGGCTAGTAGTTCATGTGGAAGCCTGCACTCACATCCACAGAGTATTACAACAAATTAAGGACAAGGGCATAAAGGCAGGCCTTGCCCTCAATCCCGGAACGCCTGCAATTTGTGCGGAACCTGTGCTGGATATGTTGGACCTTATCCTTGTGATGTCCGTAAATCCGGGCTTTGGTGGCCAGAGTTTCATCCCATCGGTGCTTTCAAAAATTAAGCACCTACGCCAAATGATAACAGAAAGAAACCTCCATATTCTTATCGCAGTTGATGGAGGGGTAAACAAAGACACGGTGGTGGAACTCGCTAAGTACGGCGTTGACGTGTACATTGCCGGCACGGCGATATTCGAGGGAAAATCCTACAGGAAGAACATCGAAGCCATCAGAAAATATGCTGAAGGAGCACTTGGGAAGGTGCAAGATTGGAAAAGTTCCTGTCGAGAGCACATAATATGTCCGCTGTTGTAGCACATTAGTTGTCCGGTTCATACTGTGTTTAAGGA